>Ga0265325_10000053_pt1 | contig 77918 bp, 78 predicted proteins | sample 41420metaG_FD_202090 | JGI IMG/M metagenome (GOLD analysis project Ga0265325, IMG submission 202090) | Rhizosphere microbial communities from Carex aquatilis grown in University of Washington, Seatle, WA, United States - 4-14-20 metaG | ecosystem: Host-associated > Plants > Roots > Rhizosphere...
CGTGCCCGCGAAATTGCCGATGGCCTCTCGCATTTGCGCACGCTTGCAGGCGCGCGATCGGCGACCGCGGCTTGAGGCAGCGCCCCGCCGCGCGCGCAAAGCATCACGCGGATGCCATAATCACTGCGCGCGGACCTTGCGTTTCCGGTGATGTTTGAGCGCCGGCGCCGCAGTGGCCGCCGAAAGATAGGGGTTGGGATTGCACCAGCCACGGTTGCCCGCCAGGACGTGCGGCCGGCATTCCTCGATGGAGCGAAACTCGCAGTCCCACTGCATATCGCCGTCCCCCATCGCAACGACCGCGCACCAGGGCGCCGAGTAAAAGTCCGCGGCGGCCGGCTGCAAACCGAACCCCAAACCGAACCCTATGAAAACCAATGTGGCGCTTGCGGCCAAAATCGTCCGGATCATCGTCAAACTCCCTGTTCAACTGTAATAACACCGGGATACCCCGCAAAATCCGCTGCCCCCCACCCCGGCGACGCAACGGCCGGCCTAATCGCATTCATTGAATCGGTCGGGATTTTCCCGTCAGGCGTTTAATCATTTCCGAAGCGGTAACTGTAAGACGGCATCGGACGGGCTGCCTCGCGCTGAAAAAACCGCTGCAAGGCCCTGCACCACCGGCGCAACATCGGTTGGTTTAAATTTAATTCAACCGTAGTGAAATTTTGAGTCAGCCGCTCCAGTTCTTCTTAATTCGCGCAACGGTATCTTGCTGTGGCACGGACCCACAGGAGCCTGTCAGATGTCCAAGGTTATTGCGTTTCTGAAAGACGAGTCGGGGGCTACCGCCATCGAGTACGGCCTGATTGCTGCCGGTATCTCGGTCGTGATCATCGCAACAGTCAACGCGATCGGCTCCAGCCTCAACGCCAAGTTCGATTACATCGCCAACACGCTGAAGTAACCCTTCCGCGCGCGCAACGCTAAAAGCCGCCGGGTTGACGGCGGCTTTTCCTTTTGGCGCATGCCGCAGCGCGCACACGTCCCGCCGGGCCGTCTGAGGTATCGGGATGAAATTTGCGGCGTGGCAGATGGCCGGGTCAAAAGGCCCGGAAACAATGCGGCGGCTAATGACCGGAGATCAGAAATACCAGTGTCGCGAACCCGCACAGCGCGACGCCTGCGAGCAGCAGCGACCACTCCGAGGGCTTGAGAGCGCATAGCCTGCCCTCGTTCACGACGTAGGCCATCAGCGCAGATACCCTTTCCATATTCGCCTCCAGGGCAATTCTTTTTGCTGATTGAACCCTAGGACAGGGCCGGTTTGGCCACTGTGATCCGCATCACCAAAAGCGCGATTTTTGGCGGCCGTCCCAGGTTCGGCGCCCGATGGCTTGAGGCTGCGCCCGGAACCCGTGGCCCGGATAAAACAATGGCGCGCGAAGCCAAAGCTCCGCGCGCCACCGGCAAAGTTATTACTTCTTTTCCTCGACGGCGGCACCGCCACCGACGCTGCCGCTTGGGCCTTTACCGCCGCTATCACGAACGGCCGCGCCGCCCTGGACCTTGGCTCCGCCGCGGGTCTGCACGTCCGAAGCCGGAGCGGCTCCCGTCGTGCTGCCGCGCACGCGCGCGCCACCATCGACGTTCGTACCCGTTGTGGTCGAACGGCTGCGGGTCTCGCTGCCGGTCCGCGTGCGGTTCGTCTGGGTCTCAACGCCGGTCCGCGTGCGGTTCGTCCGGGTCTCAACGCCGATCCGCTCCCGGTCACCGCGATGGGCGCGTTCACCATGCCGGCGCTCGTAAGGGCCGTAAGTCCAGCTGTTCCAGCCGTACTCACCGCCCCAGCCGATTCCGTGACGATGCGCATAGCCGCAGCGATACCAGCCTGCGCCGTGCCACCCGCCCGCATAGAAGCAGTAGCGATGGCCTTCATGCACATAAACGCGGACAGCGACCTGCTCGATCAAGCCGCTTTCCGCACCATTCATCGTATTAACAGGAAAATTTCCTGCATTCGCTTGTGTTGCGACCAGCAGTGCGCCCACCGCAACAGTCAGGGCAAGGGTCTTCATAGGGGTTTTCTCCTCTGCCCCCCGGACGCACTGTAACGTGCATGGTCACGCTTGGTTCCGGGCCAAACGCAGCCTCGATCAGGGCATCGGCGCGGCCTGCACCGGCAAGGCTTTCATGCCGGAATGCGTGACGTGCAGATCGTAGATCGATACTGCGCTCTGGATAGAACCGCTTGTCTGGTGCGTGCCGGCAACGGTCTTGTCCGGCGACACCATGACCTTGATGGCAACACCGAGCAGAATAAGAACGATGACGGCGGTTATTGTGATTGCGCGCTGCATGAGGTCTTCCTCCTCAGGATGACCCCCTCACCCGGGGCGAACAATCGCGCCGGCCGGGCGAAACGTTTGTGAGCGCCCTCACACTGTCGTGGAATTTAAGGTTGGAGCTCAGATCGCGCCGACCGCCCAGGTCACAATGTCGGCAGCCACCTGCGAGAAGGCCTGGTTGAGCGCGGCCACGGCATCGGGCGCCTCGGTGCTTTTGGCAGGGATAGTTGCGGTGAAGACGCGCGCATCGGCAACGGTCCCTTTGTCGCTGACGAGACGCGCGGTCACGTCGACCACCGCCTTCGGCGAAGGCGTCAGCGTGATCTGGAAGCTGCGGATCGCCAGCTCAAGCCGGTAATCGGGGTTGAGCTGGTCGAGCGGGCGGCTCACCGCGTTGAGCTGGCGTGCATTCTCGAAGCTCTGCACAAGTCTTGCCTGCACCAGCTTTGGCAGATTGTCGGCCCATTGCGCATTGTTGACGTTGGTGTAGGTGCCCTCGCCATTCCGGATCAGGATCTTCTGCGAGTCGAACAGGATGATGGCGCTGGGATCGGGAACGACGAGGTGCCCCTTGATGGATTTCGTGATCGCGGGAAAGGCCGTCGCCGGCGTCAAGTCGTAGATGGCGGGGCCCGGCTTCGGCGTGCCGCTGCCAGTCAGGTTCTCCAAGCCACCGATGAGACCTTCAAGGCGTTGCGAATTGCGCCCCAGCATGTCGGCAAAAGCGGCGATGCCCGTGATCGCCGTGTTCAGCGGCTTTGCATTCTGGTCGAGGATTCCGTCGATGTGGCGCAGCGTTTCCTGCGCCGACTCGGTCAGGCTGCGGCCAACATCCGAGGCCGCGACGATCAGCGGCGGCTGGCCATTGTTCGACGTCAGCCGCGGCGAGTCCGCCGCGCCGCCTTTCAACGCAACTGCCGCAGCGCCGGTCAGTCCCTGGTATGAAATGTCAACGACCGTGTCGGCACGAACCGGCGTCTCCGGATCGAGAGCCACCGTAATGCTGACACGCTTCGGCAAGTTCGGATCGAGCGCAATGCGCGTCACCGCGCCGGCGCGCACGCCGTTGAACAGAACGCTGGCGCCGATCGCCAGGCCCGAGACGGGCTGCTCGAAACGAATTTCGTAAAGCGCGCGCTGGCCAAGGCCGCCGACGTTCTTGATCCAGTAGACGAAGCTGAAGGCGGCCAGCAGACAGGCGAGCGCGAAGGCACCGATAAGGGTGTAACGGGCGTTATTTTCCATGGAGCATAAACACCCTTCCGCGCCCCGGCGGGCCGGTCACCTAGCGGCTGAGCGTGATGGACGCCTTCACGATCTGTCCACCGCCCTGCGAGTCGATTGTTACACTCTGTCGCCGGTTGCGGGTCAACATGACAAGGTCGGCGGCAAAGCCGGAGCTTTCGACGTGGATCTGCAGACGGTCACCTTGCGCATTCCCGACCGCCGTTCCGCCGATGCTGCGGGTGCGTTCGGTCCAGCGGCCCGAGACCTGGTTCTGGGCGTCGGCGGTGAACTGGCCGGTCAGGTCGAAGTTGTAGCTGTCGCTGGCGCAACGCAGCTGCAGATCGATTTCGTGCTCGCTGCTGCCGCGCGGACGATAATTCGCGTTGCAGCGGATCCGCTCGGCGGCGCCGTTGCTGGGCCGCAGCGTGCCGGTCCCGGTCCAGCTGCCGTTAAATTCATGGAATGGCCCATCATCCGCCTGCGCCGGTGGCGGCGGATTGAGGAATGTAAAAGCCAGGATCAGGATGCCGCCGATCAGGACGGCGGGCGAAGATGAAGCAAAAGAGCGCTGCAATGGCATATTCCCATACAAGTTTGGATTGGAAGGCGAAAACAAAAGCGTCGCCCGCCTTAACTGCGAACGGGGCGTTTTAGGTTCCCCAAAGAGCATGCGCAGCCGGCTTTGACACAGTCTAGTGCGAATTTATCACAAGTTTACGGGCTACTTTTTGTCACCCGGGAGGAAAACCTTGAACGGCCGCTTGATGGTGCCGCTACACGTGCGAGTCATGGTTTTACCACCATCGGTCCAGGTCTGCGTGCCCTTGAGATCGGCGTGACGTCGCACAAAAGTGCCGCTGTATTTCGCCTCATATTGGCGATTGCCGCCCTTCCAGGCCCCCTGCAAGTTGATGGAGTCACCGCTCAGCGTTCCGGTCCCCTGCTCCGGCGCCGCTACGGATGTATCGTGCAGCCGTACAACCTGCGAATAGCGGACCGCACCTGCAGCAATTGTGACCTCGATAGCCTCGCGACTTTTGCCGGCCGAAAACGGCAGTTTGCCGCACACCATTGTGCCGCGATAGACCGCGTCCCGCACCTGTGCGGACGCCGGCGTGCCAGCGACGGCCGCAGCCGCTGCGACAAGCACGCCGATCGCATGTCTCTTGCCCACCATTATGCGCTCTCCCCCTATTTCCGTCCTGCCGTTGCGGCGGCCTCGCTCAACTATGCGGCGGGCCTGCTATGCTTGCAACGTTGTCCAATAATACTGCATACTTTTGAGACGTCGCGCTAAAGGGGAGCACATCATGTCTCATTTCGCCAGAGGATTATTTACCGGCATCGTCGCAGCGACGGTCATCGGCGGTGTTGCGCTCGTGAGCACACAAGCCGAAGCCGCCAAAATGTCCAAGGCCGATAAGGCGGCTCTGAACGAAGCGACCGCCACATGCAAGCATGAGGCGAAAGGAAAAAAGATTCATTGGCCGGCGAGCCGGCGATACGTCAGAGAGTGCGTTACGGAAATTCTCAAGAATCATCCCAACATCAGTGTCATTCAATTGTACATCGACCATCCCAACTTGCCCGTGACGCAAGTGAAGGATCATATGTAGGCAAAGCCTGAGGCCACCGAAACGGTGGCCTCTTTATTTCGTGTGACGGCCTAGCGTGGCACCGGCACCGGTATGCCGGCCGGGCGCGCCTCCTTCTGATCCAGTCTCATCTTGTATTCCTCCACGACGCCTTCGAGCCGCGAGATATTCTGCAGCAGGCGTTCGCTGGTCAGACTGAGCAGGTAATAGCCGAATTCCGGATTCTGGAAATACAGCTCGAGCAACGTTTCGTATGTGATGGTGAGGACATCACCGTTCTCGATGCACTGGATCGTTTGTGTACGCCGGTTTTTCGGCGCAACGAAGCCAAGCTCGCCCATGATGCGGCCAGGTGGCAGCTCGATGCCGATTTCGGTGACGAGAAATTTTCCGGTGACCGTCAGAAACATTTCGTTGGCGACGTCCCCTTTGCGGAAGAGGACCTCGCCTTTGCGATACTTCCGCGGCGTCATATAGGGCCTGAGCCAGTCCATCGACAGGTCGCCTTGCGAGGACATACGCGCCTTCTTGACCAGCGTGAGCATCTGGCGGAGGCGAATGACGTTTACCGGTAGCGACAGGAGATAAAGCAGGAACGTACCGACCGCGCCGGCGACCAGCCCATAGGCCATGAAAAACGCGATACTGATGATGCCGATCACGCGCAACGGCACGATGGTGCGCATCATCAGCGTCGCGACGTAAAACATCGCCCCGGCCAGCGCCAGCATGTTTGCGGTGTTGATATTGGCCACCGCGAGTTCGATCAGACGGTGGTAGACCGCATCGTAAGTGATATGGGCAGGATCAACGCCGAGTTTGAGAAACAGCTTGTCGACCCCCAGATTCGCCGCGAAATCCGCGATTTGATTGACGGCTGAATCGAGACTTGCGCTTATCATGCTCCCAACCCCAGTCTGCCGAACGCCATAGCTGAACTATATTACAGCGCGCCCCGCAGGTAATCGAGTGAAGTCGGTCACTGAGCGGAACCGGCCTCGGGAGGCCTTGCCACAAAGGTTCGGGTCGCCCTCGTGATGCAGCCCGGCACCGCCGGACGGCTGGTTCGGGGCCTGAGATCGGTCAAGCACCCGGCGACCCGCATGACGCCCCGCCGGCAGCCGGACGTCTGGCATTGCGAAGCCCCCGAGCGCGGCGGCAGCCCGGCACACGATTACAGGCAAAAGTTTTAGCGTGGGGATCATTCGCGCGGCCGGCTTTGCTAGAGTCCGCCGTTTGGGGCGGCGCTGCGTGGGGGACAGCCATGAACTATGTGACCGTGATCGGATTCATCGCATCCGGCCTGGTGATCGCGACATTGTCCATGCGGACAATGATTCCGCTCCGGATTGTCGGCCTCCTGAGCAATGTCGCGTTCGTGACTTACGGCCTTCTGTTCGGCAGCACGCCGACCGTGATGCTTCACAGCATTCTGTTCCCGCTCAACATCTATCGCCTGCGGGAGATGCTCAACCTTATCAGCCGGGTCAAAGCCGCCAGCAAAGGCGATATGTCCTTGGAGTGGATCAAGCCATTTATGAGCAAGCGGACCGTCGAGGCGGGAGAGATCCTGTTTCGGAAAGGCGACGAAGCCAATCACATGTATTTTGTCGTCGACGCACGGCTTCATCTGAACGAGATTGGCATCAATATCGAACCTGGCGCTGTCGTCGGCGAGCTCGGCATGCTGGCGCCCGCGCGTACGCGCACGCAGACTCTGATCTGCACGCAAAGCGGTTCAGTGCTGGAAATTGCCTATGACAGAATTGAGCAGCTTTACTATCAGAACCCGCAATTCGGATTCTATTTCCTGCGCCTGTCGACCGCTCGCCTGTTCGAAAATATCGGAAGGCTCGAGGCAGCGCTCGCCGAACGCGATCGGGAAGTTCTCGCTTTGCGCAATGCCATGGCCGCCCGCTAGGCCCGCCAGAGCGAACGCGCAACGACAACCGCCGCAAACATCCCGACAAGCTGAGCCACAATAAATGACGGCATCCCCGAAGGCGCGATTCCGGCGAACGTATCCGAAAGCGAGCGGGCAATCGTCACCGCCGGATTGGCGAACGACGTCGAGGCCGTGAACCAGTAAGCCGACGCGATATAAAGACCGACCGCATAGGGGATGGCGGCGGGCGCCCGTGCCAGACAGCCGAAGATTGTGAGCAGCAGTCCAAAAGTCGCAACGGCTTCCGCGAGCCACTGGCCGGCTCCCCAACGGACGGTCGTCGATATCTGCCAGACCGGCAAATCGAACATCAGGTGCGCGATCCAGACACCCGCGATGGCCGCAGCAATTTGAACAGCCACGTAGAGGAACGTGATCTCCCACGAAAGCTCTCCGCGCAATGCGAAGGCCATGCTCACCGCGGGATTAAAATGCGCGCCCGAAACGGAGCCAAACATCAGGATGATGACGGGAAGGATGGCGCCGGTGGCGAGCGTGTTGCACAGCAGCGCCAGCGCGATATTGCCGCCGGCCAAACGCTGCGCCATGATTCCTGAGCCGACGACAGCCATGAGCAGGATGGCCGTTCCCAAAAATTCGGCCATTGCCTTTTGCGCGAGTGATGGCATCAGCCACGCTCTTTTATTTTCGCGCTGGCATCTTCCATCCGCCCGATGTCTTTCAGCTTCGCCTGCAGGCTCATGCGGTCGAGTGAGCGGATCGGCAGTGCGGCAAAAACGCCGATGCGCTGCGACAACATCCGGTAGGCATCCTTGAACGCGAGCGCAACCTCTGCCGGCGAGCCCACGGCGGCGGCGGGATCGGGAATTCCCCAATGCGCCGTCATCGGCTGACCCGGCCAGAACGGACACGCCTCACCGGCGGCGTTGTCGCAGACGGTGAAGACGAAATCGAGTGCCGGCGCACCGGGCGTTGCGAACTCATTCCATGATTTCGATCGAAGCGCTGCCGTGTCGAAGCCAAGGCTTTGCAGCAGCGCTTTCGCCTCGGGATGTATCTGGCCTTTCGGCTGGCTGCCGGCGCTGAAGGCCACGAATTGCCCCGCACCGACCTTGTTGAGAATCGCTTCGGCCAGGATCGAGCGCGCCGAATTGCCGGTGCAGAGAAACAGGACGTTGAACGGGCGGTCGGTCACGACGCAGCCTTATCCACACGCGGCGGCAGTGCGCCGCACACCCTTGCCGGCCTTCGGCTTGCAAAGCTCCGGGCGGCCCTGGCAGCAATGGTCGGTCAGGTAAGACACGAGCGAATTCATCGCCGCGAATTGCGCCACGTAGATGATTGAGCGGCCGTCGCGGCGCGACGTCACGAGGCCCGCCGCGCGCAATCGATCGAGATGGAATGTCAGCGCGTTGGGAGGCAAGCGAAGGCTGGCGCCGATATGACCGGCCGGCATGCCGGCCGGCCCGGCCTCGACCAGAAGCCGGAACACATCGAGGCGATTGTCCTGCGCCAAGGCCACCAGAATGGCGACCGCATCCTGCTTTTTCATATTTCAATTATTATTGAAATATTCGGCGGCCGTCAAGAAGCGGCCGCGCGGGCATCGGCGGCCAATTGTGCAGCCTTGATCTGATTCAGGCGTCGCGCTCGCGATTTGTTGATTCATGGCGCCCCGCAAGGCGCGTACGGTACCGCTCCCCTGTGGCGTGTTGTGCAAATGATTGACCAGCCAAAATACAATCGTATGAGCCGGAGAGCCCTTCTCGCCGGAGTGCCCTGGCTTCTTGCCGGATGTGCCAGTTCGAACCGGTTCGAGTGGCCGGCCGCGATAGTTTCCGATTATGGCCCATACGGACCGGTGACCGACGGCGCGATCACCATCCCGGCGATCGACATGACGACCGTTGACCCGGCGTTGTTGCGTCAGGAGGTCGCCTGGCACGGGCCGCAACGCCCGGGCAGCATCGTGGTCGCCATTCCCGAACGGCGCCTCTATCTCGTCAAGGCGAATGGACGGGCCATGCGTTACGCGGTCGGTGTCGGCCGCGAGGAAGCGCTGAATTTTCGTGGCAGCGCAATCATCGGCAACAAGGAAGTTTGGCCGCGCTGGACACCGACAGCGAGCATGATCGCTCGCATTCCGCGTTACCGGGCCTATGCGGGCGGCATGCCCGGCGGGCTGGAAAATCCGCTCGGCGCGCGGGCGCTTTATCTCTATCGCGACAAGCGCGACACGTTTTTCCGCCTGCACGGCACCAATGAACCCGAGAGCATCGGCGGCGCCGTGTCGAGCGGCTGCATCCGTCTGTTCAACCAGGACATCATCGATCTTTACAATCGTGTGCCGGTTGGAACCCCGGTGATGGTGTTGCAGGGCTAGCCGGCACGCATAAACCACGTATTGGAACCAGCCGATCAAAAAATCGTGGTTAAGCAGCCAGCTTCCCCGGCGATTTAAGGGAACTAGTTTCGGGAAACATTATTGAAAAGACAGGGCGATCATCGTCTCTGGAGGAATCGTTATGCATTCGGCATTCAAAAAGATCGGGATTGCAGCCGCTGCTGCGGTCGCGATCATCGGAGCCACAGCGGCGCTTCCGAGCGCAGCGCAGGCTCAGCACCATGGCGGCGGCCATTGGCATGGCGGTGGTGGCCACTGGCATGGCGGCGGCGGCTTTGGCTTGGGCTTCGGTTCCGGTTTGGCACTCGGCTTCGGCGCCCCGTACTACGGCGGCGGCTACTACGGCGGCCCCTACGCCTATGATTACGGCGGTCCCTATGCTTATGGCGGCGACTGCGTCATGCGCCGCCGCTGGGTCTATCTCGGCAATGGACACCGTGTCCTGAGGTGGCGTCGCGTTTGCTACTAAAGCGGCGCGTCAAAAGGAAAAGGCCGGGCGGTGCCCGGCCGTTTGCCGTAGTGAACTGCTCTTGCGATCAGTAGGCGTCGAACTGTTCGGCTGGCAGGTTGACCGTTGTGGTCATCATGCTGAGCGGGCTCATCGTTGAGCCGGACTGATTTGCGGTGGTCGGCATGTTCGACCAGGCGGAGAACAGGAAGGCGGCGGCGCAGGCGAGGATGAGGAATGTACGCATTGGAGGTCTCCTTCGGGTGGTGGGGCTCTCTGACCCGGGGCATCAGGTCCGGGAGCCCGTCGCGTTCTGCTGATGGTGACCATAGGCAGAGTCCCCCCACCCTTCTGTGTTGCGCATCACATAAAAGCTGATTTGGAAAATTGTCCCCAATGCGGGGTTTAGGCCCGTAAAACGGGCGCTTTTTTATCTTCGATTTTTAATCAAACCAGCCTTTTCCCCCTAAGGGCTTCCCAAGACCCCATCCGTAAATAGAGCACCGACCCGGATACCTTTTCTGCCAGGGGGCTCAGCATGGATCAGACGAAGCACCAGTCGTTGCGCGCCGATATCTTGGCTTTTCCGCACATGACGCGGAAAGATGAAAAACTTTTGCAGACCGTCCTGAACAACATGTCCCAGGGCGTGTTGATGTTCGATTCGGAAACACGCCTAATATTTTGCAATCAACGTTATCTCGAATTGTACGGACTCTCTCCAGAGGTCGTTAAGTCTGGCTGCCGCCTGCGCGACCTGCTTCAGCACCGTATCGAGCTCGGCAGCTTCACCGGCGACCCCGACGAATACGCCGCCCGGCTGAAAGAAGGCATCGCCGAAGGAAAGACCTTCAATCACATTGTGAACCTTCCGGACGGGCGCGCTTTTTCCGTCGTCAACAAACCGATCCCGGACGGCGGCTGGCTCGCCACCCACGAAGACGTCACCGAACGCCAGCGCTCGGAAGACCGCATCGCGCATATGGCGCGCCACGACGCGCTGACCGACCTGCCCAATCGTGTGTTGCTGCTCGAGCAGCTCAATCACGAGATCAAGCGCGTGAAGCGCGGCGAATGCCTGGCAGTGCTGTGCCTCGATCTCGATCAATTCAAGAGCGTCAATGATGCGCTCGGCCATCATATCGGCGACGAGTTGCTCAAGCTGGTCGGCGAGCGTCTGCGCGGCTGCACGCGCGAGCTCGATATCGTCGCCCGCATGGGTGGCGACGAGTTCGCGATCATCATGACGCAGATGGAGCAAGCGGCCGATGCCGCGACGCTGTCCAAGCGCATCCGCGACTCGGTGATCAAGCCCTACCAGATCGAAGGGCACCAGATCGTCACCGACATCAGCATCGGCATTTCGGTTGCGCCGATGGATGCCGTCGAATCTACCGAGCTTTTACGCAACGCCGACATGGCGCTCTACGACGCCAAGGGCGACGGCCGCGGAACGTTCCGGTTTTTCGAGCCGGAAATGAACACGCGCATGAAAGTGCGGCGCGAGCTGGAGATGGATCTGCGCCGGGCGCTGGCGAGCGAGCAATTCGAACTGCACTATCAGCCGCTCGTCACGCTGGAGACGAATGACGTCAACGGTTTCGAAGCCTTGTTGCGGTGGCACCACCCGACGCGCGGGCTGGTTTCGCCGGCGGAATTCATCCCGATCGCCGAGGAAACCGGGCTCATCGTCCCGCTTGGCGAATGGGTGCTCAAGGCGGCCTGCAATGAAGCCGTTGACTGGCCGGACCACATCAAGGTCGCGGTCAATCTTTCGCCGGCCCAGCTGAACTGCCGCAACCTGGTGAGCATGGTCACCTCGGCGCTCGATGAATCCGGGATGCCGCCGCACCGGCTGCAGCTTGAAATCACCGAGACCGTGCTGTTGCAGAATACGTTCACGACGCTCGCCACCCTGCACGAACTGCGCAAGATGGGCGTGCAGATCGCGCTGGACGATTTCGGAACGGGATATTCCTCGCTCAGCTATCTGCGCAGCTTCCCGTTCGACAAGATCAAGATCGACCGCTCGTTCATCCAGGATTTGTCGAACGGCGCCGAACCGCTGGCGATCGTCAATGCTGTTGCAGGCCTCGCCAAGTGCCTCAACATGACGTCGACGGCCGAAGGCGTCGAAACGCAGCAGCAGATGGACGTGCTGCAATCGATCGGCTGCACCGAGATGCAGGGCTATCTGTTCAGCCATGCCCGGCCGGCCAGCGAGATCCGCCAGTTTTTCGTCCAGGGCAAGACCGAAAAAGCCGGCGCGGCCTGACGACAGCATAAAACGCGGAAGGGAAAGACCGCCGCGAGGCGGTCTTTCTTTTATCGCGGTGTATGAGTCCCCTGCGGCACTTGGCGGACATTCCGATCTTAGCCGCGCATGATCGCTTTCGGAGGCAAAGCGGACATGGCCCAGGCATCTTCGAATGTCCGCTAATGACCCAAAGCGGACGTGTCTTAGACCGTCAGAGTACTCAACAATGAGCGTGCATCAGGCACCCGTTCCAGCGACCATAGCGAGTTCAAAATACGATCCGCGCGCTCCTTCGGCCATCGCTTGCCGATGTTGCTGCGGAACTTTCGCTCGATGTCAGCCCGGCTCATCGGCTGTCCCGCAAATCCGGGCATTTTTTCAACCTGATGAGTGACGCGTTGGCCGCCGGCCAGTGTCGCAACGATGCGTATCGGAGGCGCGCTTCCGCGTGGCGGCGCGAATGTGGAATCCTCTTTCACGGTAATCTTGCGCATGAAGGCGAGAATCCGGGGGTCGCGAAGCTTCTCCGCCGAATAGCTGTCGTTGTTTAATTCGCCATCGAACATTGCACGGGCCGCAATATAGGGCAGGCTGTGATCGGCCGTATCTCTGTTCTTCGGGGTCCATTTTTCCGGATCTTTCCCGGCTGATTGGTAGCCCCGCGGCGTGGTGGCAATCTCAATGGCCTCGATGCGGTCGAACTGGCGAATCTCCTTAGCCAGTTCAATGCTCGCCACAACTGCGGTCTGCGCAAAGACGACGACCGGGTAGGCTTTCATACCGCATTCGTGAATCTTGAATTGATTGCTGCGGCCGCCGAAGGCCTCAACATTGATATCGGCCGGGCCGGAGACCAATTGGAAAAAACCTTTGCGGCCTTCGAATATAGGCGCGGGTCCGGTGATGCCGGCGCGCGCCAGCATTGTGGCGAAAACCGCGTTGCGTCCTGCTTCGGCGTCAGCAAGCCCTTTCCAGTCGGATAGGCCCTGTGCGCGCGTCTGCCCCATCGGAATGTGGTCATTGATGGCAAGGCTGACGGCCTGCGCGAGCTTGTCCGGACCGAGCTTCATCAGCTTGCCGGCGGCCAGCGCTACGGCCGGGGGGCTGAATACTGTCGCGTCATCCCAGCCGCGCGACGACATGTCAAAGGCGTCCATCAGCCGGCAATTGATTTCGTAAGCCAACGCAATTGCAGTGATGAGATCCGCTGCGCTCGCGCGCTCGGATTCGGCCACGGCAAGACACGCTGCGATATTGTCGCTCGGGTGACATGCAGCGCGTCCGACATAGACGTCGTTTAGATCGAAATAACGAAAAGCTGTCCCGTTGGCGAAGGACGCGAGGTCGGGCGACGTGCGCCGGTTGATGCCGATCACAGTCGATGAGCCGCCGGTCGCAGCCAGCGCAACTTCGCGGCAGTGACGTACAGGCTCCTCGTCGAGTGCCGCAATCCCACACCCGAGTGTGTCGATGAGATGCGATTTGACCCGTTCGATTGTCGCCGCATCAAGGTCGCTGTAGCGCAGATTGTGCGCGTAAGCTGCCAACCTTTCAGCGAGCGGACGTGCGGGTAATTCCGGTGGCAGGCCCGCAGGAGCCGTTTGCGCTCTTGCAACGGATGCAGCGAGCGGAAGGACCGCCGCACCTGCCGCCAAATGAAGAAACTGTCTACGCATTAAGGGGGCGAGTAGGCGTGCCATCGGTCGTCTCCGTGTGCTGAGACCTTGGTTCTCAAGGAGTCGGTATCTTGATAGCGGTTTACAGGCAGTGCAGCTATGATCTGGGAGATACGAAATCCATACCTTTGAGGGCATAGCTATGGAATTGCGGCATCTCCGGTATTTTCTCGCAGTCGCCGAAGAAGGACACATCACGAGGGCTGCCGAGCGTCTGGGCATGCAACAGCCCCCACTCAGTCGGCTGATCAGGGCAATGGAGCGAGAACTCGATGTGCAATTGTTTCGCCGCAAGGCCCGCGGCGTCGAATTAACAGATGCTGGCCGAGCGCTCCACGACCGCGCTCGAATTATCCTCGCGGACGTTGATCAGGCTTTTGAAACGACAAGGCGCACCGCGCGGGGCGAGCAAGGCCGCCTTCGGCTTGGCGTTACCCCGACCGGTCCATTTCATCCTTTGGTGCCGCGCGTCATTCGTGCCTTTCGTGAGGCCTTTCCGCATGTGTCATTGTCGCTTGAAGAGCGTCTCAGCGGTGAACTTCTCGAAGGACTTGGAAGCGGGCGCATCGATGCTGCATTCGCCTGGACGCCTCCCACCGAAGGGCTTGTTACGCACCGATTGCACGACGATGAACTTGTGGTGGTGCTGCCGGCCAATCACGCGCTCGCTAAAACAAAAAATGCAATCTCGTTGAGCGCGCTTTCGGGAGAAACTTTTATCATTTATGGGCGCAGGGATGGATTTGGACTGTTTGCTGCGACGATTGTCGCATGTCGGGCCGTAGGGTTCAGTCCTCGGTTTGGGTTGGAAGCCCCACGACTCGCATCAGCGCTTAGCCTCGCCGCGGCAGGCTTCGGCATTTTCTTCGTTCCAGCTTCAATTCAGCGGGTTCAGATGGACGGGGTTGCGTATCGTGCCCTCAAGGGCCCCCACAAGCCGAAATCCACTTTGACTCTTGCGTCACGCAGAGGCGAACCGTCAGCAGTCGTGAGACGCTTCGTGGAAATGGCGAGGAAATCAGCAAAGGATATTTCAGCCAATCTCGTCGCGAAGTCATGGCGCAACTAAAAGTCTTGCCAATGTCCGCTTCTGGCACTTAGCGGACGTCAGCTTGTCCGCTGCAGATGTCTGTTTTTGACCCAAAGCGGACGCCAAATCGAGTGCCTCGCTATGTCAGGCAATCGGTCTCAGATACTTTCGACGATGACGACCTCTAATTCGCTCGCGCCGTCCTTCTTGCGGTGCGCGGCGGCCTCAAGGTACTCGGGCGATTCGTGGCAGGAGACTGCCTTCTCGAAGCTCGGGAACTCGATGACGACGAAGCGGTGGAATCTCTCCGGGCCCTCAAGGATCTTGAACTTGCCGCCACGCGCCAGGAACGTGCCGCCGAATTTCCCGATGATGGCCGGCGCCAGATCGGCGTACTTCTTGTATTGCTCGGGGTCGTTGACCTTCGCGCGCGCGATCCAATAGGCGGCCATCTCATCCTCCATGCCAACCGTGAGCGTCTCTGCTAGGGCTCACGCGCATTCTTGCTGCGAGGCTCGCATATGTCCCGCGCGAACAGTTCGGCCCGTGCCAAACTGTTTTCGATTGATATGCTTCCGGTATCAGCGATAGGGTTTGACGATGGTCGCAGCGGCAAATCTGGTGGAGGTGGCCGCTCTCGTGGGTGACACTGCGCGAGCGACGATGCTTAATGCCCTTATGGGCGGCCAGTCGCTGACGGCCACCGAGCTTGCTTACTGCGCCAATGTCTCTCGCGCGACGGCGAGCGGACACCTGAGCAAGTTGGTTGCCGCGCGGCTCTTGACTGTCACTCGCCAGCGCCGCTTTAGCTATTATCGGATCGCGTCCCCGCTGGTCGCGACAATGCTGGAGAGCATCAAGGTCGTCGCCGCCATAGAGGTGCCACCGCGCCGTCAGCCGCGGTCAGCAAACGAGGATGCAATCTGTTTTGCCCGAAGTTGCTACGATCACCTGGCTGGCCGGGTGGGAGTCGCGGTGACCGATGCACTTGTTGCCATGGGGCACATTGTTCTCACCGATGAGGGCGGTGAGGTCACGGCTTCGGGCGAGCGTTTCCTTTCTGCGTTCGGCGCTGATCTGAGGCCGCGGACCCGGCGGATATTCTGCCAGCCTTGTCTCGACTGGAGCGAGCGTCGATATCACATCAAGGGGCTCGTCGGGGCTCGGATCTTGGATCGTCTATTGGAGCTCGGATGGTTCAAACGCGTTTCGAACAGTCGCGCACTCCAACTGACATCGTCTGGAAGGGCGGGATTGTCCGAGATCTTCCAGATCGAGATCAATAACGAGGGCGTCCCAACCGGTCGATTATCCGACTCACGACGGCTAACGGCTGACCAATCTGACCAGGTCCGATGACGACGATTACATCTCTCATAGCTATTCCCTTCTCAGGCGGTGTGTCTTGCCGAGTCTGTACGCCTAAAGCTCCTGCCGGGTCGGCCTGAACAGAATTTCATTGATGTCCACGTCGTCGGGCTGGCTCATGGCGAATGCAACGGCGCGTGCGAATGAGTCGGCGGGAATGGCGACCTGCGCGTAGAAATTCTTGATCCTCTCGCCGACGGCCGCGTCGGTGATGGTGTCCGGCAGTTCCGTCGCGACCGCGCCGGGCGAGATCACCGTCGTGCGGATATTGTATGGCTTTACTTCCTGACGCAGCCCCTCGGACAGCGCCCGCACAGCGTGCTTGGTCGCTGCATAAACCGCAGAGCCCGGCCCAACTTTATGGCCGGCCACGGAGGAAACATTGATGATGTGCCCGGATTTCTGCCGCTGCATGTGCGGCAGTGCCGCGGCAATGCCATACAGCACGCCCTTGATGTTGACATCGATCATCCGGTCCCATTCGTCGATCTTGAGGTGTTCAAGCAACGACTGCGGCATCAAGCCAGCGTTGTTAATGATTACGTCGAGGCGTCCATGCAGTTTCACGGCGGCGTCGACCAGTCGTTTAACCTGATCGCGTTGTGTCACGTCCGTGACCACGGCGAGCGCCTTACCGCCACGGCCGTTGATCTCATTGGCCAACACTTGCAGACGATCGAGCCTGCGCGCGCCCAATACCACGCTGCCACCTTCCGCTGTAAGACGACGCGCCGTCGCCTCTCCAAGGCCACTGCTGGCGCCTGTGATGACGATGACCTTGTCTTTGATGCCTTGTGTCATGATCTGTTTCCTTTCAGCGGCCGACGCGCTGCTGGAGATGTTCGGGATAGCGAGCACCCTGCACCGTGATCTTGGAGACGGCGCTGCCGATATCGCGAAGATCGTCGGACGTCAGTTTGACGTCAGCTGCACCGATGTTCTCCTCAAGACGATGCAGCTTTGTGGTGCCCGGAATCGGAACGATCCAAGGCTTCTGCGCGAGCAGCCAGGCGAGCGCGATTTGTGCGGATGTGGCCTTTTTCCGACGTGCAATCTGCACCAGCAGGTCAACCAGAATCTGATTGGCTTTGCGCGCCTCCGGCGTGAAGCGCGGGACGATGTTGCGGAAATCCGTGCTATCAAACGTCGTAGTTTCATTGATGGCGCCGGTCAGGAAGCCCTTTCCGAGGGGGCTGAACGGCACGAAACCGATGCCGAGCTCCTCGAGCGTCGGCAGAACCTCTTTCTCGGGCTCGCGCCACCACAGCGAATACTCACTCTGCACCGCCGTGACCGGTTGCACCGCGTGAGCACGCCGGATCGTCTGCGCGCGCGCTTCCGAGAGGCCGAAGTGCTTGACCTTGCCCTGCGCGATCAGCTCCTTGACGGTGCCCGCCACGTCCTCGATCGGGACATTGGCATCGACGCGGTGCTGATAGAACAGATCGATGCGATCGGTCCTGAGCCTCTTCAACGCGGCGTCGGCGACCGCGCGGATGCGCTCCGGCCGGCTGTCCTGGCCGAGCTTTGAGTCACCCTCCTGGAAGCCGAACTTGGTGGCTACCACTACTTTGTCGCGGATCGGCGCCAGCGCCTCGCCAACCAGTTCCTCGTTGGTGAACGGACCATAGGCTTCCGCTGTGTCGAAGAAGGTGACGCCGCGTTCAAAGGCCGTGCGGATCAGTTTGATAGCGTCCTGCTTGTCCGCCGCTGGACCATAGCCAAAGCTCAGTCCCATGCAGCCCAGGCCGATAGCCGAGACTTCGAGATCGCTCTTTCCAAGTTTGCGCTTCAGCATTTTTGAATTCCTCTTGAGTGAAAGCTCGCGCCACGATCAGGCGCGGTATTGTTCGTCGCTGACCTTCTCCATCCAGTCGACGACTTTGCCGTCGAGCGCTTCGGCGATAGCAACGTGCGTCATCGCCGTAGTCGGCGTTGCGCCATGCCAGTGCTTCTCGCCGGGAGAGAACCAGACGACGTCGCCCGGGCGGATTTCCTCGAGCTGGCCGCCCTCGCGCTGCGCCCAGCCACAGCCGGACGTGATGATGAGGGTCTGACCGAGCGGATGCGTGTGCCAGGCGGTTCGTGCGCCTGGCTCGAATGTGACGATGGCGCCGCCAACACGCGCAGGCGCGCTTCCCTTGAACGGCGTATCGATCCGCACGGAACCGGTGAAATAGTCTGCCGGTCCTTTTCCAGATGGTTGTGACCCGGCGCGTGTAATTTGCATCTTTCTCTCCACCGGATAGCTCCCCGCAAAAGGCTGAGGCTGTGGGCCAACGTGATGGATGAGATTTAGTGCCTTTCTCATTATGCGATTAGGCCGTAAGATTGGCATGAACCTATGAAAAAGGCTCATGAATGCCGCGCGAAGAAATCAGGCATCTCCTCGCTTTTCTGACGGTCGCCAGAGAGCGGAGCTTTACGAGGGCGGCGGCCCAGCTTGGTGTGTCGCAATCTGCGCTAAGCCACACCATCCGCGGACTCGAAGCGCGACTAGGTGTGCGCCTATTGACCCGAACGACCCGCAGCGTTGCGCCAACAGAAGCCGGCGAGCGACTGCTCCTGACCGTGGGGCCGCATCTGGATCAGATCGATGTCGAGCTGACGGCCTTAAGCGAACTGCGCGAAAAGCCCGCCGGCAACATTCGCATCACCACGGGTGAGCACGCGGCAGAGACCGTTCTTTGGCCGGCGCTAGCAAGACTCCTGCCGGACTACCCCGACATTAACGTGGAAGTCGTTATCGACTACGGTCTGACAGATATCGTCGCAGAGCGGTACGACGCCGGCATCCGCCTCGGCGAACAAGTTGCAAAAGATATGATCGCGGTGCGGATCGGACCGAACATGCGCATGGCGGTTGTTGGCGCGCCGTCCTATTTTGCAAAGCGGCGGCGGCCGAAAACGCCACAGGATCTTACGGCGCACAGGTGCATCAATCTACGGCTGCCTACATACGGCGGATTGTTCGCATGGGAGTTTGAGAAAAACGGGCATGAGCTGAAGGTGCGAGTTGAAGGCCCGTTAGTGTTCAATAACATTGCCCTCAGACTCAACGCGGCACTCGCCGGGTTCGGCTTGATTTATCTGCCGGAGGACATGGTGAAGAAGCACATCGCCAAACGACAACTCGTGCGTGTCCTCGCCGATTGGTGTCCCACTTTTTCAGGCTACCACCTGTATTACCCAAGTCGCCGGCACCACACACCAGCATTTAGCTTGCTGGTCGATGCGCTGCGGTATCGGGGCTGAGACACGACATACGCTTTTATGTCCGCTAAGTGCCAATAGCTGCCGTTGACGAGGTGGCTGGCATAACCGGCTCATGCCCGGTACGCTGTAAACTGAGGCAAGTCGCTCATTTCGGCTTGCATCGTCGGTGCAACCGACACGTGAGTGCGCAGTTCCGTGTGTTCGCAACGTGCGAGCTAGTCATCGTTACCAACAAAGGGCGACATAATGAATCATCGAAACGCAACTGCGCTTTTCGCAATCACGGCACTAGGACTCGGTATCCTGTGCGGTCCAACTTTAGCTCAGGAAAAAACGCTCAGACAGCAACTCATTGGGACTTGGACGTTCGTTGTCACCGAGGCGACACAGCCAGATGGCAAAAAATTGCTTCCGTTCGGTCCCAATCCTAAGGGCGTCAATATCTTCACCGAGGACGGTCACTTCGTTCAAATTCAAATCGCCGATGGCATTCCGAAGATCGCGTCGAACAGTCGCGTAACCGGAACCCCCGAAGAAAACCAAGCAGTCGTTCAAGGAAGCCTGGCACTGTTCGGGACCTATACCGTTGATGAGGCCGCAAAATTGATTATCTATAAGGTTGAGTCGAGCACGTTTCCAAACTGGATCGGCCTAGAACAAAAGCGGCCAATCGATTCCGTCACCGCGGTCGAATTAAGACATAGCAACTTGGCTGGCTCGATCGCCGGGGCCAAAACGGTGAATATCTGGAAACGCGCCATGTGACCAATTGAACTTCTGAAGGCGCTTTTCGCTTAGGGGCCGCCTCACTGGCGGCTCCTCTTTTTAGAATCCGATTACCTTACATATGCCCGCTTTGGGTCGCGCTGCCCTCGCGGAGTACTATCTGGAGCTTCTGGCATTGAGCGGACATTCTAATTGTTGCTGCAGCGGTCCGCATTCGGCGTAGGCGCGGACGTGCCGTGGGCGCGCTGCAGTGTCCGCTTCTCACTCCCAAGCGGACATTGAATGGCGCGATGGGCGGACCCAAGCGGGACCCAAATTGATTCTTACAGAAAGTGGACCCGCGGCTCGACCCGCCGTCGCGTGGTCAACTCGGTCACCGCCCAGACCAGCGCATCGAGACGATCGGGCGAAGCGCCCGACGACAGCCCGCCCATGCCGAAGTCGCACATCTCGTCTTCCAGCGCGGCCATCGGCGGGTCGACGTGCTTCACCTTGCCCTGCTGGTACATCATGGCGACCGGCTCGGCCCGCAGCCATTTTCCGCGCGTGGCGTGCACGGTCCGCAGCGGCAGCCGCTGTTCCACCTGCGCCAATACGGCCGCCACCATATCGCCGCCCTGGTTGACCTCGGCGACCATCGCGTCGGCCTCGAGCCGGTGATAGAGCGCCACGGCCTTGTTGGCCCAGCCCGCGGGGCTCAGGCCCTGCACGCTTGCGTCCTCCAGCACGTAAACGCAGCCGTCTTCGGCAAGCCCCGCCGCAACAATGCCGCAGGCGTCGGCTCCGGGGCGATCCGAGGCCGGTGGATCAAGCCCGATGACAATGCGCCGCAGCGGCGGCGCGGCACGAACCCGCGCGGTTTCGATCATCGCGCGCGTCCATAGCCCATCGGCGCGTTCCTCGATCACCTCGCCGTCGATTTCCTGGCGGCCGAGGCGCGTGCCGGCATAGCGCGCCAGCACTTCTTCGAGAAAAGCCGGAGACAGATGCGCGGCGTTGGCCTGCGTGGGCGCGCGCGTCACTGCCGTGCGTGGATCGGCGAGCAGCCTTTTGATCAGCGGGATCGGCCGCGGCGTCGTGGTGATGAGCTGGCGCGGACGCCGCCCCAACCGCAAGCCAAATTGCAGCATGTCGAAGGTCGCGTCGACGTGACGCCATTTTGCGAGCTCATCGCACCAGGCGGCGTCGAACTGCGGGCCGCGCAGTTGCTCGGGGTCTTCCGCGGAAAATGCGTAGCCGATGGCGCCGTTCGGCCATTCCAGGCGCCGGCGCGACGGCGTCCACAACGGACGCTCGTTGCGCGGCGACACGCGCAAAAGCCCGGCGGGACCGTCTATCATCACCTCACGCACGTCGTGCTCGGTCTCACCAACCAGCGCAATGTGCATAGCGCGCTGGTCGGCATAAGGGGCGGTGCCATTGGCCTGCGCGCGCACCCACTCAGACCCGAGCCTGGTCTTGCCGGCCCCCCGCCCGCCCAACATGAGCCAGCTCGTCCACGGGCCGCCGCCATTGGCGCGCAATGGCGGTTCCTGATGACGATGCGCGAGCGCGATGAAATCCTTGTCAAACCGCCGCATCCATGGCTGGAGCGACGGCGCCGCCACCATCGCCCGCGTCAGTTCGCTGCATGACAAACGCATCAATGCGGCGCGCAAGTTCGTTACGGAATTCATCGATATCGGCAGGGATGTCAGCATCATCTGGTCCAGTATTGGCGGGGCCGGGCTGCAGGCGTTGCAGCTTTTGCAGGGTTTCGGTGAGGATCGATAGCGTCCGGGCGGTGCCGGCGAAGCCGCGCGGTGCCCGGTTCAACTGCGCGCGCAAGCTTTCGAGCGCGGCGAGTTCATCGAGGACGACCCGATGCAATCGCGCGATGGTGTCGGCAAGCGGCGGAATTGTCCCCTCACCGCCCGCAGACGCAGGAAGGGCGCTGTCGCCTTCACCATGGTCTTGCACCTCCGGATGCAGGTCCAACGCCTCCACTTCGGCCAGAAGCTTGATCGCCGGCGGCAGGGTCTGCGGTTGCCGCACGTAACGGATCCAGCTCTCGCGCCTGGCGACTTTCCTGAGCGTATTCTCGTGAACGCCAAGGTCGGCTGCGATATCGGCAACGGTGTCCTCGGTTTGCTCGAAACGCTGGCGTGCATAGGCCAACAACTCGGGAGCGTAGACGCGGCAGCGGGACAAATTGGCCAGCCCCGTCTGCTCAGCCTGCTCGCTTGCCGTCTTCAGTGTCGTCTTGCGCACAGTTTTCGACTCAGTCCTGCGCGGATTTTGCGTTGCCTGAGTCGCGCGCCCGCGCCGCACGGGCGCACGCGTTCGTTTCGCCATGGCGAAGCTCCAGATGCTGTTTGAAAAATGGCCGGCTGTGCCCACGCTGACGCGGACCACGCCGAACCTATGTTAACGCTAGCGGGGCAGCGTCACGTTGTCAAGGATTATTTTCCTGTGCCGGTCTAACGGCGCTGGACTGCGATTTCGATTTTTTCCAGAAGCTTCTCGAAGGCGTCCATCATTTCGCCCGCCGTGAGATCGGACATGGCCGGGTCGGGAATTGGCAGGCTCATTTTCCGTAGATGCTTGCGCAGCAGCTCATGATCTTTCGCAACCTCTTTGTAGGGAGTGCCGTTCAGCGCGTAAATTTTCTTGAATAGATCCGCAATCATGTACTCGATAGCACTCAGACGAGCCGCGAGCTTGAACGCCTTTTTGTCCATTTCTGCTTCCCTGGTTCCGGCCCTGAACATCCCAATTTTAGCGTATGAGGACCGCGCTTTGGGAGCGCTTTTCGCCAACTTTACGGCAGCGCGAGGGTTATACGCCACCACCGGAAACCCGCTGCCTTGCAATGGCTTCCGCTATCCCTGTCCTGCGCGCTTGCGTCGTTAAGCCGCCGCTAACCCGGCTGATCAACCATGACCCAACCGCGGAACCCATCGATGGTAAATCAGACGACATTCGGCCGCCGCACCACGCCATCGCGCCCGCCGGCGCGCGCGACGGATGTGCGCGATCCGGTCAGGCCCGCGAGCAATTTTGCACGCAGCGAACAGGCTGCCGAGCAATCGTCGGCGCTGCTGATGCACATCGCGTCCCCGCCGATCGATGACGAATTCCACGAATGGAAAAAGGCGCGCAAGCGGCACTCGGGACTTCCATGGCGCCAGCTGGCGCTGATGGCATCGGTGTGTTTCGGCGTTGCTTCGCTGGTGCTGCCCGATTCCGTCAGCGACACGCTCGATTGGGTGCTGTACGGCCTCATGGCTGCCAGCGCCTACGCCGGCCTCAGCCGGCGCTGGAGCATGACGCCAAAAAATTGAACGTGACGCGGCCGCGTCTCAGTAAGCCTGCAACGCCAGCACGCCGCCGGGGCCGATCATCACGCCCCAGACTTCATCGGGACCCAGTTCGATTTCTTCGCTCTGCACGGGCTTGCCCGCCAGTTTGATCGCGTACTTGTACTTTCCGGGCGCGAGGTCGAGCGTCGGACCATCCGGGTTCTTCACGCCGACGCCGGCTGCAACGCTGACCGGCTTGCTGTTGAAGGTGATGGTTTCAGCCGCGGGGTTGATGTTGCCGAACAGGACTTTGGCCTGGCCCGGTTTCGGCATGATGCCAGCCTTGGCAACGGCGGCAGGATCTTTCAGCATCAGGCGCACGCTGGTCGCGCCATCCTTGCGGCCGAGCCTGAGCACCGCCGGGCCTTCAGGCGCCGTGAACGCCACGGCGGCGCTGTCCGCGCCGATCGTCGTGCCCTTGGATTCTTCCTTCCAGTTGAGCTTGCCGAGCTCGCGGCGATAGAAGCCGAGCACGTCGGTGAGCTCGAGCGGCACGCTGGCTTGCAGCTCGCGGCGGAACGGGGTCTTGGTGCCTTCACTCATGGTGTGGCGCTTGGGCACCGGCAGGCCGCCGCTTTCTTCCGCTTCGAGATCTTCGGGATTGGCCTGCACGGGCGCCGGCGCCGCCGCTGCCGCAGCTTTAGCGCCCGCAAGTTTCAAAGCCGAGCCTTCGCCGGACACCTTGGTCGTGTTGCCCATGCGCATGAGCGTGAACGACACGGCCTTGCCGGCTTTTGCAAAGTTGAGCACGACCATGTTGGCGTTGTTGATCACCGATGACTGCGAATTCCAGCCCTGCTCCTTCATGGTCGTGCGGTAGAAATCCGTCACGCTCTGGAGCGGCGAAGCGGTGGTGAACTCGAGCGAGCCGTCGGCGCCGTCGAATTCGACATCCTCAGCTGAATCCGGCACCGGAACCGGCGCCTTGTTGTCGGCCAGCACGCGGAGCGCGGGCCCGGCTGCTTTCGGTGCCGCAGACGGCGCGGCCGGTGATCGTGTGCCTGCGGCGAGGTCGGTGGTCGCCTCGCGCATCATCTGTTGCGCCTGCTTGAGCAGCGCGTCGACCGAATCCCCCTGCGCGGCGGCTTCGGCCTTGGCGGCGGCGGGTTTCTGCAGGTGCAGCACGAGGTTCGCAATCGTCAGATCGTACTTGTGCGACAGCTTGAGCACAGCCGGCCCTTCCGGCGCGGTGAAATTGAGCACGACCTCGTCCGGCTTGATGACTGCGCCCTGTGTTTCTTCCTTCCAGTTGCGCGTAGTCAGTTCACGCCGATAGAACTCCAGCACGGTTCCGACTTCCGCGGCGACATGGGCATGCGCCGAATGTTCCGACTCGCCGCCGGAGCCGCCCGAGGTCTTGCTCGATTTCGGGATCGGAAGACCAAAGACCGGCTGCGAGGCCTCAAGTGTCTGCGGCTCGGCGAATGGCGGCACCTTGATTTCCAGCGCGGTCTTGTTGTCGTCGCGACGTTGCAGCGACAGCATGATTGGCCGCTGCGTTCCGCGAATAAAATACGCAACCGGGCCATTCGCGGATTTCTCGTCCAGCTTTGCGTTTGGCCACTGCTTGACGGCATCGGCCGCCGCCAATGGCGACCAGCCGAGCGCGGTGAGCTCCTTGCGGTAGAAATCCATGGTCGCATCGGTCGACCCGGCGGTGATGCCGCTCAGGTAAGGCCGGTTCTCGTCGAACACGACGTCGGTGGCATCGGCGGGAATTGCCAACGCAAATCTCAGCCGCGTCGGTGAGTAATAGACGGTGGTGACCTCACTGGTCTGCTCATTCTTTCCCACCTGAATTGTGAATGACACCGACAAACCCTGCGGACCCTTCTTGAAGGCGAGCAAGGTGTCATGAGCATCCAGCGGCGCCACGTATTCCTTCCAGCCGTCGCGCGCGAGCAATTGCCGGGTGGCCGCGACCGTGTCCGCGAGCGAGCCCGCGACCGAATAGACCTCCGACTCCTTTGACGTGCGGGTGGCGTCTTCTTTGGCGCCCTCGACGCGCGGCAGCCGTCCGACATCGACCAGCGTGGCGCCGACATTGTCGCTGTTGAAAAATTCCTTCTGCAGAGTTTCCAGATATCCGGACGGCAGTTCTTCGAATTTGACCTTGGTGCGGCCTGCCTCGGCGGTTTCAAGCACAAGCGCCGCCAGCCTGCGGTCGCCTTGCAAATAGTAGGCATAGGCGCCGCTCCGGGTCAGTTCACCGGAAGCCCCACCGGCCGGCTGCACGCCATTGAGTTTTTGCGACCACAGCGACCAGCCGAGAGGCGCCAGTTCCTTGCGGTAGAACTCCAGGGTCTTGTCGATCGGTTCCGCGGACAACAGCGTCAACAGCGGTTTGTTCGGGTCAAATTCGATGTTGCTGGCGTCCCTGGGGAACGGCACATCGTTTTTGAGCGGTACCGCGTTGTATTGCACGCTGGTCGCATTGCCTTGCGCCGGCGCAACCGTGATGAACACGCCGAGCGCGAAGGGGCCTTTCTTGAGCGAGAGGCTGCGCTGGCTGTCGCTCGACAGCAGCGAGGTATTCGGCGCGACGTATTTCTGCCAGCCTTCGGTGGCGAGCGCCTTGTCGACGGTGTCGGCAGTCTGCGCGACCGGATTGGTTGTCGTGAAAATCGTGCTGGCCGGGCTGGCGAAAACTTCCTTGGCGCCGGCAACGCGCGGCAACCGGCTGGTATCGAGCGTGCCATCGGTCTTTTCTGACTTGGAACATCCGGCTGCGAGCAGCAAGACGCAGAGACATGAGACGAATAATGAAAGAGGCGCCTGGCCGGATTGCGTCGTTCCAAACCCTTTTGTCCCTTGCATGATCGATCTCGCTTTCTTTTCTGGTTCAATCCGGACGCATGCACGTGCCGCGGGCAAAGCCCGCAGCAATACAATCGCAATCATTGCAGGGAGCCCCCCTGACCGATGCTATCGCATTGGTCGCGTCAGGTGGCCAGCAGGTTCATCGAAATCGTTCCGCAACGGAGGTCACTGAAGTCGCTTGCTATTTTCGTCGTATTTCGCGTCACGTCCGCGGTGTGCCCGAAGGACCATTGCATTCATCGGCGGCAGAGCTGCCACGGCCAGCGCGCATGGCACAATTGATGTTGCGCCACACCGGTCTTTGGCGCGTGGCAGTTTGGCGCACCCAAAAGTCTAAGCCGCTCATTTGATGTGACTCAAGGCTGCCCCTGCCCGCACTTTCAAACTAACCGCGTACCGGCAAGCAGTTTCGGCGCGGACGGATGCCATGAAAACAAAAACAGCAGTCATCAAACGCTCCATTTACATCGACGGACGAAAAACGAGCGCGTCGCTGGAAAAAGAGTTCTGGGAGGGCCTACAGGCGATTGCGAAACAGAAAGGTACAACCGCTTCGAAACTAGCAGAGGAGATTGCGCGGCATCGAACGACCATCAATCTATCGTCCGCAATTCGAATTTTCGTTTTCAATCACTATCGTTCGCTCGATGGCGCGCCGACAGCCGACAGCACGAGTTTGAGGGCAAAAGCCGCAGAATCGCGCGCGTTGGCTGACAGCGTCAAGGATGAAGGCGCCCGCGCCGCCATGCTCGAGATCGCTACCGATTATGAGGCGATGGAACGGGAGAAACGCGCGTCTGAGTCCTCTGAAAATTAGAACGGTTACAGATTCAAACAATTCCAGACTGTTGTGCTTGCGCAGAACGGCAGCGTCTGAAAAACATCAGACTGCTTTTACCTGCCGTAAAAAGTTCCATTATGAAGTCCGCAGTCCGCAAACACTCACTCTACATCAACAGACGAAAAACCAGCGTCTCACTGGAAGATGATTTCTGGTTTGGATTGCTGGAAATTGCTGTCATCAAAAAAGCAACCGTGCCCGCCGTGGTGGCGCGCATCGACGGCACCCGCAAGACCATCAATCTATCGTCCGCGATTCGAATGTTCGTATTCAAATTTTTCAGAGCGGGCGGAAAGCAAAAATCCAGCCGCCGCCGTAAGAAGCGCTAGAGCGCGAAATTCAGGTCGACGCAAAGACCATGACGGCAATGACCGCCACAGCAGTCAGCAGGCCAAGGACCAGTGTCGCCTGCTTCCAGGCGTCGCTTCCGCTCGCTTCATGGTTTTGAAAGTTGCTGAGTGTCGTCATCAGAACAGCTCCATGCGTACGGAGCCCGGAGGTGCACGGCGAGCCGCAATGCGGCGCGTGGCCACGCAGGCATCCGTCACAAAAAGCCTTCTATCTGGGCGCGCGTCATTCGTCCTTGATTGAGATCAAAGGATGCGCCGGCGGCATACCTGGCATGAAAAGGAGGCGGGCCTAAGCCCGCCTCCCTGTCAAACTGGCGAGATCGCGCTTACCAGTTGCGCAGCATTTCGTTGTAGCCGGCGCTGCCGCCGCCGGTGCCACCGTTGTCCTGATGAACAGGCTCGGCCGCGTAGGACGCTTCGCCGTTGACCTTGCGACGCGCCGACATCGCATAGGCCTCAGTGCTGGACTTCCGGGTGGCGCTTCCGGTCACCTCAGGTGCCGGCGCCGTGATTGCAGAGATGAGATTTCCGGTTCCGTTATCCGCGTCGAACGACTGGGCATAGGCCGGGAAGCTGATGCCGGTTGCGATAATCAGGATTCCAAAGAACTTTTTCATGACGACACTCCATCGGTGTTCTTGATGACGACCGCCGTCACCATCTGACGCGGACCATGCACCGGGAACGCGATCCGGCTGTGTGAAGCACGATACAGAGCCGAACTTTTAATACGGAGCGGGTGCTTTTCGTGGTGCGCACGGTTAATGGCGCGCAAAGCAGCTGTATGCATTTTGAGCGGTCAGGCGCGGCGCAACGTCGACGCCACACCCCGGCACCGCTTCGCGCCGAGAACATCCGCTACCAGACCCACAAAAAAGAGAAAGGCCGCCGTGGGGGCGGCCTTTCGGGAGCGGCAAGCGCAACTTTGTGGCATGAGCCGCGCTGCCGCCCCTTTCCTATGTCGCCGCCTCACACACGGTGGTTCACCGCTCGTGCAATGTCTCCTGCCGGTAGCGCAGCAGCGGCGACAGCAGATAGCTCAGGATCGAGCGCGAGCCGGTCTTGATTTCCACCGTCGCCGCCATGCCGGGCGACAGGTTGACGATGCGGTCATCGACCTGCATCTGCGTGCGGTCGAGCGAAATGCGCGCCGTATAATTGAGCTCCTGGCCTTGCGGCTCGCTCGACTCGTTCGGCGATCCGGCCCCGCGATTGTCGGCGCGGTCCTGCTTTCGATCACGAATGACGGCATCCTGCGAGACGCTCAGCACCTCGCCATGCAAAAGGCCGTAGCGGGTGAAATTGAAGGTGTCGATCTTGATCTCGGCTTCCTGGCCGGCGTGGACAAAGCCGATATCGCGGTTCGAGACCAGCGCTTCGATTTCAAGGCGGCTATCGCTCGGCACAACCATCAGCAGCGCCTGAGCGGGCGTAACGACGCCGCCGACCGTATGAATCGCCAGTTGCTGGACGACGCCATCGACGGGCGCGGTCAGCCGCTGAAGATTTGTCTTCTGCTCGGCCTTGATCAGGTCCTGGGCGAGGCCGCTTGCCTTTTGCTCTGCCTTGGTGAGGTCATCGGAAAGCGCATGCCGGAATTCTGCTTCAATCTGGCCGCGCGTTTCGAGAATTGCGGCCGCGGCGGCCTCCGCCTCGCGCAGATGGCTTTTCTGGACGCCGAGATCTTCCTGTCGCTCGACCAGCGCCTGGAGGATCTCGTAATACGTCAGCTTTGAACCCAGTTCCTTTTCCATGAGCGTCTTGCGGATATCAACGCGCTGCTGGATGACCGGAATCGTCGCCTCGAGCTTGTGGATCGTGGCCGAGATTGTGCCCTGCTCCGCTTCCTTTTGCCCCTGCTGACGCGTGAGCGCTGCAATCTTGGCGCGATGCTCGGCCACTTCATTGAGCAAGAGCTGACGCTGGGCATTGATCAGCGCCGGATCCGCATCGGCCGGCGGCGTGAAATTGCCGGACGGATCAATCCCGCCGGCCAGCGCCGCACGCAACCGCGCGATGTTCAATCGCTCGGCGACGAGATCGTTGTGCAAGTGATCGCGTTCCGCCGCATTGACTGTCGGATCGAGCTCGATCAGCACATCGCCTGCCTTGACCGCCTGCCCGTCCTGCACGCGAATGGAGCGCACGACACCGGTTTCGAACGGCTGGATCACCTTTGTGCGGCCGCTCGGGACGATTTTCCCGGTCGCCGACGCGACAATGTCGATGCTGCCGGCCCAGGCCCAGATCAGCGCCACGCAGAACAATGCAATGATGGTGGCGCCCACGGCGCGTCCGATCGGCGACGGCGGCGTTTCCACGATTTCAAGCGCCGCCGGCAGGAATGCGAGCTCGTCGGCGTGCCGTCCGCGCGCGCTCTGAGCCGGGATCGCGCGCCGCATCGACGTGGCCATGGTCGCGGCCGACCGGCGCATTTTAGCAGCCGAGCGCCTTAACCGGCGGGCCGAACGGGCGATGGTGGCGGCGTTAACAGGCTTCATGGAGTCCCGCCTGCAAGCGATGGAGCGATGCGTAGCGGCCCCCGGTCTTGATGAGCGCGTCATGGGTGCCGTCTTCGACCAGCCGGCCGCGCTCGAGCGTGACGATGCGGTCAGTCGCGCGCACCGTGGAGAGCCGGTGCGCGATGATGAGAACCGTGCGCCCTTTCGCGATGTCCTTCATGTTCTGCTGGATAATGCGCTCGCTCTCGTAGTCGAGCGCGCTGGTCGCTTCATCGAAAATCAGGATGCGCGGATCGCCGATGAGCGCTCGCGCAATGGCGATGCGCTGGCGCTGGCCGCCGGAGAGCGTGGAGCCGCGTTCGCCGACCACCGTGTCGTAGCCTTCGCTCAACTCGAGAATGAACTCGTGCGCCCCCGCGAGCCTTGCAGCGGCCACAACGCGCTCCATCGACATGGCCGGATCGGCGAGCGCGATGTTCTCGCGCACCGAGCGGTTGAACAGCACGTTTTCCTGCAGCACGACGCCGATCTGGCGGCGCAGCCACGCCGGGTCGGCCATCGCGAGATCCATGCCATCGACCAGCACGCGCCCGCTTTCCGGAACGTAGAGACGCTGGACGAGCTTGGCGAAGGTGCTCTTGCCCGAGCCGGAGGGTCCGACAATTCCCACCACCTGCCCGGCCGGTACGTCGAAACTGACGTCGTGCAGGATTTCACGTCCGTCGACGCGATAGCGGAAGGTCACATGATCGAACGTGATGTTGCCGCGGATCGCCGGAAGCCGCGCCCGCCCGGTTGCATAAGTCGGCTCCGCCGTCGTGTTGAGAATGTCGCCCAGCCGCGACACCGAGAGGCGCGCCTGATGAAAATCCTGCCAGATCTGGGCGAGGCGCAGCACGGGCGTGTTCACCCGGCCGGCCAGAATATTGAAGGCAACCAGCTCGCCGACCGACAAATCGCCATCGATGACCAGCTTGGCGCCGAAATAAAGGATCCCCGCGGTAGCGATCTTGCTGATGAGCTGCACGACCTGGCTCGCGGTATTGCCGAGGCTCAAAACGCGGAAGCTGGCAGCGACATAGCCGGCGAGTTGCTCCTCCCAGCGGCGCTGCATCTGGGGTTCAACGGCCATGGCCTTGAGCGTTTCGATGCCGGTGACGCTTTCGACCAGGAACGCCTGGTTTTCCGCGCCGCGCTGGAATTTCTCGGCCAGCCGTTGCCGGAACAGCGGGGTCACGCCCATCGAAATCCCGATGTAGAACGGGAAAGTGCCGAGCACGAGCATGGAGAGCAGCGGCGAGTACAGGAACATCACCGCCAGGAACACGAAGGTGAAAAACAGGTCGATGACGAGGGTCAGCGCCGAACTGGTGAGAAAATTGCGGATATTCTCCAGTTCGCGCACGCGCGCGACTGAATCGCCGACGCGCCGCGCCTGGAAATAGGCCATCGGCAGCGCCAGCAAATGATGAAACAGGCGTGCGCCGAGCTCGACGTCGATGCGATTGGTGGTGTGCGCGAACAGATACGTGCGCAGGATCCCCAGAACAGTTTCGAAGACGGCGATCGCGAGCAGGCCGAAGATCAGCACGTCGAGCGTGCTCAGGCCGCGGTGCACCAGAACCTTGTCGATCACCACCTGGAAGAACAGCGGCGACACCAAAGCGAACATTTGCAGGAAAAACGAGGCGACCAGCACTTCGCTCAGCAGGTGCCGGTATTTGTAGATCGCCCCCATGAACCAGGTGATGTCGAAACGGCGGGTGATCTCCGACAGTCCGGCACGCCGGGTCATCAGAATCAGTTCGCCATCCCAGAGCGCCAGCAGTTCGGCCTGCGTCATCAGGACGGGCCGCGCCGTGTGCGGATATTGAACGAGGACCTTGCCCTCACCCGCTTTGGCGATGACCATGAACCCGCCATCGCGCAGCGCCGCGATCGCCGGCAAGGGCGTCTTTGTCAGCCGCGACCAATCGCTCCGGCAAGCCCGCGCCTTGAGGCCGAGATCCTTGGCGCACCGGAGCATTTCCGGTGCGCCAATCTTTGTTGTTCCGAGCCGATGCCTGAGCTGCTCGCGGTCGGCCGCAACGCCCTGGAAATGCAGGAGCGTCACAAGAGACTCGAGCCCCGGATCCGCCGGTGTCGCGCTGTTTGTATCAGTGCTCACTTACGTTCTCCGGGGCTCGCTGTCGCCTCAAGCGTGTGGCTGTGCCAGGACCGGCTGCTGGTTTGCAGCCGCCTCGGCAATCGGTGCCGCGCCCTGGCCGTCGCCGGCCGTGACGAAGCTCGATGCCATGAACTGGCCCAGCAAAGCGGCGCCCGGAGGTGAACTGACCGGAGCCTGGATGACCACGCCGTTGCCGGGTCCCTGATTAAGGACGTCCACACCCGGACCGCCGATCAGGATGTCGTCTCCGGCATCGCCATTCAGGATGTCGTCGCCGGCGCTGCCGATCAGCACGTCGGCACCGTCGCCGCCGTTGACGGTGAGCTGCATGCCCGTCAGATCGGACGCCACGATCGCGTCGTCGCCGCCGAGACCATTGATGACGAGGTGGTCGTTGCTGTCGAAGTTCGAGATCGTCACCGTCTCCGCAAGGCCCGTCACCGTCACCACGCCATTGTTGGTGGAGATCGTGATAGCGTCACTGCCTTGGGTGGCATTGATCACGACCGTATCCGCGGTGCCATCGGGCGCACCGTTGATTCCTGCCAGGTCGATGTTGACCTGGTTGGTATCGGTTCCAGTGAGATCGTTGACCGTGATGGTGTCGGCACCGCCCAAGGCACCGACATTGATCGTTTCAACGTCGTTGAGATCCATGGTCACAACGCCGACATCGCGGGTCATGCGGACACGGCCACCATTGGCCCCGATGTCGATCTTCTCATCGACGTTGGCGCCGTTGAACTGAAGCGTGTCGACTCCAGCCTGGCCCTCGACGACGTCGCTGCCATCACCCGGGTTCCAGACAAACACGTCGTTACCCGCGCCAAGCAACGCTAAGTCACTCCCTTTGCCGCCGTTGACGACATCATTCCCGGCGCTGCCGATGATCTTGTCATCGCCGTCGCCGCCGTTGAGCGTGAGGTTGACCTGACCGGCGTGGAGATGGGAGGCATCGATGGTGTCGTTGCCGGCACCGCCGTTCACGACGAGCGTGTCGTTGAGCGCCTCGGCTCCATTGACGGTGACCTGCGCAGCGAGACCCTTGACGACGATCGCATTGCCACTGGTGACGACGTTGATCTGGTCGTTGTTGGCCGTGCCGTTGGTGATCACCGTATCGGCTGCGCCATCGCCCGTACCGCTGACGGCTGGCGACGACAGGTCGATGTTGACCTGGTTGGTATCGGTCCCGGAGAGGTCATTGACCGTGATGGTGTCCGCGCCGCCCAGCATATTGAGCTGGATATGCTCGACACCGCCGAGGTCCATCGTCACGTTGCCGACATCGCGAAACAGGCGGGTGCGGGTGCCATTGGCGGAAATATCGATCTTCTCCGCGATGTTGGCGCCGTTGAACAGCAGCGTATCGGTGCCGTCCTGGCCTTCGACGATGTCGCTGCCATCGCCCGGATCCCACTCAAAAGTATCGTTTCCGGCGCCGAGGAGTGCAGTGTCACTGCCCTGATTGCCGTCGACGAAATCGTTTCCGTCGCCGCCGATCAGGAAGTCATTGCCGGCGCTGCCAAGGATCGTGTCATTGCCGCTGCCGCCATCAATCGTAAGCGTGAGCTGCCCTGCGGCGAGCCCTGACGCATTGATGGTGTCGTTGCCGCCGAGCGCGTTGATGTGCAGGGAGTCGTTGGCGCCTTCGGTGCCGGTGAGCGTGACTTGCGCAGACAGTCCGAGCACGCCGACCGAGCCTCCGGATCCGACGACCTGGATCTGGTTGCCGGCTGACGTTCCGTTGACGGTAACGCTATCGGCCGCGCCGTCACCAACGCCGCTGCCGGCGGACGCCGACAGATCGATGGCGACCTGCTGCACGCTGGTCGTGCTCAGGTCGTTGACGACGAAAGTGTCCGCTCCGCCGAGCGCCGCGATCTGGATCCGCTCCATGGTGCCGAGATCCATTGTCACGCCGCCGATGTCGCGGGTGAGCGATGCGCGGTTGCCTTTGGCCGAGATGTTGACGGTTTCGGCGATGTTCGCATCATTGAACAAAAGCGTGTCGAATCCGTCCTGGCCGTCGACGACATCGCTGCCGTCGCCCGGGTTCCAGACGAATTCGTCGTCGCCTGTGCCGAGGATCGCCGTATCGCTGCCGCGGCCGCCGGTGATGACGTCATTGCCGGAGCCGCCGAGGAGCATGTCGTTGCCATCGCCGCCGGTGATGGTGTCATTGCCCGCGCCGCCATCGACCTGAAGGTGGATGAGGTTGGCGAGACCATTGCCGGCAGTGAAGACGTCGTCGCCATCATTCATGTTGAGAACGAGGTTTTCCGTCGTGCCGATGTCGAGGGAGAACGGCCCCGGGGTGGTGCGGTCGAAACGCACCCGGCTGCCGTTGGGCGTAACCGTGAATACTTCCGCGCCGTTTCCGCCGTTGACTTCAGCGGTATCCGTGCCGTCGCCGCCTTCGAAAAGGTCGGTGCCGTCACCCGGATTCCAGATCATCCGGTCATTGCCGGCCTGGCCGAACACCTGGTCGCTGCCCGTTCCGCCGGTGAGCGTATCGTTGCCGTCGCCACCGAACAGCAGATCGTCGCCGCCTTTGCCAAGGAGCGTGTCGTTTCCGCTTTGGCCGAACAGCATGTCATTTCCGGAGCCGCCGGAGAGGATGTCGTTGCCGTCGCCGCCGAAAAGAAACGCGGCCGGCATCGGACCATTTGTTTCGTCGACCGTGATCGTGTCATTGCCGGCCTGGCCGAACAGCTGGATCAGGTCCGTATTGAGAACCGTCGGGGTGCCACCAAGAACCGGAACGGCGCCGCCGTTGATCAGGATTCTTCCGGCCGCGTCGCGGCTCGCCCGAATGGTATTGCCAGTCGCGTCACCAAACACCGACAGCACGCGGGCGCCGGGTAGAAAGCTGGCTGTAACTGCCATGGTCTTAGTCCTCTCAAAAGTTGGATCGATTGCGGGGCGTTGCCTGCCCGCAGCGTTAGCCGCAATCCGCACGACAAACTTTGAGAGGACGTCCAGACGACCTAGAGTTTCTCTTGAGACGCCTGCAATATTTACCGAGATTGATATACTGCCGCTGCTTCGGCGGCCGACGGACTCGCAAATGTGCTTGTTTTGCGGGGATTGCGCCGGAAACGCCGACGGCCCGCCCGGCAATTGGAAACAATTTTAAATTTCAGGACGGCGATTTCGCGATCAATTTCGTGTGAGCCACAACCGTCTGGATTTGGTGCACCACCGTGCAATTTCTGTTTGCGGACTTTACGCTCGATGCCGACCAGCGTGAGCTGCGTTGCGGCGCTGAACGCGTCACCGTCGAGCCGCAGGTGCTCGATCTACTCATTCATCTCCTGCAAAACCGCAACCGCGTCGTCAGCAAGGACGACCTGATCGCTTCAGTGTGGGGCGGCCGCATTGTCTCGGACGGAACCTTGATCAGCCGCACTTACGCCGCACGCAAGGCGATCGGCGATACCGGGCAGGAGCAAAGGTTGATCCGCACGATCCCGCGCAAGGGATTGCGGTTTGTCGGCGAGGTGCGCACACGGGCAAATGAGGATGAAGACATTGTGGCCGCGCGCCTGTCAGCGCAAAGTATCCTGCAGGCTTCATCCGCCCCCGACCGGCCGACCATCGCCGTCCTTCCGTTCACCAATATGAGCGGCGATCCGGAGCAAGGGTATTTTTCAGACGGCATCAGCGAAGACATCATCGCGGCGCTGTCGCGGCTGCGCTGGTTTCAGGTCATCGCCCGCAACTCATCGTTCATCTACAAGGGTAAAGCCGTTCACCTGAAACAAATCGCCGCGGACCTCGGCGCCGACTATGTCCTCGAGGGCAGCGTGCGCAACGCCGGCGGCCGCGTGCGCATCACGGCGCAGCTCAACGATGTATCGACCGGCAGCCACATCTGGGCCGAGCGCTACGACCGCCGTGTCGACGACGTGTTCGCAGTGCAGGACGAAATCACCGAGGCCATCATTGCCTCCATCGAGCCGCAGCTCTACGCCGCCGAGAATTTCCACGCCCACCGCAAGCCGCCGGACGACATGGGCGCATGGGAATTGGTCATGCGGGCGCTGTCGCATTTCTGGCGCGTGACGGAGGAGGACAATCTGCTCGCGCAATCGTTGCTGGAAAAAGCAATCGCGATCGTCCCCCATTACGGCCAGGCGCTGGGTGTGCTGGCCGCGAGCCAGACGCTCGGTGCCTACATGGGCTGGGCGGACATGCTCACCACCGTCCCGGCAGCCGAGCGCGCAGCGCTCGCGGCCATCAAGGCCGACAACGAGGATCCGTGGGCGCATCACGCGCTGGGTTGTGCGTATTTGCTGACGCGGCATTTTGACGAATCGTTGGCCGAATTCGCGGTGGCGCTGCGCCTGAATCCGAATTTCGCGCTCGCCCAGGCAATCTATGGGCTCACGCTGGCCTTTTGCGGCCGATGGCAAGAAGCCGATGCGGCCGCGCGCCGCGCGCTGCGGCTGAGCCCGCGCGATCCGCTGTCCGCGCTCTATTACGGTGTCGCCGCATACGCGCAGTTCATTGGACGCAACTATGACGAGGCGCTGCAGCTCGCGCAGTCGGCCGTCCGCCTCCGTGGCGACTATGTCGGAGCCCTTCGGTTGCTAACGGCTTCGGCGGCCATGGCCGGACGCAGCGACGTCGCCGCATCCGCACTGAAGGAGCTGCGGCGGGCGCAGCCCACAATTTCGTTGGCCTGGATCGCGAACCAGATGCCCATGCGGCTGGAGGCCGAGCGGGAGCACTATCTGGAGGCCTTCCGCCGGGCCGGATTGGAATAGTCCCGCACGTTTCTAGGGAAAATCTCAAGGAAATCTCACGCTCCGCCAACGCTCCTCTTCATGCGCGACATTTATTTCCCCGCTATTGCGGCGCAATGAAATTCGCACAGATGGTCGAAGAGGCGGTCCCTGCCCTGCGGCGCTACGCCCGCGGGCTGACGCGCGACCGCGACATCGCCGATGATATTGTCCAGGAGACACTGGTCCGCGCGCTGCGTTCCGAGCACCTGTTCGAGGGTACGGACGCCCGCGCCTGGCTTTACACGATCCTCACGAATTTAAACCGGAACCGCCTGCGGGCGCTGTCGCGCCGGCCGCCAATGTCGCCGATCCAGGAACATGACGCCTGCGACTTTGCCGGACCGGAGCTCGGCAGCCGCGATATCGGGCGCGCGCTGGCAACGCTTCCCGAGGACCAACGCAGCACGTTGCTGCTGGTGGTGCTCGAAGGGTTGACCTACCGCGAGGTTGCCGAGCTGCAAGACGTACCGATGGGAACGGTGACGTCGCGCCTGGCGCGCGCACGCGCCCAGATCAAGGCCTATCTTGAGGGCGAGCGTCCGGCGCTGCGCCGTGTGAGCTAAAGGCGCAACAAGAACCGCACATTCCAATTTTTTCCCGAAACCTGTCTGTACCTGAAGGATCGTCCATGAAACTCCACCCGAGAATGCAACTCGCCATTGGCTCGCTCGCGGGCGTCTTATTGATGCAGGCGGAAATATTTGCCGAGGTGCCGGCGCGCGTGCCGGCAGCGATCGCTGCTCCGGGAGAGGAAATGGTCGCGACATTTCATGCCGTGGGCGCGCAACTGTATGAGTGCAAGCCCGATGCCGACAATAAGCTCGTCTGGCAGTTCCGCGAGCCGGTCGCCGCGTTGATGCTCGACGGCAAGACCGTCGGAACGCATTTTACGGGGCCGGGCTGGCAGCACTTCGACGGAAGCAGCGTACGCGCCAAGGCGGCGGGCTCCGCTCCGGGCGCATCGGCGAACGACATTGCCTGGCTCAAACTGGATGTGACCGAACTGCGCGGCCACGGAACGCTGTCGCACGTCACGACGGTTCAGCGGATCAACACCAAAGGTGGCGTAACAAAGGGACCATGCGAAACCGCCGGCGAGTTTCGTGGCGTGCCCTACTCCGCCGACTACGTGTTCCTGCGCAAGGGTGAGTGAGCTTGGGTGAGTAAAGCCCGCGCGGCATCTACTGCACGGACACATTGGCGCGCTTGACGACATCGGCCCATTTCGCAATCTCGCTCTTGAGAAATGGCTCGATATCGGCCAGCGGCATATCGATCGGCACGCCTGCGTCGGCGAGAATCCGTTCTTTCACCGCCGGGCTCGCGATCGCTTTCTTGACCTCGGCGTATAGTTTTTCGACGATCGGCCGCGGTGTGTCCTTCGGCGCCCACAGGCCGAACCAGACGTAGTTTTCGTATCCGGGAATGCCGGATTCGGCGATCGTCGGAACATCAGGCAGCAGTGGAGCGCGCTCCTTGCCGGTGACCGCCACGGCGCGCACGTTGCCGCCTTTGATCTGGCCCAGCGCACTCGCCAGATTGTCAAAAAACACCGGCGTCCGGCCCGTCATCACGTCGGCATAGGCCGGCGACGCGCCACGATAGGGCACGTGGGTGAGATTGGTCCCACTCATCAGCTTGAACATTTCGCCCGACAAATGTTGACCGCTGCCGTTGCCCGCCGATGCAAAATTCAGCTCACCGGGTTTCGATTTCGCCAAGGCGATAAGGTCCTTGACCGAGTGGGCTGGAAAATCCTTGCTCACAACCAGCACGAAGGGAAATTCCGCCATCATCCCGACCGCGGTGAAATCTCGAACCGAGTCGTAAGGTAGCTTCGCGAACAGGCTCGGATTGACCGCCATGTTGGCGGTGAGACCCGCAAGCAACGTGTAGCCATCGGGCGCCGCATGGGCCGCAGCGGCGGTGCCAACCACCGTGCCTGCACCCGCCCGGTTTTCGATCAAAACCGTCTGGCCCAACTGAATGGAGAGCTGCTGGCCGACGACACGGGAAATGATGTCGGTTCCCCCGCCGGGTGGTTGCGGCACGATAATGGTGACCGGGCGCGTGGGAAATTCCTGCGCGGAGAGCGAGCCCGAAACCAGACCCGCGACAAGCGCAATGGCGAAAACCGATACATGTCGACCGCGCACCAGTCCCTCCCCTTATTTCATTCAGCGCCGAATGGTGACCCGTCTAGCCTTGCATTGCATCCAGTGTGTCGCAAACCTTGCGCGTATCGACCACGGGGGTCGTCCATCCGCGCAGAAACGCCAGGCTCCGCTCATGGGCCTCGCGGGCATAAGAACCGCACGCATCCTCGACCACGACCGAATAGTAGCCCAATGCCGCGGCATGCCGGCACGTGAATTCGATCCCGATATCCGTTGCCACCCCGGCCATGATCAGCGTGTCGCGGCCCAGCGCCTTGAGACGCAGATCAAGCGGTGTGGCGATAAACAACGACGGCTGGCTTTTTTCCAGCACAATATGATCCGGCTTCGGCGCAAGCCCGTCGACAAATTCGGTGTCGTCCATGCCACGCTGCATGGTCGGGGCAAGTTTATCGGGATGATCGACCTTTTGCTTCTTCATGAGAAACAGAAGAAAGGGCCCGGTTGTCAGCGCGATCGGCGGCAGAATATGGCGGCTCCAGATCACCGGAAGCTTATGCTTCTCCGCGGCAGCGAGCAGCTTGAGCGCGTTGTCGCGGATCGTGGAAATCGCGGGCGAGCGGCCCGCGAGGCCTTTCTGCATGTCCCACATAACGAGCGCCACCCGGCGCGGGTCCAGGAAATCCTCCGTGCGAAGCGGAATTGGAAAACGGCCGCTGTTCGGTGAAGCAGTCACTGGAGATAATCCAAACAAAAAAGCGTTTGCGCGCGTTAATCGTGCTTCGGGATATGCGCTTTCTCGATGAGGTCGGCCCATTTGACAATGTCGCCCTTTAACCGCGCCTGCAATTCTTCCGGCGTGCTCCCGCGCATCTGCATGCCCAGCTTTCGGCCGGTCTCCTGCGCTTCAGGCGTCTGGAGAGCCTCGTTCACCGCCTTGTTGAGTTTCGCGACGATCGGCGCCGGAACACCGGCCGGTGCAGCAAGGCCATTCCAGCTTGTCACGTCAAAATTCGGCAAGCCGCTTTCGATCACGGTTGGCACCCCGGTCAGGAACGGGACCCTGTCGCGGCCGGTCGTCGCAATGACATCGATCTTGCCGCCGTCCAGCAGCGGCTTCAGGGGTGCGTAGGAATCCATGTCGAGATCGACATCGCCGCGGAGCAGCGCGCTCGCGGCATCGGGAGAACTTCGGAAAGTCACGGCGGTGACATCAACCCCGGCGGTGACCTTGAGCAGTTCGACGGCAAGATATTGGGTGGTCCCCGGGCTCAGTGTTGCAATGTTGAGCTTCCCGGGATTGGCCTTTGCATAGGCAATGACATCCTGCATCGACTTGAATTTGGAATCTTTCCTCGTCGCGACGAGAAAATCGAAGGTCGCGACCGCCGATATCGGCACGAAGTCCTTGACCACATCATAGGGCAAGGATTTGAACAATGCGGTGCTGATGGCATAACTGTTGCCAACCAGAAAAAGCGTGTAGCCGTCGGGGATCGCCGTGGCGGCGGCCTTGGCGGCGACAACACCGGCTGCGCCAGGACGGTTCTCGACCAGGAAATTCTTGCCAAGCTTGTTGCTCAGCTTTTCCGCCAGGATCCGCATGCTCACATCACCGATGGTGCCTGCGCCATAGGCGATAATCATTTGCACAGGGCGGTTGGGATAGTCGGCCTGCGCTCTCGCCGAAGCGGCAAAGCCCGCAACAGACGTGACAAGCGCAATGACGAGCGCAACAGCGCGACATCCGGCGGCAGTCGACAACGCGTTTCTTGTTCTCTTCACAAAGGCCTCCCCAACAACTTGCGCGCACACAAACACTATCGACACGGAAACCCGTGTCGACATCGAGCGTTGCTCGCTATTACACCTTGAAGATTTCGGCGTACCGCTTCTTGACCGCTTCGCCCTGCGTCAGGATCGCCTCGGGGTCCTCTTTCATCAGCTTGATGTCGGCGAGCTTGCGCACGCCGGGCTTTTCAACGACCTGGGAATGCGCCGAATACTGGCGGGCATCGTTGACAATCATCTGCTGACCCTCACGCGAGTGCATCCAGTTCTGGAACAGACGCGCGGCGTTCGGATTGGGAGCGCCCTTGAAGACGACGCTGGGGCCGCCGGCAAGCGGCGTGCCTTCCTCCGGATAGACAATCTCGACCGGTTGGCCAGCCTCCTTGTTGCGGATGACCAGGTAGCCCGCGCCGTCCACCATGACCGCGCGTTCGCCGAGCGCAATTCGCTTCGGCGTGTCGGTCGCCGACTGGACCTGCATGACGTTCTGTGCCGCCAGCTTCACGAAATAGTCCCAACCCAGATCGCGCGCGGTCTCGAAGGTCGAATTCATGATCGTGCCGCTATAGGCCGGATGCGCCTTGACCAGCTTGTCCTTCCATTTCGGGTCGAGCAGATCCTTGAAGCTCTTCGGCGCGTCTTCTTTCTTCACCAGGTTGGTGTTGTAGGCGATCGGCGAGATCAGAATGCGTGTGATGACATTCAGCCCGTCGGGATCGTAGTAGCGCTTGTCGTAATACTTCGCGACCTCTTCCGGCAGATACGGCGCGATCCAGTCGCTGCGCTTCCAGATGATGCAATGCGCCTGGTCCGACGTATTGACGACGTCGACGGCATGGATGTTGGAGGCATATTCCTGGTTGATGCGGGTAAAGATACGCTCGGCGCCGGAACGCTCGACGCGCGCAGAAATGCCGGGGAACTTCGCCTCGAACGCCTTGCCGAGACGCTCCGCGAACTGCAAATCCATCGCCGTGTAGAAGACGACCTTGCCTTCTTTTTTTGCCGCCTCGATCAGGGCCGGCGTGATTGCTTCGGGTGCAGGCGCCGCGGCTCGCAGAGGTTGCGCGAAGACGGTTGTCGCCCCGATGGCAACGCTGGCCTTGAGCACGGTGCGGCGTGAAATGTGTTTGTCGGTCATCGCGATCCTCCATAGTACGCCTGCCTCTGATGGGCGGGTCGGTCGGGAAGTCTATACCGGCCAAAGGGGCCGTGGGCAGTGGGGGAACAAAAATGCAGAATACAGGCGCCGGCGCTTGCGCTAGCGGGCCTTGAGCAGCCCCAGCTCTCCCAGGACGGCGACAAACTCGGCGCGTTCTTTCGCGAGATAGGCCTGCAGCGCGGGTCCGACCTGGAACATCGGCGACCAGCTCAGGCGTGACAGCTCCTCGCTCCATATTGGCTGTTCGGTGGCGCCCTTGAGCGCCCGTTGCCAAAACGCGACTTCCGGCGCGCCAAGGCCGGCAGGACCGGTCACGCCACGCCAGGCGCCGATGACGCAATCGGCGCCCTGCTCCGTCCAGGTTGGCGCATCGGCGAACGCACCTGTCAGACGCTCAGGCGCGGTCATGCCGATCACACGCAACTGACGGTTCTTCAGCGCCGTCAGGACGCTGGCGGCCGTGACAGCGCAGGCGTCGGCGTTGCCCGCGATCACGTCGGCGACGGCGTCGAGCGCGGTATCAAACACGCGGATGGCCGGCGCATTGATGTCGCCGCCAGCGTGTTGCGTCAGCCTGGCTAAGGCCACGTGATTGGGATTGCCGAGTGACGTCGAAAGCGAAACCGTCACGGCCGGCTTGCCCCGGCCCAGCCGGCCGAGCAGACCGGCGCCCGACCGCAATTCAGACTCTGTCCGCACCGCGAAGGCGATGTATTCGGTGATCAAGGTCGCAATCGGCGTGTAGCGGCTGTGCTCGAAACCGCTCGCCCCCACCAGATAGTCGGTGGTCAGGTTGGGCGAGCTGATCCCGACCACGTGACCGTCGCCCGCATGATTGTCGACACAATGAGTCCAGGCCCGACGCGCGCCGTCGCCGGGGACATTGATGACCTCGACCGGGACCGGGACGAGATTTGACTGCTGAATGGCACTGGCAAGCGCGCGTGCGACGCGATCCAGCCCGCCACCCGGCGGCGTGCCCGCGACGAGTTGAAGCGCCCGTTCCGGCTGCCAGGTTTGCGTCATGTCGCGGGTACACGCGCGCGGGCGGGGAGAAGTCCCAATTCGCCAAGCGCGCTGGACATCAGGACGCGCTCGTCGTCGAGAAACGCGCGCTCCTGTGCATCCGCCATATAGGTATTCGCCCAATATTTCTTCGCGAGCTCGGCTTGCCATTCCGCGGTGGCTGTCGCCGCCGCCAGCGTGCGGTCCCAGAATGCGATCGCTTCGGACGGTATGCCGCCTGGCGCGATAAGACCGCGCCACATGCCGATTTTGCAATCGACGCCACTCTCGAGCAGCGTCGGAACATCCTTGAAGAGCCCGCCGAGCCGTTGCGGGCCCGACAGCATCACGGTGCGCAAGGTCCCGGCCGTCAATTCGGGCACCGCGCTGACCGCGGTAATGACGCCCAGTTCGGCCTTGTTCTCGACCACATGCGCGATGGCATAGCGGGCTGAGTCAAACACGTCGATCTGGAGTGCTTTCACATCGCCGCCGGCGTGTTGGGTCAGGCGCGCGAGCGCAATGTGGTTGGTGTTGCCGATGGCGGTGGCCAGCGCGATCCGTACCCCGGCCGCGTTGGTCTTCAGCCGCCGCACCAGCTCCGCCACGCTCGTGATCGATGAATCAGAGCGAACGATGAAGATCGGATACTCGGTGTAGAGATTGGCGAGCGGAGTCAGGGCGGCGTAGTCGAGGTCGCTGACGCCGAGCAACTTGTTACTGATGATGGTGGGCGAACTGATCGCCAGCACATGGGGGTCGCCCGTTTTGCTGCGCAGATAGTCCCAGGCATTGCCGCCGCCCCGCCCGGGAATATTCGTGAGCTTGACCGGCTGGCCGATGAGCGCGTGCTTCTCGAGCACCTCGATGAGCGCACGCGCCGGCCGGTCCTGGCCGCCGCCCGGTGGCGTGCCCGCAACGAGTTCGACCTCGCGTGCCGGGCGCCATTCACCGCTCTGCATGCCTGCTCCTTCAGATGTTCCGACGCGCGGTGTTCAGTTCTTGCCGGCGTTCAGTCCGCCGAGCACCTTGGCCCATAGCGCGACTTCGTCCTTGTAGAATTTGTCGAAGTAGGCCGCGCTGCGCTTTTCCGGCGGCGCCACATCGTAGCCGAGCTCGGCAAAACGCTTGACCGTGTCCGGGTCGTCGAGCGCTGTGCTCAGCGCCTTGTTGAGCCTGTCGACGATCGCGGCCGGCGTGCCCTTCGGCGCCGACAGGCCGAACCAGACCAGCAGGTTGAAACCGGGCATGCCGGCTTCCGCCGTCGTCGGCACGTCCGGCAGCATGGGTGAACGTTTGTCGCTCGTCACCGCGTAGGCTTTCAGCGTGCCGCCTTTGACGTGCTGCGCGATGTTGATGATTTGATTGCATCCGAAATCAACATTGCCAGCAACGAGATCCATCGTCGCCTGTGGTGTCCCCCGGTAGGACGCCACGGTCGGGTGCACATCGGCGAGCGCGTGGAATACCGAACATGCGAGGTTTGAAATCGAGCCGACGCCGGCGTCGGCTTCGGTGAGTTTCTTCTCGTTCGTCTTCAGATAGGCCACGAAGTCCTTCAGCGTGTTGGCGGGCACTCCGCTCCGCGCCACCAGGATCATCGGGGACGTATTGATCAATCCGATCTGATCGAAATCGGTCGAGCGGTAGGGCAGATCCTTTTGCAGATATTCGGCCGCCGCGTGGGTGCCGGAACCGGACACAATCAGCGTGTAGCCATCCGGCGCGGCCTTGGCGGCACGGGTCGTGCCAATGACGCCACCGGCTCCCGTCACATTCTCGACGATGATCTGCTGGCCGAGCGCTTTTGACATCGGACCGATGACCAGCCGCGCTGCCGTGTCGGACGGACCGCCTGGCGGAAACGGCGAAACCAGGGTGATGACCCGCGTCGGGTAGCTTTGCGCCCAAGCACCAGGCGCCAGTGCTAATAGCGCCAAACCCAGAAACACGCTTTGCTTTTTCACAGCCATTACTCCTGATCTCGTTAGAGCTTCTCTCAAGATGGCGGGCGCCCTAGCGCGGCGGCAATTGCATATTGGCCACCAGCCAATCGGCGACGAAATCGACACCCAGTTGGCGGTTGTCGACATGCGCGTGCTCGGCGCCGCCTTCTTCCGCAGTGAAGATCTTCAACTGTTTTTTCTTCGAACCGATTTCGGCGAACAGCTTTTCGGCCTGGTCGACCTTCACCAGCCGGTCGTTCGCCCCATGGGTGACGAGATACGGACATTCGATGTTCTTGGCGATGTCGACCAATGTAAAACGCTTGGCAATTTCGAGGCCTTCGTCGTCGTTGGCCGCGCCCATCACCCAACGCCATTGAAATGTATTGGCCGTCGTCGATTTCGGATCGGCCGCCGCGCGCTCGCGCAGCCTCAATTGCCAGGCGTGCATGTCCCAATACGGCGTCGCCATCGAGACGCCGGCGGCATAGCGCTTCTCAAAAGCGGCCGAGCGCGCCGCGTAGTAGCCGCCGAAACTGTAGCCCATGACGGCGATCTTCTGCGGGTCGACATCGGGCCGGTGGGCCGCATAATTGTAGGCGGCAATGCCGGCGACTTCGTAGTCCGGGCGGCCATGAAGGCCGCGCAATCTCAGCGTCTCGCTCTGGCCGGGGCCGTCGACTGCCAAGGTATGCAACCCGCGCTTCGCAAATTCGACGCCGGCGAAGAGGATGCTCATTTCCTTGGCATTATCCATTCCGTTGAAGACGACCACGGTCGGTGCGCGCACGCCGGCGCCGGGCGCCTTCATGAAATAAGCCGCCAATCCCTTGCCTTCGAACGGCACGTCGACGCGCTCGACATTCGGATAGATCCGCTCAAGCGCCGCGTGCCAGCACCGCAGCGCCTTGCGATACACCGCCAGCTTCTGCTCGCCGGGAATATAGAATCGTTCGGCACTGTAATAGTAATTGCCAGCCCGCATATAATTGTTGCCGGCGGTGATCTGCCGGCCTTCCTTCGCGGCGGTGTCGGCAGCGGCAGCGACGCGGTCGGCCATCGCCGTCCATTCCTGAATCCAGACCGCATCCAGATCACTTTCGCCCACACGCGCGCGCATGCGCTCGGCGATCCGATCGACCTCCTCCATGGCGATCGCGGCCCATGGCGCCATGCCGGTGACGATCTGCATGGCGTTGCTCCATTTTACGTTTCCGGGGAAACGCTGGAGCCAGGTGCCGCACGCTTGTTCCGCACTCATTGACTTTTCCTTCAAGCCTATTGCCGCTCAATGCCGGCATCGTTGATGACCGTCGTCCAGCGCTGCAGATCGGCCTTGATCAATTCGCCGAATTCCGACGGCTCATTGGCAATCGGCGCCATGCCTTGTTTGCTGAACAGCTCGGCGACATCAGGCGCAGCAACCGCCTTCGCCACCTCGTCGCGCAATTTCTGGGCGATGGCCAGCGGCGTGTCGGGCGGCGCGATCAGGCCAAAATAGTTGGACACAACAAAATCCTTGTATCCCGCCTCGATCATGGTCGGCACATCCGGCAAAGCCGCGTTTCGCTTGGCGCTGGTGATGGCAAGCCCGATGACATTGCCCGACTTCACCTGCTCGACCTGGACCGGCATGGCGTCGAACATCGCGTCGATGTGCTCGCCGAGCAGGTCGTTCAGTGCGGCGGCGGCCCCTTTGTACGGTGCGTTGACGATCGTGATACCAGCGCGAAGGCGCAGCAGTTCAGTCGTCAGGGATAGTGAACCACCCGTGCCGCCGCCCGACCCGAATGTCAGCTTGCCCGGATTTTTTCGCCCGAAGTCGATGAGCCCTTCGACGGTCTTGAAGCTCGCGCCCTTGCGGCCGACCAGGATGAACGGGCCTTCCGACACTTCCGTCACCGGCGTCATTTTGCGAATGTCGTAGGGATAATCCTTGTGCGCGGGCTGGTTCACGACCATGGCGGCGGAGATCATGAACAGCGTGCGGCCATCCGGCGCTGCGCTCGTGAGCTCACGAAACACTGGCTCGAAGGCGCCGCCGGTCTTGTTCTCCACAAAGACGTTCGTGTGCAGGCTGGCGCTCAGCTTCTGGGCAATCAGCCGCGCCGTCACATCGGTGGCGCCCCCGGCCGCGACGCCAACAAGGATGCGGATCGGCTTTCCGGATATGTCCTGGGAATGAGCAGGGCGCAGAAAGGTCCCGGTCAGCGCCAGGCAGACAACAGAAACCACAAAGCTCCTCGACCGTAGCGTGCGTTTCATCGCTTCCTCCCCATTCCAGCTCTGCGGCCGGATCAGGCTTCTTGCCGCTCTTTTTATCGCTTGGCAAATGTGATGGCCGCTTGGGGTCGCAAGCGAATATTTTGCGATGCTAAGTCTATGTCCGCTTTACCCGGATAGCGAACATACGGCGGCGCAAACAAAATGTCCGCTAAGTGCCAATAGCGGACATGCTTCGGCAAAAATGAAAGGGGGCGCCTACATAGACGCCCCCTCGGAATCGTGTCGCCAAGGAAATAACACTAGGCCTCTTCGCAAGGGCGTGAGCAGCAGAATCGCCGACAGATCTATAGTTTTATATTCGCCTTTTTGATCGCCGCGCTCCACTGCGATATGTCGGCAGCAATTGTCTGCTCGAATTCTGCAGAGGTCGAACCAATGGATTCGACGCCGTAGTTGTCGAGTCGCTGCAAGATTATAGGGTCTTTCAAAGCGTTTTTGACTTCCGCCGTCACTGCATCGACGATCGCTCGTGGCGTACCCGCCGGCGCAATCAACCCGTTCCAGGTCTCAGACCTAAAACCCTGATATCCACTCTCGGCAACGGTTGGAACATCCGGCAATTTTACGGCGCGCTTAGTCCCTGATACGGCTAGGGCGCGAAGGCCGCGACCCGCTTGGGGAAGGGCTTCTGAAAGATTGCCGAAATAAACCGGTATCTGGTTGCCCATAACGTCGGCAATTGCCGGAGCGCCGCCTTTGTAAGGCACGTGCACCATGTCTAAACCGGCACGTTGCAGAAACAGCACCATAGTAAGGTGACTGACGCTTCCGGTGCCCCCTGAAGCATACGCTAGTTTCCCGGGTCGGGTCTTCACATACGCTACAAACTCTTGAAGCGTCTTAGCCTCGAACTCAGGGTTCGCAACCAGGCAAAACGGGTTACTCGCGACATTGCTGATCGGGGTGAAATCCTTCACCGGGTCGTAGTCGGTCTTCTCAAGAACCGGCAGAATGGCAAGCTGCGGCAGAGCGGCCATCATCATCGTGTAACCGTCCGGCGCCGAACGCGCCAACGCACTCGCCGCAATGATGCCACTCCCACCAAGACGATTTTCAACGACGAAAGTTTCACCCAGCTTAGCGCCAAGATGCTGACCGATCAGACGCGCGATGCCATCCGTATTTCCGCCAGGAGCGAACGGCACCATGAGTTTAACTGGCCGTTTGGGCCAATCATTCGCCCATGCGGGCACCGGCAGGGCGGTTGCCATTCCGCCTACAAGCATCTGCTTGATAAACTCTCGTCGCGTCGTCATGTATCGCTCCATAGTCAAAGGGCTGGTTTCAAGAATCCGCCTACCTCAATTTTTTTATTACGTGCTCAAGTAACCTTCTCAGCGGCCCATAGGCCTTCAAACATGGCCGTCCGCAAAAGGAAGGTGCGCGCCTTTGCCGGATCGGCCGCAATCCCCCGCATCTCATTCATCCGTTCTTCGCGCTTGCGGGCGTCCTTTTCTTCCAGAACACGCTTGTTCTGAATCGTCATTGCCTGCAGGAAGGCATTCGCCACATGGCGTCGCTGGCGATCATAAAGATCAAGCAAGCCATCACCGGCACCACCCAGGACGCGCGTGAGCTTGTCGGCGAGACTAACGGCGTCATGTATACCAAAGTTCATCCCCATGCCGCCAAGCGGATTATTGACGTGTGCGGCATCGCCCGCGAGCAAGACACGGCCACTGCGGTAGTTCACCGCAACACGTTGATGAACCGTGTAAAGGTTGGTGTGGAGGATGGTGTACGGTTGACGGCTGGGAATGAACGCCTGCAAGCGCTGCTCGGCGGTAACGTGATCGAGCAACTCCTCCGCGGCGATCTCCGGCTTGGTCGGAAACACCACGCGCCAGACGCCGGGCGGACCTGCGGCCGGGACCTTGAACAGAGCACACCACTCTGATGGATCGGAGACGTAACAGCTGTATGCGAAGCCCTGCTGTTCGAAATCGGTCGGCGTCGTGATCACCAGGAAGCGTTCCTGGTAGGTAAAACCGGCGAATTCAATATCCTGCGACTTGCGAACGATGCTACGGCCACCGTCGGCGCCTATCACATAGGAGCCCTCATACTCAGCGCCCTCCGCAGTTGTCACTTTTACGCGGGACGCCGTCTGCGAAACCGCTTCGACGGTCGCTCCGTAATGGATATCGCAGCCGCTTTGACCGGCCAGCATCTCGCTAAGAATACCCACCAGCTTGTGCTGTTCGCATTGCAGCCGATAGGGATAAGGCGTCACGTCGGAGAGGATACCGAGATCGAATTCAGCGATCACGCCTTCCTCGCGACCGCGAAACTGCCAGCGCGGGCAGAGAATACCCAAATCGTGGAGCCGCTTGGTGACGCCACTCCCAGCGAACATTTCCATGGTTGGCGGATGAAACGTCGCCGCGCGCGGATCTTCGTAGATATGCGTACGGCTTTCGAGAACCGTTACCGGCACGCCCGCTTGCGAGAGAAACAGGGCGGCAGTCAGTCCGGTAGGACCAGCACCGCAGATGATGACGCGCTGGTCCGACATTCTCGTTCTAAAATTCCTCTAGGACGCGGCCATGCCCATAGACGCGATCCTCGATCCCGCAGCGGCGCAGCGCATCCCAATACGTCACGACGTTCATCGCCAGCACGGGCTTTTCCAGCCAGCGCTCGGCGTCCGCCGCGACAGCACCGCCCGCAAGATTGGTGCCCACTTGCAGAATCGCATCGATGTCGTCGCCATCGATCTCGCGCAACACTTTGCGCAATTGAGCCGGTTGAATTTCCGCTATTGCAAACGGCGACGCACATTTAAGTCCGACAAGACGCACGATCTCGAAACCAGCCTCGGTAAGATAGGTCCCGACGATCTCGTCTCCTTTCGGCTGATGGGGAGTCAGCACGGCGATCCGCTTCGCGCCAAATTTTCGAAGCGCCGCGGCGCCGGCCGTCGAGCCCATTGAGACCCCGACACCGGCGCGCTCTGAAAGTCCTTTCTGCAAAGCGTCGCCGCCGGCAACACCCCCGGTGAACGCCTCGATCGCGACACCCATGATCACGTGGTCGGGGGCGCAGGTCATGACCTGATCGATCGCGGGCGCTATACCATCGCGCATGCCCTGCACGTGGGCAAGGTAGCCCTGGTCGCTCGCCTGTATCGGCTGCTGCTTGATCGTCAGGCGCGCGACGTGGTTGGTGACACCGCGCGGCCGAAGGTCCTCACACTCAGGACCGACGATGGTATTCGTCGAAGGGACAACGATCCCGATTTTCTTACGAAAGCCAAGAGCATCCATCGATGCGCGTCCCTTTCATGACCAGACGTCCGACACCTGCAAACATGTTAAGGGCTCCCAGGCACCGGTAAATCTAAATATCATCAAAACAGATTTCGCCATCTACGAAACCCGCAACTGTTCCCGATTTTTAGGTTCAGGACGATGTCCGGATGGCCCGCATCCAGCTCGATAGGATCAAAAGCGGGCATTCTGCGATGTCCGCTTTACCCCCGAAAGCGGAAATTAAACGCCGGTCGGGGAATGTCCACTAAATGCCAAAAGCGGACATCGGCACTATGATCTGCGCAAACAGAAAGACCGCCTCGCGGCGGTCTCTCCAACACAAGATCAGATTATTTGATCAGGCTACAGTATCAACAGGCTTCCACTTCCTGCGCTACCGCAGTTCTCAAACCACTCACGGTTGATAGTTTTCTGACGATTGCTCCGATTTGAACTTTTCAAGCGCCGCGTAAAGATTGGGCGCACTATTGTGCGTGCCACGGATCGCTTCGACATGGCCACAATCGTGGAACGCGCAGCCGTCATACAGGCCCGCTTGTTTGATTATGTCGCTTATGTGGTACACGAACTTGGGCCCACGATTCCAACCCGTCTGAATATCGCAGGCCGCGCCGATATAATGGTTCGAGCCCGGAACATGCGTACCGCGCGGTGCCCAGCACCTGGTGATGTTGGCCGGCACTTTATAGCCACGGTCCTTCAGGAGCGCGAAAAATTTCTGAAACTTGCTGGCGTAGGCTGGATGCACAGTGATGTTGAAGCCATACGCTGTTTGTACCGTTACCATCGCTCTGTTGCCGTTGGCATCGATGCGGCGCGATGGACGGCCCGATATGTGGCCATGCGAGCTTGGTATCTCGTTCGACGCCGGCGCGGTTACGGAAAGAGTCGCGCAACGGCGGTCGTCGTCGCAAGGTGACGAGTTATTGTTTTGCCAGACGCGCTGGTCGACGTCAGCCGTAACCGCGATGAACAAACCAAGGGCGGCAACTGGGGCGAGTTTCACGTTTTCCTCGTAATTAGGTCATCGCTAATTATCTGATGAGTCGCCGCTCGGTCCACGGTATTCGGGTCGTACTTTCAAATTTACTGTAAGAAGAAACCTTAATGCGGAGCGGCGCGCGTCCGCTATGGGTCATTAGCGGACATTCGCACCGCAAAAAGCCATGTCCGCTTTACCTTCGAAAGCGGAAATTCCCGGCTTCAATTGGAATGTCCGCTAAGTGCGACAAGCGCATGGCGCCGTCGAAATACGTGACCCGGGCAACACTTTCACACGCCCCGCGCCCGCAGCACCGACTCAATCGAGATCCGCGACCACGGCGCGCTGCGATCGCGGAACGCGGCATATGACGCATGCACCTTGCTGGTGATTGCGCTTTTTCCGGCGAGTTCGCCGAGCACATCACCGGCCTGCTTGCGCGCGGCGGCAATGAGATCCTCCGGAAACACCGCAAGCTTCACCTTGTGCTCGTCCACCAGCGCCGCGAGCGCCTGGGCATTGAGCCGCTCCATCTCGGCCAGTGCGTAATTCGCTTCCGTCGCGCAGGCATGCGCGATGATCGCCTTGAGATCGTCGGTCAGCGCGTTCCATGCTTTCAACGACACGATGCATTCACCGGTACCGTTCGGCTTGTTGAATCCGGGATAGTAATAGAACGGCGCGACCCGATAGAGCCCGAGCGCGATGTCGGTGCCCGGCCCTACAAATTCGGCGCCATCGATTACGCCCGATTGCAGGCTCACCAGAATTTCCGCAGGCGGCGTGGTCTGCGGTGTTGCGCCAAGCCGGCGATAAACTTCGCCGCCGAGCCCAAGCGTACGCAGCTTGAGCCCGCGCACATCCGCGAGGCTTTTCATCTCCCGGCGGAACCAGCCGCCCATGCAGACGCCAGTGTTGCCGCCCATAAAGGGCTTCACGCCGAACGGCGCGTAAAGTTCGTCCCACAGCGCCTGGCCGCCGCCGGCGTCGATCCAGGCCACATGTTCGCCGGGCGTCAGACCAAAGGGCACGGTGGTAAAAAAGGCCGCCGCCGGCATCTTGCCCTGCCAGTAGAACGACGCGGTGTGGCCGATCTCGGCAACGCCATTGCCGACCGCATCGAGCACCTCGAAAGCGGGGACCACTTCTCCGGCCGCCGACACGGAAATATCGAGCCGGCCGCCCGACAGCGCGCGCACGCGATCGGCGATGCGCTCGGCCGACATGCCCGGACCGGGCAGACGCTTCGGCCAGGAGGTGACCATGCGCCATTTCTGCGCTTGCGACCGCGCAATCGACGGCGCGGTCACAACCCCGGCAAGCGTTGCACCGGCTGTCGTTACGAATGAGCGTCGCGTGGTCATGGATTCCTCCAGTACGAATAAAAGTGATGCAGCGGCCCGTGGCCGTGGCCGACGTGTAGTGTATCGGCGGCCGCGATGGCGGCGGTCACGTAGGCTTTCGCCTCGCGCGCCGCGGTCTTGAGGTCGAGACCCTTTGCAAGCCCGGCCGCAATCGCCGACGACAAAGTGCAACCCGTGCCATGGGTATTTTTGGTGTCGACGCGCCTCGTGGATAGCCGCAGGACATCGCCCTCTCCAACCAGCAGATCGACGCTTTCATAGCCGCCACCGTGGCCACCCTTGATCAGGACGTTGCGCGCGCCGAATGCGAGCAACTCGCGGGCCTGGATTTCCATTTCGCGCTCATTGCGCGCAACGCTCGCACCCGCAAGCGCGGCCGCTTCCGGAAGGTTGGGCGTGACGACCAGCGCGCGCGGAACGAGCAACTTGCGTAACGCTTCAACCGCTTCCGGCGCCAGCAGGCGATCGCCGGACGTCGCAACCATCACGGGATCGAGCACGATATTCTGTGCCCGATGACGGTCGAGGCCCTTTGCCACCGTTTCTATGATCGCGGCTTGCGACAGCATCCCGATCTTCACCGCGTTCACCGCCAGATCGGAAAACACAGCGTCAATCTGGGCTACTACAAAATCGGCGGGCACGTCGTGGATCGCGCGCACGCCTTGCGTATTCTGCGCGGTCAGCGCGGTGATCACCGATGCACCGTAGACACCCATAGCAGCAAATGTCTTGAGGTCGGCCTGGATGCCGGCGCCGCCGCTCGAGTCCGAGCCGGCAATAGTGACCGCGATCGCGGTCATGATGAGCCTCGCCGCGCCAGCGCGCCATCGACGACTGCGCGCAGGTCCTGCGCGGCTTGTCTGGGATCGGGCGCCAGCGACAGCGCCGAGATCACCGCAACGCCGTCGGCGCCGGCCGAAATCACGTCGGCGGCGTTGCCGGCATTGATCCCGGCGATGGCGCAAATCGGAAAGCCCGCCTTGCGCGCATGGATCACCTCGACAATGCGACGAAGACCCGTGAGGCCGATGGGCGTCGAGGTATTGTCCTTCGACGTCGTGCCGTAAACGCCGCCGATAGCCACATAGTCGAGCAAAGGAAGCGGTGCTGCTTCTGCCTGCTGGACCGTCTTGACGCTGAGCCCGATGATGGCACTGCGTCCCAGCAGGAGCCGCGCATCAGGCACCGCCATGTCATCCTGGCCGATATGGACGCCATCGGCTTCGGCCGCGAGCGCAACATCAACACGATCATTGACGAGCAACGGGATACCCTTGGGCTCAAGCACCGCGCGCAAGGCCCGCGCCTCCTCCACCATCGCGCGGGTGGACCCGTGCTTGTCACGCAATTGCACCAGCGTCGCACTGCCGGCGATGAGCCCCGCAAGATCGGGAAGTGTGCGCCCGCCGGAAACCGACGGATCAACCAGGGCATAAAGCGTAAGATCAACATCCATCAGCTTACCTTTGCGCGCGCGATAAGGGCGGACCCATCGAGATTATAGAGCGCGTCGATGATCGCTGCCGCGAACGTTCCCGGACCGGAGGCTTTTTCGGCCGCCACTTCGCCGGCGATACCGATCATCACCAGCGCAGCAGCAGCGGCGCGAAAGGCATCGGGTTCGACAGCAAGGCATGCGGCGACCAACGCCGACCCGGCGCAGCCCATGGCCGTCACTTTCGCCATCAGAGGGTGCCCATTGGTGATCGCTACAATGCGCTCTCCGTCAGTAACGAGATCGGTTTCGCCCGAAAGTCCGACGACGATCCTGTTGGCGCCTGCATAGGCCGCAATCGCATCGCGCGACGGCGCGTGGCCGGCCAACGCATGAAATTCGGCATGGTTGAGGCGCGCAACCGACGGCCGGCGGCCAATCAGCTCGCGCGCGAAGGCAGCGCGCGGCGGGGCGCGATCGACGAACACGGGATCAAGCACCCATGGCAACGTTTGCCTGGCGGCCGCTTCGACGGCAATCATTGTCGCCTGCCTCCGCTCACCATCAAAGGTGCCGAGATTGACGAGCAGCGCCTGCGCACCGGACACGAACGGGCCGATCTCCTCGGCTGACAGCGTCATTGAGGGAACGCAGCCGGCAGCGAGCAGCACATTGGCGGTAAAATTCTGTGCAACCGCGTTGGTGATGCAATGGATGCGCGGGCTGCGCGTGCGCAGACGGGCGAAGATATCGGACGCGGTTTGCGCCACGCTATCGCGCGATGCTGCTTGCGGGTGATGCATCTCTGGTCCCTCCGCCGGCATGACCCGGATCAGGTTCGTTGGGTTGGCCTGGATTGGCCTCTCAGTCCGAAAACACCGGACACCCCGCGAGATTGCTGGCTCATACCTATTCCGCGGCTAGCCGCAACGCAAGCCGCCTTGCAAGAACCCGTTGTTTTTGGGATTGGTTGGTCCGCTCATCCCCGTACTCGGCTCCGGCTTCGCCGGCCCGAGCACAGGCTCCAGCGGGAACGGGAATGAGCGGAAATTGGAGGCTTTGCGATGACCCCCTTCTTTGTCCAGATCAAATGCCAGCTCGGCAAGGCCTACCAGGTCGCCAACGCGTTGGCCGAATCCGAGATCGCCTCCGAGATCTATTCAACCGCAGGCGACTATGACCTGCTGGTGAAATTCTATGTCGAAGCCGGGACCGACATTGGCCATTTCGTGAATGAGAAAGTGCAGTGCATTCCCGGCATCAAGGACACGCACACCATCATCACCTTCAAGGCGTTTCAGGCCTGAAGCCGCGCGTAATTTTTGGCGAAGCGCCTTAGCGCCACCCATCGCCTGCTCGCTCAAAAAACAGCCAACCAGAAATTGTTGCTTTTTTCGCAGGTGCGTCGATCTCCAGCAAATAATTGTGCAACTCGGGGCAAAGATTGATCCGGCACCGCAGCCTGTCGCCCGAATAATTCAACACAACTGAAACTCGCATCTCGTACTTTTTGCGGCCCTGCGTTTCAACCTCACGGCCATCGCGCTTTTCTACCGCGACGATCTCGTATGGCGTCAGCAAAGCCGCATCGAGCAATTGCACTATTTTTGCACGCGTCTCATCGGCAGAGGGTTCGCAGCCGCCATTGCCGGGACCGCAGGCCGCCTGCCCGGGAGACGAAATCGCCAGCATCATGAAGGCTATGGCCAGTGCCGGCCGCCAAAAAGCGCGCATTGAGTCAAATCCTACAGTGCGAAGCCTGCAAACGCTCCATGCGCCGCAAGCGTGCGAGAGAATTTCTTAAACGCTTTTCGTATAAGATCGCGTTTACACTCTATTAATAAGGCGGCGCAGAAGCGCCTCGGTCGAGCCCAGCAGAACGCGCGCTATGTATCAACAAAGATCATTGATCACTGAGCTCGAGGACGCAGTCCGGCGCGGCTCTCAGGAAAAAAGGGTTGACACCCTCAGGCGCATTACCGATCTATTTCTGGTCCAGAATGACAAGCTCAATGAAGAGCAGATCCAGGTCTTCGATCAGGTGCTGGGTCATCTGTTGACGCGGATGGAGTCGAACGCGCTGATCGAACTCAGCGAACGCCTTGCGCCGATCAACAACGCGCCGATCAAGGTCGTTCATACACTTGCACGCGACGACGAGATTGCCATCGCCGGCCCGGTCCTGTCGTTGTCGGACCGCCTGAGCACGCCGGATCTCATTGAAATCGCCGAGGCGAAAGGCCAGCCCCACCTGCTCGCCATTTCGAAACGAAACACGCTGAGCGAATCGCTGACCGATGTCCTGATCGCGCGCGGAGATGAAGAGGTCATCAGCAAGCTGGTCGAGAATTCAGGCGCCCGGATTTCCGAAAATGCCTATGCGCGCATTGTCGAGCGCCCCGGCGCGAGTGAATCGCTTCTGGAAAAACTCGGTCTGCGCCTCGATATCCCGTTCGGCATTTTCCTTCGATTGCTCGAACGGGTGAGCGAGGCGGTCAGAACGCGGCTTGTCGCAATCGTTTCGGAACAGCGCCCGGACGTGAAGGACCTGCTCGCCACTATTTCAAACGACGTCATCGAACGAACCGATGTCGACGTGGACATGGATTTTGTCGCCGCGCAAGCGATCGTCGAGCGGGCGCAAAAACATGGCGAACTCGATGAATTGACTCTCCTGGAATTTGCAAAGAAGCGTAAATATGCTGCGACGGTCACCGCCATCGCCACGCTGTGCTCGGCGCCGACCGATATGATCAAGCAGATGCTGAGCGAAGGCCGCAACGAGGCACTGCTGGTTCCTTGCAAGACCGCAGGCTTCTCGTGGCCGACGTTACGCGCGCTGCTGCAGGACGATTTGCTCGGGCGCGTGGCCTCCGACGACGACCTTAAAAAGCTGAAAAGCGACTATACCAAGCTGTCGCAATCGACGGCCCGCAAGCTGCTCGATTTCTGGTGCGAGCACCACGCTCCGCAAAAAACCTGAGCGCGTTGCTTTAACCCACGCGCAACGCCCTCAGCCAACTTTCCTCTCGGATTTTGGGAACCCGGTCTTGGGAAACTCGGCCTTGATGATCTGGCTGCGCCGGATGTCGTTGGCTTGTTTCAGATAGTCGTCCGCCGCCCGCATCAGCATGTGCTTGGCCGCCGGATCGACGCACGAGCGAGCGCGTGCATAAAGATTGTGCGCCATCTGCCAAAGGTCATCGACGGTTGTCATGGCACACTGCTAGGCGCGCGCCGTGATTTTCGAATTGCGGCAGATCAAATACCGCCCTCAGGATATCTCCTTAGGGGCATCACCCATCGAACCGGGCGGAGCAGCGGAAACGGATCGGTTCCCGCTCACGCGGCGGTCGGCGGTCCTTCCGCCTCACGCGCGCGCTGGAGTCCGAGCTGCCGCTCACGCCAGATGACGTACAGGCCGGCACCGGCAACGATGCAGGCGCCTACATAAACCAACGTGCCGGGCAGTTCGCCGAACAGCCAGTAGCCCAGCAGAAGGGCCCACAGCATCGACGAATAGTCGAACGGTGCCACCACGGAGGCGGCGGCAAAACGATAACTTTCCGTCAGAAAAATATGCGCAAGACCGCCAAGAATGCCGAGCGCGATCAGCGCAGTGAGTTCGCTCGCGGTCGGCGAATGCCAGGCGAAGGGCAGGGTCAAGGCGCCGGCAACGGCGCAGACGAGCGAGAAATAGAACACGATCGACGAGGTCGTTTCGGTCTGGGTGAGCCGGCGGGTCTGGATCACGGTGCCGGCGTTGCAGAAGGCCGAGGTGATCGCAAACAGCGAGCCAACCGTTGCGGCGGCGCCAGCCACCCCGGCATAGGCGCCTACATCGAAATGCGGAATGAGCATCACAATCACGCCCGCAAAGCCGATCACCACCGCGGACCACCGGTAGATGCGTACGCGCTCCTTCAGGATGACCGCGGCAAGCGCGACGGTGATGAGCGGCGACGCAAACGAGATCGCGGTCGCATCGGCGAGCGGCAGCCGGGTGAGCGCCGAGAAATTTGTGAACATGCCGCAGACACTGAGTGCGCCGCGCCCGAGTTGCCCGAACGGACGGCCGGTGCGCACGGCGGAGGCGAGCTCGCCGCGCAGCGCATAGATCACCAGCACCGGCAAAATCGCGAAAGCGCTGCGGAAGAACACCATCTGGCCAATGGGCGCGACATCGCCCAATTGCCGCACCAGCGCCGACATGCCGGCAAACAGCAGCGCGGAAATCAGCTTCAGTCCGATAGCCTTGAACGGATGCATGGGCGAGCCGGCGATTCGCCCCCTGCATACGTCAAATATCGCACACGCGCACTACTTCGGCGCGGGCAGCGATTTGAGATAGACCGCAATGGCGTCACGGTCAGCGGAACTCAACTGGCGGGTGTTGGAGACAACCTCCATCATCAGGCCGCCGACCAGGTCGGCGTCAGCTGTCATGCCGGTGGCGAGTGTCTCGGCCAATTCCTCGACCTTCCAATCGTGCAACTTGCCCTGCGTGATGTCGGGGACGCCGCCCTGCCCGTTCGGGCTCGGACCTCCGGCAAAGCGCCTGCTGGCGATGATCGCACCCAGGAGATTTCGTGGCGAATGACATTCGGCGCAGTGGCCGGGGCCGTTTACGAGATAAGCCCCGCGATTCCATTGGGCGGATTGCGACGGGTCAGGCATGAACGGCTTGCCGTCGAGAAACAGCAACTTCCACAGGCCGAGCGCCTGACGAATGTTGTACGGGAACCGCAGCGCGTGATCGCGCACCTTGCCGGAAATCGCCGGCAAGGTTTTCAAATACGCAAACAAATCGCGCAGGTCGTCGAGCCGCATGCGCTGGTACGAGACGTAGGGCAGCGCCGGATAAAGATGTTCGCCCGCAGGCGACGTACCTTTCACCATGGCGCTGACAAATTGTGCTTCGCTCCAGCCGCCAATACCGTCTTTTTTGTCGGATGAAATATTCGGCACGTAGAACATGCCGAATGGCGAATTGAGTGCGAGGCCACCGCCGAGCCGGGTGGCGTCTTCCTGCTCCGGCACTGCGTGGCACGAGGAGCAGCCCCCGATCAGGAACATCGTGCGGCCGTTGGCGAGATCGGGTGAGTGCGGCGCGAGCGCGCTTTCCGGGATCGTCTGTGGCGCCGTAAAAAACCAGAGCGCAGCCGCAGCAAAGGCGGCTGCGGCTATCGCGGCAGTAACAAGCGTGCGGTGCATCCGGCAGATCCCGCGATCGGTCGTTATAGTGTCCAGACTAGCAATGGTCGCTGCGATTTACCCGTACCCTGTGCGCTACTCGCGACCGAGTCGATAGTCCCTGTGGCAGGCATCGCAGGCATTTGCGACAGCGGGTATGGCGGCGCGCAAACCATCAGGGGATGTCTTGGCCTTGTTGCGGTTTTCGGCGACGGCCTTTCCGAAGGCCGCGGCTTTGGCATCGAAGTCGGTTTTCGTCACCCAGATCTTCGGAGCGGCGCGTGTTTTCCGGCCGGTCTTCGACGTATCGGGGAAAAGGTCCGGCAGTTTTTGCGCCGTGTCCGCCCACTGCGCAAAGGCGGCATCAACCTTGGCCGCATCGAACGGCGCCAAGCCGCGCATCATCCGCACAATCGCGATGGCGTTGTTGTTGTTTTCCTTCATCAATGATTGGCGGGTGGCGATCGGATCAGTCTGGGCGATCAGCGCGCCTGTGGCGGACAACACCATGATTGCGGTGATTGCCGCGGCAATCGTCCTCTTCATCTAATTTTTGTGCTTCCCCCGCTAACCGCCTGCCCGCAAACGACTGTAATTCCGACATTATTTCCGGTTGATCACGACTTCGTGATCAACTTCGTGCCGGTCTGGCCGCCGGACTTCGCGCAGCCTGAATCGTCTCCCAAATGCGCAGCGGCGTCGCCGGCATGTCGACGTGCCGAATGCGGTGTGCACGCCAAAGGGCATCGACAATGGCGTTCATGACAGCGGGGCACGAACCGATAGCGCCTGCTTCGCCGGCACCTTTGACTCCGAGCGGATTGGTCTTGCATGGCGTGTTACGGGTCTCGAACACAAAGTCGGGGGCGTGTTCCGCACGCGGCATCGCATAGTCCATGAAGCTCGCGCTGAGCAACTGACCCGTCGCTGAGTCGTAGACGGTGTCCTCCATCAGGGCCTGTCCGATGCCCTGGACTGCACCGCCGTGCACCTGGCCCGCAAGCAACAACGGATTGAGCGTGGCGCCGAAGTCATCGACAACCACATAATTGACGATGCTCGTTGTGCCGGTGTCGGGATCGATCTCGACTTCGGCTATATGAGTGCCGTTGGGATAAGTCGGCGGCTCGATGCTGAACTCTTTCGCCGCACGCAGTTTTTCGGGCGTCGCGCCGGGATGCGCGGCCAGTTCGGCAAATGAAATGACGCGATCGGTGCCGGCAACGCGCACCGCCCCGTCCGCGATCTCCAGATCGCCGGCCGACGCTTCCAGCGCGTCTGCCGCAATGTCCTTGATTTGGCCGGCGAGTGTTGTCGCCGCCCGATCGACAGATACGCCTCCAACGGGAATGGAGCTTGACCCCCCGGTGCCGGCACCGCTCTTGATGCGATCGGTGTCGCCCTGGACGACGCGCACGCGCTCCGGCGGCAAATCAAGCCGTTCGGCAATCAATTGCGCATAGGACGTTGCGTGGCCCTGGCCGGTCGACTGCGAGCCGATCAGCAGTGTCACGCCGCCGTCGCGATCCAGCGTGAGCGTTGCGGTCTCGGGGCCGTTGTTGCCGCAAGCCTCGATGTAAGTCGCAATGCCAATGCCGCGCAGCCGGCCGGCGCGGCGCGACTGTGCGGCACGCTTGTTGAAACCGTCCCAATCCGCCAGTTCCTGCGCACGCGCGAGCGTGCCGGCAAAATCACCGGAGTCGTAGACCTTGCCGGTCGGCGTTGTGTAGGGAAGCGACTTCGGCTTGATCAGGTTCTTCCGGCGCAAAACATCTGGCGCCATGTCGAGATCGTGCGCAGCAGCGTCGACCACGCGTTCGATCAGATAAGACGCCTCGGGCCGCCCGGCGCCACGATAGGCATCAACCGGAACAGTGTTCGTATAGGCGGCGCGCAGCCGTATGTGCGCGACGGGAATATCATAGGCGCCCGTCGCCATGCCGACACCGAGCCAGGGGATATAAGGCGCATAGCACGACAGATAGGCGCCCATGTCGGCGATGATGTCGAGCTCAAGCGCCAGGAAACGCCCCTTCTCGTCGACCGCCAGCCGCGCAGTGGAAATATTGTCGCGGCCGTGACTGTCGCCGAGGAAATGCTCGCTGCGATCGCAGATCCATTTGACCGGCCGGCGCGAGCGTTCCGCCGCTACCGCCGCCAGTGCGTATTCGCGGTAGGGAAACAACTTTGTACCGAAGCCGCCGCCGACATCGGGTGTCACCACGCGCATCTTTTCAGGCGGCAGCTTCATCACCGCGCCGCCAATAATATCGCGAATGACGTGGCTGCCCTGGCTGCCGAGGGTGAGTGTATAGCGATCGCCATCATATTCGGCGACCACACCGCGGGTATCGAGATAGTTGGTTACGAGCCGCTGATTGACGATAGTGAGCTCAACGACACGTGCGGCCTTGGCGAAGGCTTCCTTGGTCGCGCGGGCATCGCCTGCTTCGGTTTCAAAGGCGAGGTTGTTTGGGCGGTCCGCCCAAACTTTGGGTGCGCCGGGCTTGAGCGCGGCCACGGCGCCAACGACGTGGGGCAGCTCCTGCCAGTCAACGGACAATGCCTCCGCTGCATCTTTCGCCTGCTCGAGGCTGTCGGCGACCACAAAAGCAATGGCATCGCCCACGTGCCGCACCACGTCTTTTGCAAGGATCGGATACTCCGGGACCTTGATGTCCACGCCGGCCAGGACACCGGGCGTCGGCAATGGCCCCAACGCCGAAATGTCCGCTGCCGTCAACGCCAGCCGGACGCCCGGCATGGCCCGTACTTTTTCGAGGCCGTGGATCCGGAATCGCGCATGGGCGTGCGGTGAGCGCACCATGACAGCCTGAAGCGGCTTGCCAGGCGAGACGTCGGCGATATAGCGCCCTGCCCCGCGCAGCAGCGGATCATCTTCCTTGCGGGTGAGCGGCTGGCCAAATCCAAATTTCATCGCCATGGGCAGCCGCCTTGCAGATTGGAGGTTGGTTAGCTGGTCTTTTTCCGGGTCTCATTGCGGCGCCTCGAGAGATGCAGGGCCACCCAGCGCGAGACCACGTAGAAGACCGGCGTAAAGATCAGACCGAATGCGGTGACCCCGATCATACCGGAAAACACCGCAGTGCCCAGTGTCTGCCGGAGTTCTGCGCCGGCGCCGACCGCCCAGACCAACGGCGTCACGCCGAGAATGAAGGCGAATGAGGTCATGAGAATCGGCCGCAGCCGCAAGTGCGCCGCCTCAACCGCGGCGTCAAACCGATCGCGGCCGCTGTCTTCAAGTTGCTTGGCAAATTCCACGATCAGAATGGCGTTTTTGGCCGCAAGGCCGATCAGCACGACGAAACCAACTTGCGTGAGAATATTGTTGTCCTGGCCGCGCAAGACGACGCCAACGATCGACGCGATGAGACACATCGGCACGATCATGATCACCGCCATTGGCAGCGTCAGACTTTCGAACTGCGCCGCCAGCACCAGAAATACGAAGACCACGGCCAGCACGAAGGCAAAAGTTGCGGTACTGCCGGCGCGGATTTGCTGGAAAGCAAGCGTTGTCCACTCATAGGAAAACCCTTGCGGCAACGTTTCGGCCGCCAGCTTCTCCATGATCTTGATCGCCTGTCCCTGGCTGTAGCCGGGCGCCGCCGCGCCATCGAGCTCTGCGGCCGGGTATAGATTGTAACGCGGGACGCGATAAGGGGCCGTGATCGTCCGTACCGTGGTGAATGCGCCGAGCGGCACGGTTTCGCCAGCAGTGTTGCGAACCCGGATTTTCAGCACATCACTGGAATCGGTACGGCTTCCACTTTGCGCCTGGGCCACCACGCGATAGGTGCGGCCGAACAGGTTGAAGTCGTTGACATAAGCCGAGCCCAGATAAATCTGCAGTGCTGCAAAGACATCGGGCACATTGATGCCAAGCAGCTGGGCCTTGGTGCGGTCGATGTCGAGATAAAGCTGGGGCGTCGTGTTTTCGAACAGCGAGTACACCTGCAGCAAGCCTGGCGTCTGTGCGGCCCGCCCCATCATCGCGTAGACCGCGCCCTGCAAGGCCTGGGAGCCACGGCCGGCGCGATCTTCCACCATCATGCGGAAGCCGCCGGCATTGCCGATGCCGGAAACGGGCGGTGGCGCCGCGACGAAAATCAGGCCGTCATGAATCGCCGACAGGCGCTGGAACAATTGCCCCTGGATCGCCGCCGCCGATTGCTGCGGATCTTTCGCGCGTTTCTCGAAGTCGTCGAGCGTCACGAAGACGGCGCCGGCATTCGGAGCATTGGTAAAGGTGGCGCCAGAGAAGCCCACAATATTCACCGCATGCGCAATTCCGGGAATCTTCAATGCAATCTCGACCGCCTTGCGGTTGACTTCATCGGTGCGCGCGAGCGAAGCCGCCGGCGGAAGCTGCGTCACGATGATGAGATAGCCGCGATCGAGTTGCGGGATGAAGCCGACCGGCGTCTTGCGGAATTCGTTCAGGCCAAATGCGATCACGCCGGCATAGACCACCAGCATCAGCACTGCGATGCGCACCAGCTTGGCAGAAAGCTTGCCATAAGCATGTGTCAGCTTGTCGAAGTACCGGTTGAAGAGTCCGAAGAAGCCGTGAATCGGTTTGCTCCACCAGCGCCCGTCCTCGATCTCGCGATGCGGCTTGAGCAGCATCGCGCATAGCGCCGGCGACAATGTGAGCGAGACGATCAACGAGATGATGGTGGCGCCGGCAATGGTCAATGCGAATTGGCGGTAGAACTGACCGGAAATGCCCGTGATAAAAGCAGACGGGATGAACACCGACGACAGCACCAAGGCAATCGCGATCAGCGCGGCGCCGACCTCGTCCATGCTCTTGACGGCAGCGTCGTGCGGCGAAAGCCCCGCCTCGATGTTGCGCTCGACGTTCTCGACCACCACGATGGCGTCATCGACGACGATGCCGATCGCCAGGACAAGGCCGAACAAAGACAGGTTGTTGAGCGTAAACCCGAACGCCGCCATGAAAAAGAATGTGCCGATCAACGAGACCGGAATGGCAACGATAGGAATGATTGCGGCGCGCCATGTCTGCAGGAAAAGAATGACCACCAGAACGACAAGGATGATCGCCTCGAAGATTGTCGATTCGACCGCATCAACCGATTGCTGGATGAACTGCGTCGGATTGTAGACGATGTCGTATTTCAGGCCAGGCGGAAACCGCTTGGCCATGTCGTCCATTGCATCCTGGATTGCTTTTGCAGTCGCCAGCGCATTCGACCCTGGTCTTTGGAACACTCCGAGCGCAATGGCGGGGCTGAGATCCAGGTAAGAATTCGTCGAATAATCCTGGGCGGCAAGTTCGACCCTCGCGATGTCCTTGACGCGGACCACCGCATTGGGCGTCTGCTTGATGACAATATTTGCGAACTCTTCCGTACTGGTGAGGCGGCCGAGCGTCTGCACCGAAATCTGGAATGCGCCGGGCTTGTCGACCGGCGGCTGGTTGAGCACGCCGGAGGCGACCTGCACGTTTTGGCCCTGCAGCGCCAGCACGACGTCGTTCGCAGTAAGGCCGAGCGATTGCAGACGGTCAGGATCGAGCCAGGCCCGCATGGCGTAGTCGCGGCTGCCGAACACGGTGATGGACCCCACGCCATCGACGCGCGTGAGCGCGTCGGTAATTTCGATGGTGGCGTAGTTGGAAATAAACAGTGTGTCGCGCGAATTGTCGGGCGAATAGAGATGCACGACCATCATGAGGTCGGGCGAACTCTTGTTGACCGTGACGCCGATATTGCGCACGTCCACCGGCAGGCGTGGCTGGGCGATCGCCACACGGTTTTGCACCTGCACCTGCGCGATATCGAGGTTGGTGCCGATATCGAAGCTCACCGAAATCGTGAACCTGCCGTCGCCGGTCGAATTCGACGACAGGTAGATCATGTTCTCGACGCCGTTGATCTGCTGCTCGATCGGCGCCACCACTGTTGCCGCGACGACATCGGCGCTCGCGCCCGGATACTGTCCCGACACCGTGATCGTCGGCGGAGCGATCTCCGGATACTGCGCGATCGGCAAACGGAAGAAGGCCACGCCGCCGAGGATCACGAAAACGATCGAGACCACGGAGGCAAAAATCGGCCGGTCGATGAAAAAATGGGAGATGCGCATGGGCTCTGTCCGCCCCGCTACTTAGCCTGTTGCGGCGCGCCGGCCGCTCCGCCCTGAGGGGGCTTTGCACCCTGCTCCTCCGGCCGCACTTTCGAACCCGGGCGCGCCTGCATGAGGCCGCTGACGACAATGCGATCGTCCGGTCCGATGCCATCCTTGATGACGCGCAGGTTATCGGACGTCAGCTGCCCGAGCGTCACGTATTTGGGGCGCGCGATGTCCTGAGCGTCGATCACAATGACAAACCGGCGCGCCTGCTCGGTGCCGATGGCTGCATCAGGAACAAGCAGGCCTTCATAGGGTGACGAGCCCGGTACGCGGATGCGCGCGAACATGCCCGGCGTAAGCACGCCGTTCGGGTTCTCGAACACGGCACGGCCGCGAATGGTGCCGGTCGCGCGGTCGATCACATTGTCGACGAAGTCCATGCGGCCCTTGTGGTCAAAGTCATTCTCGTCGATGAGCTTGAGGGCGACCGGCACGCTGGCATTGCGGCTGGCAACATCCTGCCCTCCGCCCTTGGCGAGCCGTTCATAACGCAAATAAGACGCCTCATCGAACGTGAATTCGAAATAAATCGGATCGGTCGAGACAATGGTGGCAAGCAGAGTTGTGTTGCCGCCGGTGCCGCCGGTGACAAGATTGCCGGGTGAAACACGCCGGTCGCCGATGCGGCCATTCACGGGCGCGCGCAGCTCGGTGAATTCCATGTCGAGTTCGGCCTGGCGCACGGCCGCCTCGTTATTGCTCACCGAAGCCTTGGCGTTGCGGAAGGCTTGCGCGCGCTGCTCGAACGTCTGATCGGTGATGGTCTTGTCGCGCACGAGTTGCTGCCCGCGCGTATAGTCGGATTCGGTGAAGGCCACATTGGATTGCGCCTGCACCAGATTGGCGCGCGCCTGATCGAGCGTGTTCTGGAACGGGCGCTTGTCGATGGTAAACAGCAGGTCACCTTGTTTGACGAGCTGCCCATCCTTGAAATGCAACCCGTCGAGGTAGCCCGAAACGCGTGCGCGCACTTCGACCGAATTGATGGCGGTGAAGCGGCCGACATATTCATCATAGTCAAAAACCGTGCGTTTGATGGGCTTGGCCACTGTGACCGCCGCCGGCGGCGGCCCACCGCCTTGCGGCTGGTTCTGGCCACAGCTTGCGACCAAAGTCGCAAGCATCAACGGCAGCGCAAGCGCTCCTGCACGATGCATCAAAAAAAATGATGAAACTCGTCTCGTCAGATTCATGAATTCCTGCTGTGCCGCAGCGTCATCATTCGGCCCGTCCCAATAGCCTCGGCGGGCATGTATGTCCATTCACCAGTTCGGCAATAGGCGCGCGGACTCCAGCCTATCCGCGCCGCCTGGCACGGAACGCCGCAAGCCAGCCCGGACCAAACAGAAGCAATACAGTTCCGCCGTAAAATACGGCGCCAATCGTCGCGAGGACGCCCAGCGTCACGAGATCATGCAGGCTATTCCAGCCCGACAACCATCGACTGACCGGCGCCGCGCACAACCATAGCACGGCGGCGAGGACAACGCCGGCAATGGCGAGTCTCAACATCGACTGGCGGAGGCGTCCATCGCGTTCGATGTGACCCGCGCGTGCCGCAAACCAGACGACGAGACCCAGATTGATCCATGCGCCGATCGATGTCGCGAGCGCCAACCCGACCTGCGCGAGCGGCCCCATGAGCAAAAACTTGAAAGCAATATTGACCGCCGCTGCGAGCAGCGCAGCCTTCACCGGCGTGCTCGTATCGCCGCGCGAAAAGAAGGTTGCAACCGCGCTGCGGATCAATACGAAAGGTAACAATCCGAAGGCGTAGGCCATCAATGTGCGTCCGGCCGCATCGGCATCAGCAGCCGTAAAGGCGCCACGCATGAATAATGCGCGCATGATGAGATCGGGAATGACGAAAAATGCAGCGACGCACGGAATCGACAGCAGTAACGTGAATTCGATCGCGCGACTTTGCGCGCGTGCCGCGCCGCTGTGATCGCCGCCAGCGATACGACGGGACATTTCCGGAAGGATGACGGTGCCCGCCGCAATGCCGATGACACCGATCGGCAGCTGATTGAGACGGTCCGCATAATAAAGCGCGGACAAAGCACCGGCCGGCAGGAAACTCGCGATGATCGTGTCGGCAAACAGCGCCAATTGCACGCCGGCTGAACCGAGCGTTGCCGGCCCGAGCGCGCGAAAAAATTTCCGTACGTCAGCATCGAGGTCCGGCCAGCGGAATCGTGCCAGCACCCCGGCAAGTGTTGCATCGCCCGCGACCAGCAGGAATTCGAGCACGCCGGCAACGAGCACGCCCCAGGCGGCGGCGTGTCCTGCCGTCGGAAAGAAGGCCGCCAACGCGAGCGCCAGCATGAGTGACAAGTTGAGCAGGATCGGAGCGGCGGCGGCGGCCGCAAACCTTTGCAGACTGTTGAGTATGCCGCCGTATAGAGTGACGAGCGTGATCAACAGCAAATAAGGGAATGTGATACGGGTGAGTTCGACGGCCAGCGCAAACCGGCCCGGATCGCGTGCGAAGCCCGGCGCGAGCACATCGATCACCGCTGGCGTAAACACCAGCGCTACCGCCAGCAGAACAATCTGGCTGGCGAGCAGCAGCGTGAAAATGCGGTCGGCGAATTGTCCGGCTCGCGCAGCGCCGCCCTCCTCCCGGATGCGGGCATAGGCCGGCACAAATGCGGCGTTGAACGCACCCTCGGCGAAGATGGCGCGGAAATGGTTGGGGAGGCGGAGCGCGACAAAAAAGGCGTCGGCGACCGGGCCGGCGCCCAGAACCGCGGCCAAAATTATGTCGCGAACAAAGCCGCTGATACGCGAAAGCAGCGTAAATCCGCCGACGGTCAAAATCCGGTCAATCATCCGGGGGAGGTCCCTGCGGCCGGGCAAAAACGCTGCCGATTAACGTTTACGGGACGATAGCAATAGTCAGAAACGCGGAACTGCCTTAAGACAATTCTACGCCGGAACAAAGACCCTCGACCAACGGCAATCAATGGCTTCACCCATCATCCCCATTCTGCTGGCCGGCGGCGCAGGAACCAGGCTTTGGCCGGTTTCGCGCGATGCCCTGCCCAAGCAATTTCTGCCATTGGTCGGCGACCGGTCGACTTACCAGGAAACCCTTCTCCGTGTGCAGGACCCGATATTTGCACCGCCGATTGTCATTACTGGTCCTAATTTCCATTTTTTCGCGCGCCGCCAGGCCGAGGAGGTCGGCGTCGACGCAACCGTCGTGATCGAACCGATTCGTCGCGACTCCGGACCGGCCATTGCAGCCGCCACCGCGATTGCCGCCAGCCGCGACCCGCAAGCGGTCGTGCTCGCGCTTGCCGCCGATCACATTATCCTGGACGTCGACGCATTTCGGGCCACCTGCCTCGCCGGCCGTGCGGGTGCAGAGGCTGGCCACATCGTGACATTCGGGATCAAGCCGACCGAGCCAAAAACGAGCTACGGTTACATCCTTCCTGGTGATGCAATCGGCGACGGCAAGGTCCGTGCAGTCAAGAGTTTCGTCGAGAAGCCGGACTCAGCCACCGCCGTGCGCTACCTGCGGGAGGGCTACCTTTGGAATTCCGGAAACTTCCTCTTCCGCGCCGACGTATTGTTATCTGAACTCGCGCGGCTGGAGCCCGACATGGCGGCTGCGATCAAAGCCGCAGTGGCCAACGCCAGCGATGACCTCGGTTTCATCCGCCTGCAACCGGAAGCCTTCGCACGCGCACCGCAGAAATCGATCGACTATGCCGTGATGGAAAAAACGGACCGCGCCGCGGTCATTGCCGGCGACTTCCGCTGGTCAGACATTGGCAGCTGGGACGCGCTGTTCGACATCACCAAGCCCGACATGCAGGGCAACGTGGTGCAAGGTCAGGCCGTGACGATGGACACCACCGGCTGCGTAATTCATTCGGACGAGCGTTTAACCACTCTGGTCGGTGTCAAGGACCTGGTGGTGGTCAGCACATCCGACGCCGTGATGGTGGTCCCACGCGCGCGCGCGCAAGACGTCCGCGAACTGGTCACCAAGCTCAAGGCCGCCAAGCGTGCGGAGGCCACCGACCATAAGCGCGTGCACCGGCCCTGGGGCTACTATGAGTCGATCGACATGGGCGAACGCTTTCAGGTCAAGCGCATCGTTGTCGCGCCGGGTGGCATTCTGTCATTGCAAAAGCACCGGCACCGTTCCGAGCATTGGATCGTGGTGCGCGGGACCGCCGAAGTCACCATTGGCGAACAGGTCCGTGCGGTGCACGAAAACGAGTCGGTCTATATCCCGATTGGCAGCATCCACCGGATGGCGAACAAGGGAAAGATCCCGCTCGAGCTGATCGAGGTACAGACCGGCAGCTATTTCGGTGAAGATGACATCGAGCGGCTTGAGGACGTCTATAAACGCAGCTGACCGAGCGCCGCCAACCGCCGTTCACTTCTTCAGAGCACGCCGCGTCGCGTCGATGATGCGATCCTGGGTCGTCTCATCAAGATACGCATGCATGGGCAGGCTGATGACTTCAGCGGCCAGGCGGTCGCTCACGGCGACACCGCCTTTGCCGATCGGATAGTGCTTGTAGGCCTGCTGCCGGTGCAACGGAATTGGATAGTAAATTGCGGTCGGAATACCCTCAGCCTTGAGGGCGGCGGCAAGCGCATCACGCCCGCCGCCGGCGACGCGGATGGTGTACTGGGCCCAAACAGAGGTGGATCCAGCCGGCACCACCGGCACAGTCACGACATCGCCAAGGCCTTCACCGTATCGGCGCGCTGCCTTGTTGCGGGCGTCAATCTCGTCCGGAAAAATCTTGAGTTTCTCGCTGAGGATAGCCGCCTGGATTGTGTCGAGGCGCGAGGCAAGACCGATCCGTACGTTGTCGTATTTGTCGCTGCCCTGCCCGTGGACACGCAGGCTTCTTAGTGCGTCCGCGAGCGCATCATCGTCGGTCATGACGGCGCCGCCATCGCCGTAGCAGCCGAGCGGCTTGGCGGGAAAGAAGCTGGTCGCGGTGGTGTGGCCGAAGGTACCAAGCCGGCGATTGTCGTAGACGCCGCCAAAACCCTGCGCGGCATCGTCAAGGATCAGCAGACCTTCAGCCTTCGCCGCCGCGGCGATAGCGGAGTGATCCGCCGGCAAGCCGAACAGATCGACCGGAATGATTGCCTTCGGCTTCAGACCGGCCTCTTTTGCACTCGCAATCGCGCCGGCAATGCCTTTTGCATCGATATTGAAAGTCGTTGCATCGACGTCGACAAACACGGGTGTTGCGCCGACCAGAACGGCCACTTCCGCGGTCGCGCAAAAAGTGAATGAGGGGCACAAGACGGCATCGCCCGGCCCGACCCCCATCGCGCGCAAGGCAAGCACAAGCGCGTCGGTGCCGCTCGCGCAGGAGACGACATGACGGGCGCCGCAGAACGCAGCGAGCTCTGATTCGAAGGTCTTCACCTCCGGGCCCAGAATAAACTGGCAGTGATTCAATACGCGCGTGACCGCGGTGTCGATCGCCGACCCAAGTCGCCGACGTTGCGCGGCAACATCGATGAACGGAATGGATGGAGGATTGGGGCGCAAATTCATTTGAACGTCCGCACAGAATACGACGGCGGTTAGCCGACGACTGCGCGCGGGCCTTTCCGTTGCGCGGGCGCAACCGCTGTCGGGCGTGCGGCAAGGCAGCGCGTCGCAATCTCGAGGCTCGCCACGGCTTCCTCGCCGGTGACAGCCGGCGCCGCCCCAGAACGGACCGCGCGCAGGAACGCGAGCAGTTCGGAACGCAGCGGTTCGGCATGGCCGACCGAAAGATGGCGCATCGAATAGCTGCCGTCGGGCTGGAAGCCGAAACATTCGGTCACCTGCCGGGTCAGCAGGTCGCCGGTGACGTATTTTCCGCGCGTGGCCACCGTGACATTGCGCGCCTTGAATGGCGTCAGCCAATTGGTGTTGATGTGCGCGAGTACACCGGACGCTGTCCGGAACTGAAGCAACGCGATGTCTTCGCGTTCAGCGACCGCGCTCGAGAGCTGCGGCTGCACTTCGATAATATCGGAGTCGGTGAACCAGCGGATCAGATCGATATCGTGCACGGCCAGATCGATCACCACGCCGACATTCGACATGCGCGGCGGAAATGGTCCGACCCTGGTGATGGCAATCGAGAGAATGTCTTCGCCGCGGATCGCTTCCTTGATTGCCTCAACGGCGGGATTAAAGCGCTCGACGTGTCCGACCATTAATGTCAGGCCAGCGCGGCGCGCCGCATTGATGATCTCGCGTCCCTCTTCGACCGATGAAGCAATTGGCTTTTCCACCATGACGTGGATGCCGCGTTCAATGCAGGCCAGGGCAATATCGCGATGGAGGTGGGTTGGTGCGGCTATGGTGATCGCATCGACGTTGAGATCAATTAATTCGCCGACATCGGCAACAGCGACGCAGCCCAAGGTGCGGGCGACAAATTCGGCCTGCTTGCGATCAGGATCGGCTACGCCGACGAGTTCTGTGCCCGGCAAGCCGGCGAAAACACGGGCATGATTGCTGCCCATGACGCCGACGCCGACGACACCCACACGCAACGGACGCTCCGCGCTTGTTGCTGCAGCCTGCACCATGTCTCGACGGTATCCCCACGCCCACTAATCCGCGTCCGATCCAGTAGCATGGCCATACGCGACTGGCGACTACCCCGCCTGAACCAACGTGAACACGTTTTGATTCAAAGCGTTACAGACGCGCAATTCCGCGTATTCGACGTCTCAATATCCACAGCTATTCCGCGGCATGCGAGGCAGGAACGGCCAGTCGCAATCCCGCCGCAACGGCATCGTCCCGGAAAGATTTAACGGCCCCGAGCGAGAGTTCCGCCGAGGTCATGGTGCCAAGTGCTGGAAGTTTTTTGAGCACATCGGCGGGCGCGGTAATGATATGGCATCCCATGTCATCCGCCTCCACCACGTTGAAAACTTCGCGCGTGGATGCCCAAATGATTTCAACATTGCGGGTTTTGCGGGCGCGCGTGACGGCGTCCTGCATGATCGGCCTGTAGTCAATGCCGAAATCTGCGAGGCGGCCCGCAAACACCGACACGCAGGCGGGTGCGCCGCCATCGAGCGCATCGACAGCGCGGGCAACCTGCTCACCGGTAAAGATGGCTGTCATATTGATTTTGACGCCGTCACGCGAAAGCGAACGCACGATGTCAAAGAGCGGCTCACCACGCGTGTTCGTCACCGGCAATTTCACGTAGACGTTCTTGCCCCACGACGTGATGATGCGTGCCTGCGCGACCATTTCCGGGATGTCATCGGAAAAAACCTCGAACGAAATATGACGATCCGGCACTGCCGTCACGAGGTCGCGCGCATAGGCGGCATAATCGCTGACGCCGGCCTTCTTGAGCAATGATGGATTGGTGGTAAATCCGGCGATCCACGGCTGCTTGGCCATCTCGACGATCTGCGCCTTATCGGCACCATCGGTGAACAGCTTAACTTTGAGATCCGACAATTTTTTCATCCCAACCACCTTTTCGAGGCTCGCGCCTGAAGCTGAATTTATCCCATTCTCATTGCAGAGCAATCAAGGTATGAAACTGGCGCTCTTGTCCAATTTTAAACGATCTGCCCGCCATATTCGTTCGATTGTTCGGGCGAATCCCGAAAAACCCGAGACCAGCGCTTATGGGACGGACCCGCGGCCTGCTACTCTTTGCAATCAAGGTAGCGATCTCGCTGGCGCTGTTATATGTCGCTGTGCACTTCGTCAATTTCGGCGTTTTGCGCGAGCGCCTTTATCGCCTCAACTATTCCTGGATTGCGGCGGCGTTGTTCACGCTGGGACTGCAGCTCACGCTGGCTTCACTGCGCTGGCAACGCATTGCTGAATTTGGCGGCGGACGTCTGAGCGCCGGTCGCGCGGTGCTCTATACCCTGATCGGCTCTTTCTTCAGCCAGGTCCTGCCATCGACGGTGGGCGGCGATGCCGCGCGCATCTGGCTCCTGGCGCGGGACGCCGGCGCATGGAAGAACGCAATTTTTTCTGTCTTGATTGATCGGATTGCCGGGTTGATCTGGCTCGCTGTTCTTGTGCTGGTTTGCCTGCCTTGGTCGCTCGCGCTGATCGCCAGCCCAGTCGGGCGGACTGCCCTTATTTTGATCGGGGTCGCTGGCGCAGCGGCACCCGCAGGCCTGTTGATGCTGTCGCTGCTTGACCGTACGTCAATCGCACGCTGGAAAGCCGTTCGTCACCTGTCAGATATCGCCAGGACTGTCTGGACCGTGCTCACCTCCGCAAGAACGGGACCAGCGGTGGCAGTCATATCGCTGACCGTTCATCTCATGACCGTTGCGGTCCTGTGGTTCTGCGCGCAGGCGATCGGCTCATCCTTTACTTTTCTGAATTCGCTATTGCTTATTCCCCCGGTGATTTTGATCTCCGCCATCCCCGTGTCGATCGCCGGGTGGGGGGTGCGCGAAAGCGCGATGATCGCAGCGTTCACCTATGCGGGATTGCCGGAAAGCGACGGCCTGCTGGTCTCCATTTTGTTTGGAGCCAGCAGTTTCGTCATCGGCGCCGCCGGCGGAATTGCCTGGAGCCTCAGTGCCAACCGTATCCGGCTTCGCGCCTTACAAGAGGCCAAGGCCCACGCGATGGATGTCTAGCGCTCAGGCGGCTACCGGGCGCTGTTGCCCGACCACTCGCGATACCATGCAATGAACCGCGCGATGCCCTGCTCGATCGGCGTGGCCGGCCGGAAACCGACATCGCGCATCAAGTCGTCAACATCGGCGTAGGTTGCCGGCACATCGCCCGGCTGCATGGGCAGCAGCTCGCGCCTGGCCTTCTTCCCGATGGTTTCCTCCAGGATGCGCACAACTTCCAGAAGCTCGACGGGCTTGTTGTTGCCGATGTTGTAGACGCGCCACGGCGCGCTGCTCGAACCCGGGTCCGGCGCTGTCGTTGAATATTTTTGATTGCCAGCGGCCGGACGATCGACCAGTCGCACAACCGACTCCACCACGTCGTCAACATAGGTAAAGTCGCGCCGCATGTTGCCATTATTGAACAGCTTGATCGGCTCACCCGCCAGAATCGCTTTTGCAAAAATCCACATCGCCATGTCCGGCCGGCCCCACGGGCCATACACGGTAAAAAACCGCAGACCGGTCACCGGCAGGCCGAACAAATGCGCATAGGCGTGCGACATCAACTCATTCGCCTTCTTTGAAGCTCCGTAGAGACTCAAAGGATGGTCGACATTTTCGTGCACCGAGAACGGCATCTTCGTATTGGACCCATAGACCGACGACGACGACGCATACAGCAGATGACGGCAGCCGTTATGGCGGCAGCCCTCAAGAATCGTGGTGAACCCGGTCAGATTGGCATCGACATAGGCGAACGGATCGACCAGCGAATGCCGAACGCCCGCCTGGGCCGCGAGATGGACCACGTAAGGAAAGCGGTGCTCCTTGAATAGCGCCGCCGTTCCCTCGCGATCGGCGAGATCCAGTTTGACGAAACGGAACTGGCTGGATTTCGCCAGATCCGCGCGCCGCGCCTCCTTGAGCGCGGGGTCATAGTAGGCATTCATATTGTCGAGACCGACGACGTCGTGGCCGTCTCGCAACAGGCGCTTTGCGACGTGAAAGCCGATAAAGCCGCCGGCCCCGGTAACAAGAATCGGACCGTCAGCCATGGCGCCCGCCCCGCATGAATAATTCCGCGATCATAGCCGCCAAAGTTCAATCCCTTCGGGCTTTTTTGTCCGGTCGAGCCTGGCCTTTACATCTAGCACGATGCCGCGACGCTCGTTGAGCAGCTTGCCTATCAACGGCCAGCCACCCGTGACGTAATCCCGATGCGCAACGGCCAGGATAACAGCATCGGCGGGCCGCAAAGACTCGAGCGGCGTGAGCTTAATCCCGTACTCCCGGGCGGTTTCCTCGACCGAAGCAATCGGATCGGTGACCTGTACGTTGACACCAACGCGCTCAAGCCCTCGCGCAATGTCGATCACTTTGGAATTACGGATGTCAGGAACATTCTCTTTGAACGTCATGCCCAAAATCGTCACGGTCGGATTGGCGCGGCCGCTCTGCAGCAGCGCACGCATACATTCACCCGCCACACGCTCGCCCATGCTGTCATTGATACGCCGCCCGGCGAGAATGATTTCCGGATGGTAGCCGGCCTTTTCGGCCCGGTATGTCAGGTAATACGGGTCCACCCCGATGCAGTGCCCGCCCACCAGGCCTGGCTGGAAATTCAGGAAATTCCATTTGGTTGATGCGGCCGCAAGCACGTCGCCAGTGTCAATGCCGAGCTGGTGGAAAATGGCGGACAACTCATTCATGAAGGCGATATTGAGATCGCGCTGCGTATTTTCGATGACCTTGGCGGCCTCGGCGACCTTGATCGATGGCGCGCGGTGAATGCCGGCCTTCACGACCGAGCCGTAGACATCGGCGACGATGTCGAGCGTGCGCGCATCCTGCGCGGAGACCACCTTCACGATGGTCTCGAAGCGATGCTCCTTGTCGCCCGGGTTGATCCGCTCGGGTGAATAGCCGACCGTGAAATCGCGACCGCCCACAAGGCCCGATTTCTTTTCCAGCACCGGCAGGCATTCTTCCTCGATCGTGCCCGGATAGACGGTTGATTCATAGACGACGATGTCGCCACGCTTGAGGACCTTGCCCACGGTATCGGAGGCCGCTAGCACGGCGCCGAGATCAGGCCGGCGCGCGCCGTCGATCGGTGTCGGCACGGTGACAATGTAAAAATCCGCGTCGGCAAGGCTCGTCGGCTCGTGCTCGAACCGCAAGCTTGCCTGCCTGAGATCGGCTTCGGTGACTTCCAGCGTGCGGTCTTGACCCGCGCGCAGGGCATCGACCCGCTTGCGGTCGATGTCGAAACCGACCACCGGCACGCCCGATCGCGCAAATGCGACCGCCACAGGGAGGCCGACATAACCGAGGCCAATGACGGCTATTTTTCGTGTGTGCTTCACGTCATCCCCTGTCGGACCGATGAGGCCTCAAATCCTTCAATTCCACAGAAGCCCCGGACGCTTTATCGTCCGGATTGATGAGCTGCGCCACCGGCACTGCCCGGTCCGTTGCGATGCCGATGTAAAGATTGAGATAGCGCCGAACGCAAGCCTCGAGCGTGAAGAAAGACTCGACCCGCTGGCGGGCCGCTGCACCCATGCGCGCGCGCAAGCCCGGGTCTTCATAGAGGGAGGCGATGGCGTCGCCAAGAACGGTCGGCTCGGCAACCGGCACCAGCCGGCCGCTCTCCCCGTCGCGGATGGCGTCGCTGTTGCCGCCGACGCGCGTGGCAACAACCGGCAGGCCTTGCGCCATCTTTTCGATAAGGCTGTTGGAAAAACCTTCCTGGTGTGAAGGCAAGACGCCAAGATCGGCTGCGGCAAGCAGCTCCTGCGGATTCGCCCGCTCGCCCAGCCAAAGGACATTCGTGCCGATACCAAGTTTCTCGGCTTGCCGTTTCAAGTCCTGGCCGATGCCCTCATCCCGGCCCATCACGATCAGGCGCCACGGTCCGCGCAGCCGTCCGCGCACACTGGCGAGCGCATCGAGAAGGTCGGCGTGGCCTTTATACGGAATCAGGTTGGCGACCGTCGCGATGACGAACGCATCCTCTGGAATTTCAAGCTCCCGCCGGCGTGCAATGCGCGTCTGCTGTCCAGGTGGTGGCGACAGTTCGATGCCATTGTGAATGACGCCAACTTTATCGGGCTCCCTGCATTCCGCGATAAGTTGCGCGGCGACAGCACTGGAATTTCCGATCAGCGCATTCATGGATCGATGCAGGCGCCGCTCGACCCTCGCCAGGATGGGGTGATTGCGCTGGTAGTCCGCCAGCGACCGGCGACTCATGATCTTGATCATTCCGCCGAGACCGGCAGCCGCGAGCGAACCGACGAGATATGGCTCCGGCATAAAGAAATGCAGGATATCGGGCCGCAACTTGCGAATCTGGCGACGCAGGTCGAACACGGTCAGCAAACCGCGTATCGGCTGCGCACCGGAAATCCTGGCGCCGAGCACCGGCACTCCCGCGGCAATGAGACCCTCCTCAAAGCGGCCGCCACGGCTCATCGTATAAAGTGAAATATCCAGACCCGCGCGGCGCAATGGCGGCAGCACGCGGGACAAATGAATCTCCGCGCCACCGGCATCGAGCCGCGGCGCCACGATTAAAACGCGCGGTCCCATCGCTAGGCCATCCGGGCGCCGGGGAAGCGCGGCTGGCCTTCTGCCCAGCGG
>Ga0265325_10000055_pt1 | contig 77409 bp, 84 predicted proteins | sample 41420metaG_FD_202090 | JGI IMG/M metagenome (GOLD analysis project Ga0265325, IMG submission 202090) | Rhizosphere microbial communities from Carex aquatilis grown in University of Washington, Seatle, WA, United States - 4-14-20 metaG | ecosystem: Host-associated > Plants > Roots > Rhizosphere...
GCGACGCGAAATTCCCCCACAACACGACGGCGTACCCGGCGCCGCAAAGAAACAGGGCGGCGGAGCCGTGTCTTGTTGGGCTGTTTGAAAAGTGAATCAGTGAGGCAGGCGGGGGTTGAGGGCGGGGCCAGGTTATTTCGGGCCCGTTTTTGGTGGCCGGCGCAGACCGAAGACCGACGTTCGGCGGTCACACCTGTGTCCCGCGTGCAACACTTTTAGAACATTTAAGCCATACCCTCCGATCACCCTCGCCGCGCCGCGATTCGGCCATACCCTTCAACGAGATCGAGGGCCGCCCAGCCGGGTGATCGCCTCAATGAGCCGGCCGGGTCCAATCCGGCTGCGGTAACCGGGGGCGGGGGCGATAAGGCACTATGGACGCGAAGACCAGTTTGAAGTCGAGACTGCCAAGCCGGCACGCCACAGAGGGGCCGGACCGCGCGCCGCACCGCGCCTTCTATTACGCGATGGGTCTGACCACAGAACAGATCCACCAGCCTTTCGTCGGTGTCGCGACCTGCTGGAACGAAGCTGCGCCCTGCAACATCGCGCTGATGCGCCAGGCGCAAGTGGTGAAAAGGGGTGTCGCGGCCGGCGGCGCCACACCGCGCGAATTCTGCACCATCACCGTCACCGACGGCATCGCGATGGGCCATGCCGGTATGCGCGCGTCGCTGCCGTCGCGCGAAGTCATCGCCGACTCTGTCGAGCTCACGGTGCGCGGCCACGCCTATGACGCGCTGATCGGCATCGCGGGCTGCGACAAGTCACAACCCGGCATGATGATGGCGATGTGCCGTCTCAACGTGCCGTCGATCTACATCTATGGCGGCTCGATCTTGCCCGGAAAATTCAAGGGCAAAGAGGTCACCATCCAGGACGTCTACGAGGCGGTCGGCAAACACTCCGTCGGCACGATGTCCGACGAGGATCTCGATACGCTCGAACAGAATGCCTGCCCGTCGGCTGGCGCATGCGGCGCGCAATTTACCGCCAACACCATGGCGACGGTATCGGAAGCCATCGGTCTTGCGCTGCCATATTCCGCCGGCGCGCCGGCGCCTTACGAAATCCGCGACAAGTTCAGCATGCTCGCCGGCGAAATGATCATGGATTTGATCCGGCAAAACCTTCGTCCGCGCGACATCGTCACGCGAAAGGCGCTGGAAAACGCCGCTGCTGTCGTGGCGGCGTCGGGTGGTTCGACCAATGCGGCGCTGCATTTACCAGCGATCGCGCACGAGTGCGGTATCGAATTCACGCTGTTCGATGTCGCCGAAATCTTCAAAAAGACTCCTTATGTCGCAGATTTGAAACCGGGCGGCCGTTATGTCGCCAAGGATATGTTCGAAGCTGGCGGCGTGCCCCTTTTGATGAAGACCCTTCTCGATCACGGCTACATGCATGGCGATTGCATGACGGTCACCGGCCGCACGATCGCCGAGAATTTGAAAAACGTGAAATGGAATCCCGACCAGGATGTCATTCGTCCAGCCGATAAGCCGCTGTCGCCAACAGGCGGCGTGGTCGGGCTCAAGGGTAATCTCGCACCCGAAGGCGCGATCGTAAAAGTCGCCGGCATGAAGACGCAGAAGTTCAGTGGCCCGGCGCGCTGCTTCGACGGCGAGGAAGCCTGCTTCGACGCGGTCAAGCATCGCAAGTACAAAGAGGGCGACGTGCTGGTCATTCGCTACGAGGGTCCGCGCGGCGGCCCCGGCATGCGCGAGATGCTGTCGACAACGGCGGCGCTCTACGGGCAGGGCGCCGGCGAAAAAGTTGCGTTGATTACCGACGGACGCTTCTCCGGCGCGACGCGCGGATTCTGCGTCGGCCATGTCGGCCCGGAAGCCGCGATCGGCGGCCCGATCGGGCTGATCCGCGACGGCGACATCATCGAGATCGATGCCGTGAAGGGCACGCTCGACGTCAAGCTTTCCGCCGATGAACTCGCCAAGCGCAAGAGCCAGTGGAAGGCGCGCGAGAGCGATTTCGGCTCAGGCTATCTGTGGAAATACGCGCAGCAGGTGGGACCCGCCGTCAACGGCGCGGTGACGCATCCCGGCGGCGCGGCTGAGAAAGAGTGTTATGCGGACACTTGAGACCCTGTTGCGTGTCGTGCTGATCGGTGCCGGCCTCATCGCCGCGGCGCCGGCATTCGCGCTCGACGGCAGCAAGACGGAAGGCAGCATGGCGCCCCCGCCGATGACGCCGGTCGAGGCGTTCCGTTCGGGCGCGCACTGGCTCAAGACCGGCGAAACCGTCAAAGCGGTCAACTCGCTCGAATATGCCGCCGAAAAAGGTCACGCGCTCGCGCAGTGGAAGCTCGGCCGCATGTATGCCGAAGGCGACGGCGTTGCGCAGAATGATCTCAAGGCCTTCGAATATTTCCGGCGCATCGCCGACGGCCATGCCGAAGACAATCCCGACACGCCGCAGGCACGCTTCGTGGCGAATGCCTTCGTTGCTTTGGGTCACTACTATCTCGAGGGCATTCCGAAGACCGAGGTCAAGCGCGATCCCGATCGTGCGCGCGAAATGTTCGCCTACGCCGCTTCGTATTTCCGCGATCCCGACGCGCAATATTATCTGGCGCGGCTCTATCTCAAGGGCGATGGCGCGCCGCATGACCCGCGCCAGGCCGCGCGCTGGTTCGGACTATCTGCGCAGAAGGGCCAATGCGAAGCGCAGGCCATGCTCGGCGCCATGCTGTTCGAGGGCGATCATGTGCCGCGGCAGGCTGCGCGCGGGTTGATGTGGCTCGCGCTTGCGAAAGACAGCGCGCGCACCGACCAGGCCTGGATCACCAAGCTCTATGACAGTGCCATGCAGCAGGCGAGCGAGGACGAACGCGCTTTGGCCGCCGTCTATCTCCGCCGCTGGCTTGAGACGCGAAGAGAGTAGAGGCTTGTCATGGCCGGGCTTGTCCCGGCCATCCACGTCTTTGAACTGGCGCCGCCTGTTAAGTCGTGGATGCCCGGCACAAGGCCGGGCATGACGAAGAAAAGCTACCGCCCCTCAATATCCAGATCGACATAAACCGGGACATGGTCGGACGGCTTGTCCCAGCCGCGCACATGGCGGTCGATACCGGCGTCGGTCAGCCGGTCGGCGGCCTGCGGTGACAGCAGCAAATGATCGATCCGGATGCCATCATTTTTGGGCCAGGCGCCAGCCTGGTAATCCCAGAATGTGTAGAGCTCGGATGAATCGCTCACCGCTCGCACGGCATCCGTCAGCCCCAGATTGATCAGCGCGCGGTATTTCTCGCGCGTTTGCGGAAGAAATAATGCGTCGTTTTTCCAGGCCTCGGGACGGCGGACATCGGCAGGGGTGGGGATGACGTTGTAATCGCCGGCCAGCACCATCGGTTCTTCTAGTTTAAGTCGTTCATGTGAGAAATTAATCAGCCGGTTCATCCAGTTGAGCTTGTAGTTATATTTTTCGGTATCGGGCGGGTTGCCATTGGGCAGATAGAGGCTGACCACGCGCAGCGCGCCGGTTTTTGTCGAAACGATCGCTTCCAGAAAACGGGCTTGCACGTCGTTTTCGTCACCGATCAAACCAGGGGCGACCTCGTCAAACGGCAGCTTGGAAAGCAGCGCCACGCCGTTGAAAGTTTTCTGGCCATGCACCGCTACGTTGTACCCGAGCGCTTCGATCGGCTCCCGCGGGAAAGCATCGTCCATGCATTTGATTTCCTGCAGGCAAACGATGTCGGGTTGCCGCTCCTTCAGCCACGCCTGCAGGTTGTCCATGCGCTGGCGGATTGAGTTGACGTTCCAGGTGGCAATTCGCATGGATTTCGGGGTCCGGATGGGCGAATAAGGCTTTGTTTTCAGTGTTTACCAGAGGGCCGCAGGGATATGCACTCAGTAACGTTTATATGCTAGGTAAGCCGCTAACGCGGCCCCAAAGTGCTGTGTGTAAAAAGCCGTTCCGGGATTAGGGAGAGTCCGGGCAAGCGCACCATGAGTCCGGACCAAATATTGCAGATGACCAAGCGCAAGTGGCTCATTGGGGGGGCGGTCCTCGCCTTGATCGCCATTGCCGTGCTTGTGCGCGGCTTCTGGACGACGGACGGCGTTGCCGCCCGCCAGGTGCAGGCCCGCACTGTTCCGGTTGAAACCGCGGTTGCCGAACGCAAGACCATGCCAGTGCGCCTCAGCGCGCTCGGCAACGTGACCCCCATCGCCAGCGTCGCCATCAAGACCCAGGTCGACACCACGATTACGGCTGTCCATTTCCGCGATGGCGCTCATGTCGAAAAGGGCGAATTGCTGTTCACGCTCGACTGCCGGCAGATCGAAGCCGACATGAAGCGCGTGCAAGCGGTGATCGATGGCGCACAGGCGACGCTCGAGCAAGCGCAGCGCGACGTCGAGCGCTACACCGATCTCGCGGCGCGCAATGCGACCCCGATCGTCACGCTCAACAATGCGCAGACCGCCGTCAATATTTCCCGCGCAACCGCGGAATCAAACCGCGCGCAGCTTGAGAACCTCAAGGTCCAGCTCGGCTTCTGCGGAATCCGCGCGTCGATTTCCGGCCGCATCAGCATGGCCAACGTCAAGGTCGGAAACTTTGTGCGCCAGGCCGATACCTCGCCAATGGCGACCATCAATCAGATGGTTCCGGTCTACGTGACGTTTACGGTGCCGCAGAAAATTCTTCCCGATATTCGTAAGGCCATCGCTGCCGAAACTGCGACCGTGGAAGCGATCATTCCCGGCGACCAGAAGCGCGCCAACGGCCAGGTCACCATGATCGAGAATACGGTCGATCCGGCGACGGGCATGGCCACGGTGCGCGCGACGATGCAAAACACGGACGAGTTGCTCTGGCCCGGCACGCTGGTCACCACCGACATGACCTTGCGGAATGAAGAGGGCATCGTCGTGCCCTCGAATGCAGTGCAGGTGAGCCAGACCGGCACCTTCGTATTTGTCATCAAGGACAACGTCGCCCAGATCCAGCCGGTGACGGTTGAGCGTCAGGTCGGCACTGAAAGCGTGATCGAGACGGGCCTCAACGGGGGCGAAACCGTCGTGACCGAAGGCCAGTTGTTGTTGTCGAGCGGGACTCGCGTCAACATACGTCCGCCCAAGGTCGCCGGTAGCTGAGCCATGAATATCTCGGAAACCTGTATTCGCCGCCCGGTGCTGACGACGCTGATGACGGCGTCGTTGATCGTTTTCGGCGTCTTTGCCTATCGGCTGCTGCCGGTGGCGGCCCTGCCGGCGGTGGATTTCCCGACCATCCAGATCACGGCGCAATTCCCGGGCGCCAGCCCGGAAACGATGGCGTCGTCGGTTGCCTCGCCGATCGAGCGGCAGTTGTCGACGATCTCCGGTATCTCTTCGATGAATTCGTCGTCATCGCTCGGCCTGGCGCAGATTACGATTCAGTTCGATCTCGGCCGTAATATCGATGGTGCCGCGCTTGACGTGCAGACCGCGCTTGCCACGTCGGCGCGCCTGCTGCCGGTCGAAATGACAATTCCGCCGTCGTTCCGCAAGGTGAATCCGGGTGATTTCCCGGTGCTCTACGTCAGCTTGCGCTCCGATACCGTGCCGTTGTCGACGGTCGACGATTATGCCGAAACGGTGTTGGCGCCGCAGATTTCGCAATTGCCGGGCGTCGCGCAGGTGCTGGTCTACGGCGCGCAGAAATTCGCCGTGCGCGTGCAGGTCAATCCGACCGAGGCTGCGGCCCGCAATATTGCGCTTGAAGACGTGCGCAGCGTTGTCGCCAAGGCCAATTCGAGCACGCCGGTCGGCGTCCTGACCGGACCCAAACAGAGCGTGACCCTGGCCGCCACCAGCGCGATGCCGCACGCGTCCGACTATCGCGACGTCGTCGTCGCGTACCGCAATGGCGCGCCGATCAAACTGAACCAGATTGCGCGCGTGATCGACAGCGTCGAAAACGACAAGATTGCTACCTGGTTCAATGACGCGCGCGCGATCGTGCTGGCGATCCAGCGCCAACCGGACGCAAATACGGTTCAAGTTGTGGATCTTGTGCGCCAAGGCCTGCCGAATATGCGCGCGCAGGTGCCGCCGTCGATCCAGATGGAGCCTTTGTTCGACCGCTCGCTCTCCATTCGCGCGGCGGTGACCGATGTGCAGGAGACGCTGGCGATCGCAGTCACGCTCGTTATTCTGGTGATCTTCTTGTTCCTGCGCAAAGTCTCGGCGACGATCATCCCGGCGCTCGCGGTGCCGGTCTCGCTGGTCGGCACATTTGCCGCGATGTATGCCTTCGGCTTCTCGATCAACAACATGACGCTGCTGGCGCTCACTTTGTCGGTGGGCTTCGTTGTCGACGACGCCATCGTGATGCTCGAGAACATTGTCCGCCATGTTGAAGGGGGCATGCGGCCATTTGAGGCCGCGCTAAAAGGCTCGCGCGAGATCGGCTTCACCATTGTGTCGATTACGTTCTCGTTGATCGCGGTCTTCATCCCGGTGTTGCTGATGGGCGGGATGGTCGGGCGCGTCTTCCGCGAATTCGCGGTGTCGATCGCCGTCGCGATCATCGTCTCCGGCTTTGTATCGCTGACCCTGACGCCAATGCTGTGCGCGCGCGTTCTCCGCAGCCATCATCCCGAGGACGAAAAGAAACAGTTCTTTGTCCTGCGCCTGTTCGAGCGACTCTTCGAGGGAATGCTCAATACCTATCAGTGGACGCTCGACCGCGTACTCGCGTTCAAGTCGATCATGCTGATGATCACGCTTGGCACGTTTTTCGCCACCATCATTCTCTACGTCATTGTGCCCAAGGGCTTCTTTCCGCAGGAAGATACCGGTTATGTCATCGGGATTACCGAAGGCGCGACCGACATTTCCTTCCCGGAAATCTCGCAACTTCAGCGCAAGGTTGCGGACGTCGTGCGCGCGGATCCGGCCGTCGCCTACGTGAACTCCACAGCGGGAGCCGGTGGTCCCAATTCGGTCGGCAATAGCGGGCGCATGCTGGTCGCGCTCAAGCCGCGCAATGAACGCGACAGCCTCCAGAAAATCCTGGCTCGCCTGCGTCAGACGGCCAACGTCGTGCCGGGGCTTGCGATCTACTTCCAGCCGATCCAGAACATCAATCTCGGCGGCAAGCTCGCCAAGAGCCAATATCAGTACACGCTGCAATCCAACGACACCGCGTCGCTCTACCGTGTCACGCCGGAATTGCGCGAGAAGATTTCCAAGATCCCAGGTCTGCTTGATGTCACCACCGATCTCTATGTCACCAATCCGCAGGTGACCATCGACGTCGATCGCGAGAAGGCGGCGGTGTATGGCGTGACCGTCGACCAGGTCCGGCAGGAACTCTACAACGCGTTCGGCGTGCGCCAGGTCGCGACGATCTACAGCCCGGTGAATTATTATCAGGTCATTCTCGAGACCGCGCCGGAGTTTCATGTCGGCCCGGATGATTTGGCGCGCGTCTATCTCAAGACCACGAACGGCACGACCGTGCCGCTCTCGGCCGTCACCCGTTTCGAGCGCACCGTCGGTCCGTTGCAGGTCAATCACCAGGGTCAGCAGCCGGCGGTAACGATCGCGTTCAATCTTGCGCCCGGTTTCTCGCTTGGCCAGGCCGTCGACGCCATCCAGAATCTGGAGCGCGAAGAACGCTTGCCGGCAACCATCACGACCGGGTTCCAGGGGACGGCGCAGGTCTTCCAGGACTCATTGCGCGGGCAGGGCATCCTCATCCTCGCCGCAATATTCGCGGCCTATGTCGTTCTCGGAATTTTGTACGAGAGCTTCATCCACCCGATCACCATCATCTCCGGTCTGCCGTCAGCGGGCATCGGCGCAATTTTGACATTGATGCTCTTCCGGATGGATTTGTCCGTGATTGCCATGATCGGCATTGTGATGCTCGTCGGCATCGTGAAGAAGAACGCCATCATGATGATCGACTTCGCAATCGAGCGGCGGCGTGTCGGACTATCGGCCGAAGCCGCAATCCGCGAAGCCGCGCTGTTGCGCTTCCGCCCGATCATGATGACGACGTTCGCGGCGATCTTCGGGTCGCTGCCGATTGCGCTTGGAACAGGCGCCGGTGCTGAATTGCGCCAGCCGCTTGGTGTTGCGGTCGTCGGCGGCCTGGTGCTCTCGCAGCTGCTGACGCTCTACATCACGCCGGTGATTTATGTTTACCTGGATCGCTTCGACCGGATGATCAAGCGCCGGCTCGAGCCGCAGCTTGCGGAAGTCGAAGAAGCCCCGCCGGCGGTTGCCGCGGAATAATCGATCAAATCGTGAAGCTGGTACCGCAGCCGCAGGAGGCTTTTGCCTGCGGATTGATCACCTTGAACGACGCGCCAATAAGGCTGTCGACAAAATCGATTTCCGAGCCGGCCATGTAGTTGACCGACACCGGGTCGATCAGGACGACGGCGCCCTCGCGATCGATGACGAGATCGTCGGCTGCCTTCGCGCGCTCCATATCGAATTTGTACTGAAATCCCGAGCAGCCGCCGCCTTCCACGCTGACGCGCAGCATGGTTCCGCTCGGCTCGGCCTTGAGGATCTCGCCGATACGCCGCGCGGCGCGTTCGCTGACTGTAATGCTGGTGCTCATCGATCGCCTTTTCGAGCCCATCCTATTGGCAGATGGCCCAACGGATAGTTAAGTGCGCGGGCCAGCGAGGTCAATGTCGCGCATGATCCCGAAAAGCTTGTCCTCGACTTGATCGGGGATGGGTACCGGTTTTCGGCAAAGATCATGCGCAAACGATAAGAAATGCCAATGGCGGTCGAAACGGGGCGCGAACGGGCAGTTTATGCCACCAATCCGGCGCAAAGCCGCGGCCGCCGCTATGTGGAGCCAGCGAGCCCGACCCGCAATGCCTTCCGCCGTGATTGCGACCGGATCATCCACTCCGCTGCTTTCCGACGGCTGGCCCACAAGACGCAGGTGTTCGTTTATCACGAGGGCGATCACTACCGCACGCGGCTGACACATACGCTTGAAGTCGCGCAAATCGCGCGTTCACTGGCGCGCGCGCTCGGCCTCGATGAAGATCTCAGCGAAGCGCTGGCCTTGGCGCACGATCTCGGCCATTCGCCGTTCGGCCACGCGGGTGAACGCGCACTCGACGTGCGATTGGCGGCCCTCGGGGGCTTCGATCACAACGCCCAGGCGCTTCGTATTGTGACCGATCTTGAGCGCCGCTACGCGGCCTTCGACGGCCTCAATCTGAGCTGGGAAACGCTCGAAGGATTGGTCAAGCACAACGGACCGATCATTGATCGCGACGGCATTGCCGTCGGCCGCTATGCGAGGCAGGGCGCGCCTGCACCGATTATTGCCTATTCGCGAATTCAGGATCTGGAATTGTGGACCTATGCCAGTGCGGAAGCCCAGGTTGCGGCCTTGTCCGATGATATCGCATACGACGCCCACGACATCGACGACGGCCTGCGTGCCGACCTATTCACGCTCAATGATATTGCCAGCGTTCCGCTGATCGGCAGCATCCTGAGCACGATCGATGCGCAGCATCCGGGTATCGAGCCGGCGCGGCGTGCGCACGAGACAGTACGCGCGCTCATCACGCGCATGATCGAGGATGTGATCGGCGAAACCGGCCGTCGTGTGGCGATGCTCAAGCCGCGATCTGCAGCGGACGTGCGCGATGCGCCGCGGCCCGTGGTCGGGTTCTCACCGGCGATGGAAAAGGCCGATCGCGACATCAAGGGATTTCTCTATCCGCGAATGTATCGTCATGACCGCGTGATGCGTGTCATGGCCGATGCAGAGCGCGTGGTGCACGATCTCTTCGAGCACTACACGAAGACACCCGCTGACCTGCCGGCGGAATGGGCCGAAGGGCTGGATATTACGGATATGTCCGAACGCATTCGCCGTATTGGCGACTATATCGCCGGGATGACCGACCGTTACGCGCTTATAGAACACGCGAGATATTTCAAGGGAACGCCGGAATTGCGGTGACCGATGGACGGTGTTGGCGATATCGAAGTCGATCTCCTGATTGCAGGCGCTGGACCTGCCGGCATGACTGCCGCGCTCGTCGGCTCGCTCGAAGGCCTCGATGTCCTCTTGTGCGAAAAGTCCGGTCAGGTCGGCGGCACTGGATCGACGTCCGCGGGCACATTGTGGATTCCCGGCAATAGTCAAAGCCGGGCCGCGGGTTTCAATGACAGCGCGGCGCAGGCCGATCGCTACCTGGACGCACTGATCGGGGAGGGTGGCAATCGCGACGTCAGAAACGCTTATCTTCAATCCGGGCCGGCTGTGATCGACTACTTATGTGCGCGATCCGACGTACAATTCCTTCCGTGCGGAACACATCCGGATTATCGCAGCAACATGCCAGGCGCCGCCGTCGCCGGTCGCGCCATCGTTCCTGAACCCTTTGACGGTCGTCTGCTCGGCCCGGAATTCAGGCGCATCCGCCCGCCAGTACAGGAGTTCATGGTGTTCGGCGGCATGATGGTCGGCAAGGCTGACATTGCCCGGCTCATTGGCCGTTTTGATTCAATCGGCAATTTTATTTACACGGTAAAACTTCTTGCGCGCTACTTCATCGACCGCCTGAAATATCCGCGCGGCACGCGCCTGATGATGGGCAATGCGCTCATTGGGCGCCTGTTCTACAGTTTGCGGCGGCATAACGTCCCCATCATGTTCGATACGGCGATCGTCGATCTCGTTGGCGACCGCGATGACGTCAGAGGCGCGCGCCTCCACAGCGGCGGCAAGGAAATTGTGGTGAGAGCGCGTAAGGGCGTCGTGCTTGCGACCGGTGGTTACGGACACAATAAGGCCTTCCGCTCGACCTTCATGCCGCAACCGGTCCCCGCATATTCCATGAGCTACGAAGGCAATCATGGCGATGGCCTCGATATCGGGCGGCGTGTGGGTGCAGCGGTTGCACCCGAACAATCCACGAGCGGTCTATGGACACCGGTGTCGATTGTACCGCGACCTGACGGCACACGTGGGCTGTTCCCGCATCTTGTGCTGGACCGCGCCAAGCCGGGCTTGATCGCGGTGAATTCGACCGGCCGCCGCTTCGTCAATGAAGCTGCGTCATATCATGATTTCGTGCTGGCAATGTTCGAGAGCAACAAGGCCGCGCCTTCGATTCCTGCCTGGCTCGTTTGCGACGCAATTTTCATCGCAAAATACGGACTGGGCGTTGTGTATCCGGGGCACCGCAATCCAGGCAAGTTTGTCGAGAACGGATATCTCGTGAGTGCGCGCTCGCTCGACGAGCTCGCCGGAACGATTGGCGCTGACGCCGCGCAACTGCGTGACACGGTCGCGCGCTACAATGGGTTCGCCGCGACCGGTATCGATGTCGACTTCGGCAAAGGCGAGACCGAACTTAACCGGTTCAATGGTGATGCTGCCCACAAGCCCAATCCTTGCGTTGGACCGGTCACAACGCCTCCGTTCTATGCGCTTGCGGTCTGGCCGGCCGACATTGCGGTCAGCACGGGGCTTGCGACCGATGCCGATGCGCGCGTGGTCGGCAATGATGGTAAGCCAATCCCCGGTCTCTACGCATGCGGCAATGATATGGCTTCGGTGATGGCGGGTAGTTATCCGGGTCCGGGCACGACGCTGGGGCCAGCCGTCGTATTTGCCTATCGCGCGGTCATGCACGCCAAGAAATTGTCGAAATAACTTACCTTGCGCCGGCTCGCATCCGGTCAATATCATCTGGTTGAGGGGAAGTTTCATGGGACGCCTGGCAGCGAAAGTCGCATTCATAACGGGCGGTGGCGGAGGCATTGGCCGTGCCACCGCGGAGCGTTTCGCCGAGGAGGGGGCCAAGGTCGTCATCGCGGAAATCGATCGCGCGCGCGGCGCCGCAGCAGCGGACTCCGCACGTGCACGCGGCAAGAATTCCGGCGGTGATGCTCACTTCATCGAATGCGATATCCGGGAGCATGCGCAGGTAGAAGCCGCCTTCGCTGAAACGGTGAGACGCTTCGGTGGCTTGCATATCCTCCACAACAACGCGGGCGGATCTTCGCCGGAGGATGGTCGAGTCACGGATGTTTCCGAGGACGAGTTCTGGCGGGTGATCACGCTCGATCTCTACGGCACGTTCCTGTGTTCCCGGCTCGGCATCCCTCACATGATCAAGTCAGGCGGCGGGTCGATCATCAACATGTCGTCGATTGTTGCGTTGCGCGCGCTGCCTGGGCGCGACTGCTACACAGCCGCCAAAGGTGCCATCGCCGCCTTGACGCGCTCGATGGCGGTCGAATACGCGCCCGACAAGATCAGGGTCAATGCGATTGCGCCGGGCGTCGTCCTCACTGAGCGCGTGAAGAAGCTTCTGGAAGGCTCGAAGGACATCGAAAAGTTGGCCGCGACGCATCTGCATGGCCTCGGCCTGCCGATCCATATGGCCGACATGGCGGTCTATCTCGCATCCGATGAGGCCGCGATCACCACCGGTCAGATATTGTCGGTCGACAGTGGGGCGACCATCAGGTGAACGCCCCGGCCGCCACATATTTGCCAACGACTTTTTGACTCCCCTCCCGAATTACGTTAGCCGCAGCGCATAATGCCGAGCTCATCCAAGCCCCAACATCTGTTTGCCGACATGCTTGAGCGGGTGTGCGCGGCGACCGCGGCCGTGCTCGGTTCCGGCGTCGATCTTTCACGCGTGGTTGTCGAGCCGCCGCGCGATCCGACGCATGGCGACATGGCCACCAATGCCGCGATGGTGCTCGCCAAGGATGCCGGAAAGAAACCGCGCGAGCTCGCCGAGGCCATCGCCGAAAAACTGCGCGCAGACGTCAAGGTCGCCAAAGTTGACGTCGCCGGACCGGGTTTTATCAATCTCTCGCTCAAACCGCATGTCTGGGCCGAAGAACTGCGTCTGGTATTGGAGGCGGGCAAGGACTATGGCCGCGGCGCCATCGGCAAAGGCGAGAAGGTCAACGTCGAATATGTCTCGGCCAATCCAACCGGACCGATGCATGTCGGACATGGACGTGGGGCGGTGTTCGGCGATGCGCTCGCAAATTTGCTGGCCTTCGCCGGTTACGATGTGACGCGCGAATATTACATCAACGATGCGGGCGCCCAGGTCGATGTACTCGCGCGTTCGGCGTTCCTGCGCTATCGCGAAGCCCTCGGCGAGAATATCGGCGCAATTCCCGAAGGACTTTACCCGGGCGACTATCTCCGGCCGGTGGGCGGCGAACTTGTCGCCGAGCACGGGGCCAAGCTCAGCACGATGAAGGAAGCCGAATGGCTTCCGATCGTGCGCGCGAAGGCAATCGCGATGATGATGGATACGATCCGCGACGATCTCGCCGCGCTCAGTGTTCAATTCGATGTGTTTTTCTCGGAACGCTCATTGATCGAGGGCGAACGCGACGAAGTCGGCACCACGATCGAAAGTCTCCGCAAGAGCGGTGAGGTATATGAAGGCCGTCTGCCGCCGCCCAAGGGCGGTAATCTTGAGGATTGGGAAGACCGTGAGCAAACGCTATTCCGGTCGACGGATTTTGGCGATGACGTCGACCGGCCGCTCAAGAAATCGGACGGAAGCTACACTTATTTTGCGTCCGACATTGCGTATCACCGATCGAAGGTTGCGCGCGGGTTCCTGAACCTGATCGACGTCTGGGGCGCAGATCACGGCGGCTACATCAAGCGTATGCAGGCGGCGGTGAAGGCGGTCAGCGGCGGCAAGGCCGCGCTCGATGTGAAGCTGGTGCAACTTGTGCGTCTGCTGCGCGCCGGCGAGCCGGTGAAAATGTCAAAACGGGCAGGCGAGTTTGTGACGTTGCGTGAAGTCGTTGACGAAGTTGGCCGTGATGCTGTGCGCTTCGACATGCTCTATCGCAAGAATGACGCCGTGCTGGATTTCGATCTCGCCAAGGTGATCGAGCACACGCGCGAGAATCCTGTCTTCTATGTTCAGTATGGTCATGCGCGTGGGCAATCGGTTTTCCGCAATGCGCGGGAAGAAATGCCGGATTTGCCCCACGCACCGGCAGCGAGGGCGGCGCTGCTCAAGACGGCGCAGCTCGATCGGCTCAGCGATGTAGGAGAAATCTCCTTGTTGCGGCGAATTGCGCTCTACCCGCGCACCATCGAGGCCGCCGCTGTTGCTCACGAACCGCACCGGGTTGCTTTCTATCTCTATGAATTGGCAAGTGAATTTCATGCTCTGTGGACGCGCGGAAAAGACTTGCCTCATTTACGCTTCATTATCCAGAATGATCGAGAAACGACGGCGGCCCGGCTTGCCTTGGTGGAGGGGATAGTCACCATACTGGCATCGGGTCTCGCCCTACTTGGGGTCAGGGCGCCGGAAGAAATGCGATAAAATCTCGTCCGCGGCGATTTGCGTTTGGCGTGGATCGCGAGCGACCATACGAGCGGGGCAGCGACGAGTTCAGTAACCGGGGACCGAATGGCGGACGACCAAAGCCAGCGACCATATCGAGCGAGTGAACCGCCGGTGCGTAGCGCGGGCAAGCCGTCTGGCAACGATCCGCTCGCGGAACTCGCGCGTCTTATCGGCCAGACTGATCCCTTCGCAGAATTCGGTCGCGACAGCGCGCGTCGCGCGGCTGCGGCCCAACCGGGCGAGCGCAGCGACTGGAACACACAGCCGCTTGGATCTCCTTATGCGTCTCAAGCGGGCGCCGTGCCGCGGGCTCCGGCGGCTCCGCCGAAACTCGGTGGGAATGGCTACTTTCCTGCGAGGCCGGAGCCTGTTGAGCAGCCGATGGGCGCTCCCCAGAGCTATGCGGGGCAGAATTACGGACGCCAACCCTATGCAGGCGCGCCATTGCCGCATGGCAATGAGGACTATCAGGCCGAGCAGGATGCGCACGGCTACCCGGCTGATCAGGCCGGTTACGAACAGGACGGCTACGAGCACGGCGCGCATCAACAGGTCGACGAGGAATATTACGAAGACGCGCCGCCGTCGCGCCGGCGGCTGGGCATCATGGCGATTGCCGGCGTATTTGCTTTAGCGGTGATCGGGACGGCGGGTGCGTTCGGCTACCGCGCGTTGTTCGGATCATCCGGCTCCACGCAGCCCCCACCCGTGATCAAGGCGGACGCCGGGCCAAGCAAAGTCGTGCCCGCGACGACCGGCAAGGACGCTCAATCGAACAAGCTGATCACTGACCGGATGAACGAGCGCGGCCAGAGCGAAAAATTGGTTTCGCGCGAGGAGCAGCCGATCGACAAGCCGGCGATGGCCGTGCTGTCGCAATCAGCGACGCAGGCGGCGCTCGGCAGCGGCGTAGTTGCAGGCGAGCCAAAGAAAGTCCGTACCATTGCCATACGTCCGGATCAGTCACCGGTCGCAGACGCCATACCGTCATCGCCGCTCGGAGCAGCCGCCGCGCCGCCCCCACGAGCCGTGCCAGCGCCGCCACCGCAAGTTCAGGCGCCACGACCGGCGCCACCGTTGGCGCGCGCCTCAGCCGACAACGCCACGGTCGATGCCGAGCAGGATCAGCCACCGGCTCAGCCCTCGCGTGCGCCGCCGCCCGTGCGACAGGCTGCACCGGCCCCCAACAGTAGTGCTCCGCTATCGTTGAATCCGAACGCAGCGCCGGCACGCGCCGCGCCTGCCGCCCCGACGCGGACCGCCTCACTGCCCCCGCCGGCCGCCACAAGCAGTGCCAGCGCCGGCGGCCCCGGCAGCTACGTCCAGGTGTCCTCGCAGCGCAGTGAATCGGAAGCCCAGGCAGCTTTCCGCGCCTTGCAGGCAAAGTTCCCGAGCCAGCTCGGCAGCCGCCAGCCCCAGGTCCACAAAGTCGATCTGGGCGCCAAGGGCACGTACTACCGGGCCATGGTCGGGCCCTTCGCCACCGCCAACGAAGCGGCTGAACTGTGTACCAGCCTCAAGGCGGCCGGCGGCCAGTGCCTCGTCCAGAGGAATTAACAGGCCAAAACTTGACCCACGCGGCGAGCGCGGGCTAATCCGCGCCGATGGCGGCACGCGCATTCATTACCGGATTGGCGGGGCTGAGCGTTTCCGCCAATGAGCGCGCCTTCCTCCGCGAGGCCCGGCCCTGGGGCGCCATCATCTTCAAGAGGAACGTGAATACGCCTGCCCAAGTGCGGGAACTAATTCAGTCTTTCCGGGACTGCCTTGGATGGGAAGCTCCTGTGCTTGTCGATCAGGAGGGCGGCCGCGTTCAGCGGCTCGGTCCGCCGCATTGGCCGGTTTACCCGCCCGGCGAGCGCTACGGCGAGCTCTACGACCGTGACTCGGCTTCGGGTCTTGCTGCAGCGCGACTCGCCGGCCACCTGATTGCTGCCGATCTCAAGCCGCTGGGCATCGACGTGGACTGCCTGCCGATTGCCGACGTGCCGGTTGCCGGTGGGGATCCGGTGATTGGCGACCGTGCCTATGGTCGCGAGCCCGGCAAAGTTGCGGCCATCGCCAAAGCTGTCGCCGAGGGCCTGGAAGCCGGCGGCGTCCTTCCGGTGCTAAAGCACCTGCCGGGCCATGGCCGCGCCACCGCCGACAGCCATCACAAGCTGCCAGTGGTTGATGCTGACTGCGCAACCCTGGAAAGCACGGATTTTGCGGCATTCAAGCCATTGGCCGGCCTGCCGCTTGGGATGACCGCACATGTTGTGTTTAGCGCTATTGATCCAGTCGCACCGGCCACCACTTCGGTCACAATAGTCAGGCAAGTGATTCGCGGACTGATCGGATTCCAAGGCCTCTTGATGAGCGACGATGTGTCGATGAACGCCCTGTCCGGCACCATTGCCGAGCGCAGCCGCGACGCGCTGGCGGCGGGCTGCGATGTCGTGCTTCACTGCAATGGAGATTTGACCGAAATGGCGGCGGTTGCCGGTGTCGTACCGGAGCTGGCGGGCGATGCAGCCAGCCGAGCCGATGCGGCGCTTGCAAGGCGCGCGGCGCCGGAAGAATTCGATACCGATGCTGCGCGCAGGGTGTTCACACAAATGGTTGCGGACGAGCGAACGCAACGAAAGACCGGGTCATGAGCAGCGAGGATTTCGACACCACGCTTGGTGCCGATCGCGGTGCCACTGAGCCCGCGATGATCGTGGATGTGGAGGGTTTTGAAGGCCCGCTCGATCTTCTGCTGATGCTTGCGCGCCAGCAGAAGGTGGATCTGGCGAAGATTTCGATCCTCGCGCTTGCCGATCAGTATCTGTCCTTTATCGAAGCGGCGCGGCAACTGCGGCTCGAACTCGCGGCCGACTATCTCGTGATGGCGGCGTGGCTGGCTTACCTGAAATCCCGTCTGCTGCTGCCCGATTCAGGCCCCGGCGAGGGCCCGAGCGCAGAAGATATGGCTCTGGCGCTGGCCAATCGGCTCCGCCGCCTCGAGGCGATCCGCGACGTGGCGACGCAGATGATGGAGCGGCCCCAGCTCAATCGCGACGTCTTTGCGCGCGGCCTGCCGGAGCCGATCGCAGAAATCAAACAACCGGAATGGTCGGCAACGCTCTACGATTTGCTGACCGCCTACGCTTCGCAGCGCTCGCGCAGCGCGCTCTCGCGCGTTCGATTCAAGCAGCGTACCGTGTGGTCGCTGGCGGAAGCGCGTGTCGCACTCGAGCGCCTGATTGGTCAATCGGCGGACTGGTCACGCATTGACCAGTTCCTGATCAGCTATGTGGTCGAGCCCGCGTTCGCGGCGACCGTGTTTGCGTCCTCGTTTGCGACCGCGCTAGAGCTGGTGCGCGAAGGGGTTGCCGAGATCCATCAGAAAGAGTCTTTCGCGCCGATCTACATGCGCAAGCGTGTCGGCGCGAATGGGAATACTGCGACGCATGACGCACAAGAAAACGCATAAGGGGAAGAATTCCATGCCGAGCGTGGCGAAGAAGCTCGTGGTGGTGCAAAACAATGAGCCGGCGCCGGAAACCGCGCCCGCACCAGCCACGCGTCCGGAAGAATTACGCTTGCTTGAGGCTTTGCTGTTCGCGGCGGGCGAACCGCTCGACGAGGCGACGCTGGGACGCAGGTTGCCGAATGGCGTTAACGTGAAGGCCGCGCTGGCGCAGCTGAAAGACGAGTACGCCACGCGCGGCGTCAATCTCGTGCGTGTTGGCAAGAAATGGACCCTCCGCACCGCGGGTGATTTGTCCTGGCTGCTGACGAAACAGATCGTCGAGACCCGCAAACTGTCACGCGCTGCTATCGAGACGCTTGCAATCGTCGCCTATCATCAGCCCGTGACGCGCGCCGAGATCGAAGAGATTCGTGGCGTTGTGGCGGCGGCGGGCACACTCGATGTGCTGCTCAAGACCGGCTGGATTCGTCCGCGTGGCCGGCGCAAGGCGCCAGGCCGCCCTATTACTTATGGAACAACGGAAACGTTCCTCTCCCATTTCGGGCTGGAAGAGGTTGGCGACCTGCCGGGTCTCGACGAGCTTAAAGGGGCCGGATTGATCGAGGGCAATCTGCCTCCTGGATTTGCGGTGCCTCTGCCGTCCGACGATTCAACGCTGCGCGAGGATGAAGATCCGCTCGATCCGGGCGACCTCGATCTTGGGCTGGCCCCGCCACCGTCGCGCTCCGAGAAGTGAACGCGCGCGCTTCCGGTCATCACCGGGCTTGTCCCGGTGATCCCGCTTATAGAGGCAAGGCGTTACTAAGCGAGATGGCCGGGATAAACCCGGCCATGACAGGTCTAAACAAGGTAAACACGCGGCTCTTTGACCGGGCTTAAGTCCTTGTTTTTGCCGCTTGCGGGGCCTAGTTTCACTTTCAAATCATGGCGGGACGAGCCACAAAGCCCGTCGCTGCGGAGGATTTGCCGATGGGTTCCCTAAGCATATGGCATTGGATCATCGTCCTGTTGGTCGTGATGGTCCTGTTCGGAGGCCGTGGAAAGATCTCGTCGCTCATGGGCGACTTCGCCCAGGGCATCAAGGCCTTCAAGAAAGGCATGTCCGAGGACGAGAAGTCGGCGGACGCCAAGAGTGAGCCGGTCAAGACGATCGAAGGCAGTGCAACGAAGACGGACGCCGAGCGCCGCGCCGAAGGCGTGCGTTCCTGATCGCTGCGTCGGCGCGCGGCCCGGCAAAATCGTTGCAGCGGCGCCGGTGCCTGAGCGACCTGGAGTTGATTAATCCATGTTCGACATAGGTTGGGGCGAGCTCGTCGTCATCGGCATCGTCGCGCTGATCGCGATCGGGCCGAAAGAGCTGCCGACTGTGTTGCGCACGCTTGGCCAGTTCATGGGCAAGGTCCGGCGCATGGCGTCCGAATTCCAGGGGCAATTTCAGGAAGCCATGCGTGAGGCCGAAATGGCTGATCTGAAAAAACACGCCGAGGACATCAAGAGCTCGGTGGGGGATATCGCCAATTTCAATCCGATGGCGAGCACGCAAAAAGACATCGAGAGCGCATTCGACGCGGCGGACAAGGGCGCGACGAGCGAGGCCTCCGCCGAAGCGTCGCCTGCGGCCTTGCCTGAACCAATGCAACAGGTTGAAATAAACGTGCCGCTGCCGGAGCCGCCGTCGCCGATCAGTGAGAAAGATTTTGCTCTCACCGAAACGCCGCCGCCCAAACAGGCCGGAGGCGGCACATGAGCCACGAGGACATCGAGGCGACCAAAGCGCCATTGATGGACCACCTGATCGAGCTACGTTCCCGGCTGATCAAGGCGCTGATTGCTTTCGGGATCATGTTCGCGATCTGCTTTGTGTTTGCCAAGGACATTTACAATGTCCTGGTGTGGCCATTCGTGTGGATCGCCGGTCCGGAAAATTCCAAATTTATTTATACGGCGCTGCTCGAATACTTCGTCACGCAACTCAAGCTCGCGATGTTCGGTGCTGCCTTTCTGTCATTTCCGATCGTGGCCGGCCAAATTTACATGTTCGTCGCGCCCGGGCTCTACAAGCACGAGCGCAAGGCATTCCTGCCATATCTGATCGCGACGCCGATCTTCTTCGCGCTCGGCGCGGCGGTGGTCTACTTCCTGGTGCTGCCGATGCTGGTGCGCTTCTCGCTTGGCATGCAGCAGACGGGCTCGACCACGGATGCCTCGATCGCGCTGATGCCGAAGGTCGGCGAGTATCTGTCGCTGATGATGGCGCTTGTCCTGGCTTTCGGCGTGGCGTTCCAGCTTCCGGTGATCCTGACGCTGCTCGGACGTATCGGCATCATCACCGCCGAGCAGCTCAGGGCTAAGCGGCGCTATTTCATCGTCGGCGCGTTTGTCCTTGCGGCCGTGCTGACGCCGCCGGACGTGATCAGCCAGATGTCGCTCGCGGTGCCGTTGCTCATATTGTACGAGGGCTCGATCTGGTCGGTGCGCGTGGTGGAGAAAAAGGCGCGGGCTGAGGCGGCAGCCAAGGCGGCGTCTGAGGCTGCTGCGGCAACCGCCAAGCCGGCGGAGTAGGAATGAGCCTGGTATTGACTCCGTCATGCCCGGCTTTATGCCGGGCATCCACGTCTTGCTTCACACAAGAAAAACGTGGATGGCCGGGACAAGCCCGGCCATGACGAGATAAAAGCAGCCCGCCATGTACGACATCAAATGGATTCGGGAGAACCCGGACGTCTTCGACCGCGGCCTGAAACGGCGCGGGCTGGAGCCGTTGTCCGACAAAATACTCAAAATTGACAGCTTGAGGCTTGCCAGACTTAGAGTTTTCGAAGGCTGGCAAGCTCGCCTTAACGCGGCTTCTAAAAAGATCGGTGAGGCAAAAAGGGCAAAGGACGAACCTGTAATTCAATCGCTTATGGCCGAGGTCCAAGAGTGTAAGACTTCACTCTCCACGCTAGAATCTGAATTGCGGGACTCCGATGAAGAGTTGTCGAAAGCTCTAGTCGAAATTCCTAACCTACCTTTCGAAGAACCGGACGTGCCGACTGGTAGCGATGCCAATGATAACCGCATTGAGCGCACAGTAGGCGAGAAGCCAAAGTACAACTTCACACCCAAGCAGCATTTCGAGTTAGGCGAATCGCTTGGGCAGATGAATTTTGAACTTGCCGCCAAATTGGCCGGTGCGCGCTTCGTTGTATTGCAAAAAGGATTAGCTCGGCTTGAGCGGGCACTCGGCCAATTTATGTTGGATGTGCACACAGCCGAGGGGCATGGATATACGGAAGTTAATCCGCCATTGCTTGTGAACAGTGATGTTATGTTTGGCACCGCACAACTACCAAAATTTCGGGATGACCAATTCTCGACGAAGGCAGAGGAAGTGGTAGAGCCGGACGAATTCGAAATTGAAATTGCGGAGCCCGGCTCAATACGGTTTAAATTTCGAGGGCCAAGGCGGGAGTTGTTGGAACGGTCCGGGGTTCAAAAAGTATTTCTCGATCATCCCCAAATCTTTGAAGATAAGCTCACTGGCATAAAGCCAATTATTGAATCAGTGCGCTGGCTCATCCCCACTGCAGAGGTCCCGCTGACCAATCTCGTCCGCGAGTCGATCGTCGAGGAAGCACAATTGCCGATGCGGCTCACCGCCTGCACGCCGTGCTTCCGTGCCGAGGCCGGTGCTGCCGGCAAAGACACGCGCGGCATGATCCGCCAGCACCAGTTCACCAAGGTCGAGCTGGTCTCGATCACGACACCGGAAAAATCGAAAGACGAACACGATCGCATGCTTGCCTGTGCGGAAGAAGTGCTCAAGAAACTCGACTTGCATTACCGCGTGGTGACGCTTTGCACCGGCGATATGGGTTTCGCCGCGCAGAAAACTTATGACATTGAGGTCTGGCTGCCGGGCCAGAACATGTATCGCGAAATATCATCGTGCTCTAACTGTGGTGAGTTTCAGGCCCGTCGCATGAACGCACGTTTCAAAGGCAAGGACGGTAAAGCAAAAGGGCACGTGCACACGCTCAACGGTTCCGGCGTGGCTGTGGGCCGCGCGCTGATCGCGGTGATGGAGACCTACCAACAGGAAGACGGCTCGATCGCAGTACCTGGCGTGCTTGAACCCTATATGGGCGGGATAACCAGGATCGAACGGAATTAGATGGTGCGCGGCCTCCAATTTTCTCCGTCATCGCCGGGCTTGTCCCGGCGATCTCGCTTAGGTAGGCAAGGCCTCGGCTCCATTATCGGGATGGCCGGGACAAGCCCGGCCATGACAGAGTAAATTTATGCGCATCCTCATTACCAATGACGACGGCATTCATTCGCCGGGCCTTGAGGCCTGCGAGAAAATTGCGCGCGCGCTGTCCGACGATGTGTGGATCGTGGCGCCGGAATCCGATCAATCCGGTGTGTCGCATTCGTTGTCGCTGAATGATCCGCTGCGCATGCGCGAAGTCGGCGAGCGGCATTTTGCGATCAAGGGAACGCCCACCGACTGCGTGATTATGGGCGTGCGTCATCTGATGAAGGAAAAGGCCGACCTCGTGCTGTCCGGCGTCAACCGTGGCCGCAATTGCGCTGAGGACGTGACTTATTCCGGCACCGTCGCGGGCGCGATGGAGGGCACGGTGCTCGGCATTCCGTCCTTTGCTCTTTCGCAGGCTTATGCATTCACCACCAAGCATCATCCCTATTGGGACACTGCAATTAAATTCGCTCCCAATCTCATCAAGCGCGTCCTTGATACCGGAATGCCGCGCGATGTTCTGGTGAATGTCAATTTCCCGGATTGTCTTCCTGACGAAGTCGCCGGGGTTTCGGTCGCCGTGCAGGGAAAGCGCGATCAGGAATTGTTGCGAATCGAAGCGCGGCACGACGGACGCGGCAATCCTTACTACTGGATCGCGTTTGGACGCGGCGGCATCGTTGGCGCGGCGCCGGGGAGCGATCTCGCTGCATTAAACGAGAAACGCATTTCGGTGACGCCGCTGCGGCTCGATCTCACCGACGAGCCGTTCATGACCAAGCTGGCGAGCGTTCTGAGCTAAGCCATCAATCCGGCGAGCGTGGTCTTGAGTTGCTCGGCCTGGAATGGCTTCTGGAGGGCAGGGCGGCCGCGATAGGCCTCCGGCAGACTACGCTCGCCATAGCCGGTGACAAAAACGAACGGCAGGCCGCGACCGGCCAGAATATCGGCGACCGGATAGATCTCCTGGCCGTCGAGATTGACGTCGAGAATGGCGGCGTTGAATTCGCCGTCGGTCGCAAACTGGCGTGCTTCCGAAATGGTGCCGACGGCAGCCGCTACGCCGTAGCCGAGCTCGTCCAGCATGTCCTCGAGGAGCATGCGGATCAGATACTCGTCCTCGACCACGAGGACGCGTCGCGTTGCCGAGGAATCTGCCATTGATATCTCCCGCCCTACAACTCAGCGAGGGCACCAGAGTTCCATCTTATCGCGACTCCCGGCAAACATGCTAATAACGCCCGAAAGGGGCCTAAACGTGACTAAAACGCCGCGCCATCAGCAGGATGACGATCGAATGGAATTCCTGCTGACGTTGCGCCGGCGCGGCATCAGCGATCAGGCCGTGTTGCGGGCGATGGATGACGTCCCGCGCGACCGGTTTGTCGAGGCGTCTTTTGCTGGCAGCGCCTACGCCGACCATGCCCTGCCCATTGCTTGCGGCCAGACCATCAGCCAACCCTACGTCGTCGCCTACATGACCGAGCAGCTCGCGGTGCGGTCGCATCATCGTGTGCTCGAGGTGGGGACCGGGTCAGGCTATCAGGCCGCCGTGCTGTCACGCCTGGCCCGTGAAGTGATCAGCGTCGAGCGCTATCGCACGTTGGCCGACGCGGCACGTGATCGATTGAAGTCGCTCGGCTATGATAATGTCGAGGTCGCGCTCGGCGACGGCTTCGCCGGAGTGCCGGGCAGGGCGCCCTTCGATCGCATCATTGTCACCGCGGCGGCCGAGACTATGCCGCAGGCCCTCGTTGATCAGCTTGCTGATGACGGCATCATGATCCTGCCGCTCGGGTCACAGGAGGGCTCGCAACATCTAATCAAGCTTACCAAGTCGCAAACGGGAACCCGGCGTGAAAATCTGATCGCGGTGCGATTTGTCCCCATGTTACCGGGACAAGCTGAAGAACTGTGAGATTTTGACGAACCGGAATGCGTCCTGACGCGACGAATGCGCCGGTTTCCGCGCGTTAATAATTAAAGCCTTGTTTACTCGCGGCTGCTTTATTTCAAACTCTACGTTTCATGCGTACGAGTGAGTAACCACATGCCGCGCCTCCAGGTGCAATCTCGCCCGCTTGCTTGGCCGCGCGTCGTTGTTCTCGCGCTGGTTGGTTTTACCGCCGCCGGTTGTGCGGACTCGGCGCGCTTCGACTCCAGTTCATACGATGCCGGCCGTCCGGCTCCGCCACAGAATGTCGCCGCAGCTGCTCCAGCGCCGCAGTCTTATGGCCGTGTCGAGGCGCAGCCGCTCCCGGCGCCAAGCCAGCCTGCGACCGTTCCGGCTTCGCCCAACTACAGTTACAGCTCACAAGGGACCGGCGCGTATCGGCCAGGCGGCCAATATGCCGACGTTACCGGTTCGGTCGCGGCGCCGAAGGCGTCGCCTGCATCGCACGGTCATTGGACGTGGGATGGCGGCTCACCCGTGACTGTCGGATACGGCGAAACCGTCGACAGCATCGCGCATAAGCATCGTGTGCCGGTGGCGGCCCTGATGCAGACCAACGGTATCCGTGAGGCGGGCCAAATCAGACCCGGTCAGCGTCTCGTTATTCCGCGTTACGTTTCGGGCGGATCGCAAACAGCGGCCGCGCCCGCTGCGGCTCCGGCTCGCGTCGCGGCCGGCGGCAATGTTCACGTCGTCCAGCACGGTGATACGCTGATGAGCATCGCGCGCCACAACGGCGTGACGCTCACGGCGCTCGCGCATGCCAACAAGCTTCAAAACAGCAGCAAGCTGAACATCGGCGATCGCATTACAATTCCTGGCGGTGGCCACCAGGTCGCTGCCGTGCAGCCTGCGCCCGTACGTCCGGCGCCTGCGCCACAGGTTGCGCAGCCCCATACCGTTGCAGCGACCAAGGTCGCGAGCGCTGCTCCGGTGCAGACCGCACGTGTAGTTAAGGAAGAGCCGCGTACGACCGAAACCGTGGTCAAGACGGCCGAGCCGAGTGGCGCCATGCCGTCCTTCCGTTGGCCGGTGAAGGGCCGGGTGATTGCCGGTTTCGGTAGCAAGCCGAACGGCACGCAAAATGACGGTATCAATCTGGCGGTGCCGGAAGGCACGCCCATCAAGGCCGCCGATGACGGCGTTGTTGCGTATGCCGGTAACGAGCTCAAGGGTTACGGCAACCTGGTGCTAATCCGTCACTCCAACGGCTTCGTCTCGGCCTATGCGCATGCCAGCGAGCTGATGGTCAAGCGTGGCGACTCTATCAAGCGCGGGCAGGTGATTGCGCACGCCGGGCAGACCGGCAGCGTAACGTCACCGCAACTGCACTTCGAAATCCGCAAGGGCTCGACGCCGGTCGATCCGGCGCAATATCTCGGCGGCGCCTAGTTCTTCAGCGCAACGCCGAGACGTCCGGCCAGATCCTGCACGAACTGCCACGCTACGCGGCCCGAGCGCGAGCCGCGCGTGGTCGACCATTCCAGCGCCTCACGATGCAACCCGTCTCCATGCGCCGGAATCTTGAAGTGAGCGATATAGCCGTCGACCATCGCGAGATATTCGTCCTGGCTGCAGCGATGAAATCCGAGCCAGAGCCCGAAGCGATCCGATAGCGAGACTTTTTCTTCCACTGTCTCGCCGGGGTTGATCGCGGTCGAGCGTTCATTCTCCATCATGTCGCGCGACATCAGGTGGCGACGGTTCGATGTAGCGTAGAAGATAACGTTGTCAGGCCGCCCTTCGATGCCGCCTTCCAAAACCGCTTTGAGCGACTTGTAAGTGGTATCTTCGGCGTCGAACGACAGATCATCGCAGAACACGATAAAGCGATGCGACGAACCGCGTGTGAGCGACATCAGCGCGGGCAAGCTGTCGATATCCTCACGGTGGATTTCGATCAGCTTGAGCGGTCCAGTCTTGCTGTTGCGTGCGAAGGCGGCATTGACCCCGGCATGCGCAGCCTTCACCAGCGACGACTTTCCCATGCCGCGAGCGCCCCAGAGGAGCGCGTTGTTGGCGGGCAGGCCCTTTGCAAAGCGCTCGGTATTTTCCACGAGCACGTCCCTGACGCGGTCGATGCCTTTGAGCAGCGACATCTCGACGCGGTTCACGCGCGTAACCGGAGCAAGCCGTCCGTCCGGGTGCCACACGAAAGCGTCAGCGGCACCAAGGTCCGCCAAGGCCGTGCGTTGCGGGGCTAGCCGTTCAAGTGCTGTGGCAATGCGCTCGAGCACGTCGTCTTGACCGGCCGAACGGGCGCCCGTTTTCGGTTTCGGCTTGGATCGACGCGTGGATCGGGACTTTGATTTGGCCATCTGGGTCTTTCCGCAAATCGCGCTGCTCTTAGCGGGGCTACGTTGCCCCCGCAAGCGGTCAAGCTGGAAAATGGCTTAAAATGGCGGGTTTTAAAGGTAACGCAGCGTTGCAATTGGGTGGGCGGCCGCTATAGTCCGCGCGAAATTCAAGCGTCTTCAGGACGCGCGGGAAACCACGCAAGGAAAGCTTCGATGTTCGTTACGCCTGCGTTTGCGCAAGGGTCTCTGGGGTCTTTATTCGGCGGCGGCGGGGCAGGCGGCGACGGCGGTATGCTGATGTCGCTGCTGCCATTCGCGCTCATTTTCGTCATCATGTATTTCCTGATCCTGCGTCCCCAGCAGAAGCGGGTGAAGCAGCACCAGGAAATGGTCAAGAACGTTCGGCGGGGCGACACGGTCATCACCAACGGCGGCCTTGTCGGTAAGGTCACCAAGGTGATCGACGACGACCAGATCGAAATCGAGATTGCGGACGATGTGCGTATCCGCCAGATGCGGCAGATGGTCACCGACGTTCGCGCCAAAGGTGAACCTGTCAAGGAAGAGGCCGCAGCCAGTTAGGCGACGGCAACCTCGGCCTTCAGGCCGCAAGTCGGGACGTCATGCTTTATTTCACGCGGTGGAAGGCGCTGGCGATTGTACTGACGGCATTGGTCGTTTGTCTTTTCGCTGTTCCGAATTTTCTGCCTGACAAGCTGGTACAAAGCTGGCCGAAGTGGGCGCAGCGCCATATCGTGTTGGGTCTCGACCTTCAGGGCGGATCGCACATCCTGCTCGAAGTTGACACCAATGCGGTTCGCAAGGAAAAGCTCGAGACCCTGCGCGATGATGTTCGTCGCGTTCTGCGCGACGCGCGTGTCGGCTACACTGGGCTGGTGGTGCGCGGCAACAGCGTGGAAGTGCGCATCCGCGAGGGCAGCAATTTCGATCAGGCCGTTACCAAGCTGCGCGAGCTGTCCCAGCCGCTCGGCGGAATTCTGAGCGGCACTGGCCAGACATCGCTCGATATCACGACCGAAGGGGGCAGCCTGGTGCGGCTTGCCGTGACCGAGCCGGCGCTTGTTGACCGGGTGCGTCAGTCGGTCGAGCAGTCGATCCAGATTATCGAACGCCGCGTCAATGAACTTGGCACTGTGGAGCCCTTGATCCAACGCCAGGGTACCGATCGCATATTGGTGCAGGTGCCGGGATTGCAGGATCCCACGCGATTGAAGGAATTGCTTGGGAAGACCGCCAAGCTCGATTTCCGCATGGTCGATGTCTCGATGCCGGCCGAGCAGGCGGCGCAGGGACGCCTGCCGCCGGATGACGAAATTCTGTACAGCGCCACGCAGCCCAAGACGCCATACCTGGTCGAGAAGCGCATTCTCGTTTCAGGTGGTGATCTTACGGATGCCCAGCCGGGGTTCGATCAGCGCACAAGCGAGCCCATTGTGTCTTTCCGCTTCAATACGTCGGGCGCACGGAAATTTGCTCAAGTCACGCAGGAAAATGTCGGCAAGCCTTTTGCGATTGTCCTCGACAATCAGGTGATCTCAGCGCCGGTTATCCGCGAGCCGATCCTCGGCGGCTCCGGTCAGATATCCGGCAGCTTCACCGTTGAAAGTGCCAATGATCTCGCGATCCTGTTACGGGCCGGCGCGTTGCCGGCGCCGCTGACGATTATCGAGGAGCGGACAGTCGGCCCTGGGCTCGGCCAGGATTCGATCGCCAAGGGCAAAATTTCGTCTTATGTCGGCGCTGCGATGGTGATCGTGTTCATGCTGGCGACCTACGGACTGTTTGGCCTGTTCGCCAATATCGCAGTGGCAATCAACGTCGCGATGATTTTCGGTGTGTTATCACTGCTCAATGCGACACTGACGCTCCCCGGTATCGCCGGCATCGTGCTCACCGTCGGAATTGCGGTCGACTCGAACGTGCTGATCTATGAACGTATCCGGGAAGAGGTTCGCGGCGGCCGCACGCCGATCAATGCGATCGACGCGGGGTTTTCGCGCGCGCTTGCCACCATTCTCGACTCCAACATCACCACCTTTATTGCAGCAGCAGTGTTGTTCTACATCGGCACCGGGCCGGTCCGCGGCTTTGCCGTCACGCTCGGTATCGGCATCATCACCACGGTCTTTACCGCCTTTACGTTGACCCGACTGATCGTGGCCTATTGGGTGCGCTGGCGGCGCCCGCAACGCGTGCCAATTTAGGAACCGCGCCCGTGCGCCTGCTTCGCATCGTTCCCGACGACACCAAATTCGATTTCATGCGCTTCCGGCGCATCAGCTTTCCTGTGTCCGCGCTGCTGTCGATCATTGCGATATCGCTTTATTTCTTTCATGGGCTGAACTTCGGCATCGATTTCAAGGGTGGCACGCTGATCGAGGTCCAGTCCAAGGCGCCGTCGGCCGATCTTGCCAAAATGCGCGCGGCGCTCGGAGAGCTGGGGCTGGGCGAGGTGCAATTGCAGCAATTCGGCGCGCCGAACGACGTGCTGATCCGGATCGCCGAGCAACCGGGCGGAGAAACAGCGCAGCAACTGGCCGTCACCAAAGTCCGCGGCGCACTTGGCAATGAAGTCGATTACCGGCGGGTTGAAGTTGTCGGGCCACGCGTTTCGGGAGAATTACTGTCGTACGGTGTCGTGGGGCTGATGCTCGCCATCCTCGCCATCCTCGTCTATCTCTGGTTCCGTTTCGAATGGCAGTTTGCGCTCGGCGCGATGATCGCCAACGTGCACGACATCGTGCTGACGATCGGCTTTATGTCAGTGACCCAGATTGATTTTGATCTGACGAGTATCGCGGCTCTGCTCACGATCCTCGGCTATTCACTCAATGATACAGTCGTTATTTACGATCGTATCCGCGAAATGCTGCGCCGTTATCGAAAACTTCCGATGCCGGAATTGCTCAATGCGTCCGTGAACCAGACGCTATCACGTTCGGTCATCACGCACGTGACTGTGTCTCTGGCTTTGCTGGCGCTGCTGCTTTTTGGCGGCCAGGCCATTCATAGCTTCACAGCAACCATGATGTTCGGCGTCGTCCTTGTCGGCACCTATACATCAGTCTTTATTGCCTCACCGATCCTCATCTATCTCGGCGTGGGCACCGGGCGCGATTCACTGACGGCGCCGGATCGGGATAAGACGTAGATGGCGCTCGGCGAGCGGGCGGACGCACCGCATCTGCCGCGCCCCGCGCTCATCGATGCCTATGGCGACGGTGGCTTCCGTTTTGGTGGCATGTCGCATCGCGGCTCTTTGTTGTGTTTCCCGGATGGCATCTGGGCATGGCCGATCAGGAGTGCTGCCGAGTTATCGGCATCCGTGCTGGAACCGGCTTTCGATCGCGCCGAAAAGCTCGATTTTTTCCTGATCGGTGCCGGCCCGGACCCTTGGGTGCTGCCGGAACGCCTGCGCAGCCGGTTCCGCGAACTTTCGCTCTCGGTCGACACAATGCCAACCGGTGCGGCGGTGCGGACCTATAACATCTTGCTCGCGGAAAACCGCCGTGTCGGCGCCGGTCTCATTGCCATCGCGTGACTGGCGCCGGATTGTGTCTTATGCAGGATCAATTCAAGCATTGCGCTGCGCTCGTAAGGGAAGCCGACCGCGACCGCTATCTTGCGGCGCTGTTTGCGCCGGCCGATCGGCGCGACGCGCTTTTTGCGCTCTACGCGTTTAGCGCAGAAATATCCCGCGTGCGCGAGTTGGCCCGAGAGCCGATGCCGGGCGAAATCCGGCTGCAATGGTGGCGCGAAATGCTCCTGGGCGAGCGGACTGGAGAGGCGGCGGCCCATCCGGTGGCGGTCGCGCTGCTGGAAACGATTTCGAGTCATGATTTGGCCCGCGAGCGGTTTGCTGCACTGATCGATGCACATCGCTTCGACATCTACGATGAACCGATGGCCAGCCTTGCGGAGCTTCAGGCCTATTCAGCAGCGACCTCAGGCACGATCTTCGAATGCGCAACGCGTATCCTCGCCGGCTCGGAGACGCCGCCCGCCGACGTTGTCCTGGCAGCGGGCCAGGCAGAAACGATTGCCGACATAATCGAAGGTCTCCCGCGGCACGCGGCGCACCACCAGCTTTACGTCCCACTGGGGGTTCTGCGGCACTACGGTGCCGAGCCTTCTGACGTTTATGCCATGCACGCAACGGCGGAGTTGCGTGCAGCGCTTGCCGAACTGCGATTGCGCGCGAGAAGACATCTGTCGCTGATCGCGGAAGCCAAAATTTCCGAGCTCGCCCGGCCGGCCTTTTTGTCGCTGGCGCCGTTACGGCAGTGGCTGCTGGCGATGGAGCGGAATGACTATGACCCATTCCGTCCGCCTGAGGTGCCGCAGTGGCGGCGGCAATGGCGTATCTGGCGCGCGGCAAAATCGCTGCGGCGGATTGGCGGCTAACGTTATTCTGCGGCCACTGCTGGCGGCTCACCCGCGATCCAGAGTTCGAGATCTGCGAGCGCCCGGCGGGAAAGCGCGCTTTTACGCGCTTGCGCTTTTGCGGCGGCGCGGCTCAGCTTGCTTGGCGCATCGTATGTTGGCGTTTCCCGCAATGGCGGGAACAGTCCGAAGTTCACGTTCATCGGCTGGAACGAGGCTGGCCCCGCATCAATGGTCTCGATATGGCCACCTGTGATGTGAGCGAGCAATGCGCCATGGGCCGTTGTTGCCGGCGGCGGCACGATTTCTTCGCCGCGGCGCTCGGCGGCCGCAAAGCGGCCCGCGAGCAGACCGATAGCGGCCGATTCAACGTAGCCCTCGCAGCCGGTGATCTGGCCGGCAAAGCGCCAGCGGGTATTCGCCTTGAGGCGCAAGGTTTCGTCGAGCAATTGTGGTGAGTTGAGAAACGTGTTGCGGTGGAGGCCGCCAAGGCGCGCAAATTCCGCGTTCTGCAATCCAGGAATTGTGCGGAAGATGCGAACTTGCTCGCCGTGTTTGAGCTTGGTCTGGAAGCCTACCATGTTGAACAGCGTGCCAAGCTTATTGTCCTGTCTCAATTGCACGACTGCGTAAGCTTTCGAGTCGGGCTGGTGCGGATTGGTCAGGCCGAACGGTTTCATTGGGCCGTGCCGCAGCGTTTCAGGGCCGCGCTCGGCCATCACCTCGATCGGCAAGCAGCCGTCGAAATAGGGCGTGGACGATTCCCATTCGTGAAAACTGGTCTTGTCGCCGGACCGAAGTGCCGCGACGAAGCCTTCGTATTGTTCGCGCGAGAGCGGGCAATTGATGTAGTCGGCGCCGGTGCCGCCGGGGCCGACTTTGTCGTAGCGCGACTGAAACCAGGCTTGGGTCAGATCGATGCTGTCCCGGTGCACGATCGGCGCAATCGCGTCAAAGAACGCGAGCTGTTGTTCGCCCGTCAGGGCGGCGATCGTCGCAGCGAGGTCCGGCGACGTCAGGGGGCCGGTCGCAATGATGACGCTGTCCCATTCGGCGGGCGGTGGTGCAATTTCCCCGCGCTCCAACGTGATCATGGGATGGGCGGCGAGGGCTGCGGATACAGCTGCGGAAAACCCATCCCGGTCGACCGCAAGCGCGCCGCCGGCGGGCACCTGATTTGCGTCCGCGGTGCTCATGATGATCGATCCGAGCCGGCGCATTTCGGCGTGCAGGAGGCCGACGGCATTGTGTTCATGATCGTCCGAGCGGAACGAGTTGGAGCAAACGAGCTCGGCATAGCCATCGGTTTTGTGGACCGGGGTTGCACGCAATGGTCGCATTTCATGCAGGACAACCGGCAGCCCAGCCTGCGCGAGTTGCCAGGCCGCCTCGGACCCGGCAAGGCCGCCCCCGACGACATGAACGGCTTGAAATTGGCTCTTTGTCATTCGATGATCATTAGGCCGGCCGGCAGCGGGCCGCAATGGTGGTAAAGGGTTCCATATGCTCAGGAAATTGATGGTCTGCGCAGTTGCAGGCGGGTTTTTCTATGCCGTTGGCAGCGTCAGTGCGTCGGCGGCAACCAGCCCGAATGTTGTCGATGCCGCCTACGCGGGCCTGTCGGTCACCCCACCGACACCAAGCATGGTCTTCGTGTGCCATGGCTTTGGCTGCAAATACCGGGACGAGGTGGATTTGACGGCGGGGGACCGCACGAAACTGACGCAAATTCTTGCGGCCGGCCGGGCCTCACCCGCGGCCGAGCGTAAGGCAGTTGCCGCAGCGGGCGCCTGGTTTGATCGTCGCGTCGGCCCGGTCGCTGGCACCCAAAATCATGTGGCGCGTGCCGGTGCGAAGTACATGTACGACATCCACCAATTCGATTGCATCGACACCAGCCGCAACACGACCAGCCTGCTGTTGGTCCTGGACCAGCTCAAACTATTGCGCCACCACGACGTGGATGCGCCGGAGGCGCGCGGGTTTTTTATCGACGGGCGGCCGCCGCACGCGACGGCGGTGCTGGTAGAAAAGGCAACGGGCACAAAGTGGTCGATTGACTCTTGGACGGTGGGTTACGGCCAGGCGCTCGAAGTCATGCCTTTGGATCGCTGGAAGTCGATCGACTAGGCCGCCGCCAGTCGGAAATAGCGAAACGCCCGCGGGGTCACCGCGGGCGTTTTCAGTTCAATCATTGACAGATTGAATTAGTGTTCGTGCGCGGCGTTCCAGGCAACCCGCGGAATATCCGAGCGGCTGATGCCGATGTCGGCGAGTTCGCGATCGCCAAGGCGAGACAATTCGCTCAGGCTCTGGTTGTAACGCTTCCATTCCTGGATGAAGCGGGCGAGTGCGGCAATCATGGTGTCCTACCTTCTTTCGTCAGTCCGGCGGCGCCGGTCGTTCGTTTGAAGGGAAAATAGGCATTTGCAGCCTTTTGAAAAGCAATATTGTTGCGCTGCAGCTAGGTGAAAAATGCATAGCTTAAATAACTGTATGTTAACGAAAAAATTGAAAATCGGCGTCTTTCAGACGCAATTTATCGCCCCTAAATTGTGGCGTTGCACAAAATCGGTGGTTTTCGGCCAAAGAACCGGACTTCGTGTAGGTTGGACTCCGAAATCTGGAGATTGAACCTCATGAATTCGCATATCTGGCGCGCCCTCATCGTCACCGCAGCGCTGGCCTCCAGTGCCGGGACGTCGGCACCCGCCGCGGAACTCAAGGTGCTGACCGCGGGAGCCTTCAAGCAGGTCGTGGTGGCCCTGGTGCCGGCCTACGAAAAACAGTCCGGCAACACGGTCGTCATCGACAACGACACCGCTGGAGGCCTCAAGACGAAGATCGACGGCGGAGTGGCCTTCGATGTCGCCATCATCACGCCCGCGGTGCTCAAGGAGCTTACCGCCAGCGGCAAGATTGCCGCCGGTAGCACCATCAACGTTGCAAGCGTCGGTGTCGGCGTCGTCGTCAAGGAGGGCGCGGCCAAACCGGATATCAGCACCGTGGAAGCCTTTAAGGCCGCGCTGCTCGCGGCCAAGTCCGTCGCCTATATCGACCCCGCGAGTGGCGGCTCCAGCGGCATCTACATCGACAAGCTCCTCGAACGGCTCGGCATTGCCGACCAGGTCCGCCCGAAAGCCAAGCTCAAGAAGGGCGGTCACGTTGCCGATCTCATCGTTAGCGGGGAAGCCGAGCTCGGACTGCACCAGATCAGCGAAATCTTGCCGGTGAAGGGTGCGGCGCTGGTTGGTCCTCTGCCCAAGGAGGTCCAGAACACCACGACCTATGCCGCAGGGTTGAGCGCGTCCACATCGAACAAGGCTGCTGCGCAGGCGCTCATGCAGGTGTTCTCTGGTGCCGAGGCGGCCGCGGTGCTCAAATCCAAGGGTATGGAGCCGGCGAACTAAGGACGGCACCCTTTGGAATCAACGGCAGAGGCGCGCGCGCTCGACCGCCGGGTCGTCATTACTGCGCTGGGTATTGCCCAGATCCTGGCTTGGGGCACGTCGTTCTATTTTCCCGCCGTGTTCGCCGAGCCGATTGTTGCCGAGACCGGCTGGTCGCTCGGCTGGGTCGTCGGCGGCACCTCGATCGGCTTGCTCACCGCCGGTTTGATCTCACCGCAGGTTGGCCGCGTCATCGATGCGCGCGGCGGGCGCCCGGTATTACTGGCCAGCTCCACATTCTACGCCGCAGGCCTTGCCGGTGTCGGCCTCGCGCCGGCGCTGCCTTTTTATCTGTTCGCCTGGGTGTTGATCGGCATTGGCATGGGTACTGGGCTTTACGATGCGGTTTTTGCAGCACTCGGCCGCATGTACGGCAGCGAAGCACGCGGCCCGATCACCAATCTCACGCTGTTCGGCGGCTTTGCCAGCACCATCTGCTGGCCGCTGAGCGCCTTTATGATCGAACACGCGGGATGGCGCAACGCCTGCTTTATCTACGCCGCGCTCCATGTGTTCGTATCGCTGCCGCTGCAAATGGCGGTCGTGCGGCGTGCGCCGTCGCGCGCGAGCAAAAATAATACGGATTCCGGCACGATCGACTCCGCCGGCGCGCCGGCGTCCATTCACAACGAAATGCTCATCTTTGGATTGCTGGCCGTGGTGCTTTCGATTGCGGCCGGAATTGGCTCGATCGTTGTGGTGCATTTGTTGATATTTTTGCAGGCGAGGGGACTGGACTTTGCAACGGCGGTGACGCTCGGCACGCTGTTCGGCCCGGCGCAGGTTGGCGCGCGTGTGGTGGAGCGCCTGTTCGGCAACCGCTATCACCCGATCTGGACCATGATTGCGTCCTGTACACTCATGGCTGTCGGTCTGCTGTTGTTGTTTGGTGCCGTACCTGCCTTGCTTTTGGTGATCTTATTCTATGGCGCGGGTTACGGAATTTCCTGGATCGGACGCGGCACGCTACCGCTGGCCTTGTTCGGACCGGTGCGTTTCCCGCGCTTGATGGGCAAGCTCGCCTTTCCGAGTCTGATCGTTCAGGCGTTCGCGCCGTCGGTTGGCGCGTTGCTGATCGAAGCGAATGGTTCTGATTGGACGATCGGTGTGCTGACGCTGTTCGCGCTCGGCAACGTGGTGCTGATCGGCGTGCTGTGGGGGCTGTGCCGCAAGCCGTCTATTGACGCGTAATCATCGCAGATTCGGCTGACGCGGGACCTTGCTCACCTTGCACGACATTGAGCGAGAATGCCGTCCCGAGGAGCATGAGTGCGAAGATGCTGATGGCGAGACGAATGAGGATCATGGCACGTATGGTTTCCAGGGAATGACGATGCGACTTCAAATTGAAGCACCGGGCGCGAGGCCTACCTCTTTCGAGATTATCCATCCAAACCGCCACCCATCTAACTCGCAAGGCGCAGAAATGTTGCCGGCGCGGACGTTTTATTTTATTGCCCCCGGCTCTGGCTAGACGGAGAAATACTGATACCGGGGCAAATTAAGGACCGCACAAGCGCTCAAATGCGCTGCGGCGCTTGGCAAGCCCGTTAAGGAACGGCAGACTTTCGGCGATGGGGGGCCTATGAACTGGAAACTGGGTTTTTTCAGGCTTTGGATTGTCGTGTGTGCGCTTTGGGCGGCTGCCGTCGGCTGGCTTTTCTATAGTGCCGTTGTAGCGCCGCGATCTCTGGCCGCGATCCAGGATGCATGCGTTGAAGCGCGCAGGGCCGAGCCGGCGCTTGGCAGCCCCTTCGATTGCTTTGCGAAGGGAATGAACTTTGATTACGTCATTCCAATCGGTCCGATCGTTGCCAAATATATCGCTCTGGCTATAGGGCCGATGGTTGCCGCGTTTCTATTTTGGTTTGTGGCGGCCTGGGTCGTTGACGGCTTTTACCGCCGTCGTCCTAGACGCTAGGCGCATGTTGGCATGATCAAACGACGCACTGTGTTCGAACTTTGAACCGTTAGGTTTTGATCGCAGTCGTTGGATCGGCAAACGCCGCCAGGCGATTGCAGCTTTCGCATACGTAGACCCGCATCAGCAGTTGGCCCTCGCGCGTATGCACCTCTTGAACTGAATGCCACACCATCGGTCGGCTGCACTTCGCACAGCGCGGACTGGTACGATCAACGGGCTTATGCATTAGACGCTCCGCAGTCGTTGCAAGGCGGGAGCGCAACCGGTCTCTCAGTCGCCGGCGCCTCGGGGCAGCGCCTTGGCCGGCAATAATCAAAACGTGCGCCAAACTGAACCCTACGTCGATCCGCAAAGGGTGGCGCTTACTCATTCGACGCCAAAGTGGGCGCATGTCAACAAACCGCGCGAATATGTATGTCGAAGCAGATCGTTGTGACGAGGAAAGGTCAAGAAGGCTGGCCTTTTAGGCCTCGCTATTCGGCTGCGGGAGGCGCAATGTCATCGCTAATGGATCAGACCTCCACCGCGACGATCACGCCCGCGCCATCGCTCATCGCGTGTCCGCACTGCAAACTGGAATTGTTTTTGGTCGGGATCGAAATGGAACGGCCGGGCCGGGACGTGTTTACCTTCGAATGCCTCAAGTGTCATCGCGTGGAGGCAAGAGGCGTCGCTGTTCCGTAGCCTCGGCAAAGCTCGCTGAGACAATTCGGCAACGAGGACATTGTGATGGGAGTGCGCACGAAACGCGTGACGCTGACGTTTCTCCACCCGTTCTCACTCAAAGGCGTCGACCGGCGGCTCGCGGCCGGCGACTATGAAGTGGTGACCGACGAGGAACTGATCGAGGAGGTGTCGTTCCCGGTCTATCGTCGTGTCGCCACGCTGATCTTCCTGCCCGCTGACGCGGGCGAGCCGTCGTCGATCGAAATGGTCAACGTCGATCCCGTCGATCTTGCTGCGGCTCACCAGCGGGATCAGGCAGCTTGAGGTTTTGAGATACGAGGTCTCCGCCGCCACATAACGGACCGACAGGTCGTCTCAGGCAAATACGCTCGCTGAAAGCGAGAGATCGCTTTCAGGTGCTACCCGCTCATATTTCTCGACGGTACTCTTGATACGGTAGCAGGGGTCTTCAGGATCCCGGTCCGATGCAGGAATGAGATGACGAATTTCGTAGGGGCCTTGGGCCGCTGATCGGAGGACGTGGGGCGCAAGGTCGACGATTTGGCCGATTTTAAGCTTGTGTGCCATCAGGTATTCCTTTCGTTACTTGTGTCTGGGAACGCGCCAGGCAGAGGTCGCTTCATCTTTTTGCTTGTGCAGAAAGCGGGCAATTTGCGCTCGCAACTCGGATGATTTCAAAACGTCGCCCACCGAACCTGCGGTATCGAAAAGTTCTCGCTGGAGCTTCGTCGGAATTGTATTCCACTGCATGATCACGGCCGCGCCCAGACAACGAAGAATACGCTCTTCCACTTCCGCGTCGGTTGCGCGTGTATAAGGTGTTTCGGCTCCGTCATCGGCGGACGGGACGCCAGTTGAGTGGATGACCTTGTCGAAATTCTTCGCCAGCCAATCCTCGTTTTCGGCCAGCGCAGCGAAACTTTCTTTTGCCTGCTCGAGTTTGCGGATTTCACTGGGGACGTCAGTGCGCTTGAGCGATTCGGCGGATTCCGCCGCTTTCTCGCGAAACTGTTTTGCCGTGAACATGCGGTGCTCCCTGTGCGACAGGCGCAGAGCGGATCATCGCTCCACGGCGTCATTCGTTTGTTCTTCGTGTTGGGTGTTGTTGATCGTATATGGGGACGATCAGGCCGAATTGCGACGTTTATCGCGCGGTTTGAGGATCCAGAGGGTTAACCGGCGCAATACCGTCCGCACCTGCAATCGGGGTTTATTTCCATCAGACGAGCGTCCGCCCCTGTGCTTATGGCAATTCGTCGCCACATAAAGGCGTTGTTTAAATGCTACCTGTAATAAAGATGTTTCTGCCTTAATCGGCAGGCCGGAAGGCAAGCATGGCACTCAATTTTCCCAACTGTAGCCGCAGTTACGATGCAACGCGGCGGGCGGTTCGCTTCTGGGGCTATGACCGCTCCATGGAGAATTCGTTCTTTATCATGGCGGATACGTTGAAGCAGATGCAGCCGAACCTTCGGTTCGATGCTATCGATATTCTGCAAGCCTTCGACGCCAACCGGGAGCGAATCTATTCGATTGCCGCAAAGGTCTATGCCCGCGGTCGAAGGGGTACCTACGATCTCAATGTCGAAGATATTTGAGTTTTATTGTGTGGCACTGAACCACACCAAAAAGGAATAGGCGATGAGCCAAGAAGCAAAGAAGCCAACTAACCTTCGCGCCAACGCAATGCCATCCGACGGTTTTGTCCTGATGGTCGATGGCAAGTCGAAGGCGCGATACGAGACCGACGTGGAAGCCCTCGCTGCGGGCTCAAAACTCAAACAAACGTATCCCGCGATCAGGGTTACGGTGTTTGAACCGACCACACGCGTTTACACGCCTGTTGAGTTGCCGGAGACGGAAGCAAGCAAATAGTCGTTACGCCTGCTTTTTCATCCGCCACAACTGGAAGCCATCACTGGTGATCGACGCTTCGATAAGGTCGCGGTTTAAATTGTGAGGGGGCGCTGAATCCGGTCGGACAACACCGATCGCGTGCCAGGGCCGGAATTGCGCCGGCAACTTCTCGCCTTCCTGGTCGTCCGAAAACGCACGCAAGTTCGGGCTTTTATCCGACTTAAAAATGAATATGCGCATTAGTGCCTTTCTGCAGACGTTGTCCGCCACGCGGGGAGCCTAGCACGATTTTTCTCTCGCGCGGCGATAAAAAGCCCGGCGCAGGGCCGGGCCTTCATTCGTGAATGGTCGCGCAGCCTACTTTTGCTGCTGCTGGCCGGCCGGCTTGTCGGTGTTCGGCTTCGGATCACCCTGCGTCTGCTGCTGCGGAGTCGGAGCAGGCGATGCGGGCTTCTGGGGTTCATTGGATGAAGGAGAATCCGTCATAGTATGTATCCTTTTCAAATGACCTAAATACGAACTAGGTACTGAATGTAGCTGTGTACTCGGGCGGCAATAACAAGACGCAGCCGTTGCCCAGCGACAGTTTTCATAGACTTAGGGAGATGATGCGCCCATAGGTAATGTCGATGGTGAATCGAACTACCAAGCTATTGATCGCTTTCGCCGTTGGTGTCGCTTATGTCGTGCCGGCAAGCGCTCAGACACTCAAGAAAGAACCCGAAACAAACCAATTAACTTGCGGACAGAAAGTCCTTGTTGAAAACAACACCTGTCCGGCCGATCAAATTTTAGAAGTTACCGGCAGTTGTCTCAGTGCAATACCTTCGATTGATGTCGTGCAAATGCCAAGGGGACGGCAATATCACTGTATCAAACGAGTTCAAAACTAAGCCGGCCTGACCAGTTTCAATTTACGAGATGCCATTGTTATCCGTGCTGCATGCGGACGCGGCGCTGACACCGAATGCTCAAATGGAGCCGGGCGCTTTTTTGTCTTCGATCCCGAGGCACTTTTGCGCGTCGGCAGGCATCATCGGCACCCGCAGCTGACGGCCCATGAATGTCACCCATGGTTTTTCGGAAATCGGCTGGAGATGCGCGAAATTCCAGAATTGTCGTTCGCTCATCTCAATCTCGGTGACCTCGTTCTCCAGCACCCAATTGCGAAGCGTCGTCAATCTGGATTGATCGTCGTTGAACATTTTCTCTGGCACCGCTTTTTTCATGATCGCCGCTCCTGGCTTGTTTGTGTGAGTAGGGCCTCAAATCAAGTGTTCTGCCGTTCAATGCCCGAGGGCATCGAAAGTGCGGCCGGCCGGGTTTTAAGAATGATCGCCTTCAGGGCTATAGCCCCTGCGGCTTAACAAGGTCTGACACCCCTAAACTTGGGGATTCCGTGCTATAGATCAAGGTTGAGATGCAGATTGGAGGGCGCTGAAGATGGAACTGAGCAATTGGGCATTTGCCGCGACGTTTGCGGCCGCCATCGTTGGCTGTCTCATAGTTCTTGTGGTCGTGTGGGTCCGGCGTCCTAAGCCGGAGCCCTAAGGAAATACAGAGATTCAATTGAACCCACTTGAATTGCGTCTCCTGTATTTTGAGGACCTCTCGGTCGGCATGACCGAGACGCTCCATAAAACAATCGACGCCGCTGATGTCGTAGGATTTGCCGCGGTCACCGGCGACCGCAATCCAATTCATCTGTCGGAGCATTTTGCCGCCAAAACACCATTTGGCACGCGCATTGCGCATGGCCTTTACACCGCCAGCCTGATCTCGGCCGTGCTGGGGACGAGGCTTCCGGGCCCTGGCGCCATCTACATTTCGCAAACCCTGAATTTCCGCGCGCCGGTGAAGATCGGCGATACAGTTGACGTCAATGTCATTGTTGCCGAGCTCATGCCCGAAAAAACCCGCGCCCGGCTGACATGCACCTGTTCAGTGAGCGGCGATGTCGTGCTCGACGGCGAGGCCTGGGTGAAGGTGCCGTCGAAAGAGGGCGGCGGCCGACCGCTGCCGAGAATTTGAGTCAATAACGCGATGATTCTGCGTCACGGTCCGTAAGGAACCGGAAATCGATATTTGCGTTAAATCAAAGCGGCACGGAAATTGCCTAGCACAATGCTCGATGGGGGTCGCAGCAACCATGGAGTCTTTGCGATGCCAATTCAGTTACGGTCGAAGGCCCGTGCCGATACCGTGCGTTCCCGCAAGCATGAAACGATTGAAGCGATTGACTGGCTTGGCCTCTGGGGCGTGTCGCTCGGCTTCTGCGCGATTGTCCTTGCCGGCATTGCTGACTTCGTGGGTCACGACAATCTGGGGGCCGCTTTTATTCTGGTCGGGACCGCCGGCATCATTGCGTTGATTCTGCAGAAGGGCGCCGAGCCCGTCGATCGCGAGTGATTTGACAATCGATGTGAATGAGCGCGCGCCATGGTCTGGCGCGCACGTTTCGTTCCGCAGAAATCGCCCTTATAGCCCCGGCTTGAGTCCGAAAACGCAGCGTCGCGTTCCGTCCGGCCGCCGGCATATCGTCAGTTGGCCATCCGGCGGCGCCACCGGCATGGCTTCATCGAACGGCACCAGTTCACCCTCGATCATCCAGCCGGTCGCTGTCGAGGACGTGCGCGTGTAGCTCTTGCAGTCGTAGTCGCCGCAACACCATTCGCCCGCGGTGTTTTTGAATCCGCCGCGGTTGATCCAACTTTCGTGCGCGAATGCGCCAGTGGCGCTGACAAGAACGGTGCTGACAAGAAACGCGGGCGCAAAGGCAGGCAGCGAGCGAAACAGTGTTCGCGACATCGGTGGCCTCCATTAAAAGCTCCCGGCGCAGCGTTGCTGTGGCGTCTTGAACTGCTCCTCGTCCGTCTCCCGTGATTGGCGGCCCGCCGGATGTTGATCCGTTGCGGCGCCTTTATCCGCACGCACGCTTTTGATCGATTGTGACGAATCAAAGCGACTGCAAAATGCTAGCACGAACGCTGCGGTTGTATAGGCGGATTGTGCAATGCGGTATACCCGTTCTGCAGGGGATGGAATTGGTAAAACTACGCATGCAATGAAGGGGTCGATGGCGGTTAGCAGCACGAAGGCGACGGCGGATACAAAGTCGGACATATGGCAACTTTGGCGTGACCGGCGCGGGCGGCTGTCGATCTTGCGCGTCGCAGTTCTTGTGATCCTGCTGGCCCCGCTCGCGAAGGCGTTGTTTGAAGCCGATGCAATCGCACATGGCGCGCGCCCGCTCAACGATCTGATCCATCGCGCCGGATTCTGGGCGCTGGTTTTTCTCGGCCTTACGCTGTCGGTCACGCCGTTCCGACGCATTTTTCGCCAGGGTAATCTGATCGATATTCGGCGCATGCTCGGGGTAGGGACCTTCTGCTACATCGCCGCGCATCTCGCGCTGTTTTTCGCCGATCAGAGTTACGATGTCGGGAAAGCCGCGCACGAGATCACTCATCGCGTTTATCTCATCATCGGCGCGGTCGCGTGGCTCGGACTTGCCACTCTCGCGGCGACCTCGAACGATGGCATGGTTCGGCGTCTCGGCGGGCTGCGCTGGCGGCGGCTTCACCAGATAATTTACGGGATCGCGCTGCTCGCGCTCATTCACTATTTCCAGCAAACCAAGGCTGACGTGACTGTCCCCACGTTCGCCGCGGGTTTATTTTTCTGGCTGATTGCCTATCGCCTGCTGGCGTGGTGGCAGGACACAAGTGAATTGTCGACGCAGAGTCTGTCGGCACTCGCAATTGCCGTATCAATCGTCACATTCCTGGGCGAAGCGGTCGGCATTGCAATTGCATTCCATGTTTCACCGCTGCTGGTGCTGGGCATGATCTTCGACTTTGACATTGGCATCCGGCCTGGCTGGCTGGTGCTGGCCGCCGGGCTCGCGGTCGTTGTCATCGACGCGGCGATGGGGCGTTGGAAAGTGCGTTCAGCACGAACGCGCGCCGTTGCAGCGGAATAAGGACGTCAAATCTTGCGGCTGTCATAAGCCCAGTGCATCAGTGCTTGCCGCTGGCGGCGCCGGCAGAGCAGGTCGCCCGGCTCGCAATGTTTCTGCAACTGGCGCACGTGGCGACGGATGGCCTTCCAGCGTTTGATTTGCCGCCGGTCTTCATCCGGAATGCGGCGCCCGATGTAGTAGCGGCAGTACCATTGGAACCAGCCGCGCGGATCGTCGGGATGGATCCAGCCTTTGCGCTTCCACTCCGACAGCGGCTGGCTGGCATCGATGCCGAAGAAATTACAGTTTTTATCATAGCCGCGCGGCGACAATTTTGCCTTTGCGAACCAGGATTTTGGAAATTCGCGCCGGCAATCGGTCATGTACTTTCCGCCGAATACACCCAGCCTGAGCATTTGCGCCGGCGTCAGCTGCGGCCTGAATTCTTTATCAAAGCCACGGCCGGGCGGCGCGCTCAGGACATAGCGATAGCCTTTCTGCATTCTGTCGTTGATTGTCACCGACCGTTTGCGCATCGGGCGTGCTGCGCGCCTAGGCCTGCAAGTCGGCATATTCGGCGTGACGCTCGAGATAGGCCTTCACGAACGGGCACACAGCGTGGACCTTGAGGCCTTGCGCGCGGGCGTTTTCGAGCAGGCCGCGTACCAAGGCTGAACCAATCCCGCGTCCCTCGAGCGCTTTCGGCACCTCAGTGTGCAAGACGGTGAGTACGCCATCGGATCGCTTGTAATTCGAGAACGCAATATGGCCGTCGGCGTCGAGCTCGAAGCGCTGGTGCTCGGTGTTGTCGCGAACGTTATTGGACATCGGTCATTTTCCCTGCACATTTCCGCGGTATCGCTGACGTTCCTTTGAAATCCAATGTTTGACAAGGTGTTGCATGGCCAAAATCACGCTCTATCACGCCTCGCCGTCGCGTTCCTCAATCGTGTTGTGGATGCTGGAAGAAATAGGCCAGCCCTACGATATCAAGCTCATCAAGCTGAGCGCGGGTGAAAACATGAAGCCCGAATACCTGGCCATCAATCCGATGGGTAAGGTGCCCGCGCTCAAGCACGGCGATACCGTGATCACCGAGGTGGCCGCGATCTGCACTTATCTTGCCGACGAATTTCCGGACAAAAAACTGAATATTCCGGTGGGAACGCCACAACGCGGCGTCTATCTGAAGTGGTTGTTTTTCGGGCCGGGCTGCTTTGAACCCGCCGTAATCGACCGCGCTGCCCCGCGCAAGGAAGAGGCGCGGCGCGCGATGCTTGGCTATGGCGATTTTGACACCACCATGAACGTGGTCGCGAAAGCGATCGAGAAAGGTCCATGGCTGATGGGCGATCAGTTTACCGCTGCCGATGTGGTGATCGGCGCCAACATTCGCTGGGGCACGATTTTCAAACTCATTCCCGAGCGGAAGGAATTTCTCGATTATGCCGCCCGCATCGCGGCACGACCGGCGGCGCAACGCGCCGACGCGAAGGACAAGGAGCTCTCCGCCCAGGCGGCGTAGCGTTTGCTGTCGTCCCCGCGAAGGCGGGGACCCATACGCCGTGACCTATCGATAGACTGCGGAGTATGGGTCCCGGCCCTCGCGTTGCTCGGCCGGGACGATGGCTGAAATTGCTGCGAGTTCACGACGCCTTGCGCAATCGTTCACCACCGCCGCGCAAATCGCCGAGGATCGCAAGCGCCCGCGCCATGGAAAAATCGCGGGTCGCTTTGCTGTAGGCCGCGCCGGCATCGGGCATCATGTAGGCGTGCTTGACGCCGGGAAAAATGTGCAGCTCCACATTGCTCTTTCGCGGCGGGACCGCCCGAAAGGCGTCGAGCACGGCCGGCGGGGCTTGGTTGTCTTCGTCGCCCCAGATGATGCAGATCGGCACGGTAACGCCGTCGAGTTCGCCGATGTAATCCTGCATGCGCGTGCCATGGCATGAAATGCCGGCGGCATAGCCGAGCCGCTTCGGCCCGATGATGGCGTAGGGGCCGCCGTAACAAAATCCCATAACAGCGGCGCGCCCGTTGAAGTCCGGCAGCTTGCGCAGCATGTCGAGCGTGTCGGCGATATCTGTTTCGCCGGTCCTTATTTTTTCCGGCCGGGGCTGCGAGCGTTTGCCGGTGAGTTCGCCGTCGGCGCGCGTGAGCGGCCCGGGGATCGTGCGCCAGAACAGATCGGGGGCTGCGGCAATAAAACCGTGCGCAGCAAATTCGTCGGCAAGGTCGCGCAGGTCCTTGTCGACGCCATGGACGGCACTCGCGAGTACCACCGCCGGCACCGGGCCCGGCGCGTGCGGCGCGGCGAGATAGCAATCGAAGTCGCTGCCCGTGCGGCCGTGGATCTGGATAGTCTTGCCCGCCATGGTGTTCCGCTCCTGTTTATGGCCGGAGATTACGATGCCGCCCGTATGGAAGGCGAGGGGTAGGCGGGGTTCCGTCGGTGCCGTTCATCCACAGAAGAAAACGCCGCGACGCATTTGTGAGTGGATAACCGCTTTGCGCGCCGGGGCCGTGGACTATGATTGGCCGATGGTCAAGACACCTCTCAATGTCGATCTGGCCCGGCTCAGGCAATTTCTGAAGTCGCTGGAAACAGACGCCCAGATTGCGGTCGGCGACGTCGATTTGAATGGCCAGGAAATCGAGATACTGAAGCGCGAGATCGCGGACATTGAAGGCGTACTCAACGGCAGCCCCGACCACGGGACGCGCGCTGTCCTGTTTCAGATTGATATCGACTACGGCGTGGACCACCACGACAGCCGCGCGCACGACCACGCCAGCGATACCGCGGTAGCAAAAGCTGCCTGACGCCGGTCTTTCACGACCACTTGGCAAATGCGGTTGTGTGCCGGTACGGTCAACTGCAATCACGCAAGGACGATCGTTTTGGCCGACACCACGCTGACTGCGCCGCCTGTTCGCGCCGCCAATCCGTTACGGCCCTGGTACCTCGTCGCCGCGGCGGCCGCGTTCGCCGCGATGACGGCGGCGATTCTGAGCCCCAGCCTCTGGCTTCTCGATTTTGTGCACGTCATGACCGGCGCGCTGTGGACCGGTATTGATCTGTTCATGGGGTTCATTGTCGGTCCCATCCTGCGAAACGTCTCGTTCGAAACACGGCGTGCGATTATCGCCGGGCTTATTCCGCGCACACTGATCCTGATGCCGACGCTGTCGACCATCACATCCACCGCCGGCTGGTTCCTGGCGGTGCGCATGGGTTTTCTTGATGTGTCCTATCCGGAATTCTGGTGGGTGATCGCAGCGCTTGCGATTGTCACCGTGCTCACCGTGCAGGGGCTCGGCTACCTGCTGCCGACCAATCTGCGGCTTTATTTCGAGGTTCAGAAGCGGGAGCCGGACTCGCAAAAAATCGCGCGCTGGATGAAAACTTATGTGCGCGTTGTCGCGGTGCAAGGTACAATGCAGATCGCGATTATCGTCGTGATGGCGCGCTTCGCGACAGGGCTTTAGTGAAGGGAAGACTCGAAATGAAAAACATCGCTCTTGTTCTCGGCCTGGTGCTGATTGTGATTGCCGGAATATATTTCCTGATGCCGGCCGATTCATTGCCGAGCTTCTTCCCAGGCCACGAGGCAGGACTCGCGCGTATCCGCGTCAAGCATGGGCTGCTGTCGGGCGGTCTCGGCGTTGTGCTGATCGTGGCCGCCTGGATCATGGGACGGAAATAGACCGCCAGGCGCGATGCTGGATCTCGTCCGCACGTCGAAAAATCCCAGCGGCGAATGGTCGGCAGACGATTATGATGTGTTTGAAGGCCAGGCGCAGGTCGGCCGGATCACGCTGACGTCACAGGCGCCGGCCGGAACGCCGTGGCTCTGGGTGATCACTGCGCGTGATCCCGACAGCACGCAAAACCGCGGCTACGCGGTAAGCCGAGAACAGGCGCTGCGGGAATTGAACGCACGCTGGCGTAACCCTGCGCGCTTTTAGAAAACAAGGCGAAATTTATTTGGCCGCGACGCACTTTTCGATGAAGCGCAGCCGCTTCGCGAAATGGAGTTTTTGATCGGCAGCCTGCTTCTTGCAGTCGGTGCGTTTGACGCGTTCCTGTTCGATGAGCGTGAGCCGCTCCTTGTTCACGGTCTCGTGTTCTTTGGCGGTTGCCTCAAAATTTTGCGTGGCCTTTTTCTTGTTGGCCTCACGCTGTTCGGCGGCCTGCTTTTTCGCGGCCGCCTTACGCGCAGATTCGCGGTTCGCGATGCATTCGAGGAAAAGATCGGCCTGATAGCGGGTGACCTGTTTCGAACACTCGTCGCGGTCCTGCTGGCGCAATTCCCGCTTGGTCATGGGGGTGGAGGTTTGGGCCAAAGCCGCATCGGCGGCAAAAATGAGCAGCGCGGCAGAAATTGCAGCGATTGAAAGCGAAGTGCGCATAGATCCCCCCAGAATGGCGACGCCCTTTAAGCTGATATTTGCGTTCCGTTAAGTGTCAAAGTAGCAGACGGTGTGGGTGCTGTCTTTCAATGCAGGCTGGTCCGTGACTGCGGTACTTTAACTACTCTGCCGCTTCGATCCGCTTCTTCCGCCGTGTCGGGCGCCCCAGCACCGGCGCCAGGAATTGCCCGGTGTAGCTGCGCTTGACCTTTACGATATCTTCCGGTGTGCCGCTGGCAACGATCTCGCCGCCGCCGTCGCCGCCTTCGGGGCCTAAATCGATCACCCAGTCAGCGGTCTTGATCACTTCCAGATTGTGCTCGATCACCACCACCGTGTTGCCGGTGTCGGTGAGCTCGTGCAGCACGTCGAGCAGCTTCGCCACGTCGTGGAAATGCAGGCCGGTGGTCGGCTCATCGAGAATATAGAGCGTGCGGCCGGTCGCGCGCTTTGACAGTTCCTTGGCGAGCTTGACGCGCTGCGCCTCGCCGCCGGAAAGCGTCGTGGCCTGCTGGCCGACATGAATGTAATCGAGCCCGACGCGATGCAGCAGCGCCAGCACGTCGCGCACGCGCGGCACCGCCTTGAAGAATTCGAGGGCTTCTTCCACCGTCATGTCGAGCACATCGGCGATCGATTTGCCCTTGAACAGAACCTCCAGCGTCTCGCGATTGTAGCGCTTGCCCTTGCAGACATCGCAGGTGACGTAGACGTCGGGCAGAAAGTGCATTTCGATCTTGATCACGCCGTCGCCCTGGCAGGCCTCGCAGCGGCCGCCTTTGACGTTGAACGAAAAGCGTCCCGGCTCGTAGCCACGCGCCTTGCTCTCGGGCAGCGCCGCGAACCATTCGCGGATCGGCGTGAAAGCGCCGGTATAGGTCGCCGGGTTTGAGCGCGGTGTGCGTCCGATCGGCGATTGATCGATGTCGATGATCTTGTCGATGTGTTCGAGGCCCTCGATGCGGTCATGCGGGGCAGGGGCGAGCGAAGCGCCGTTGAGCTTGCGCGCGACCGCTGCATAGAGCGTATCGACCAGCAGCGTGGATTTTCCGCCGCCGGAGACGCCGGTGACGCAGGTGAACAGGCCGAGCGGAATCTCCGTGGTGATGTTCTTGAGGTTATTGCCGCGCGCGTTGACGACCTTAAGTACGCGACGCGACCGCGGGCGCCGCTCGGGGATGGCCACCGACAGCTCGCCGGAGAGATATTTGCCGGTCCATGATTTCGGTGCGGCGATCAGGTCGTCGACGTGACCTTCGGCCACGATCTCGCCGCCATGGATACCGGCACCCGGGCCGATATCGAGCACATGGTCGGCGGTGCGGATGGCGTCCTCATCGTGCTCGACCACGATCACGGTATTGCCGAGATCGCGTAACCGCTTCAGCGTTTCAAGCAGGCGCGCATTGTCGCGCTGATGCAGGCCGATCGACGGTTCATCCAGCACATAAAGAACGCCGGTGAGGCCGGAGCCGATCTGTGAGGCGAGCCGAATGCGCTGGCTTTCGCCGCCGGAAAGTGTGCCGGAGGCACGCGACAGCGTGAGGTAATCCAAGCCGACGTCGACCAGGAATTTCAACCGCTCGCGGATCTCCTTGAGCACGCGCGTGCCAATCTCGTTCTGCTGCGCGTTGAGCTGCTTCGGGATTTCGGTGAACCATTCGCCGGCGCGACGCACCGACAGCTCCGCCACCTGCGAGATGTTCTGCCCGCCGATCTTGACGCAGAGCGCTTCCGGCTTGAGGCGCGCGCCGTGGCACGCCTTGCAGGGTACGTCGGTAAAATATTTCTGCAAATCCTCGCGCGCCCACTCGCTCTCGGTCTCCTTGAAGCGGCGCTCAAGATTGGTGATGACGCCCTCGAAGGGCTTCTTGGTGGTATAGCCGCGCAGGCCGTCGTCATAGACGAATTTGATCTCGTCCTCGCCCGAACCGTAGAGGATGGCGTCCTGCGTTTTCTTCGCCAGGTCCTTCCATTTCGTATCAAGCGTAAAGCGGAAATGCTTGGCGAGTGCATCCAGAGTCTGCGTGTAATAGGGCGAGCTTGATTTCGCCCAGGGCGCGATGGCGCCCTTGCGCAGCGTGGCGTCGCGGTCGGGGATCACGAGATCCGCATCAATGTGCTGTTCGACACCAAGGCCGCCGCATTCCGGGCAGGCGCCGAACGGGTTGTTGAACGAGAACAGCCGCGGCTCGATTTCCGGAATGGTGAAGCCGGACACTGGGCAGGCGAATTTCTCGGAGAAGATCAGCCGCTCCGCGTTCGCGTTGCGGCCACGATTGGCGGTTGCGCCCGAGGCTTTTGTGTCGGCGAGTTCAACGACCGCAAGGCCGTCGGCCAGCTTGAGGCATTGCTCAAGCGAATCCGCAAGGCGCGTGCCGATATCGCCACGAACAACCAGACGGTCCACCACGACGTCGATGTCGTGGGTGAATTTCTTGTCGAGCGGCTTGACCTCGCCGATCTCGTGGAAGGCGCCGTCGATCTTCACGCGCTGGTAGCCTTTGCGCAGGAAGTCGGCGAGTTCTTTCCTGTATTCGCCCTTGCGGCCGCGCACGACCGGCGCCAGCACGTAAATGCGCGTGCCTTCCGGCAGTGCCAGCACGCGGTCGACCATCTGCGAAATCGTCTGGCTTTCGATCGGCAAGCCGGTGGCCGGCGAATAGGGTACGCCGACGCGTGCCCACAACAGGCGCATGTAGTCGTAGATTTCAGTGACGGTGCCGACAGTCGAACGTGGATTTTTCGAGGTTGTTTTCTGCTCGATCGATATCGCAGGCGACAATCCGTCTATCTGGTCGACGTCCGGCTTCTGCATCATCTCGAGGAATTGCCGCGCATAAGCCGAAAGCGACTCCACGTAGCGGCGCTGGCCTTCGGCATAAATCGTGTCGAAGGCGAGCGAAGATTTGCCGGAGCCGGACAGGCCGGTGAACACGACCAGCTGGTCGCGCGGAATCGCGACGTCGACATTCTTGAGATTGTGCTCGCGCGCACCGCGGATGGTGATCTGGCGGGCGTCGCGGGCAGCCTTGGTGGAGCGTTCGGGCATGTCAGGTCTGGGCTTGGTCCCTGTCAGGCAAAGCTGTCCCTGCGGAACCGCAAAATGCGGGGCCGTTCGGGCGTGCTTATGGGGACGTAGTAAGAACGCGCGGATTTTGCCAGCGGGTCCCCCGAATAGCGGTTGAAAACCCCGGAGAAAGGGATTAGAACATAACAAGAACACTATTTCGGAGATCATTCAAGGCCGAACTGACCAGCACGGTAGAACCCCTGTGGATTAGGGCCAAACGCGCTTGCCGCCCCCTATGTCGCTCCTTTGGCGAGGTCTAGGGTGAGTTCGGGTTTTCAATGGGCGCGTGCGGCACGCGGCCCTCAAACGGCGAACGGCAATGGCTTCAGGCGAAGCCGGTGCGCGTCAATCGCCACGCGGAGAGCATCATGGCGGGTAGCGTCAACAAGGTCATTCTCGTCGGCAATCTTGGAGCCGACCCGGAGGTTCGCCGCACACAGGACGGCCGGCCGATCGTCAATTTGCGGGTCGCGACCTCGGAATCCTGGCGCGACAAGAACACCGGTGAGCGGCGCGAGAAAACTGAATGGCATCGCGTCGTGATCTTCAGCGAAGGCCTCGCCAAAATCGCCGAGCAATACCTGAAGAAAGGCTCGAAAGTTTACCTCGAAGGCGCTCTCCAGACGCGCAAATGGCAGGACAAAGACGGGCAGGATCGCTATTCGACCGAGGTGGTGCTGCAAGGCTTCAACTCCGCGCTGACCATGCTCGACCGTGCCGGCGGCGGTGGTGGTGGCGGCAGTGCAGGGGCCGATGAGGGCGACTTCGGCTCGGCCGGTCCGACTGCATCGCGCGAGCGCAAGCCGGCCATGGCGGCGGCCGGCGCTGGCGGCAAGCGCGACGACATGGACGACGAAATTCCGTTTTGACCGAAAACGGCACAGCGAGTGATCGTCATGCCCGGCCTTGTGCCGGGCATCCACGTTTTTGGCCACAGAAAGCAAGACGTGGATGGCCGGGACAAGCCCGGCCATGACAGCGAGGGGCGGTGAAACTCCAGTCATCCCGCCAACGCTGCGCGGGCGCCGTCAATCACGTACTGGACAGCGAGCGCGGCAAGCAGCACACCGAGCAGGCGCGAAGCCACTGTATTGGCGGTGACGCCGAGCGACTTTGCAATGTGTGCCGCCAGTGTGAACACGACAAAGCAAAGCGCGATAACTGCCGCAATGACCGCGAGCAGGACCGCCAGCTGCACGGGCTCGCCATTGCTGCGGCCTGCAAGCAAAATCGTTGCCGTAATTGCGCCGGGGCCGGCCATCAGCGGGATAGCGAGGGGAAAAGCGGCGACGTTGCGCACGTGTTCCTCAATCGCTTCCTCGGCCTGTCGAGCCTGTCGCTCGATGCGCACGCCGAACACCATTTCGGATGCGATGGAAAACAGGAGAAGCCCGCCGGCGATGCGAAAGGCCGGCAGGCCGATCGATAGCGTGTGCAGCAACCAGCCGCCGATCAACGCGCTACCGGTGAGGATTGCCGCGGCGATCAGCGCCGCACGCAATGCCACGCGGCGCCGGGCGCGTTTCGGCAGACCCTGGGTGATGGCGAGATAGGATGGGACGAGGCCAATGGGATCGACCACGACAACCAGCGTGACGAACGCGGAAATGAGAAATTCGATCGGCATGGCTGGCGCTCACGGTACTCTTTTGCTGGCATTTTAGCGCGCAAAAACCCCACCGGTCCCGACCCGGCTGACGTGATGTAACATATTGAATTAAATGGGGATATTAGCCTGTATAGGGCCTGATTTCGGGTGACAAGTCGGCCCTGAATCAGCTACAAAAATCGCAACAAAAATTCCACGCAGGACGTCGCCTTGGCCGACACCGAACCTCCGAAAACGGGGGACGCAACTCCATCCGATGTGCGCCCGGTCTCCATCACCGAGGAGATGAAGCGTAGCTATCTCGATTACGCCATGAGCGTGATCGTGTCGCGTGCGCTGCCCGATGTACGCGACGGCCTGAAGCCCGTGCATCGTCGCATTCTTCATTCGATGAACGAGCAGGGTCACACCCCCGACAAGAAATACGTAAAATCGGCGCGCGTTGTCGGCGACGTGATGGGCAAATATCACCCGCACGGCGATCAGGCGATCTACGATGCGCTTGTGCGCATGGCGCAGGATTTCTCCATGCGCCTGATGCTGATCGACGGCCAAGGCAATTTCGGTTCGGTTGACGGTGATCCGCCAGCGGCCATGCGCTACACCGAATGCCGTCTCGGGCGGCCGGCGATGGCGCTGCTCGACGACATCGACAAGGACACCGTCGACTTCCAGGAAAATTACGACGGCAACGAGAAAGAGCCGGTGGTGTTGCCGGCGCGCTTCCCGAATTTGTTGGTCAACGGCGCTGGCGGCATCGCCGTCGGGATGGCGACCAACATCCCGCCCCACAATCTCGGCGAAGTCATCGATGCCGCGACCGCGCTGATCGATAATCCCGGGCTCACCATCGATGACCTGATCAAGATCGTGCCCGGTCCCGATTTCCCGACCGGCGGCATTATTCTTGGCCGCGATGGCATCCGTTCGGCCTACAGCCAAGGGCGCGGTTCGATCGTCATGCGCGGCAAGGTCGAGATCGAGACCGTCCGCAAGGAACGCGAAGCCTTCATTATCTCGGAAATTCCGTACCAGGTGAACAAAGCGGCGATGGTTGAACGCATCGCCGAACTGGTGCGCGACAAGAAAATCGACGGCGTGGCCGACCTGCGCGACGAGAGCGACCGGGACGGTTACCGCGTCGTGGTGGAGATCAAGCGCGACGCGGTACCCGACGTCGTGCTCAATCAGCTTTACCGTTTCACGCCGCTGCAATCGTCGTTCGGCTGCAACATTGTGGCCCTCGACGGCGGCCGCCCGCTGGTGATGACGCTGAAGGATCTGCTGGTCGCCTTCATCGCATTCCGCGAAGAGGTGGTGTCACGGCGCACCAAATTCCTGCTCGGCAAGGCGCGTGACCGCGCCCATATTTTGGTCGGCCTCGCCATCGCGGTCGCCAATATCGATGAAATCATCAAGCTCATCCGCGCCGCCAAGGATCCGAACGAGGCGCGCGAAGCATTGATGAAGCGCGAATGGCCGGCGACCACCGCGGCAACGTTGATCGAACTGATCGACGATCCGCGTCACAAAGTCAGCTCCAAGGGCACCGCGCGGCTTTCGGTCGAGCAGGCCAAAGCGATCCTCGATCTGCGCCTGCAACGGCTGACCGCGCTCGGTCGCGACGAAATCAAGGAAGAACTCGACAAGCTTGCTGCCGAAATCGCCGACTATCTCGACATCCTGCGTTCACGCGCGCGCATCCAGACGATCATCAAGAACGAACTCGCCGCGGTGAAGAAGGAATTTGCCACGCCGCGCCGGACCGTCATCGCGGAAGCGGCCGGGCAGGTCGAGGAAGAAGACCTGATTACGCGTGAGGAGATGGTCGTCACCGTCTCGCACCAGGGCTACATCAAGCGCGTGCCGCTCTCCACTTATCGCGCGCAGCGTCGGGGCGGCAAAGGCCGCGGCGGCATGCAGGTTCGCGAAGAAGATTTCGTGTCGAGGCTGTTCGTCGCGTCGACGCATGCGCCGGTTCTGTATTTCTCGTCGCGCGGCAAGGTCTACAAGGAAAAAGTCTGGCGGCTACCGGTCGCGGCGCCGCAGGCGCGCGGCAAGGCGCTCATCAACATTCTGCCGCTGCAGCAGACCGAAACCATCACCACCATTATGCCGCTGCCTGAGGATGAGGCGACCTGGGCTGACCTCGACGTGATGTTTGCAACCACCAGCGGCACTGTTCGCCGCAACAAGCTCTCCGACTTTGTCGATGTGCGCCCGTCCGGCATCATCGCCATGAAACTTGAAGAGGGCGAATCGATTGTCGATGTGCAGATCTGCACCGAGAAGGACGATGTCCTGCTCACCGCCAATGGCGGTCAATGTATCCGCTTCGCGGTGCCGGAGGTACGTGTATTCCAGGGCCGTACGTCACGCGGCGTACGCGGCATCACGCTGGCCGAAAAAGATCACGTCATCTCGCTGTCCATCCTGAGTCATGTCGAGGTGACGGCCGAGGAGCGCGCGGCCTATCATAAGCGCGCCAGCGCGGTACGGCGTGGGGTCGGCGACGAGGAGGTGCCAGCGGCGGCCGAAGCCGAGGAGGCCGTCGGCGCGATCGAACTGGGCGAGAAACGTTATGTCGAACTGTCGGCGGCCGAGCAATTCGTGCTGACGATATCCGAGCGCGGCTACGGCAAGCGGTCGTCGTCCTATGAATACCGGACAACCGGCCGTGGCGGCAAAGGCATCGTGGCGATGTCGCTCACGAAGAAGACTGGTAAGATCATCGGGTCATTCCCGGTCGAAGAAGCCGACCAGATCATGCTGGTCACCGACCAGGGCAAGTTGATCCGTACGCCGGTTTCCGGCATTCGCATTGCCGGCCGCTCCACGCAGGGCGTGATCGTGCTCAATACCGCGGACGATGAGCGGGTGGTTTCGGTTGAGCGCTTGAGCGAGGAAGGCGAAGAGGAATAGACAGGGACTAGATGGATATCATGGCCGGGCTCGTCCCGGCCATCTCGATTCCAGGGGCAGTGCTGTGCCAACCTAAGCGGGATCGCCGGGACGAGCCCGGCGATGTCAGGACGCGGGGGCGGGGACGATGGAGTTACCCGGTTCAGGCTACCTCTTCACCCTGGCGGTACTCGCCATCACCTTCGTGGGGTTCACCGCGATTGTTGTGATCTTGCGGCAGAGCGCCGGCGGCAAGTTCCTGCCGATTGATGCCGTGGTGGCGCGGCTGTTCATGGTCTGGGGATTCACAGTCACGTACGCAGCCATGCTGCCGGTCGTTCTGGCGGCCTACGATCTAAAGCCGGCTGTTGTCTGGCAGATCTCAAGCATCGCGAGCGGCGTATTCCTTCTGGTAGCCAACGCGAGCTATCCGTTTTTACGGAGGCGCGCGACCGGTGAACAGACGCCGGTGCATGTGCAATTGCACGTCGCTTTTGCGCTCGTGACCGGTCTTGTCCTGGTGTTGAATGCGCTGGAGCCGTTTCCGCGCGCGGCGCCGGCGATTTATCTGACCGCGACCACGGTCTACCTCGTGCATGCAAGCTTTGCCTTCGTGCAGCACTTCGGCTTCATGCTGGAGAACATGACCACGACGCGCGGACGTCGTCACCGGTTGTGAGTGTGGCTAGCGCGCGCCTGCCGCGGTGAGCATCGAAACCATCTCGGTGTAGCCGCGGCGTTTTGCGAGCGTGAGCGGCGTGGCGCCGGATCCATCAGCTAAATTGATGTTGGCTTTGGCGTCGATAAGGGCCTTCAGCGTCGCGATGTGCCGTTTGCCGCCATCGCCGAGCACGATCGACTCGATGACCGCGGTCCAGCCCAGATTGTTGACATGATCGAGCGGCGCCTTGGCTGCGATCAGCGTGCGTACGACTTCATCGTGGCCGAGATGCGCGGCCGCGATCAGCGCGGTGCCGTGATAAGGGCTGGTGATGTTGGTGGCCTTGCAGCCGCCTTCGAGCGCAATCTTAAGCATCGGCACATCGTCGGCAACCGCGGCGATCGTCACGATGTCGTATTGCTGCGCTTCTAGCGCATTGGCATCGGCGCCGAGCCGCATCAGCGCGCGTGCCGCATCGGTCTTGTGCATGAAGGCGGCAACATGCAGCGGGGTACGACCGTGTCCGTCGCGTGCATCGATCGCGGCTCCCGCCTTCACCAGTTTTTCGATTGCTGCAGTATCGCCCTTGGCTGCCGCGGCATGCAGGTCTTGATAGGCCTGAAGCTCCGCCGCGCTCGGCGCGATCTGCGCGGTGGCGGGTAAACTTGCAGCGACCAATGCGAGCAGGAGTGCCGCCGGCAGTCCCATTGTCATCTTTGCCATTCAATCCACCTGCAGATGCAACGCCGTCACGATCGGCTTCCACTTTGTGACTTCGCGCTGGATATGGTCGCTAAGCTCCTGTGGCGTGCCGCCGCGCGGTTGCGCGCCGAGTTTGGCAAGTGCGTTTTTCATCTGCTCGCCTTTCAAGGCGGCATTGGTGGCGGCGTTGAGCCTGGCGATGATTGCGGGCGGCGTGTCGCGCGGCGCCATCAGCGCGGTCCAGGCACCACTGGTGACGGCGGGAAATCCGACCTCCGGCATTGCCGGCACGTCGGGCAGTTCGGGTGCGCGTTTTGGTCCGACAATGGCGAGCGCACGTAATCTGCCGTCCTGGATCAATTGCAGCGAGGTACTGACAGTGTCGAAGGTCATCTGCACTTCACCAGCGACGACGGCCGTAAGCGCGGGCCCGCCACCCTTGTAAGGGACATGCAATATGTTTGTGCCGCTGACCGACTTGAACAGTTCCGCATTGAGATGCGGTAGCGTGCCGACGCCGCCGGTTGAGTAGTTGAGTTTTCCGGGATTGGCCTTGGCGTAGGCAACGAGGTCCGCGATCGATTTAAACGGCAACTGCGGATTGATCACGAGCACTTGCGGCGTTTCGGCAACAAGGGCCACCGGAGCAAAGCTCGATGCATCGTAGCCGGCGCTCTTGACGATCATCGGGCTCATGATGAGGCCGCTCGCGGCCGAAACCATCAGCGTGTAACCGTCAGGATCGGCGGCGGCCGCCTGGCGCGAGCCGATCGTGTTGCCGGCACCCGGCTTGTTCTCGATGAAAACGTTCTGCCCGAGCACCGGCGGCAGGGCGTTGGCGAGTACGCGTGCCATCACATCGACCGGTCCGCCGGCGGGCGTTGGCACGATGATACGGACCGGCCTGGTCGGATAATCCTGCGCGTAGGCGCAAGCGGCCCACAACAGCGCGGCAATGGCGATAGCGACCCGGCGCATCGGCTTCCCCTCAGGCACGTTGCTTTGAGGGAAGCCTAGCTGTGAAGGGGCCGGCGGGTAAGGGGCGCTATTGCGCGAGGCGATCAGTGACGATCAGCCGGACGTGGGGATTGCCGAATTCTGTACCGACGCAGTTGAGGTAGGGCCAAGGCCGCTGCTTGCAGGCGGTGATTGCATCGGCAGCTGGTTGCGGGAGCGGACTCGCGACAACGTCGGCGGCCGGCGCCGAGAAAATGGTAATGACGGCGGCGATACCAGCGGCAAGCGTGATAGCGGCGACAGACTTCAACATGACAGCCCCCTGTTTTGGCGTGTCCGCCGGAGCTTTTTGCCCTCGGCCATGATCACTGTAGGGGAGGCCCCTGTCCGCCGCTGTGACCGAAGTCACAGATAGGCGCATTTGGAGGCCTCGCCCTCCAATGATGGGTCGCGGCGGCCGGGGAAAAGGTTCAAGGCAAAAAGGGCGTGGCCTTGCAGGGGCCTGAGGGGCGGGTTAGACCCCAATTTATGCCGAGAATCGCACTTTATGCGGGATCGTTCGATCCGGTGACCAATGGCCATCTCGACGTGGTGCGGCATGCCGTGCGGCTCGCCGACCGACTGGTCCTCGCGGTCGGGGTCCATCCCGGCAAGGCGCCGTTGTTTGCCACCGATGAGCGGGTCGCCATGCTGGAAGAGGTCTGCGGGCCGGTCGCGCGCGACGCAAAATGCGAACTGTCCTGCGTTCCTTTTTCCGGACTGGCGATCGAGGCGGCGCGCAAAGCCGGCGCCACGCTGCTGGTGCGGGGCCTGCGCGACACTACCGATTTCAATTACGAGATGCAGATGGCTGGAATGAACGAGGCCATGGCACCGGGCATCCAGTCCGTGTTCCTGCCGGCATCGCCCGCGGCGCGCCCGATCACCGCCACATTGGTGCGTCAGATCGCCGGTATGGGCGGCGATGTATCCGCCTTCGTGCCGGCTTCCGTCGCCGCGCGCCTGAAGAAAAAATTCGCGCGCTGACACGCCATATCCTGAACCGAGGGAAGCAATGACCGACCGTCGTACGATCCTATCGCTTGCACTGGCCTTCACGTTTGCCGTAGTCGCGGCACCGGCATCGGCGCAATCGCCGCTCGAGAATCCGGCTGCGCTGCGCGAACAGGCGCCGGCGACCTACAAGGCGCGCTTCGACACCAGCAAAGGCGTGTTCGTCATCGAGGTCACGCGCGAATGGGCGCCGAAGGGCGCCGACCGTTTCTACAATCTGGTGAAGAACGGTTTCTACGACAATGTCCGGTTCTTTCGTGTGGTTTCCGGTTTCATGGTGCAGTTCGGCATCAACGGGGATCCGGCGGTCATGGCGCGTTGGCGCGCGGCGCAGATCCCCGATGATCAAGTCACGCAGAGCAACAAGCGCGGCATGATCACGTTTGCAACCGCCGGGCCCGGCACGCGAACCAGCCAGGTGTTCATCAACTTTGCCGACAACAGCAACCTCGACAGCATGGGCTTCGCGCCGTTCGGCCGCGTTGTATCTGGCATGAACGTCGTCGACGCACTCAACGCCGAATACGGCGAAGGCGCGCCGCGCGGCCGCGGTCCGGATCAGAGCCGCCTTCAGAACGAAGGCAATGCCTACCTTGCGAAAGATTTTCCAAGGATGGACTTTGTGAAAAAAGCCACCATCGAGCGCTGACACATTTCGTCATCACCGGGCCGCCGCGAAGCGGCGTGTCCCGGTGATCCCGACAAGGAGGGCACAAACTCTCCTAACCGAGATGGCCGGGATAAACCCGGCCATGACTAACGGAGAGTGAAGAGTAAGGAGAGTACGATGGCCAAGCCAGAAGATACGCTGACGTTGGAGACCACCAAGGGCAACGTGACAATCGAAATGCGGCCCGACCTTGCGCCCGGCCATGTCGCGCGCATCAAGGAACTGGTCAAAGACGGTTTCTACGACGGTGTCGTTTTTCACCGTGTCATCGACGGCTTCATGGCGCAGACAGGATGCCCGCAAGGGACCGGCACCGGCGGTTCGGGCAAAAAGCTCAAGGCGGAGTTCAACAAGGAGCCGCACGTGCGTGGCACGGTTTCGATGGCGCGCGCCGGCAATCCCGATTCCGGTGACAGCCAGTTCTTCATCTGCTTCGACGACGCCCGTTTCCTCGATAATCAGTACACAGTCTGGGGCAAGGTGATCGAAGGCATGGACAACGTCGACAAGATCAAGCGCGGCGAGCCCGTCAAGGATCCCGACAAGATCGTCAAGGCGACGATGGGGGCGTAGGCCGGCCAACGATTCATCCGTCATGCCCGGCCTTGTGCCGGGCATCCACGTCTTGCCGTTCGGCAAATTTCAAAGACGTCGATGGCCGGGACAAGCCCGGCCATGACGAAGGTTGCACATGAAAACCGACCTTTTCGACTTCGAGTTACCCGCGGACCGTATCGCGCTGCGGCCGGCAAGCCCCCGTGATAAGGCGCGGCTGCTCGTCGTACGGCCGGGCGTGACCCGGGAGCTTGACGATCGCTCCGTAAGGGACCTGCCGGGCTTGCTGCGCCCCGGTGATTGCCTGGTGGTCAATGACAGCAAGGTCATCGCGGCGCGGCTGCATGGGCGCCGCATTGGCCGGGGAGGCACGGAACCCGGGATTGAGGCGACGCTCCACAAGCGGTTGGATGGCTCGCATTGGCGGGCTTTTGTGAAGCCGGCAAAGAAACTTGAAGTCGGGGACACGGTACGCTTCGGGATCGAAGGGCGGGTGTGCTTTCTCGATGAGCTCGATGCTCAAGTTTCACATAAAGACGAAGGTGGCGACGTAACTCTTTCATTTTCCTTTCATGGTCCGGTGCTCGACCAGGCGATCGCCGAGCGCGGCGAGATGCCCTTGCCGCCCTATATCGCGTCCCGGCGGGCTCCGGACGAGCAAGACCGGGCCGATTACCAGACTGTTTTCGCCCATGACGAGGGCTCGGTGGCGGCCCCGACAGCAGGATTGCATTTCACAGCTGGGTTGCTCGCGGCTTTGGAGGGGCGCGGTGTTGCTCTTCACAAGGTGACGCTGCATGTCGGGGCCGGCACGTTTCTGCCTGTGAAGGCCGACGATACCGCCAACCACACGATGCATACCGAATTTGGCACCGTTTCAGCCGAGGTGGCCGCGGCACTCAATACGGCGCGATCGAAAGGCGGGCGCATCGTGGCCGTGGGGTCGACCGCACTACGGATCCTGGAAAGCGCATCGGGCGAGGACGGACAATTGCGGGAATTTTCGGAGGAAACCGCAATCTTCATCACGCCTGGCTACAAATTCCGCGCCGTCGATCTGATGCTGACCAATTTCCATTTGCCGCGCTCGACGTTGTTCATGCTGGTTGCGGCGTTTAGTGGCCTCGACACAATGAAACGCGCCTATGCGCACGCGATTGCGGGTGGCTATCGCTTCTATTCCTACGGCGATGCGTGTCTGCTTTATCCGGCAGTCCTATGAGCGAACCCTTCTCCTTCAGGCTGATCAAGACTGACGGCGCCGCACGCCGTGGCGAATTCGTCACCGCGCACGGGCGCGTGCAGACGCCGGCCTTCATGCCGGTCGGCACCCAGGGCACGGTGAAGGGCCTGATGCCGGATGATGTGCGTGCGACCGGGGCCGAAATCGTGCTCGGCAATACCTATCATCTGATGCTGAGGCCGGGCGCGGAACGGATCGCCAAACTCGGCGGGCTGCATAAGTTCATGAATTGGCCGCTGCCGATCCTGACCGATTCCGGCGGTTTCCAGGTGATGTCGCTCTCCGATCTGCGCAAACTGGACGAGCAGGGCGTGACGTTCCGCTCGCATCTCGATGGCGCCATGGTTGCGCTGTCTCCAGAGCGCGCGATCGAAATCCAGGCGCTGCTCGGGGCCGACATTTCCATGCAACTCGACGAATGTCTCAAGCTGCCGGCGAGTGCGAAAGACATCGCGCGCGCAATGGAGTTATCGTTGCGCTGGGCGGAACGCAGCAAGCGCAGTTTCGAAAGCCGGGCGCGTGAAGGCTATGCATTGTTTGGAATTGTACAAGGAGGCGACGACCTCGCGCTCCGTTCAAAAAGTGCGCGTGAACTCACGCAATTGGATTTTCAAGGCTACGCCATCGGCGGGCTTGCGGTTGGCGAGCCGCAAGAGGTGATGCTCAAGGTCGTCGCCGAAACCACGCCGATTTTGCCGGCAGAACGGCCGCGTTATCTGATGGGCGTTGGCACGCCGCACGACCTCATGGCGGCCGTCAAGCGTGGCATCGATATGTTTGATTGCGTACTGCCGACCCGCAATGGCCGCCACGGCATGGCCTTCACGCGTTTTGGTGCGATCAACCTCTCGAATGCGCGTCACGCCGAAGATTCGCGTCCGCTCGATGACCAGAGCGCGCACCCCGCGGCGCGAACTTATTCACGTGCCTATCTGCATCACCTGACCAAAGCTAACGAGATCCTCGGCCAGGTGCTGCTATCGACCATCAATCTCGCCTACTACCAGGAACTGATGGCGGGAATGCGTGAGGCGATCGCCGGCGGAAATTTCACTAAATTCGAGGGCGCAACCATGGCACAATGGGAACGCGGGGATATTGCGACAATGTGAGAGATTGTCCGGGGTTGTCTCAATGCCGCGCCTTGGCTAAAGCCAGCTTATGAACGTTCAACCATCGTTCCTCGCCAAGCGGCGGAAACCCGCCTTCAAATTGCCGCCGGGCAGTTGTGATGCGCACTGCCACGTTTTCGGACCCGGGGACAAATTCCCCTATGCTCCAAACCGACGCTACACGCCGGAAGATGCGCCGAAAGAGATGCTGGCTTCGCTGCATGCTCATCTTGGCATCGACCGTGCCGTGATCGTGCAGGCAAGCTGCCATGGCACCGACAATGCCGCGATGCTCGACTGCATCGCCTCGGACCCCAAGCGTTACCGCGGCGTGGCCATTGTCGACGACAGCTTCACTGACAAGGATTTCGAAAAGCTCGATCGTGGCGGTGTGCGCGGCGCGCGCTTCAATTTCGTCAAGCATCTCGGCGGCGCACCCGACATGGCGGTGTTCGGCCGCGTCATCGACCGCATCAAAGGACGCGGATGGCACGTCGTGCTGCACATCGACGCCCCGGATATCATTCCGCTCTCGGATATGATGCGAAAATTGCCTCTTCCTTTCGTCGTCGATCATATGGGGCGGGTGCCGTCGGCCGCAGGAGTGGATCAGCCGCCGTTACGCGCGTTGATCGAGCTTTCGCGCCTCGAAAACTGCTGGATTAAAGTCTGCGGTTCGGAGCGCATTTCGATGCCGCCTTATTCCGCAGCCGTTCCGATTGCTCATGCCTTGGTCAATGCGGCCCCGGGGCGCGTGTTGTGGGGCACCGATTTTCCGCATCCGAATGCAACTCACGAGGCGGATGAGGCCGATCTGGTTGATCTGGTGCCGCAATTTGCGCCCGACCCGCTGGCGCAGAAACGCCTGCTGGTGGACAATCCGGCAAAGCTTTACAATTTCAACTCATAAAAAAATTGGTGGAGGAGATGCACATGAGCATCGCGATTTTCGGACGCGCATATCGCAATGCGCTGTTGGCGGCCGCGGTTTTGACGTTGACATCATTGAGCAGTGCGCAGGCAGCCTGGCCGGAAAAGCCGGTCAAGATCATCCTGCCATTCGGCGCCGGCGGCGTTGCCGATGTGACGTCGCGTATTTTGGCTGACAAGCTCAGTGACAAATTCGGCCAACGTGTCGTGATCGAAAACATGCCGGGACCGGGTGGCATCAATGCCGCGCGCGCAGTTATCAACGCTCCGCCCGACGGCTATACGATGGCCTTGGTCACCAATGGGACCGCAATCAGCGTCGCGGCGTTCAAGAGCCTGCCATTCGATCCGGTGAAGGATTTCGAGATGGTGTCGATGGTCGGCACGTTCGACCTGGTTTTCGTGGCCAATAGCCAATCCGAATACAAGACGCTGGGTGATTTCATCAAGGCGGCGAAGGCGCAACCCGGGAAGCTCAATATCGGGACCATTGCGGTCGGCGGCACGCAAAATCTCGGCGCTGAGCTGTTCAAGTCACTTGCGGACGTGAACGTGCAAATCGTGCCGTACAAGAACTCGCCTGACATCGTGGTTGCGCTGTTGCGCAACGATGTGCAGATGATGGTCGAATTTCCGCCGGCGGTGCAGGGACAGGTCAATGATGGCAAGCTGCGCATTCTTGCCACCTCAAGCCCGAAACCTTCGCCGTTGCTCCCGGGCGTGGCGACCGCGGATCAGGCCGGCGTAAAAGGCTATGAGGTGATTTCCTGGAATGCCGTCGGCGCACCGAAGGGCACACCGAAGGCCGTCATCGACACGATGAATAAGGCCATTCATGAGGTTCTCGCCCGGCCGGATGTAAAGGAACAGTTCGCCAAGGTCGGTGTGGAAGCGCATGCCAGCACTCCCGCTGAACTGATGACGCGGCTCACGGCGGACATCAAGAAATGGAACGACGTCGTCGACAAGGCGGGCATTCCGCGGAAGTAGGCCGTCACGCAAACAGGATCGGGCGGACCGCACACCGGCCAAGGAACGAACAATGAGTGCCGCGCCGCGCGCCTATCCCGACCTGCACGAACATCTCGCCGCGCTCGACGAGCGGGGGCTTTTACAGCGGATCGACCGGCCGATCGACAAGGATGCGGAAATGCATCCATTGGTGCGCTGGCAATTCGTCGGCGGCATTGACGAGGCCGAACGCAAGGCGTTTCTGTTCACCAATATCGTCGATGGGTTGGGGCGGAAATACGACATGCCCGTGGTGGTCGGCGCCATCGCCGCCAATGCGGAGATTTACAGCATCGGCATGCGTGCGCCGCTCGCCGACATCCAGGCCAAATGGGATCACGCCATTGCCAATCCCATTGAACCGCGGCTGGTCAACGAGGCCGTTTGCCATGAAGTCGTGATCGAGGGCCCGGCGCTCAGGGAAATCGGCAATGGTCTGGACCGGCTGCCGATCCCGATTTCGACGCCCGGGTTTGACAGCGCGCCAACTTTAACCGCGACCAATGTGATTACGCGCGATCCGGAAACCGGCGTCCAGAACATGGGCACCTACCGCGCCGCGCTGAAATCGCCTGACCGGTTGGTGGTGCGCATGGCGACGCGGGTCGGCGGCGCCGGCGGCTACCAGCATTACCTTAAATACCAGAAGCGTGGCGAGCCGATGCCCTGCGCAATCGTGCTCGGCTGCCCGCCTTTTGTCGCCTTCATGGGGCCGCAGAAACTGCCGATCGGCGTCGACGAAATGACGGTGGCCGGCGGACTTGCCGGCGGTCCCATCAATATCGTGCGGGCGCGCAGCGTCGACCTGACGGTGCCGGCGGAATCCGAAATCGTCATCGAAGGATTGATCGACACCGAATTTCTTGAACCCGAAGCGCCCTTCGGTGAATCACATGGGCACGTCGCGCTCGAGGAATTCAACATGCCGATGCGGGTGACCGCGATCACGCATCGCAGGAAACCGGTGATCCCATCCTATATCAGCCAGGTGGCGCCCAGTGAATCGAGCGTGATCAAGCGTGTCGCCTACGAGCCGCTGTTCACTGCGCATTTACGCAATACGCTCGGCATCAAGGGCGTCAAGAAAGTAGCGCTGCACGAGCCGTTGACAGGGCTCCTGCGGGTCACCGTGATCACACTGGAGAAAGGCGTGCCGCGCACCGAGGTCTGGCGTGCGCTCAAGGGTGCCGCGTTCTTTAAGGGCGATTGCGGCAAGATCTGCATCGCGGTCAACGAGGATATCGACGTCGACAACGCCGACGCGCTCCTTTGGGCGATGGCGTACCGGATGAACCCGGTGGAGGACGTGCAATTGGTGCCGCACCGCGGACAAGGCCACGGTCCCAAGCGTGAACACGACCACGAAGAAGACTCAACCATGCTCATGGACGCGACCATGAAAGGCGATCTGCCGCCGCTGGCATTGCCGAAGCAGGAATATATGGAACGCGCCAAGGCGATCTGGCAGGAGCTTGGCTTCAGGCCGCTGCGGCCGCAGGCGCCGTGGTTTGGTTATTCACTCGGCGATTGGCTGCCGCAGTGGGATGACGCGGCCAAACGCGCTGCGCAGGGACGCTACCTCGATAACGGCAAAATCAGCGAGAAGTTGAAACGCAAAGGCCTCAAGCCGGAAACCAAGTATCGGCCCGACAAGGAACCACCCAAGTAACGAACGGAGCGGGTTTCGCTACGGTCCGCCGTAGAGCCAGGCGATACCGTCGAGCGCCTGCTCATTGGTACGGCCACCAACGGCCATGTCGCGCAACTCTGCCGTCACGCCGCGCGCGTGATAGAATTCGCCATAGACCCGCGCCATGATCTGTGTGCGCGCGGTACGCAAATAACGTTCCTGCGTGTACGCTTCGAAGGCTGCGGCCGGATCACCCGGCTTTTGCGCAACCTTTTCCGCGAGGATCACGGCGTCTTCGGTTGCCATGCAGGCGCCTTGCGCGAGATATTGCAACATCGGATGGGCAGCATCGCCAAGCAACGTGATACGGCCTTTGTTCCAGTTCTTCACCGGTTCGCGATCGCACAGGACCCACATCCGCCAGGTGTCGATCAGCTCGAGCATGCGTGTGACCTGCGGCACCTGCATCCTGAAATGCTGCCACATCACATCTTTGGCGCCTTCGGCGTTCCAGCCTTCTTCGTAATGGTCGGAATGGAATACCGCGACAAGATTATACAGTTCGCCCCGTCGCAGCGGGTAGTGCACGAAGTGCGTGCGCGGTCCGGCCCACAACACGACGTCGGGTCGCCAGAGATCCTTCGGCACTTCCTCGCGCTTGAGAACGCCGCGATAGGCAATATGGCCAGAGACACGGGGTTTGCCATCGCCGACGATGGTCTCGCGGATTTTTGACCACATGCCGTCGCAGCCGATCAAGGCGCAACCTTCGGCGATTTCGCCATTGTTAAGTGTCACGCTGACGTGGTCGCCGTGGTCCTTGAAATCGTCAACGCGCCGGCTGGTTTCGAGCGTAATCAGGTTGCTTCCCTCACAGGCCTTCAGGAATGCACCGTGAATGTCGGCACGATGGGTCACCCCATACGGTTGTCCGAAGCGCTCCATGAATTTGGCATCGAGCGGCATGTTGGCAATGAGTTCGCCAGTCAGCGCATTGCGCATTTCCTGGGCCGGCGGACGGTGCGCGTCAGCCAGCACGGCGTCCTTGAGCCCGATTTTTTCCAGGACGCGGAAAATGTTCGGCCCGAGCTGGATACCGGCACCAACTTCACGGAATTCAGGCGACTGCTCGAACAGCCGCACCGGGAAGCCCTGGTGAGCCAGCGCATAGGCTGTGACTAAGCCACCGATTCCGCCGCCGGAGATCAAAAAGGGGGCGGAACCACCATTCGTACGAGCCATGGGCACGACCTCACGTTACGAAACCAATATTGCGCCGACCATAAAACCAGCGCGCGGCCGAAGCAAAGAGCGCTTCCACAATTAAAAAACCCGCCGGCTAGGCGCCGGCGGGCTGGTGTCGGGGATGGTCTTGGGTCCGGTCGCGGCTATTTGGTCACCTGACCGCGGATTTCACCGCCTTTGTTAGCGGCCGTATGCACGTTGACGTACCATTTGCCGGCCATCAGCTCAGTTGCCTGGGCATCGGTGAGGGTCGCGGAGCCTTCAAATGCCCCTTTGTCGGCTCCGGCGATCGGGACCACGACGCCGCCGTTCTTGCCGGATTCACCGGCGTGAAAATGTGCCGCAGTGGCCGGGCCGGTCAGACCCGAGACGGTACCTTTCCAGGACAGCTTCTTGCTGTCGGAATCAAAGGTTGCCGTGACTGAACCGCTGCCTTTGCTGTCGGTCGGCGGGACTTCATTGGTGGCTTTCAGGTCAGCCTTCAGATTGACCATCGCGGCCATCGCCGGGCTCGCTACAGCAAGTACGGCAGCGCAGGCGAGAGCGGTCAAACCCGACCGCACGAATGACTTCGTCATACATTTCCTCCCATTGGGAATTTGGCAACAAGTTGCAAGACATTGAGGCGAACAACCAAAACTAGCAGTTATTCCTGCGGGGCACCGTTCAATGTGCCGTGAGCGGGATGAAGCTGCTGGAGAATTCGCCGCAACCGTCGCATTCCCAATGATGGCGGATCTCACCGCCTTCCACGAATTCCGAAGAGACCGGGGCGACCATCCAGTCCCCGCAGTGGGGACAACGCATTGGGGCCGAGAAGCCGCGGATGGCTGAGCGCTTTGCCTGGTCGCTATGAAGCCGCATGTCATGGCTCCTTCCGTTTCCTCGAACCTGACCGGGAGTAATGGCCCATCGTGGCGATGGCGAGACGGTTTGGTGAAACTGTGGTGTCCGGAACGCTAAACTTTTGCGACGCAAATTGCGTCCGTTCCGTCCGCAATTTTGCCTAAAACGCACGCCGTTTGAAGTCTTTCACAAATTCATGAGTAACGCCGCGTGCGCTGCGGCGAACAAATTTTCGACGATTTTGTAGACCGGCCGCTGCGAAATTGGTGAGCGCGGAGGGACTCGAACCCTCGACCTACTGATTAAAAGTCAGTTGCTCTACCGCCTGAGCTACGCGCTCGTCACCCGGCGCATGGCCATGCCTGAAAAAGTCGCTCAGGAGACATGCGCTTGGCGCTGTGTAGGGGCGGCAGCTTGCCCGGTCAATAGGTGCCCATCGTCTTCTTGAACTCGCGCAAGGTTCGATATTTGCTAGACTATTAGCGCGGCCCGGTGCCGTCCGGAGAGACCCATGCCCATCGTCAACCGCGTCGCGGACCTGCACAGCGAGATCACCGGCTGGCGGCGCGACCTGCATATGCACCCGGAACTGATGTACGACGTGCATCGTACCGCCGGCACAGTCGCCGAAAAGCTGAAAGCCTTCGGCTGCGACGAGGTGGTCACTGGTCTCGGACGGACCGGCGTGGTCGGGGTCATTCGCGGACGCAAGGGTACGGGAGGCAAGACGATTGGGTTGCGCGCGGATATGGATGCGCTGCCGATCGAAGAGGCGAACGATCTGCCCTACAAGTCGACCGTTCCCGGGAAAATGCACGCCTGTGGCCATGATGGCCATACTGCCATGCTGCTCGGCGCCGCCCGCTATCTGGCCGATACGCGCAACTTCGCCGGCACGGCGGTGGTGATCTTCCAGCCGGCTGAAGAAGGCGGCGCCGGCGCCAAGGCAATGCTCGATGACGGGATGCTGGATCGCTTTGGCATCGGTGAATTCTACGGGATGCACAATTATCCCGGTATGCCGGTCGGCGCGTTTGGGATCCGCGCCGGTCCGGTGATGGCGGCGGCCGACGCGCTCACAATCGATATCGAAGGCGTGGGCGCCCACGCGGCGCGGCCGCACCTCGGCATCGATACCGTGCTTGTGGGTGCGCAGATCATCAATGCGATTCAGTCAGTGGTATCGCGCAATGTCGACCCGTTGAAATCGGCAGTAGTATCGATCTGCATGTTCCGCGCCGGCAACACCGATAACGTCATTCCACAGACCGTGCAGTTGCGCGGGACGGCACGCAGCCTAACGCCGGAGGTGCGCGACTTGCTTGAAAAACGGTTGCATGTCGTGGTGGAGAACACAGCGGCGGCCTATGGCGCCAAGGCCACGCTGACTTATCGCCGTGGTTATCCGGTCCTCGTCAACCATGAGCAGCAGGCGGAATTCGCTGCATCGGTTGCCGGCGAAATCGCCGGCCCCGAAAAAGTCGATCACGTGCTGCCGCCAATGATGGGCGCCGAGGATTTTGCCTTCATGCTCAATGCGCGGCCGGGCGCATTCATCTGGATCGGTAACGGAGACAGCGCCGGACTGCACCACCCGTCCTACAATTTCAATGACGATGCGATCCCGTTTGGGACGTCGTATTGGGTGAAACTCGTTGAAACCGCTCTGGCGGTTTAGCCTAAGCGACTACTGAACCAATTCGCCAGGCTCAGGTGCCGGGGTCGGGCGTGCCGTGTCTGTAATTGTCGCGGTTCGCCGGGTGATGGGCAGCAGGTCGGCGGCGCGGGCCTCGAGACTGCGCCAATAGGCGAATTCATTGAGACGCGTGCGCTCGATCACGGCGAGCCCGACGGCAGCAATGAATGGCAGGCTTTGAACGACGAGGACGATCGCGAAAATATTGATTTCGTGGATTTCCTTGACGTTGAAAATATAGAGCACGGCCGCGCCGAGAAGGAGCAGAGCCGCCAGGATTGCTTCCCAGAATGCGTGAAAATCGGCCGAGCGCCGCATGCCGCCTTTGGACGTACGGACGAAGGGCAGGTGATCCTTGACCAGACCGAGGGCAACGGCACGGGCGACAGTCCACTGCACCGACATGGCGGCAAACACCGACCCGAGCAGCTGACCTTTTCGTGGACGCACGCGCAATCGATAAAGCGTCGTGAAATGTAGGACCGACACGGCAAAGCTAACGATGATCGGCGCGGTCAGGATCCGGTCTGGCACTGCGATGTCGAGGAAGGAGACGACCGGCACCCACAGGATGTTCAGGATGGCCACGCCGACGCCGATACTTTCCGCGCCCAACCAGTTGAGCCATCCGAGCGTGAATTCGCGCTTCTGATCCCGCGTCAACCGGCTCGCTCCCGGCAGGAAACGGCGCCAATGCTTCTTCAGAATCTGGAATCCGCCATAGGCCCAGCGGTGACGCTGCTTCTTGTAAGCCTCGAAGCTGTCGGGCAGCAGGCCATGGCCGTAGCGCTTGTTGGTGTAATGCGCCTGCCAGCCCAGTTCGAGCAGCGTGAGACCGAGATCGGTATCCTCGCAAATCGTGTCGCTTGACCAGCCACCGGCAGCCTCGATGGCGGCGCGGCGGATCAAACACATCGTGCCGTGGACTATGATGGCATTGACTTCATTCCGCTGAACCATGCCGATGTCGAAGAAACCGGCGTATTCGCCGTTCATGGCATGATGCGTCACGCTGCGATCGCCATCGCGGTGATCTTGCGGTGCTTGCACCAGCCCAACCGTCGGGTCGCTGAACAGAGGAACGAGATCCCTGAGCCAGTCCGGATGCACCACGTAATCGGCGTCGATCACGCCGATCACTTCAGCGTCGGCGGCCGTGTGAATTAATGCAAGCCGAAGCGCGCCGGCCTTGTAGCCGACGATATCGTCTGCACGTACGAATTTGAAGCGCTCGCCCAGAACGCGGCAATGCTCCTCGATTGGCAGCCACAATGCGGGGTCCGGAGTATTGTTGATGACCACGACGCATTCATAGTTTGTGTAATCGAGCCGCGCGATCGCATCGAGGGTCTGCTTCAGCATCTCCGGCGGCTCATTGTGAGCCGGGATATGAATTGAAACTTTCGGACCCGCGGCCTGTGGAGCCAGCGGCGGGCTTGCGACCAGCCGTAGCGGCTTGTGGCCAAATGCGATGGCTGCAATTTCCTCGATGCGCGCCAGTGCGATTACGATCAATGGAATCAGCAGGACAATGCCGAGGCCAAGCGCGAATGCCGAACCCGGCACAAAGTAATGACCGTTCCAGAATCCGAATACTGCGGCAAACCACGCGCCGACCACGTTGGCCGCGCCTGCGAGCATCGCCGCCTGCCACAAAGTCACAGTGCTCATGGCAAGCAACGGCAGAGACAAAAGGATACTCACCAGGATAGCGATCGTGGCAAGGCGCCAGTGATTGGGGTCCGTGATCGGGCCGGTCCAATCAAACTTCTGATGACGCGAGGCGTCGAATAATCCCCAGTAGGGACCAACGCCACCTTCGAATGTCTTCCACGGCTGATCGATCGCTTCGACGATGTTGTAGTCAATGCCATAGGCATCGGCGCGAGTCACAAAGTCGCGCAGCAACACGGCCTGTTCAATTCGGCCGGGATTGGCATTGTGCATGTTGTATCCGGCGCTCGGCCAACCGAACTCCGCAATCACGATACGTTTGCCGGGGTACGCCTGACGCAGCTTATCGTAGATGAGTATCGCCTGATCGACCGTCTGCTGCTCGGAGAAGCCTTCCCAGTATGGCAGGATGTGTGCCGCGATATAGTCGACGGCCGATACCAGTTCCGGATGTTCAATCCAAACGTGCCAGATTTCACCAGTCGTTACCGGAACGTTGGTTGAGCGCTTGACGCGCTGAATCATCTGGATGAGGTCGCTGACTTTCTGTTCGCCGCGGAAGATCGTTTCGTTACCAACGATGACACCGTTGATATTGCTGTGCCGCTTAGCAAGCTCGATGACGGAGCGGATTTCACGCTCGTTGCGATCCTGGTTCTTGTCGATCCACGCACCGGCCGTGACGCGCAATCCGAACTCGGATGCGATGCCAGGCACGAGCTCCACGCCGCCTGTTGCCGAATAGGTACGGACTGCGCGCGTCAATGGCGCCAGCATCTTCAGATCGGCGCGAATTTGCGTGGCCTGCGCCTTCCCCCCGGCGTCAGGATGCGCCGAATCTCCGAATGGCGCATAGGAAACGCTTGCGAGCTGACCTTCGAAGTTGGGGGCGCGAACATTGTCGCGCATGAGTGCCCACAACCCGGCATGCACGCACACCACGAGGGCGACGACGGCAGCAACGGTGCGCATTGAACTCAAAACCAACCGGGGCAGAATGGCAGACCCTTGAACCCGTCCCCTGGGCTCAGCCGATACTCCGTCTGCAGGGATGCAGCGTAGCGCGGCATAAGGTGGATATTCAAGTAATTAGCAGACATGGCAAATCCTAGGCAGACGCACGGCGCCCCGACTTTATTTTTATGATTGGCAACGCAGTTCAGCGCGGGGTGGTTCCGCCTGAGGTTGCCGCCGGCGGTTGAGCGGCTTCCGCGGCCGGGGTTGGCTCCAGTCCAGGGTTAAGCCAGCAGGCATGGACCCGACCGTTAAGCGTCTCCTGGGCCTTGGGATCGATGTTTCCCTGCCGGACGAGACAGCGGAAGGTGGCCTGGATGTGGGCACTCGGGCAGCCGAACCGATCGTAAAGGTCGAGATGGCGAAACGCGGTGTCGAGATCGTCGCGCCAGAGCAGCGTGACCACACGACGGCCGAGCCAAACGCATTCCGGGTTGCCGGCCGGGCCAGTCAAAAGCCGCGTCGCCTCGGCAATTTCGTCGATCTTTTTCTGACTTTCCTTGGCAGAGTCGGCGGCCGGCTTTTGAGGTTCGGGCGGCTTGCCGTTGCCTCCGCTTTGGGCGAAGGCGATTGGACCAATGAAGCCAAAGGCCGCCATGCAAGAAACCACGGCAAGAACCAGACGCAACTTGATAGTGAAACGCATTGTCCCCGTCGGATGTTTGATCTTGCCCGTACGCCCGTCCGTTGGCCCTGTGTGGGGCCCGATTGGGACGCTAATACGGCGGTGATTTACCTTGTAAATCCGCCCCCTTGATCCGGCGGCACGCCTGACGCGAAAAATCGAATTATCAGAATTGGCCCCAATTGCCGGACTTTGTCCAGCTTAACCGTTTTCCTTGCTTAAGACGCCGGGCCAGGGGCCGCTTGGCAGGGGCGGTAACGCACGATAAGCCCGTCCTGCCGCCAATCGCTGATCGGGTCCTCGATGCGTCACGCGTTCGCCTGCTTTCTCCTCACGGCGATGGCCATAAGCGGGGCTTGGGCCTGGCTCGGCGGTGCAGTGCCCATACCGCGCACCCAGTCCGGGCCGGAAAAGCTCTATTGCGTGTCCTACACCCCGTTTAGGGGCAGCCAGACGCCGCTCGATCCATCAACCATGATTTCGGCGGCCCAGATTGAGGATGACCTGGCGAGGCTCGCCGAAATCACGGAATGCGTGCGTACATATTCGGTGGATTTCGGCCTGGATCAGATTGCAGGCATTGCGGCAAAGCATGGTCTGAAAGTTATGCAGGGGTTGTGGCTTTCAAGCAGCCTGCCGAAAAACGCCTACCAGATCGAAACAGCGATTGCGCTTGCCAATAAATACCCCGGCACCATTCGATCACTGGTGGTCGGCAATGAGGTGCTGCTGCGCGGCGAAATGACGGCGACTGATCTCGCCACTACCATTCGCGCCATCAAGGCGCGCGTGAAAGTGCCGGTCACGTATGCTGACGTCTGGGAGTTCTGGCTCCGTAATACCGAAATAGCGAACGTCGTTGATTTTATCACGATTCACATCTTGCCTTACTGGGAGGATTTCCCGGTTTCGGCCCGCGATGCTGTGGCGCATGTGGATGTCATCCGCCAACAGGTGGTCAATGCATTTCCGAAAAAGGAAGTGCTGATCGGTGAGGTCGGCTGGCCCAGCGCCGGCCGCATGCGCGAAGGTGCGTTGCCGTCCCCGGTCAATCAGGCACGAGTCATTCTGGACGTCCTGGCGCTGAGCAAGCGCGACCACTTCAACGTGAACGTCATCGAAGCTTTCGACCAGCCGTGGAAGCGTGCGCTAGAAGGAACTGTCGGCGGCCACTGGGGTCTCCTCAAGGCGGCAACGCGTGCTCCGAAATTTTCAGGAGCGTTGGCTGTTTCCAATCATCCGCTCTGGCTCTGGCAGGGCGCCGGCGGAATCATATTCGCCGCGATCGTTTTCGGCGCGGCGATTTTCGTTCGCACCAAAGACACGCCGCTTTCGATATGGCTCGCAGTGAGCGTGAATGCCTTCGCTGGCGGAGTCTTGCTCGGCTGGACGCTTGAGAATATCCCCATCGAAAGCCTGGGGTTCGGTGGTTGGACGCGATCGGTGGCGCTCGCAGCAGTCGCTGTCGCCGTGCCGCCAGCAATGAGCTTTGCAATCATGCGGGGCATGGCCGCGCCGAGTTTTGCGGACGTGCTCGGTCCAAAGGGTGAGCGGACGAGCGATCCCTTCGCGTGCGCGATTGGTGCAATGACGATCGCCGTGTTCCTGCTCGCGTTTGTCGTGGCTCTGGGCCTCGTGTTCGATCCGCGCTACCGCGACTTTCCCTTTGCTCCGCTGACGGCAGCGGTTGTTCCTTTTCTCATGCACAAGTTGTCGGTCGCGCGGCTGAAGGGTCCTCGCAGCGTTGCGGAAACCGCGGGTGCAGCCGTCATCGCGCTGTCAGTTTGCTACATCGTGTTCAATGAAGGATTTGCAAATTGGCAGGCGCTGTGGACGGCTGCGGCCCTCGCGGGGTTCGCACTCAATCTGGCTCTGGTGCGCGCCGCGCGAGGCTGAGCACCAACAGCCCGGCCGCGAGCGCGGACAAGGCGACATTGTAGAGGACGATCCCGCAGCAGGCGGCGGCGAGGGCCACTCCGAAAAGCATCAGCGACGGACGCAATAAATTCAGCGCCGCAACGATCAGGGCAAACCAGCCGAATACCGAGTAGGTGAACAGGGCAATGGTGATCTGCCGCGTGACGCAGAGCCACGTGTTCATTCCGGCCTGACAGGCAAGCCCGACGGACGACTGCTCGACCGCAAGGTAGCGCATGTAGAGTGCGTAACCTAAGGCGCAAAAACCGATTGTCAGGAGCCAGTTGGTCGCGCGCGCGCTCGGCAGAAACAATTTCATGAGCGCAGTATGCCGAGGCATCGGTGCCGCGACAATCAGCGCTCCGCGATTTGTTCGCCGTCGAATTTAGCGGATTTGCATGCGGTGCGGGCGGCCGCAAAATGGGCACACAGGCCGGTCGCTGCGGGGCTGTTCGGCAGTGGCCCGACAACCAGACGATAGCCCGTCGCTCCAGCTCGATGTTCTCGGGCGGCGAGCGGATACATGCCGCTGAGCAGAGGTCCGAAATTAGCTTTCACTGTGATCCAGCGCTGGCGGACACCATCCAAAGTTGCGGCGCCGCCGAGGTCCAGTCCGAATTCGTTTTGGGTGCCGGCGGATGGGGCGGGTTCGCTTGTGGCTACAGTCGCGACCCGGGTGGGTGGCATCGGCACAGCGGCCGGGTTGGACGTGTCGGCCTTTGACGTAGCCGCGGCCAGCGGAGATTGAGCAGCGGCCGCAGGCGGAGTGGTGGCCGGTGCCGTTGTGGCTGGCGCGCTCGGCGCCGGCGGTGCTGCTTTTGCAGCGAGGGCGGCGGCAGTAGCGGCCGCCTGCCGTTTAATGGCGCCGGTCATGTCGTCGATGCTGCTTTCGAGAAGTGCGATGCGGCCCGCCAGGCGGTCGCGCTCGACGGTGAGTGCGCGTACCTGTGCTGACAAAAGCTGTACGTTGGACTCGAGCTGGGTTACGCGCGGCGGCATCTGCGCGATGGCGGCCGGCTCATTAATGGCGAAAACCTGGCGTAGGCGGTCGCCAGCGGTTTTGGTCTGGCTTGCGATCGCCAAAGCGGTCAGGGCGATTGCCGCGGCGCCGCCCCAGCCGCCCAGCCACAAAAGCGTTTTGAATTCGCGGCTGTGCCGGCGCGGCTCGCGCAAATCGGGTTCCAGCGGCGTCTGTTCAGTCGCCATACGGTGCCTCGATGGGGCGAATCATTGAAAACGTTAGCAGAATCCGGCAAATGGTGCCTTCTGCCCGCTGAGCTGATCGGGACAAGGCGGTGGTCTTTTGCCGACGCACCGGCTCGGCTATGGGGATGCCAGCAAATCCAGCGAAAGCGTGAGCCAAGGCGGATGCCGCGACGAACATGTCTTGCCATCGTGCTCGCGGCCGGCGAGGGCACGCGCATGCGTTCGGCGCAGCCGAAGGCATTGCATGTCCTCGGCGGGCAGTCATTGCTCGCGCACGTGATCAAGGCTGCGAGCGCTGCCGGGACTGGCAGTCTGGCAGTCGTCGTCGGTCCGGACCACGCCGCGGTGGCGAGTGAAGCGCTCATGCGCGCCCCCAAGGCGCAGATATTCCAGCAAAAGGAACGGCGCGGTACCGCCCATGCGGTTCTGTCCGCGGCCGAGGCGATCGCGAGCGGAGCCGACGACGTCCTGGTAATTTTCGCCGACACGCCCCTGGTTCGCGCCGAAACGCTTGCGAAATTGCGCGGGGCGCTTGCCGAGGGCGCTGCGGTTGCCGTACTCGGTTTTACGCCGGCCGATCCGCACGGCTACGGACGGCTGGTGATGCGCGGGCATGAGTTGGTGGCGATCCGGGAGGATCGCGACGCCACGCCCGACGAGCGCAAGATCGTTTTCTGCAATGGCGGCTTAATGGCGCTGGCTGGCAAGCACGCGCTCGCCATTCTCAAAAATATCGGCAATAGCAATGCCAAGGGCGAATTCTATCTGACCGACGCGGTTGCCATTGCCCGGGAGATGGGCTTGAAGGCAGTTTCGATCGAAACGCTGGAGGATGACGTGCGCGGTATCAACACCAAAGCACAGCTCGCTGAAGCGGAAGCCGTATTGCAGAAACGGCTGCGTACTGCGGCAATGGAATCCGGCGTCACGATGATCGCACCGGAAACCGTCTTTCTTTCCGCAGATACAAAATTCGGCAAGGATGTGACGGTTGAGCCGAACGTGGTTTTCGGCCCGGGCGTTACCGTAGATGACGGCGCAACGATCCGTTCGTTCTCGCATCTTGAAGGTGCGCATGTCGGCAAGAACGCGCGCGTCGGTCCCTATGCACGACTTCGACCCGGTGCAGATCTTGGACCAAATGTGCACATCGGCAACTTCGTCGAGATCAAAGCGGCCAAGATCGAGGCGGGCGCCAAGGCCAATCATCTTGCCTACATCGGTGATGCGCGTGTCGGCGCTGATGCCAATGTCGGTGCGGGCACGATCACCTGCAACTATGACGGTGTCGCCAAGCACCACACCGATATCGGCAACGGTGCGTTCATCGGCTCGAATTCGGCGCTGGTCGCTCCTGTTAAGATTGGTGATGGCGCCTATATCGGCACCGGGAGCGTCATCACCAAGGATGTTCCTGCCGGCGCCCTGGCGATCGCCCGCGCCAAACAGGTAGTTAAGGAAGGCTGGGCAAAGCGCTTGCGGCAGGTGAAAGCCTTGGGCAAGAACCTCACCAGGAAGAAGCCGAAAAAGTAGCCAGGGCACATCCAAAGCTCGGCGTCGGGACGCCGCGGCGCTGTCACATTGCGAAACGGCTTTTGATTTCCTAGAGCGTGCCGGCGGCAGCTAGAGCATGAGTAACGGGTAAAGGGGACATCCAGACGGATGTGTGGAATTGTCGGAATTCTAGGGACCAAGCCGGTTGCCGGCCAATTGGTCGACGCGCTCAAGCGGCTTGAGTATCGCGGCTATGACTCAGCGGGCGTTGCGACGCTCGATCATGGCGCGCTCGGCCGTCGCCGTGCGCAAGGCAAGCTGAACGCGCTCGAAACCCGGCTCGCGCAGGAACCGCTTGGCGGCACCATCGGCATTGGTCACACCCGCTGGGCAACTCATGGCCGCCCGACGGAAGACAATGCGCATCCGCATGCTACCGATCTGGTGGCGGTGGTCCACAACGGCATCATCGAAAATTTTCGCGAGTTGCGCGAGCAACTCACCAAGCGCGGCCATAAATTCGTCAGCGACACCGATACCGAGGCTGTTGCCCATCTCGTCACGCAGGAATTAAAGA
>Ga0265325_10000056_pt1 | contig 77353 bp, 72 predicted proteins | sample 41420metaG_FD_202090 | JGI IMG/M metagenome (GOLD analysis project Ga0265325, IMG submission 202090) | Rhizosphere microbial communities from Carex aquatilis grown in University of Washington, Seatle, WA, United States - 4-14-20 metaG | ecosystem: Host-associated > Plants > Roots > Rhizosphere...
CGTCGAGGCGTGAAGCTGCCGCGCGATATCCGGAAGCGACGGCAGATACATGTCGGTGGTGAGCGGACCGATCGCGCTGAGCGCCGCCAGCAAAGCAGTCAGCGCGAAAGTGCCGGAGCGCAACATCAATGGATTTCCTTCGTCATGCCCGGCCTTTTGCCGGGCATCCACGTCTTACGGCAAGGCTACCGCGTATCGAGACCGTAACGGTGCAGATCGGCGCCATGCGCATCGAGCCAGGATTTGGCGCGGCCCATATCAGGACATATCTGCTCGACCAGCCGCCAAAACCGGCGCGAGTGATTCATCTCGATCAGATGTGCGACTTCATGCGCGGCGAGATAGTCGAGGACAAATGGCGGCGCCAGGATCAGTCGCCAGGAATAAGACAGGACGCCGCTCGACGAACACGACCCCCAGCGGCTGGACTGGTCGCGAACCGATACCCGCCTGACCTCAACCCCGAGCGCCAGCGCAGCCTGCCGGCTTGCCGTCTCAAGATCGCGTTTTGCTTCGCGCTTGAGAAAGTCCTGAACACGGCGCGGGAGATGCGGCGCCTGCCCGGCGACGCAAAGCAGGTACTCGTCGGCTTCTGCCTCGGTCCACACGGTCCCGCGCGCGCCGCGCCGGTGCTCGATACGATGTTCGACCCCGCGCAGCGGGAGCACGCCGCCGTGCACGAAAGGCGCACCATCCGGCAGGCGGCGCAGCCTGGCCGCGATCCATGCGCCATGCTTCTCCGCAAATTCCTTGGCCTGCCGCACGCTGCCGCGCGGCGGCATGGTGAGCACCACCTCGCGGTTGGTGGCGTGAATGCGCAATGTGTACCGCCGCGCCTGCCGGTGGCGGCGCACGCGCACCAGATAGATCTCACCGCCGAATTCGACCGTGATGGACGCCGGTTCGCTGGTCCGGCGAAAGAGTAAGGCGCGCAGCGGTATGGACATTATCGACCCGGAATCAGAGCGTGCCGGCAGTTTGGCACAACCGCACGCACAAACGCGAGATCGTTACCGGGCGACGACCTTCAACGCGGGGCGCGCGGCACGGCTGCCATTGCGCGACAGCACGAAATCCGCAATGCGCGGGGCGATTTCGGCACGGAACCGCGAGCCGTTGAAGACACCGTAATGCCCGACCGCAGGCTGCACATAGTGCACCTTGTGCTCATCGGGAATATTCACGCACAGCACGTGTGCGGCTTCGGTCTGGCCGACGCTCGAAATGTCGTCATTCTCGCCTTCGACCGTCATCAGCGCGACGCGCGTGATAGCCGCCGGGTCGATGGGCCGGCCGCGATGGGTCATTTCCCCCTTGGGCAGTGCGTGACGAATGAAGACGGTGTCGACCGTCTGCAGATAGAACTCGGCCGCAAGATCCATGACCGCAAGATATTCGTCGTAGAACTCGCGGTGCTTCTGCGCGGAATCGCCGTCGCCCTTGACCAGGTGCAGGAAGAGATTGTGATGCGCCTCGATGTGGCGATCGAGGTTCATGCTCATGAACCCGTGCAATTGCAGGAAGCCCGGATAGACGTCGCGCATCACACCAGGATGGGGAAACGGCACCTTGGTAATGACGTGATTGCGGAACCAGTTCACACCACGCCGCTCGGCAAGCTTGTTGACTTCGTTGGGATTGATACGCGTGTCGATCGGGCCACCCATCAGCACCATCGAGCGCGGTACATTGGGGTCGTTGTCGGCTTCCATCAGCGCAACGGCGGCCATGACCGGCACCGAGGGCTGGCATACAGCAATGACATGCACGTCGCCGTCGAGCGTGTGCAGCATGGAGATGATGTAGTCGATATATGTATCGAGATCGAAGCGCCCCTCCGCATGTGGCACCATGCGCGCGTCGACCCATTCGGTCATGTAGACATCGTGGTTAGGCAGGAATGTTTCGACCGTGCCGCGCAACAGCGTCGGATAGTGGCCCGACATCGGCGCCACGATCAGCAGTTTCGGCTGCGGGCGGCGCGGCGGACGCGTAAACGCGCGCTCGAAATGCAGCAGCCGGCAGAATGGACGCTGCCAAATTGTCTTGATGCTGACCGGAATCTTCTCGGCGCCGACGGTGGTTGAATCGATCCCCCAGTCCGGACGGTGATAGCGGCGCGTCGAGCGCTCGAACAATTCCAGCGACGCCGCCATGGACTTGCCATAGGCGGTGTGCGCGAGCGGGTTGGCCGGATTTTTGAAAAACAACTTCGCAGCGTCGGCAAAGGCGCGCGATGGATTGAGCGCGGCGTGCCCCATTTCGTAGAACCAGTACATGGGAGTCGCCAACAACGACCCGCCATCGCCGGGGAGCGACGCCGCTCCGCCGAATTCACCTATCGCCATAGAATCAGGCCCCAACCCTCGCTGCAGTGCGGGAGACTGTCGTTTTTCTGTCATAGCGTCAACATAGCGAGAAGTTGTTCGAGTCCCGTTTACAACGCCGTGGCCCCGGATAAGTCCCAATAATAACAAGACTTTTTCGGCTATTCTCCGGTCTGCAAAAGTGAGCCCTGGACCCGCGCGCTCTGCAAAAGCCTGAGGAAAGCCAATGATGCACCCGCGAAAAGCACGATATTGAACGCAAAGGCCACCGCCATCAGATCGGCTCGAAACACATGGTCGATCACCAGCGCGCGCATGCCCTCGAACACATAGGTCGGCGGCAAGGCCCAGGCGACGTACTGGAGCCACTCCGGCAGCACCGCGACCGGGTAATAGACGCAGGTCAGCGGCAGGAACAAAAACATGATGGTCCACGCCATGCTTTCGGCGCCGAGACCGTTCCGCAGCAACAGGCCGGCAACGAAGATGCCGACCGACCAGCTGGTCAGAATGAGATTGAGGAAAAAGGCCGCGAGCGCAAAACCGAGCGCCCACAAATTGAAACCGAAGAATGCGATGGCGAGCAGCGATACCGGCACCATCCCGATCAACAAGCGAACAACGCTCATGATCATCAACGCGAGCAGGAATTCCGCCGGCCGCAGCGGCGACATCATGATGTTGCCGAGGTTGCGCGCGTACATCTCCTCGAGAAACGAAATCGAAAAACCGAGCTGCCCGCGAAACAGGATGTCCCACAGCAATACCGAGCCGATGAAGACGCCGCCGGCGCGCGCGAAAAATCCCGCATTCTGCGAAATGTAAACCTGCAGAAAGCCCCACATCAGCATCTGCACCGCCGGCCAGTAAATCAGGTCGAGAATGCGCGGCCACGAGGAACGCAGCAGGTACCAGTAGCGCCGCACCATGGCGGCAACCCGGTTGCGCGAAAAGCTCATGCCCGCATCGGTGCCGATCATTGCGCGGCCTCACGGTGGCGGCGTCCGCGCGCCACATCGAGGAACACTTCTTCCAGGGTTTCGCGGCCGTAGCGGGCGAGCAGTTGCGCCGGTGTATCATCGTCCTCGATGCGCCCTGTCTTCATGATGATGACGCGCTCGCACAGGCGTTCGACTTCACCCATATTGTGAGAGGCGAGCAGCACCGTTGCGCCCTGTTCGGCGCGATAACGTTCGAGCCGCGAGCGAACCCAGTCCGCGGTGTCGGGATCGAGCGATGCGGTGGGTTCGTCGAGCAGCAGCACTTCAGGCTTGTTGAGCAACGCCTTGGCGAGCGAGGCCCGTGTCTTTTGTCCTGCCGAAAGCTTGCCGGTTGGCCGCTCGAGAAATTCAGTCAGGTCGAGGTCGGCGGCAAGGCTGGCGATGCGCTCGTCAATATCCGGCACCGCATAAAGCTGGGCAAAAACCGAAAGATTCTGCCGTACCGTGAGCCGCATCGGCATATCGACATACGGGCTCTCGAAATTCATCCGATGCAGCACCCGATAGCGCTCGCGCGGCATATCGGCGCCCAGCACGGAGACAGTGCCCGCAGTGGGCGTCACCAGGCCCATGATCATGGCGATGGTGGTGGTCTTGCCGGCGCCATTGCCGCCGAGCAGGCCGGTCATCGAGCCGGGGGCGAGCCGGAACGAAATGCCATCGACTGCGGCCACGCCCTTGTAGCGTTTGACCAGATTGTCGACCGCAATGGCGAAGGCGTTTTCTGCGTTCATTCAGCGAAAGATGTGACGCCCCGCCGCGGGAAGTGCAAGCCCCGTCATGCACCGGCATTTTGCACGCGCGTCGCATGGCGCTAGGCTCTGCCTATGGCCGCACCCAGCTTCAGCCAGCACCACCCGCGCCGCAATGTGCGCCTTGATACGTTGGTGCGGCTGCGTTGGCTTGCCATCATCGGGCAAACCACCGCGGTGCTGGCGGTCTATTACGGACTTGATTTCGAGCTGCCGATCTACGCTTGCCTTGCCGCGATCGCATTGGCGGCCTGGCTCAATGTGGCGTTGCGGCTGCGTTTCCATTTGACGCAGCGGCTCGAGCCTGACCGGGCCGCATGGCTGCTGGCTTTCGACATCGCAGAGCTGGCGGTCCTGCTGTTCCTGACGGGCGGGCTGCAAAATCCTTTTGCCTTCATGTTCCTCGGACCGGTGCTGCTGTCGGCGACCGCGCTGCCGCCGCGTTTTACACTCACGCTCGGCGCGTTCGCAGTCGGCTGCGCAACTGTCCTGGTGTTCGTGCATTACCCGTTGCCATGGGACAGTGACGATCCACTGCAATTGCCGCCAATCTATATGATGGGTGTCTGGCTTTGCATTTTGCTCGCGATCGGCTTCATCGGGGTTTACGCCTGGCAGATCACCGAGGAATCACGCCAGCTGTCCGACGCGCTGGCCGCAACCGAACTCGTGCTGGCGCGCGAACAGCATCTGTCGCAGCTCGACGGACTTGCGGCCGCGGCTGCGCACGAGCTCGGTACGCCGCTCTCCACGATCTCGGTGATTGCCCGTGAGCTCGAACGCGCCATCGCCCCGCATGCGCCGCATGGCGACGACGTTCGCCTGTTGCGCGAACAGGCGACTCGTTGCCGAGATATTCTCGCCAAGTTGACGGAACTGTCGGCCGGCGGGGAGCCATTTGACCGCATGCCGCTGACCGCGCTGATCGAGGAAGTGGTGGCGCCGCATCGCAATTTCGGCGTCGATATCGCGGTCACTACGCCAAGCGATCGCGGCACCGAGCCGGTCGGCGCGCGCAATCCGGCGATCCTCTACGGGCTGGGGAATCTGCTTGAAAACGCAGTTGATTTCGCGGCCAATCAAGTCGCCGTGGATGTGCATTGGGACGAACTGACGGTCGACATCACTATCAGCGACGACGGACCCGGTTTTGCGCCGGAAATCCTGGGGCGCATCGGCGAGCCCTATGTCACCAGCCGGCACCATCAACCCGATGATACCAGCGAGGAATCGAGCGGTTTGGGGCTCGGATTCTTCATTGCCAAGACCCTGCTCGAGCGCTCCGGGGCCACGCTTTCGTTCCAGAACCGGCCGGCACCCGAGCGTGGCGCAATCGTCCGGCTCAGCTGGAGCCGCAGCGATTTCGAGCGACCATTAACCTTCGTTGCGGCTTGAGCCGGGCGCGGGTAATCACTATTTGTTGCGGTGTGGTGATGAGCCGGGAGAAGTACCATGAGCCATGGCTCGCCGCGCAGGTGACAACGTGGACGCCCTAGCGAACGAGACCGCCAAGCCGGCGGCGAAAGAAAACGTTCCCGCCGAACGATCTTTGTTGATCGTCGAAGACGACCAGTCATTTTTGCAGCGGCTCGCGAAGGCGCTCGAACAGCGCGGCTTTACCGTGACGACGGCCGAGTCGGTCGCCGACGGTCTGCTGCAGGTGGAGAAGTCGGCGCCCGCCTTTGCCGTGGTCGATATGCGGCTCGCCGACGGCAACGGGCTCGACGTGATATCCGCGCTCAAGCGCCGGCGCCCGGACGCGCGCGGCATCATCCTCACCGGCTACGGCAACATCGCCACTGCGGTCAACGCAGTAAAGCTCGGCGCCGTCGACTATCTGGCCAAGCCGGTCGACGCCGATGACGTCGTCGCAGCCTTGCTCGCGCAGGACAACACCCGGATCGAGCCGCCGGAAAACCCAATGTCGGCGGATCGCGTGCGCTGGGAGCACATCCAGCGCATCTACGAAATGTGCGGCCGCAACGTTTCCGAAACGGCGCGCCGGCTTAACATGCATCGCCGGACCTTGCAGCGCATTCTGGCGAAACGCGCGCCGCGCTGATCTCACCGTAACGTCAGCCGACGTCCCCATAAGGTCCGGTCGGGTCTGCGAGCGATTGCAACCGCATCGCGGCCGCGCGCGCGAACAGCAACATCATCGACTTGCGGGTCGCGGCTGGCAATTTGTGCTCGGGTGCCTCGCATCTGAATTCCGCGCCAAAGGCGTCGGCCACGATCAGCCCGGTATCGGGCGGAAAGATTTCGCACGGCACCTCGACGGTGGTGGCGAAGAACAGCCGGTCGCAGTGGGCGCGGTAGTCCTGCCACTTCTGGTCGGCGCGAAAATCGGCGATCGAAGATTTGATCTCGACAATCCAGAGCTCCCCGCTCGAATCGAGCCCGACAAGATCGGCGCGGCGGCCTGACGGCAGCGGCAATTCGCTCACGACGCACCGTCCGTGGGCATGCAGCAATCGCGCGGTGCCGCGCGCAATCGCCAGAGCGGTACCCGACTGGCGGCCGTCGACGGGTAATTCCAGGGGAGCGGCAAGCTTCATCGCCAATTCATAACGCGCTTCGGTGTGGCCGACAAACCACATTGATGCGCCAAAGCCACGGGCGAAAACTGCCGCAAATCAGCCGGTGGCCCGCCGCAATTCCGGCCTGCGCCGGACTTGAATGCAAAACATGGTTCCCCGGTCTGAGATTATTCTTCCATCGGAGGGTGAACTCATGCTTGCCAATCACGCGAGGGCTGCGGCTCTCGCTTTTTTTATGCTGCCGTTTGTTTTGCTCAATCAAGGATGGGCCAATGAAGGCGTACCATCCGCCGCCAGGGTCAAGCCCGTGGTCGAAGTCGCTTTTGTGCTCGACACCACCGGCTCGATGGGCGGGTTGATTGAGGGCGCCAAGCGCAAGATCTGGTCGATCGCCACCGCGATCGTCGATGCCAATCCCGACGCCGAAATCCGCATGGGCCTGGTCGCCTACCGCGACATCGGCGACGACTATGTCACCAAGACGTTTCCGCTGACCAAGGACATCCAGGACCTCTACGCCAATCTCCTTGAACTCAAGGCGCGCGGCGGCGGCGACTGGCCCGAAAGCGTCAACGAGGCGCTGTATGTCGGCGTGACGAAACTGGATTGGACGCAAGGGCCTGAAATCTGCCGCATCATGTTCCTGGTCGGCGACGCGCCGCCGCACATGGACTATGCGCAGGATGTTAAATATCCGGAGGTCATGCGCATGGCGCGCGAGCGCGGGATTGTCGTCGATGCCGTGCAGGCCGGCGGCGCGCGCGACACCGAGCGGGTGTGGCGCGAGATCGCCCAGCTGGGCCAGGGCCGCTACATCCCGATTCCGCAGGACGGCGGCAATCTGGTGGTGATCGAAACGCCTTACGACACCGAGATCATCGAGTTGCAAAATCACATCAACGGCACCGTGATTCCCTACGGACCGCGTCAGCAGCGCGGCGATGTCGAGAAGAAAACCCGGCAAGTTGCCGCCGCGCCGGCGTCGGCCGGCGCCGATATGGCCGGTTATATGTCGCGCAACGCGGCGAAGACATCGGGCGAAGCCATCACCGGCGCCGGCGATCTGGTCGCCGACGTCAAGGCCGGCCGGCAGAAACTCGACGCCGTCAAGGACGCCGAGTTGCCGGACAATGTCCGCAAATTGAGCCGCGCCGAGCGCCAGGACTATCTGCAGAAACAGATCGTCGTGCGCAATTCGCTCAACGAACGCATGGCCACTTTGGTCAAGCAGCGTGACGCTTACCTGCTTGAACAGGCCAAAAAGTCGCCGGCCAAGCTCGCCGACAGTTTTGACCGCGCCGTGGCGGAAACCCTGCGCGCGCAGGTCAAAAGCAATCCTTGAAGAACTTGCTTCTTGAAGAAACTGGCCTCTTGAAGAACCTGGCTTGATGACGCCGCGGCTTTGCCGCAAGCTCCCCGCCGGTCAAAAACCGGCGGGGATGACTGATGCTGGCAATCGATTACGAGGTTGAATACGACAACCGCGCTCGCGTGCCGGAACATCCGGAGATTTTCGCCCGCTGGCAGCGCGACGCGGCGGCCTATCGCGCGGCAGCGCACAACCCCAAGCTCGCAATGGCTTACGGTCACTCGCTGCGCCAGACCGTCGATTTGTTTCCGGCCAAGGACGACGACAAGGCGCCGTTCGCCATGTTCATTCACGGCGGTTGGTGGCGTTCGCTCGAGCCGGCAATGTTTTCGCAGCTGGCGGCCGGCCCGAATGCACGCGGCATTTCGGTTGCGGTCGTGGGATATGACCTGTGCCCGCACGTCTCGATCGCCGATATCATCCTACAGATCCGAGCCGCCTGCCTGATGCTGTGGCGCAAGCGGCGGCAGCGCATTTTCATCTATGGCCATTCTGCCGGCGGGCATCTTGCGGCCTGCATGGTCGCGCAAGACTGGAAGGCTTTTGCCTCCGATGCGCCGGCGGATCTGGTGCCCGCGGCCTATGCCATTTCCGGTGTGTTTGATCTCCTGCCACTGGTGCACGTTTCGCAAAATCAGGACTTGCGGCTCGATGAATCCGAAGCGCGGCGGGTGTCGCCGCTCTATTGGAATGTGCCGCCCGGGCGCTCGCTCGACGCCGTCGTCGGTGCGCTGGAATCAAGCGAATTCCTGCGTCAAAGCAAGGCCATCGCCGAAGGCTGGCGGCAGCGCATGGCATTGACCCGGTACGAGGAAATCGCCGGTACCAATCATTTCACCGTCGTCGATCCGCTCACCGATCCGAACAGCGCGATGACAGCACGCGTTGCTGCACTGGCGAATAGCGTCAGTACGATCCCGCTTTAGCGCCCGACAGAACGCGATCACGCAAACCAGTAGCGCCGCGCAAAGGCGACCGTCAGAGCAACACCGACGGCGACAATGAGGACGCGGATGACTTTGCGCGGAATCACGCGCGCCACGTAGGCGCCGATCAATCCGCCCGCGATTGTGCCGACAGCGAGCGCCAAAGTTTGCGGCCACAACACGGCGCCTTGCGTCGCGAACACCAGGGTCGCGGCAAGACCATTGAGGCTGGAGACGAAATTCTTTGTGACATTGGCGGCCCGATAGTCGCCCCCGGTTGCGAGTGAGAAAACGCCGAGCATCAGGATGCCGACGCCGGCGCCGAAATATCCGCCGTAGAACGAGACCGGCAGAATGACTTTCAGGCTGTTAAAGTTGAACGCGATGGCGTGACCGCGGCCTTCGGCCCGCTCGCGCAGCCAAGCGCTGATCCGCTCGGAATAGGCAAACAACAGCGTCGCAAAGCCGAGCAGCAGCGGCACGATTTGAGCGAACAACCGTTCCGGCGTGAGCACCAGCAGCGCCGCGCCAAGGCCCGCGCCGACAATCGATGCGACGATCAGGCCGACGAAGGCGCGGTTGAACGGCGGCAATTGCGAACGGTCGGTCAGCGCCGCCAGCATCGTCGCCGGCATGATGGATGCGAGATTGCAGACCGCCGCAAGCTGCGGCGATACCCCGGTTGCGATCAACGCCGGATAAATCACAACCGCCGCGCCGCCGACCATGGTTGCAATAATCCCGGCAACGACGCCCGTGCCGGCGAGGAAGAGGATGGTGAGGATGTCCATGTCGGGGATTGGCCGATCGGAATTTTCTGACTGTCATGGCCGGGCATAGCCCCGTCGAAGACGGGCGTAAACGCCCTTATGTCCCGGCCATCCCGTTTATTGTGGCAAAGCCGTGCCTGCCTAAGCGGGGTCACCGGGACAAGCCCGGTGACGACTAATGGCTAAAAGAACGCCTGAATGCCGGTCTGCGCGCGGCCGAGGATCAATGCGTGGATGTCGTGCGTGCCCTCGTAGGTGTTGACCGTTTCGAGGTTCGATAGCACGCGCATCACGTGATATTCCTCGGAAATGCCGTTGCCGCCGTGCATGTCGCGCGCGACCCGCGCAATGTCGAGCGCCTTGCCGCAATTGTTGCGCTTCATCAGCGAGATCGACGGCGGCGAGGCCTTGCCCGCTTCGAGCATGCGTCCGAGCCGTAATGCGCCTTGCAGTCCGAGCGCGATCTCGGTCTGCATATCGGCGAGTTTCTTCTGCACCAGCTGATTGGCGGCGAGCGGCCGGTTGAATTGCTTGCGATCGAGCACGTACTGACGCGCCCGATGCCAGCAGAATTCCGCCGCGCCCATGGAACCCCAGGAGATTCCGTAGCGCGCATTGTTGAGGCAGCCGAACGGGCCGGCGAGACCTTTCACATTCGGCAACAGATTTTCTTCCGGCACCAGGCAATTTTCCAAAACGATTTCGCCGGTGACCGATGTGCGCAGCGACAGCTTGCCTTCGATCTTCGGCGTCGAGAAACCTTTGGTGCCCCGCTCCACCAGGAAGCCGCGAATAACATTGTCGAGCTTGGCCCACACCACCGCGACATGCGCGACCGGGGCATTCGAGATCCAGGTCTTGGCGCCGTTGAGCTGGTAGCCGCCGGCAACCTTTTCCGCGCGCGTGACCATGGAGCCGGGATCGGAGCCATGGTCAGGCTCGGTCAGGCCGAAGCAGCCGATGAGCTCACCGGTCGCAAGTTTTGGCAGATATTTGCGGCGCTGCGCCTCGGTGCCATAGGCATAGATCGGAAACATCACCAGCGATGACTGCACCGACATCGTCGAGCGATAGCCGGAATCAACACGTTCGAGTTCGCGCGCAATCAAGCCGTAAGACACATAGCCGAGACCGGCGCCGCCATACTCTTCCGGGATGGTCGGACCGAGCAGGCCAAGCTTGCCCATCTCGGGCAACATGTTCGGATCGTATTTTTCGTCGCGAAAGGCTTCGGTGACGCGCGGCATCAGGTAGTCCTGCGCGAAGCCGCGCGCGGTGCTGCGCACCATGCGTTCGTCTTCGGTGAGCTCGCCTTCCAGGTCGAGCGGATCCTCCCAGACGAAAGCCGCGTCCTTCAACATGACCGGCATGCCACCGCGTTTTTCGGCCGTTTGCGACATGAAGCCTCCTCGGATTACCGGGTCTATTATAGACCTTGAGGCGTCTGGGTGGCCAAGTACAAATCAGCGCAAATCAGCGCAAATCAATGCCCCACGACCCGGGCCGGTAGCCAGAGCGACAGCGCCGGCACATAAGTGACCAGCATCAGCACTGCAAACATCACGGCATAAAACGGCCAGATCTTGCGCATGACGTCTTCGATGCTGACTTTCCCGACCGCGCAGCCGACAAACAGGATCGCGCCCACCGGCGGATGGCACAAACCGATGCCGAGATTGAGCATCATGATCATGCCGAAATGCACGGGGTCGACCCCGAAATTGATCATCACCGGCAGGAGAATTGGCGTGCAGATCAGGATCGACGGCGCCATATCCACCAGCGTGCCGAGAATGAGCAGCAGTATATTGATCAAAAACAGGATGACGTATTTGTTGTCGGAGATGGTCAGGAAAAACGCCGTGATCTTCGCCGGCATCTGCGTCAGCGCCATCACGTAGCCCACACTCGACGCGCAGGCGATCAGCGTCATCACCATTGCGACCGTTCGCAGCGTGCGGTGGACCAATGCGGGCAAATCGCGCCACTTGTAATCACGGTAGATGAACATTGTGACAAGGAACGCCCACACGCAGGCAACCGCGCCGGCCTCGATTGCCGTGAATACGCCACCAAGAATACCGCCAAGGATAATCACAAGCGTGATCAAGCCCCAGGCGGCGTCGACGGTGATCTTGATGGCGTCACGAAACGGAACGGCCGTGCCACGCGGGTGCCCGTCGCGATAGGCGATCACCAGGCACAGCACCATGATGGAAAAACCGAGCAAAAGTCCCGGTACAACGCCGGCCATGAACAGGCTGATGATTGAAATCGTGCCGCCGGTCGCCAACGAATAAATGACCGCGTTATGGCTGGGCGGCACCAGCAGTGCCTGCACAGATGCAGTGATCGTCACATTGGTCGCGAAGACGCGCGGGTATCCGCTTTTTTCCATTTGCGGAATCATGACCGAACCGATCGCGGACGTGTCGGCGACCGCCGAGCCGGAAATTCCGCTCAGGAATGTGGTGGCAAGCACGTTGACGACCGACAGCCCTCCGCGCACACGCGTGAAGCCGACGAGCACATCGGCGAAGGCGACCATGCGCCGGGCCATGCCACCTTCCGCCATGATCGCGCCGGCCAGCACGAAGAACGGAATCGTCAGCATGGCAACCTTGCTCACGCCGTCGGAGATCTTCAGCATCACCGCTTCAAGTGGAATGCCGATCCACAGGCAGCCGGCAATCGCCGCCAAAGCGAGCGAATAGGCGATCGGCACCCCAATGAAGAAACAGAAGAACATCGTGAACAGCAGAACCGCGATGTCCATTTGCTTTCCCGTATCCCGATCAATGGTGACTTGCAGGCGTCGGCGGTGCCCCGCAGAAAATCCGCTCGACCACAAACAAAAAGAGGACTGCTCCCCCAAGCGGGATCGGCAAGTAGGTCACGCCGACCGACAAGTCCGGAAAGTCCGCGATGGAGTTATTCCAGGTGGTGACGACGAGCTTTGCGCCCCACACGGTCATGAAGATGGACATCGCGATCATGGCGACTTCGGCGAGCGCATCGAAGAAACGTTGCCAGAAGGCCGGCATCAGCTTCACGAAGAACGACACGTTCATGTGAAAGCGCAGCCGGTAACAGGCCGCGGCGCCAAAAAAAGTCAGCCAGATCGTGAGCAAGACCGCTGTCGGTTCAGGCCACGACGCCGCACTGTTGAGAACATAACGCGTGTAGACCCCCCAGGGGATCACCGCTGAGATCAGCACCAGCGCGGTGCCGGCAATCAACACGCACACGAAATAAAGCGCATCCATCGCCCTGCGGAAGGAGGCCGCTATTGCGCTCATCTCGCCAATTCCGGGATCGGTGCGTTATTTAGTTTCCTGGATGCGTTTGACCGTCGCAGCGTATTTCGGGCCGTATTTGTCCCACACCGGTTTGACCGCGTCCTGGAACGCCTTCTTGTCGGCGTCCGAGACCTGAATGATCTGGATGCCCGCGGCCTTGGCCTTATCCATGGCCTGCTGCTCGTAGGCCACCCAGAGCTTGCGCTCTTCCTGCTGCGCTTCCTTGGCAAACTTCAACAGCAGCGCCTGGTCGTCTTTCGACATTCCGTCCCAGGCCTTCTTCGAGAACACCAGCATTTCCGGCACGATCAGATGCTCATCGATCGTGTAGAACTTGGCGACCTGATAGTGGTTGTCGAACACGTAGCTCGGCGGATTGTTCTCCGCGCCGTCCACCACGCCGGTCTGCAAGGCGCTGAAAACCTGGTCGTAGCCCATGGCGACGCCGTTGCCCCCCATGGCGTTTGCCATGTCGACGAAGATCGGATTGCCGATGACGCGGATCTTGAGGCCCTTGAGATCGGCGACCGTCTTGATCGGCTTCTTCGTGTCGTAGAAATTGCGCGCGCCGGCATCCATCCAGCACAGGCCGATCAGCCCCTTGCCGCTATTGGTCACCTTGTCGAGCAATTCCTGGCCGATCGGTCCGTCGATAACCTGCTGCATGTGCGCCGTATTGCGGAACACATAGGGCATATTGAACACGTTGAGATCATCGACCACCGGGCCGAGCGCGCCGACGCTGACGCGCGCGAAAGCGATGGCACCGATCTGCGCCTGCTCGATCGCTTCCTTCTCGCCGCCGAGCTGCATCGCCGGATACATCTGGACGCTGAACCGACCATTCGTGGCCTGCTCGAGCTTTTTGCCGAGATTCTCGACCGCGACCACTGTCGGGTAGCCAGCGGCATGAACGTCCGATGCCTTAAGCACGGTTTTTTGTTGCGCTGCGGCCGGCATGCCTGCATACGCGACGGTCAGAAGCGTGGTCGCAAGGAACGCGGCAAAGTTCTTCATGTCGGCGGACCTCCCGGTTTATGATTATGACCTTGAACCTACTATAACCGAGAAAACAGAAATGCATATCCTGATCACTGGCGCGGCCGGCGATGTCGGAACGCACTTGCGGACCTTGCTCAAAGGTGTTTATCCGCGCATTCGCGTCAGCGATATCCGGAAACCTGCAAATCTTGCCGCCGACGAAGAATTCATTGCCGCGGATCTTGCAAATTTGAGCCAGGTCGAGACGATCACCGCCGGCATCGACGGCATTGTTCATCTCGGGGGTCATTCGGTCGAAGGATCGTGGGACACGATCCACAAAGCCAACATCGTGGGCTGCTACAACCTGTTCGAGGCAGCCTACCGCGCCGGAGTCAAACGCGTGGTGTTTGCCTCATCCAATCATGCGGTCGGCTTTTATCCGCGCGATCAGAAAATCGGCGTGAACGTCACGTTGCGGCCGGACAGCCGCTATGGCGTCAGCAAGGCATTTGGCGAAGCCGTTGGCGCGCTTTATGCCGACAAGCACGGTTTGCGCGTCACCTGCCTGCGCATCGGCAACGTAAACGACATGCCGCTCGACAAGCGCCGGCTGTCGATCTGGATCAAGCCGGAAGATCTTGCGCAGCTCGTTCGTATCGGGCTTGAGCATCCCGATATCCGCTTCGAGGTTTTCTACGGATCATCCGACAACGACACGAGCTGGTGGGATAACAGCAACGCCCGGCGCTTCGGTTACCGTCCGCAATTCCGCTCGCAGGATTTCCAGGCGCAAGCGATGACCGAACAGGCAAAGCTTCCCGCCGATCCGGTCGGCGACCGGTTCCAGGGCGGGCCGTTCTGCTCGGCGGAATATGATGCCGACCGCAAACGCTAAACGGCGGCCGCTTTTGGCTTGAATGATGGGGATTCTGTTGTAACCGCATGGCGGCGATGGCCTTGTCGTGCGGGCTTAACCACAGAAAGCTCAATTCTGACGCGCCGAAACAGGGTCCTGAGGAAATCCCGCCCGTTGCCGCTCAAGAGCGTTTCGTCTATTCAAGGTTCACGCGCGCCCGTAGCTCAGCTGGATAGAGCGTTGCCCTCCGAAGGCAAAGGTCGGACGTTCGAATCGTCTCGGGCGCGCCAGCTGTTTGCAACCCACGCTTTCCGAAACTTCCCAGATTGCACCGGCGAACCAACGCCGGGTTTTGCGGAACTTCCCGGGAGGAAAACCTTGTCGATCTCACGCCGCACGCTGATCGCCACGCTCGGCTTCGGCTCGGCCGCAGCGATGCTGCCGCGCCAAGCTTTTGCCGCTTATCCCGACCGCCCGATCCGGTTGATCGTACCGTTTGCGGCCGGGGGTAACGCCGACATCGTTGGCCGCATCGTCGGCGAGCGGATATCGAGTGCTCTCGGCCAACCCGTCGTCGTCGATAATCGCGGTGGTGCAGGCGGCAGCATCGGCGCCGAGGCCGTGGCGCGCTCGGCACCCGATGGTTACACATTGCTCGTCGGATCGAACGGACCACTCACAGTCAATCCATTCGTGCAGGCCAAGCTTGGTTACGATCCGCTCAAGGATTTCGCGCCGGTTGCGCTGACCAGCTATGTGCCGCACGTGATCATTCTCAACAACAATGTCGCGGCCAAGACGCTGCAAGAACTGATTGCATTATCGAAGAAGCAGCAGCTCGCCATCGCCACCAGCGGCGTCGGCAGTGCGACCCATATGACGCTCGAGCGCTTCAAGGCGGCCACCGGCGCGGGCATTGTGCACGTGCCCTATCGCAGCGGCGGCGCGCTGATGCCGGACCTGATTGGCGGCAGTATCCAGGCGGCGATGACGGAATTCTCCACGGCGTTGCCGCTACACAAAGGTGGACAGGCCCACATCGTCGCAATTGCCGCCGTGCAGCGCTCCAAACTCGCGCCGGACATTCCGACCTTCATCGAGAGCGGCGTGAAGAATTTCACCGCACAAAGTTTTATCGGAATTCTGGCGCCAATCGGCACGCCGGCCGCAATCATCGCGCAGTTGCAGAAGTCGATCGTTGCTGGGCTCACGGCGGGGCCTGCGCCCGAAAAGCTGCGCGACATGGGTTCGGAAATCGCCACGCCTGAGCAAATGACGCCGGACGGGTTCGCGAAATTTATCCGCGTCGACTACGACAACATGGGCGAAGCCGCCAAGCTCGCAGGGCTCACACCAAAATGAGCGGCGTCCTGCCGCAGGGTGCCTGCGACTGTCACTGCCACGTATTCGGCCCGGCCGCGCGCTTTCCCTATGCCGAACCACGCAGCTACACGCCTGATGATGCGCCGCTCGAAGCCTACCTCGCCCTGCTCGATCGCCTCGATTTCGACCGCGGCGTGCTGGTGCAGCCAAGCGCCTATGGCCGCGACAACCGGGCAATGCTCGATGCACTCGCGCGCGAGCCGAAACGACTGCGCGGGGTGGCGGTCGGTGGCGGGGAACTTTCCGGCGCGACGCTCAAGCAATGGCACGCTGCTGGCGTACGCGGATTGCGCGCCAACGAATTCCGGCGCGACGGCAAGCCTTACTATCAGAACGGCGTGAGCCTTGCCGAGGTTGAACCGATGCTGCCCGCGATCGCCGACCTCGGTTGGCATCTGCAATTGTGGATCGACGCGCGCGACCTGCCGGACCTGATGCCGCGGCTTGAGCGCGTGCCGGTGCCGGTCGTGGTCGATCACATGGGCCGCATGGACTACCGCCACGGCACCACCCATGCCGGATTCCAGGCGCTGCTGCGCGGCGTCGGCGAAGGCAAATTGTGGGCGAAGCTGTCGGGAACGTATCGGCTGGGCGCAACGCCGCCGGATTACCTTGAGGCAAAGCCATTCCACGACGCCCTGGTTGGCGCAAATCCTCGCAACCTGGTTTGGGGCACAGACTGGCCGCATCCCCGCCCCGAGGGTCCGGTCCCGGATGCAAAACGCCTGCGCGATGTATTCATTGACTGGACGGCGCCCGCCAACCGGCAAGCGATCCTCGTCGACAACCCCGCGCGGCTTTACGGCTATCCGGCGTCCTGAGGACCCCGCCCGGTCAACACGCCCTATTCCACCTTGACGTTCGCGGCCTGGATGACTTTCGCCCATTTCGGGATGTCGGCCCGGATACGGGCGGAGAATTCCTCCGGCGTACTGGCGATTGTCTCAAATCCCAGCGACTCGAGCTTCTGGGCAGCCTCCGATTCCGCCATTGCTTTGGCAATTTCGCTGTGGAGCGTGGCGATGATCGATTGCGGCGTGCCGGTGGGCACAAGAACGCCCGATATCGTGTCGGACTCCTGACCGGGCAATCCGGCTTCCGCCATGGTCGGCACGTCCGGCAGCGCCGGCGTACGCTTTGGTGTGGTCACCGCCAATGCGCGCAGCGTTCCTTCCTTCACTTGCGGGACGGCCGGCGTGAGCACGGTGAAGGCGATCGGCGTATGGCCGGCCAGCGTCGATTGCACGGCGGGTGCTGAACCATTGAAGGGTACCGACACAAGATCGATGCCTTGCGAATGCTTGAACATTTCGCCGGAGAGATGCGAGGTGGTGCCGATACCCGAGTGAGCGTAGCTGTATTTGCCGTTATTGGCTTTGAGAAACGCGATCAGTTCGATGACGTTCTTTGCGGGGATCGACGGGTGCACCAGCAATACGTTGGGAGTCGCCGCCGCCAAAGTGACGGGTGCAAAGTCCTTGAAGGGGTCGTAGGGAGTTTTGACGTAGAGGCTCGGATTGACCACGTAGCTCGTACTGACGATCGTTATCGCGTAGCCATCGGGCGTGGCACGCGCGCCGGCGCCCATGCCGAGATTTCCGCCCGCACCCGGTTGATTCTCGACGTAGAATTGCTGACCGAGATTGCGTGAGAGATTTCCGGCAATGATCCGGGCAAAAACATCGGTTGGGCCGCCGGCGGAAAACGGCACGATCACGCGCACCGGGTGCGCCGGATAGCTCTGCGCTCTCGCCGTTGTTCCGAGCGTTGGCAGAGCGGCGGCCCCAGCCGCCAGATAAAGAAATCGACGCCGTTGCAGAATCATTGATTTGCTCCCGGTGGACTTTCAGTGCACCGGGAACGAGCAATGGACGATGAAATTTGTCAACGCGACTCTGCGCATAGGACAAATGTTTGTCGCTTTAAGCATACTCAGCGACGACAATTGTCGTTTTAAGCAAAGATGATTGTCGCGTTGTGCATAACGTCGCGACGGCTCACGCTGTACTGCGTGCAAGATCGTTGCCCGACGTCACTCCAATTCGACCTGTGCTGTCTCGGCCGGTGCTGGCATGCGCCGTGGTTCCGGCACATAGTGTTTGCCCATCTTCACCATTGGCCGCGGCCGGAACACGATCGCGGTCAAGCGGTCACTCAACGCTTTGGGCGACGTCGGCTTCAGCAGGAATTCATTGGCTCCGGCTTCAAGCGCTTCGTTAACCTGCGTGCGTTGCGCGCGCGTGGTCATCATGATGATCGGCAAATTCGGACGTGGAAATACGCCGGGTGAGCGCACGATGCGCAGGACTTCGATGCCGTTGAGCACCGGCATATCCCAGTCAAGCAACATGACATCGGGATCGGACGTGCGGATCGCCTCAAGCGCGGCAAGGCCGTCGGGAGCCTCGAGCACGGATTTGGCGCCAAGATTGGTCAACATCGTGCGCGTGAGCCTGCGCATATAAGCGTTGTCGTCGACGACCAGGATATTGAGACCCTGGATCATCGTCTCGATTTGCTTGTTGGCCATGAAACCCGCGGGGGACCGTTGCATAAAATTTAGGGCAATCTAGGTGGAAGTCTCTGCCGTTCTGTTGAACCGATCGTTCAACTTTTCGCAATCGGCCGTGGCGGGCGCCAGATTTCAAGGTTAAATCCTTTCAACGTAGCGCCATTCAGAAAGTATTATCCATGAGCCAAGCGAGACAGACGCGATGAAACTTCCCGGGCCCGATCACCCCATTTCCATCGCGGCAAGCAGCAAACGCGTGCGCGTCACGTTCGCTGGCCAGGTCATCGCCGATACCAAGCGGGCGCTCACATTGAAGGAAGCGAGTTACAAGCCGGTGTTCTATATTCTGCGCGCGGACACCAATATGAACCTGCTCATGCCGAGTGATCATCGCACGCATTGCCCCTACAAAGGCGATGCAAGTTATTTCACGATCAATGCCGACGGCCGCAGCGTTGAAAATGCGGTGTGGTCTTACGAGCAGCCTTTTCCCGCGATGGCCGAAATCAAAGATTATTTGGCGTTCTATCCGAACCGCGTGGACGCGATCGAGGAAATCTGACGCGCGTCTTAGTGCAGGCGCGGGCCTTTGAGGAATTTTGCACGGTCGGATGAATTCACCCGCACGTCAAAGGTGACACCATCGCGATAGAGCGTCAGCGGCACTTCGACACCCGCTTGCCCCAGTGCCCAGACTTTCCGGTATAAGCCACCGAGCGTCGACACGCGCTCGCCCTTCACCGCCACCACCACATCGCCTGTCTTGATTTCGGCACGTGATGCCGGGCCTTTTGGCGCGATGCCGACAACAACAACTTTGTCCTCGATCTCGGTCGAATAGAGCCCGAGCCAGGGCCGCACCGGCCGGTTGACGCGGCCGAATTTGCGCATGTCATCGAGGATCGGCTTCAGCAGATCGATCGGCACGACCATATTGAGATGCTCGTTTTTGCCTTCGCGCGCCCGCTCGAGCTGAAGCGAACCAATACCGGCCAATTGTCCGCTTGCCGCAATCAACGCGGTACCGCCCCAGTTGGGATGGGCGGGGTAAGTAAAGATGGCCTCGTCGAGGACGTATTCCCAATAGCCGGCGAACTCCTGCTTGGCCGCTATACGGCCTGCAAGCGAACGCGTGCGGCCGCCGGCGCCGCCGATAACGACACGCTCACCGACTTCAACTGCCTTGGACGACCCGATCGTCAGCGTCGGAAGATCGATTTTTCCGAGTGCCTGCACCAGGCCGAAACCGGTCTCGGAATCGAAACCGAGCGCGTGACCCTGGACGACCCTACCGTCGCCGAGATGCAGCCAGACCGTTTCGGCTTCAGTGATCAGATAGCCGATGGTGAGCACGAGCCCGTCATCGATCAGCACGCCGTTGCCGGCACGTTCCACTCCCAGCGTATCTGCAGTAAAGGCATCCGGCGGAACGATAGAATGCAGGCCGACCACCGAGGACAAGGCGCGCTCCAGATCATAGGAATAGTCCTCGGCGCGAGGCTGCACCGCTTGCGGCACTTTCCATTCGACCAAAGAGGCCATCGAGACGCTCCCACAGAACTTCCCACTATCATACGACGGATCATGTGGGCGAAAAGACCGTGCTCACATGTTAGTGTAAATCTACGCCATGATCCCGTTATCCATCCTCGATCTCTCACCCGTTTCCGCCGGCTCTACGGCCGCGCAGGCGCTGCGTAATTCGCTCGACCTCGCCCGGTTGGCTGACGGCCTCGGCTTTGTCCGGTACTGGGTGGCCGAACACCACAATTTGCCGGCGATCGCAAGTTCGGCGCCCGATATCATGATCGGGCAAATTGCGTCGATCACCAAAAACATGCGTGTCGGCTCGGGCGGGGTCATGCTTCCGAACCACGCGCCGCTGATGGTGGCTGAACGTTTCAAGGTTCTGGAAGCGCTCTTCCCGGGCCGTATCGATCTGGGCCTCGGCCGCGCACCCGGTACGGATCCAGCGACGTCCTATGCGCTACGCCGCCGCCAGGGCATCAGCGAGGAGGACGATTTCCTCGAGCGCTTCAATGAATTGATGCTGCTGGAATCGCGCGCCTTTCCTGCTGGCCACCCATTTCACAACGTGCGCGCAATGCCGTCGGACGTGCCGCTGCCACCGATTTATTTGCTGGGTTCTTCGGATTACAGCGCACAGCTTGCGGGCCGCATCGGCGCGGCGTTTTCCTTCGCGCATCATTTCGCGACATTCGACGCCGCGGAAGCGATGCGGCTCTATCGTGACAATTTCAAGCCTTCACCCTCGCACGACAAGCCTTACGCGATTCTGGCGACGCATGTGGTTTGTGCCGACACCGATGAAGAGGCCGGGCGATTGGCGGCGACCGTTGACCTGAACATCGTACGCCGGGCCAAAGGCGAGTATCTTCCCCTCGCCTCACCGGACGACGCTGCAAACTACGACTACACGCCGGTCGACAAGGCGCGCATCGCGCAGAACCGCACAAAGCTCTCCGTGGGCTCGCCGGATACGGTAAAGGCTCGTCTCATGCCGCTGATCGAATCCACAAAGGCGGACGAACTCATGGTGACAAGCATGCTGTTCGACCACGCCGCGCGGAAGCATTCGTACGAGTTGCTGGCGAAGGCCTTTGCCTGATCGTCATTCCGGGGCGCGGGCGTCAGCCCGCGAACCCGGAATCCATAACCCGGAGCGCTGCGGAGTATGGATTCCGGGTCCGGCACTTCGTGCCGTCCCGGAATGACGACGCGGTGGGACCGTGCTAAAAGCCGCCAGGTTTTTCGTCGTAAAAAATAATGGGAGGCATCGTTGGGTAAGCAGTTCACCTTAAACACAACCGATAAGCATTCACTCGGCGCCTATCGGGCCGATCCATCCGGCACACCCAAGGGCGGCATGGTCGTGGTGCAGGAGATTTTCGGCGTCAACCATCACATCCGCGCGGTGTGCGACCGGCTCGCCGCGCTCGGCTACGTGGCAGTTGCCCCCGCGGTGTTCGACCGTTTCGTGCGCAATTTCGAGAGTGGCTATACGCCGGACGAAATCGCCCATGCACGCAGCTATCTCGGCAATCTCAACTGGGACCACATGATGGCCGATGTCGCCGCCGCGCAGGGCGATCTCAAGGGCACGGGCCCGCTCGGCATCGTCGGCTTCTGCATGGGTGGCACCGCGGCGTTTCTCGCCGCTTGCCGGCTCCCCGGATTTTCCGCGGCGGTCTCATTCTACGGCGGCATGATCGGCAAGTTTGCGGACGAAAAGCCGAAGTGCCCGATGCAGATGCATTTCGGCGAAAAGGACGACGGCATTCCGATGGACGTCGTGGCGGGCATCAAGGCGAAGCAGCCGCAGGCGGAGATCTACACGTATCCCGATGCGCCCCATGGCTTCTATTGCGATGAGCGCGCGAGCTACCGCAAGGAAGCAGGCGACCTCGCCTGGAAACGCACGCAGGACTTCCTGGCCAAGCATATGAAGAAATAGCGCCTGCAAATGCACGCTCTAAACGTCATGGCCGGGCTTGTCCCGGCCATCCACGTTTTGGAGCGATACAGCGCCTTAAGACGTGGATGCCCGCGACAAGCGCGGGCATGACGACTGCAGACACATTGACTTCAACTATTTAAAACCACCGCTCCTTCACAAGGATGGTATCGCCAGGTCGCACGGGATAATCGAGCGGGACTTGGCTGCGGATCAGCTGCCCGCCGACCTTGCGCGTAAGCTCCACCGTTGTCTTGAAGGCACGCGGTGCAAAGCCCCCCGCGATGGCAATCGCGGTTTCCGCGGTCAGATTGGCAACGTAAGGATATTGTCCCGGCGTCGTCACTTCGCCGAGGATAAAGAACGGCCGATACGTCTCGACCTCGACGCTCACGTGCGGCTCGCGCACGTAACCTTGCTTGAGCCGCGCTGTGATCGCGTCGGCCAGTTGCTGATTGGTGAGACCGCGCGCCGTCACTGCACCGATCAACGGCAGATTGACCTTGCCGCTGGCGTCGACGGTGTAGCTGTTGGTGATGCCGTCCTGGCCAAACACCACGACGCGAAGCTTGTCGCCGGCATCGAGCGTGTATGGCCGCTCGCTCACCGCCGCCACAACGACAGCCGCCGGCGCGGAGGCGTAACTGGAGGTCGCGGCTACATAAGGTCCCCCGACCGCGGGCGGGGATGATGGCGGCGACGGAGCGGGCCTCGTGTAAACCGGCGCAGCGGTTCTCGAATTGAACAGGCCGCGATCGTCCGCCGTCGCGGGCCGCGCATCAACTATCTGATTGGCCGGCTCCTCGTAGGCCTGCTGCGCGTAAGCCGGAGAGGTTGAATACAAATGACGCGCTGGCGGCGCCGGCGCGGTCGCACGCGGGCTTGCCTGTTGCGCATACTGTTCGTGCACGCAGCCCGCAAGCGCCAGCGCGGCGCAAACCGCCAACAGAAACCGGGCTCCTCGCATCAAGGCGTCCACTAAGCCTGGAGGAAAACGAGCCCGATTAAGGCTTTATATAGTTAATAAATCCTAACCAATGCGGTTGCTATTCCCGGCTTCGCCCCGTCCCGGAATGACAGAGTTGAGAGCTCAGGCCGGTGCGCCTTGGGGGAGTTTGGCGCCCGTCCCGATCGGACAGGACACCCCAGTACCGCCCAGCCCACAATAACCCATCGGATTTTTCGCCAGATATTGCTGGTGATAGTCCTCGGCAAAATAGAACTCGGGCGCATCGACGATCTCGGTGGTGATGGCACCGTAGCGTTTCTTCTGGAGCTCCTGCTCGTACATCGCCTTGGAGGCCTCGGCCGCCTGCCGCTGCGCGGCACTAAATGTGTAGATGCCGGAGCGATACTGGGTGCCGACGTCGTTGCCCTGCCGCATGCCCTGGGTCGGATCGTGGCTTTCCCAAAAGGTCTTGAGCAACGCGTCATAGGAAATCTTCTTGGGGTCATAGACCACGAGCACCACCTCATTGTGGCCGGTGCGGCCCGAGCAGACTTCCTCGTAGGTTGGATTGGGTGTCATCCCGCCGGCATAGCCGACTGCGGTCACGAATACGCCATCGCCTAATTCCCAGAATTTGCGCTCGGCACCCCAGAAGCAGCCGAGTCCGAACATCGCCTTCTCGAAGCCTTCCGGATATGGGCCTTTCAGTGCGTGGTGATTGATGAAATGCGCGGTGGCGGTCCTGATCGGGCTCGCGCGGCCCGGCAAAGCCTCGCCGGCCTTGGGCATGGCAACTTTCTTGAAGCCGAACATGCTGGGTTCTCCTGCAATTGCTGACCGCAATATATGACGGACGGTGCCTTCCTGAAACGGCTCATCGATCACGTCTTGGATCACGTCTTGGCAAGCAGCTCGATTCTGGGGTTCACGCGCCCGCGAGGCACTCATTGCCGCCCGTCGGCTCAGGGCCGAGCGTAGCCAATCAGGGGCTTTTTCTTGCGGCCGAGGACAAGGAAAAGGATGCCGAAAAAACCGAGCAGCCCCCAACTCGGCGCCGCCAGAATGGTCACCATCAATGGGTCCCACAGATAGCCGCCGGCATAGGGCTCGATCATCGGCTGAAGTTTCGCCGGGCCACCCGCGTTGAACAGCTCCCACAACGTGCGCACGTTTGTGAAAAACACCATGTTCCCGGCGATCGACTTGGTGCCGTCATAGACACCCAAGATGAATCCAGCCGCCAGGAAGATCAGGCCAAAAAAGCGCAGTAGAAAACGAATCATAGCCAGCCGATCATAGCAATCGTCCGCGGGAGGCACCGATTAACCCGCGCTTGGGTTTCATACAACAGTACCGTTGGGTGTAGTTCCATCCTCTTCCCTTACGTTGGTTGCATCCGCTAACCTTATCTGCCGGGCATTCCGGTCGTGTTCATGGAGTAACAATGCCCGCCAAGCCCCCAGCCGGTCGCAACCGGCCGACCTTTACCGACCAGGAAGCCCTGCAATTTCACAGCGTTGGCCGCCCGGGCAAGCTGGAGGTCATCGCCACGAAACCGATGGCGACCCAACGCGACCTTTCGCTCGCCTATTCGCCGGGCGTGGCGGTGCCGGTGCTGGCAATCGCCGAGGATCCGAGCCGGGCTTACGACTATACGGTGAAGGGCAACTTCGTCGCCGTCATCACCAACGGCACGGCGATCCTTGGCCTCGGCAATCGCGGCGCGCTGGCGGCAAAGCCGGTGATGGAAGGCAAGGCCGTGCTGTTCAAGCGCTTTGCCGATATCGACTCGATCGATCTGGAAGTCTCCACCGAGGACCCTGATCAGTTCATCAATTGTGTCCGCTATCTCGGCGCGGGCTGGGGCGGCATCAATCTCGAGGACATCAAGGCGCCGGAGTGTTTCATCATTGAGCAGAAATTGCGCGAACTGCTCGACATCCCGGTTTTCCATGATGACCAGCACGGCACCGCGATCATCGCCGCCGCCGGCCTGTTGAATGCGCTCGATCTCACCGGACGCGAAATCGCCACAACCAAACTCGTCTGTAATGGCGCGGGCGCTGCCGGCATCGCATGCCTGGAATTGCTCAAGGCGATCGGATTCCGGCCGGAGAACCTGATCCTCTGCGACACCAAAGGTGTGATCTATCAGGGCCGCAAGGACGGCATGAACCAGTGGAAGTCGGCTTACGCCATCAAGACAACCAGGCGTACGCTCGCGGAGGCTTTCGAAGGCGCCGATATCGCCTTCGGGCTCTCCGTCAAAGGCGCCTTCACACCGGCGATGGTCAAGTCGATGGCGGCAAAGCCGATCATCTTCGCAATGGCCAATCCCGATGCCGAAATATCGCCGGAGGAGGTCGCCGAAATTCGCGATGACGCCATCATGGCGACAGGACGCTCCGACTACCCGAACCAGATCAACAATGTGCTCGGCTTTCCCTACATCTTCCGCGGCGCGCTCGACGTGCGTGCCTCCGCCATCAACATGGAGATGAAGATCGCGGCCGCGCGCGCGCTCGCCGAGCTGGCGCGCGAGGACGTGCCGGATGAGGTCGCGGCCGCATACGGCGCGCGGCCGAAATACGGACCCGACTACATTATCCCGGTGCCATTCGATCCGCGGCTGATCTCGCATGTGCCGCCGGCGGTCGCCAAGGCTGCCATGGACACCGGCGTTGCACGCAAGCCGATCGTCGACATGGATGCCTACCGCCAGCAATTGAATGCACGGCGCGATCCGATCGCAGGGACGTTGGTGCAGGTGTTCAACCGGTTGCGCCGCAACCCGAAGAGTGTCGTCTTCGCGGAAGGTGAAGAGGAGCAGGTGATCCGCGCGGCGGCGAGCTTCGTCCATCAGGGACTCGGCACGGCGCTGCTCGTCGGACGCGAAGACCGCGTGCGGCAATCCGCCAAAGAGGCAGGCATTGAACTGTCCGATGGCATCGAGATCGTCAACGCACGGCTCTCAAACCGCAACGCCGCCTACATCAACTTCCTGTACGAGCGACTGCAGCGGCACGGCTATCTGGTGCGCGACTGTCAGCGCATGGTGAACCAAGATCGCAACCATTTCGCTGCCTGCATGGTCGCGCTCGGTGACGCTGACGCGATGGTGACAGGCGTGACCCGCAATTTTTCGGTGGCGCTCGAGGACATTCGACACGTAATCGATCCGAAGCCGGGGCACAGGGTGATCGGCGTGTCAATCGTGGTGGCGCGCGGGCGGACGGTGCTGGTCGCAGACACCGCGGTGACCGAAATGCCTGAGGCGCACGAGATTGCCGATATTGCCATCGAGGCCGCCGGCGTCGCGCGCCGGCTCGGCTATGAGCCACGGCTGGCATTGCTTGCATTTTCCACCTTCGGCCACCCGCCTGGCGAACGCTCGGCACGGGTGATTGAGGCGGTGAAAATCCTCGACAGCAAGCGGGTTGATTTCGAGTACGACGGCGAAATGGCGGCCGACGTGGCCCTCAATCCGGAACTGGCGGCGGCCTACCCGTTCTGCCGGCTTTCCGGCCCGGCCAACGTGCTGGTCATGCCTGCGTTCCATTCGGCGTCTATTTCAACCAAGATGCTGCAGGAGCTGGGAGGCGCCACCGTCATTGGACCTCTGCTGGTCGGCCTCGATCGCCCGGTGCAGATCGTGCAACTCGGCGCCAAGGACAACCAGTTGGTCAACATGGCAGCGCTTGCCGCCTACAATGTCAGCGGCTAGATCATTGTCGACAGCCAAACGGAGCCAACGTTGAGCAAGACACTTTCCGGCGTGATCGCAGCCGTCGCCACACCAATCGAGGAGAGCGGCGCACCCGATCTCAAACGTGCCGTCAGCCTGGCGCGCTATCTGCTCGACAGTGGCTGCGACGGTCTCAATGTGCTCGGCACCACCGGGGAAGCGACCTCGTTCTCTCTCGACGAGCGCAAAGGCGTCATGGATGCCTACAAGGCGAATGGTCTCCCGCTCCATCGCCTGATGGTCGGAACCGGCGCGGCCGCGGTATCGGATGCGGTCGCATTGACCCGTCACGCGGCTGAACTGGGATTTGGCGGCGCGCTGGTTCTGCCACCGTTTTATTACAAGGGCGTGCCTGATGAGGGATTGGTTGGATACATCGATACGCTGGTAAAGGCGACGCAGTCGAAGCCGATCCCACTTTACCTTTATCATTTCCCGGCAATGTCCGGCCTGCCCTGGCACGTCACGCTGATCGAACGTTTGCTGGAATCGTATCCAACCCGCATTGTGGGTTTAAAGGACTCCTCCGGCGACATGTCCTTTGCGCGCGCCGCTGCAGCGGTCTCGCCAGACTTTGCCGTCTTCCCGTCTACCGAAGCCTGCCTGATCGAGGCTCGGTCCGGTGATTTCGCCGGCTGCATCTCGGCAACCGCCAATCTCAACGCCGACCTCTGCAGACGGGCCTGGGTGGACGGCGATACGACCGCCCTCGACGCCGCGGTAAAGATCCGCAAGCTGTTCGACGGCAAGCCCCTGGTTTCGGGCGTCAAAGCATTACTCGCGCATATTCACGGTGATCCCGGGCTGGCGCGGGTCAAGCCGCCGCTCGCACCGTTCTCGGCCGCCGATCGTGCAGCCGTGATCGCCGGCCATGATGCCGTGCGAGCCAAGCGCGTCGCCTGAGGTCGGGGTTAGCGGACGTTGACGCCCGCACAAGCCCTCACTATAAGCCTCAGCCTTGGCGGCGAATTCTTTTGCCGCCGTAACTTCTTGTAAATCCTAGTCGCTTTCGCGGACTTTCGCGGGAAGCGCCAGCTTTGATGAGAGATTGATGGCCAATACCAAGTCCGCCCGCAAAGCCACGCGCGTGATCGCGCGCCGGACCGAAGTGAACAAAGCGCGTCGTACGCTCCTGCGGAGTTCGGTGCGCAAGGTCGAGGAAGCGATCCAGAGTGGCGACCGCAAGGCGGCGATGGCGGCGTTCAAGGCAGCTGAGCCGGTTATCATGCGCGCTGCGCAGCGCGGTATCGTGCATAAGAACAATGCCAGCCGGAAAGTATCGCGTCTCGCTCACCGCATTGCCAAGCTGGGCAAGTAGATAAGTACTCCGGCTGAACAACCCGCGCGGCAATTTCGCTTCAAACTCGACGAAAAGTCGTCCGAACGGACCACGTGCGCACCATCGTCGTTCGCCGGCGTGCGGCTGTAGTTAAAACGTCATCACCACGTCAGAGAAGTCTGGTCGCCCACGACGTGCTTGGTGAAATCAAGCCGCGACCCGCAGCGCCGCAGTTGCCAGCGGCATTTTCGCAATGGGAGCTACCCAAAAATTCGCTCAGATTTTTTTTTGCGACGATAAAGACTTAAGAGGAAAGCGATGCAAGGACCCTGAAAATGCATATGTGACAGGCATTTTTAGCGGCACTTAGATTTTAAAATATTTTCTTTCTTATAGAGCCTCACCAAACGAATTCTGCGTCGAAATTCCGCGCGACTCCAACATGTTGGATAAAGTAGCGGCGTAGCAGCGTTGCCAAAGCATCACACACAACGATTTCTGTTACCGCCGCAATCGTAAATTTCATTGCGAGAGCACCTTGCTCGTGTATCTTGAAAACGCGCGCGGGAATTCTTCGCGCGTGATCAGAAACAAGGTTCCGGGTCGCGCTCATCGCGGATGAGAACGGATTTGGTTTGCCGCTCGCGTCAAATTCAACCGATTCAAAACGTGGACACAATCCGGAGCCGAAAACAAGATTTGGTCTAGTGGGCTCGGTGCGAACGCAATTGAACGTTTCGGTAGCGTAAGTACCGGGGGGACGCCAAAAACTGGTAATTAACAAACCGCAGGGCGAAAGCCCGCAAGTCATTCGAGGGGTGATGTTATGACAGGCGCAGGGACAGGGTCGGTGACCAACGCTAGTGGCATTGGATGGGCGTCGTCCAGTGCGGAATCGCGCGTCGCTTCAACCCATATTGCCGGTCGATCAGCGCCGCTCTTTTATATTGTACATTCCAATCGCCATACGTCTCGTACGGCCTCCATTTTCACGATCGGAACCCGAGGCGCCACCCCGCCGCCGGCGGGCTGAAGGCGCAACGCCCCTCGACGTCCTTTTGATGTCGTTCCGCCGAATTTTCATCACAACGGCGGAATCCCTCCTCCCGACGACATCATCGAGTGAGTGTTGTTGCGTCCCGTTTCCGGCGCGTTTGGCGGTATGCCGCCAAGCCGGGCAACCGAGTCCGTCCAACCAATTCATCGGATTGAGAAGAAAATGTCGAACGCGGATCAGGAGAGCTGGTCACGGGTCAAAGAGCACCTGCGCACAGAAGTCGGTGATGACGTCTATTCGAGCTGGTTTGCCCGCATGGACCTGGAGGCGATTGAAGAAGGCGCAGTGCGGCTGTCCGTACCGACCCGTTTTCTCAAGAGCTGGATCCAGTCACATTATGCAGAACGTGTACTGGCCTGCTGGCAGGCACAGGAAGGCAAAGTCACGCGCGTCGAGCTGATCGTACGCTCGGCGGTGCTGAAATCGACGGTGTTGCCGAAGGTTAAGCCGGACCTCGCAATCGAAAATGGCGGTCGCTATACGAATGGCCACGGCAATGGCCGGCCGCTATCCGTCGGCGACCCGAGCGTGCATGAGGCCCTGGGTGGCTCGCCGCTCGATCCGCGTTTGACCTTCGATACGTTCGTCGTTGGGCGCTCCAACACCCTCGCCCAGGCGGCAGCCAAACAGGTGGCGGGCGCCAAGCGCGGCGACCCGGTGATGTTCAACCCGCTTTACATTCATTCAGGGGTCGGCCTTGGCAAGACACACCTGCTGCAGGCAGTGACATGGGCCGGTAACGCCGCGGGAGAGCGCAAGGTGCTCTACCTGACCGCAGAGAAGTTCATGTACGGCTTTGTCTCGGCCCTGCGTACGCAGACGGCGCTCGCTTTCAAGGAAGCACTCCGCGGAATTGGCGTTCTGGTGATCGACGACCTGCAGTTCCTGCAAGGCAAATCGACCCAGGCCGAGTTCTGCCACACCCTCAATGCCCTGATCGATGCCGGCCGTCAGGTCGTAATTGCCTCTGATCGCCCCCCTTCTGACCTGGAAAGCCTGGACGATCGGGTAAGGTCGCGGCTGGCTGGCGGCCTGGTGGTCGAAATGGGCGCGCTCGGCGAGGAACTGCGGTTCGAAATCCTCAAGGCGCGCGTCATGGCCGCGCGGACCCACCATCCGGCCTTTGACGTCCCACTCCCGGTGCTTGGCTATATCGCCAAGACGGTCACTCATAACGGCCGCGACCTGGAAGGCGCGCTCAACCGGCTGCTTGCCCATAACAAGCTCACCGGTCACGCCGTAACACTGGAAATGGCCGAGCGCGAGGTGCGCGACCTGATCCGGCCGCAGGAGCCCAAACGGGTCAAGATCGAGGACATCCAGCGCGTGGTCGCCCGCCAGTACAACGTCAGCCGGTCCGACCTGCTGTCATCGCGGCGCACGGCCAATGTTGTGCGGCCAAGGCAGGTGGCAATGTATCTCGCAAAGACCCTGACCCTGCGGTCGCTTCCTGAAATCGGCCGGCGCTTCGGCGGCCGCGACCACACCACCGTTTTACATGCCGTGCGCAAGATCGAAGGTCTCGTCGGCAATGATATGGCGCTGGCGGAGGAAATCGAGATCCTCAAACGGCAGTTGCAGGAATAGGCCCCGGTAGCCCACCCGGTCGACGAAGGCCCCGTCCTGCGTGGATGGGGCCATTTTGCTTTCACGGCGTCTTGTGGACGCCCTGGGGAAAGACGGCCCGGCTGACCGCCCGCTCTTGCGCAAGACGCTCTCTTTCGTCACCTTTGCTCCCCGGCTTCGCATTCCGCGAGCGCCGGCTTGTCGTCGCGCCTGTTTTCTAAGACCGTTTCGAAGGCGCCCAAGCGGGTTTCCCAATGAAAGTGACAGTCGAGCGTGCAGAACTTTTGAAGTCGCTGGGCCACGTGCATCGCGTGGTGGAGCGGCGCAACACCATTCCAATCTTGGCCAACGTGCTGGTCAAAGCCGACAAGGGCAAGCTCAGCCTGAAAGCGACCGATCTCGACCTCGAGGTTACCGACTCGATCGCCGCAGAAGTGTCGCCCGGTGGCTCGACCACGGTCCCCGCGCACATGTTCTACGAGATCGTACGCAAGTTGCCCGAAGGCGCGCAGATTATCGTCGAAGGATCGGGTGACCGTGCCGTGCTCTCGCTGCGTGCAGGACGCTCGCGCTTTACCCTCCAAACGTTGCCGGAAAGCGACTTCCCGGATCTTGCCGCCGGCGAAATGAGTCATTCGTTCAAGGTAGCCGCTGCCGATTTCAAGCGGTTGATCGACAAGACCCAGTTCGCGATCTCGACTGAGGAGACGCGCTATTACCTCAACGGCATCTACCTGCACACCGCGGGCACAGCCAAGGCCGGCACGTTGCGGGCCGTGGCAACCGACGGGCACCGCCTCGCCCAGGTCGAATTGCCGCTGCCACAAGGCGCCGCCGGCATGCCCGGCATCATCGTGCCCCGCAAGACGGTCGGCGAGGTCCAGCGGTTGATCGAGACCGGCGAAGGCGAAGTCGCAATCGAATTATCCTCCGGCAAAATCCGCTTCACCATCGGCAATGTGGTGCTCACCTCAAAGCTGATCGACGGCACATTTCCGGACTACGCGCGGGTTATTCCGGCCAACAATGACAAAAGCCTGGTCGTCGACAAAAAGGATTTCGAGGCCGCCGTCGACCGCGTCTCGACGGTATCGAGCGAACGCGGCCGCGCGGTCAAGCTCTCCATCACCGGCGGCCGGCTGGTGCTGTCAGTGACAAACCCCGATTCCGGGAGCGCCACCGAAGAAATCGAGGTTGAGTACGATGCCGATCCGCTCGATATCGGTTTCAACTCGCGCTACTTGCTCGACATCGCCGCGCAGATCGAAGGGGAAGTTGCAGTGCTCAAGCTCGCTGACCCCGGCTCGCCCACGCTCATCCAGGATAAGGATGCCAAAGGCGCGCTCTACGTCCTGATGCCGATGCGGGTGTGACCTTCTCTCGATAAGCAAGAGGGTGGTATGGGTCATCAATGGCCGCTGCCTTCATCCGACGACTGACGCTTACGAATTTTCGCAGCTATCACGCCGCGCAAATTCTTCTCGATCGTGCGGGCCCGGTGGTTCTCACGGGCGCCAATGGCGCCGGCAAGACCAATCTGATCGAGGCGATCTCCCTGCTTGCGCCGGGCCGCGGATTGCGGCGCGCCACCACGGAAGAACTCGCCTTTTCGGAAGGCGATGGCGCCTGGGCCATATCAGCCGAAATAGAAGGCATGCTCGGCCTTGCCACCCTTGGCACTGGCATCGATCCGCCCGCCGGCGAGGTATCCGCCTCCACGCGCAAATGCCGCATCGATCGCGAAAGCGTCGGGTCGGCGATCGCTTTCGCCGACCATTTGCGCGTGGTCTGGCTCACGCCGGCGATGGACCCGCTATTCAATGGCCCCGCTTCGGAGCGCCGTCGCTTTCTTGATCGGCTGGTGCTGGCGGTCGACGCACAACACTCAGGCCGCGTTGCCGCACTCGAACGCAGCCTGCGTTCGCGCAACCGTTTGCTGGAGAATGCGCCGGGGGATTCGCACTGGCTCGACGCCGTCGAGCACGAGACCGCGGAGGTCGCGGTGGCCGTGGCCGCCGGCCGCGCGGAAACCGTCAAGCGCCTCTCCGCCGCACTCCATGCATCGCGTGGCGAGGCCCCGGAATTTCCACAAGCGGAAATCTCGCTACAAGGCTGGATGGAGCAGCTGTTGCCCGATCACAGTGCGCTCGAAATCGAGGATCGGTATCGCGCGCTCCTGAAGGACAATCGCGCGCGTGATGCGGCCGCCGGACGCACGCTCGATGGACCCCATTTGTCCGATCTTGCCGTCAGTCACGCTGGCAAGAACATTCCCGCCGCAGATGCCTCAACCGGAGAACAGAAGGCCCTGCTGATCCGCCTGGTGCTTGCGCATGCGAATTTGATCAAGCAAATGACGGGCTTTGCGCCCCTGCTCTTGCTCGACGAGGTGGTCGCGCATCTCGACCCGGCGCGGCGTGCAGCCCTCTATGACGCGCTCACATCGCTGGCCGCGCAGGTCTGGATGACCGGCGCCGACCCTGCCGCCTTTGGCGATATCATCGGGCGCGCGCAGGTGTTTGTTGTCCGCGGCGGAAAGGTGGAACCCGCTGCAGCGCTGTTCCTTTAGCCCCTGCTCACATTTTATTAATTCAAATGCGATCAATTCATTGAGAACAGGAACAATCACCAAGCGCGTTGCTTTACCCCTTACGCGATTCACGCGAACACATAGCAGCACCGATGGAAAAGGACGCAGCAGCAGCCAAGGTCAAAAACGAGCTTTACCGCGCATTCGACAGAACGCGCGCTGAGCTCGATCGTATCGAGATTCTTGCGGCGGGCCTTGCAGCGTTCAATACGCCGATTCCTGACTATGAACCGACGTTTCATCATATGCGCCGGTTGGATCTGAGCCAACACGCGCTGCCGCCGGACTATCCGCGGCGGCGCTAGATTTCTCCAAGCAGTTCGCGCCGCTGACGTTCGGACGCATCGGAATAGCGCCGGAGCGCATGCGCTTCGCTGAGCAGGCCAGCGACTTGCCGGCGCTCGAGCGAGTCCACGACGGCCAACGCCTCGGCTTCGTAGCGGTCAAAGGCCGCGACGGCTTCCTGCGCGGTCATCTGCGATAAAAGCATGTGATCGCTGTGGTGCAATATATCGCGCAGCGACGCCGTAGTGCTGAGCTCAGCCGCATGGGCTTCGGCCACGATCACCATTCCGGCATAGCGTCCGTCCTCGTCCACCGCGATAACCTGGTTTGTCGAGCCAAGCGGAAACGCCTCGCGAAACGTCGGGATCGGCGATTCAACCGGCGTCGTGCGCACGTCAGCCCGCATCATTTGCGCAACCGTCAGGTCGCGGATCCAGCCGACATCGGCTGCGCTGCGGATGGTTTCGCCGCGCAGATGGAACCGCCAAGTGGCGAACGAATAACCGAAAAACTCGCGTGTCACCTGCATCGCTATGATCGCGGCAATGACCACCGCGGTGGTGAGCCACAAGTCGCCGGTGGTCTCCAGCGCGATAAACGTCATGGTCAAGGGCCCGCCGATCACCGAGACCGACAGCGCGCACATGCCGATGATGGCGTAGGAATCCGGATCGAGATGCAGACCGGGGAAGATCGCGCCGAGCCCGATTGCGAATAACTGGCCGCCGAGCGCACCCAGCAAGAGCGAGGCGAAAAACAAGCCACCGCGGAAGCCGGAGCCGAGCGAGACCATGGACGCAAGCGATTTCAGCACGAAAATAAGGGCGATGGTGGCCAGCGGCAGCTTGAAGATGCCGGTCAGATGCAGCGCGCCGTGACCTGAGGACATGACCTGCGGCGAGATCATAGCGAGCAGGCCCACCACCGCGCCACCGAACATCGGGCGCAATGCGGGCTTTACCCGCAGGCGCGTGAACAACAACTCACATGCGGCCACACCACGCATCAGCAGAATACCGAACACGGCAGCGAGCACACCGACAAAGGCCGCGATCACCACGTCGTGGACCGCGAGAGTTGATGCCGCACCGGTCTCGATGCCAAGCCGATCGGGCGTGAAGACTTGCGCCGTCAAATAGCCGACAAGAGACGACATGCCGACCGGCGCAAGCGAAGCAATCGAATAACTGCCGATGATCAACTCGAACCCATAAAAAGCGCCGCCGAGCGGCGCGCCGAACGCGCCGGCGATCGCGGCAGCTGCCCCGCAGCCGACCAGGATGCGCATATCGCTGCGTCGCAGCCGAAACGACCGTCCGATGGCCGAGGCAATACCACTGGCGAACTGCGTGTACCCGGCTTCCAGTCCGACAGACGCTCCGATACCGCTCGACCATACTGTCTGAGCCGTCACAATCAGACTGCCGCGCATGGACATGCGGCCGCCATGAAGCGCATTGGCCTCGATCGGGTCCACCTCGGTGCCGCGTCTGCGCGCGATGTAGGCGCTGACGAATCCGAACAATAGTCCGCCGAGACAAGGTGGAATGAACGCGCGGAGCGGATCGAGCGAAATACGGCCCGACAGCCGCTCGCCGGGATCGAGCCCGAAAAAAATCTGATGCATGTACCCGACCGCCTCGCCCATCGCAGCGACCGCGAGCCCGGCAATGGCCCCGATGATGACCGCCAGCACGATCACGCTCGATTCCCGCGCGCGAACGATGGCGCGCAGGCGGCGCGGGACTTCGAGTGGGCGGGTGCGCCAGTTCATGCTGAGTAAATTCAAATCGGACGTAAAGCGTCAGCGCCTTAAATGCCATGGCACGTTCGGGTGCAAGCAATGGATTCAATGCGCGAACGGCGGCTTCGATTGCCATCAATTTGGTCTTTTGCGACACGTCGAAATGCGGGCGATTCGGACTAAAAATGGGATGAAAAAAGTGGGGATTTTTATACCCTCGCCCCTTTAAAAAACGCTGCTATATCAACATATTAAGGTCACTGACTTTGCCCTGTACGGGACCCATTTTTCATGTCACACAAACTGCTCATTCCGACTCATTTTTCTGCTCGATTCGAGGGTGCCGCCAATGGCTGAACCGGCCCGCAAGAACCCATCCGACTATGGCGCCGAATCGATCAAGGTCCTCAAAGGCCTCGACGCTGTGCGCAAGCGGCCGGGCATGTATATCGGCGACACCGATGACGGATCCGGTCTTCACCACATGGTCTACGAGGTGGTGGACAACGCCATCGACGAGGCGCTTGCCGGATTTGCCACCGAAGTTGTGGTAACGCTCAACCCGGACGGCTCCTGCACCGTGCGCGACAACGGCCGCGGCATACCGACCGACATCCACAAAGGCGAAGGCGTCTCGGCAGCCGAGGTCATCATGACCCAGCTGCATGCCGGCGGAAAATTCGACCAAAACGCCTACAAGGTGTCCGGCGGCCTGCACGGCGTCGGCGTGTCGGTGGTCAACGCGCTTTCGTCCTGGCTCAAGCTCACAATCTGGCGCGATGGCAAGGAGCATTTCATGGAGTTCCGCGACGGCGTCGCGGTTGCTCCGCTAAAAGCCACCGGTGACGCGAAAGACAAACGCGGCACTGAAGTCACTTTCATGGCTTCCACCAAGACATTCACAATGGTCGAGTTTGATTTTGCTACGCTCGAGCATCGCTTGCGCGAGCTGGCGTTTCTGAATTCCGGCGTCCTCATTGTCCTCGCCGACCAGCGCCACGCGGTCGAAAAACGCGAAGAGATGAAATACGAGGGCGGCGTGGAAGCCTTCGTGAAATTTCTCGATCGCAACAAGACAGCTCTCATTCCAAAACCGGTTATGATCAAGGCCGAACGCGACGGTATGACCGTCGAATGCGCGCTGTGGTGGAATGACGGTTACCACGAAAGCGTGCTCTGCTTTACCAACAACATCCCGCAGCGTGATGGCGGCACGCATCTCGCCGGCTTCCGCGGCGCGCTCACACGGCAGATCACGCAATATGCCGAGACCGCCGGCACGTCGCGCAAAGAGAAAGTGGCGCTCACCGGCGACGACTGCCGCGAGGGACTGACCGCGGTCCTTTCCTGCAAGGTGCCGGACCCCAAATTCTCCTCGCAGACGAAGGACAAGCTGGTGTCCTCGGAAGTGCGCCCGGTGGTCGAAAACGTCATCAACCAGGCCCTGCAGGATTGGTTCGAAATCCATCCGCAGGAAGCGAGAGTCATCGTCGGCAAGGTGGTCGAAGCAGCAGCCGCACGCGAAGCCGCGCGCAAGGCGCGCGAACTGACCCGCCGCAAAGGCGCCCTCGACGTGTCGTCACTTCCCGGCAAGCTTGCCGACTGCCAGGAGCGCGACCCAGCGAAGTCAGAGTTGTTCATCGTCGAGGGTGACAGCGCCGGCGGCTCCGCCAAACAGGGCCGCAACCGCGAATTCCAGGCCGTGCTGCCTCTGCGCGGCAAAATTCTGAACGTCGAGCGCGCGCGCTTCGACAAAATGCTGGGCAGCCAGGAGATCGGCACGTTGATCACAGCGCTCGGCACCGGCATCGGGCGCGACGAGTTCAATCCGGACAAGCTGCGTTATCACAAGATCATCATCATGACGGACGCGGACGTGGACGGCTCGCACATCCGCACGCTGCTGTTGACGTTTTTCTTCCGCCAGATGGAAGAGCTGATCAAGCGCGGCCATATCTATATTGCGCAACCGCCGCTCTACAAAGTCGCGCGCGGAAAGTCCGAACAATATTTGAAAGATGAGCGCGCGCTGGAAGACTATCTGATTATGACTGGCGTCGAGGAAGCGGTGCTGCGTCTTGCCTCCGGCGAAGAGCGCGCCAGCGAGGACCTGCGCAAGCTGGTTGAACAGGCGCGGTCGGTCCGTATTCTGCTCAACGGGCTGCACAGCCGGTACAATCGCCAGGTCGTTGAACAGGCCGCTATTCTTGGCGTGCTCAGCTCCGATATTTTCGGCGATCCAAAGAAGGCCAAAGCAGCGGCGCCCTACATCGCCAAACGCCTCAATGCGCTCTCCGAGGAAACCGAGCGCGGCTGGGAAGGCGAGTTCAGCGAAGAAGCGGGTTTCACTTTCACCCGCACGCTGCGCGGCGTAAAGACCGTCGCCATCATCGATCATGCGCTGCTCGGCTCGGCCGATGCCCGCAAGCTCGACGAATATGCCGCCTCATTGCAGAAGATCTACGAAAAGCCCGGCTCATTGCGCCGCAAGGACGAGACCTGGGCGATCCATGGGCCCGTCGGCCTGTTCGAGGCCATTACCGGTGCGGGCCGCAAGGGCGTGACGATGCAGCGCTACAAGGGCCTGGGCGAAATGAACCCGGAGCAATTGTGGGAGACCACGCTCGATATCAATGCACGCTCGTTGTTGCAGGTGCGCATTAAGGAAGTCGACGAGGCCAATGTCTTGTTCGACCAGTTGATGGGCGATCTGGTCGAGCCGCGCCGGCAATTCATCCAGGACAACGCACTGGCTGCCAGCGTGGACGTCTGACGTTGCCCACTCAGGGTGAATCGCAGACTTCTTTGACGCCCCTCACCCAACCGCCAAAACCGTCGGGAACCGGCGCATCCCGCCAGTAGCAGCTGGGCGTGACGTCGTAGTAGCCATAGCAGCCACCCAACGCACAGCCGCGCTCCCAGACGGGATTGCCGACATAGCGAAGCCGCACGGTGCGCGACGAGCTCCGGCCGATAGGCGCTTCACAATCGCCACAGTAAGGCAGCTGCTCGACAACGCGGATACGGGGGCCAGGGACGACAACGCGATCAACGTAGGTTTCACCTTGCGAAACGCGTACGGAACGACGCGCGGGATAAAGGTCCGCAGCCTCTGCAACTCCGGCGACTGAGCCAAGCAGACCCAACGCCAGAACCGCGTAAATGATGCGACGCATGGTTACTATCCTCCTGAAAATCCGAGGCTGATGGTATCCGCAAAAACGCGGACCCGTGACCCGCGGAGGTAAAATATTCACGATGTCAGCCGGGCGCCGATGCTCAGGCCGATGATCAACGCGCCCAGGAAGAGCACCAGGAAGATGCCAAACAGCCACTGCGCGATGGTGGCAGAGGCCGCTTCGATGTCGGTGAAGCCGAAAATACCGGCGACAATGGCAATCAGGAGAAAAACAAAGGCCCATTTCAGCATTGGCACCTCCTTGGCGGATCCGACCCGATAATGAGCTGGGACGCCACCGAGTTCCATGGCTAGCGAGGGGACTCAGGGGAGCGCGTCCGGGGGTCACGCGCCGGCCACGCGCCGGTATCGACGCGGGCCAGGAAATCCCCAACCACACTGTTGAACAGGTCCGGCTCTTCGAGGTTCACCGCGTGACCGGTCTTCGGAAACATCACCAGGCCGGAGGCGGCTATCGCATCCTTCATGAACAGACCCGGCTCGATGCAGCGCTCGTCCTCGTCGCCGACCACGATAAGGGTCGGCGTCGTCAGCTTTCGCATTTCGCTCTCGAAATTGTAGAGCGACGGACGGGCGCCCTGAAAACCGCGTGACATATGCGCGGAGCCCTGCGCGTCGTGCTCGGCAAGCCGTTTGACAAATTCGGCGAAGCCGCGCGGATCCTTGAGCGCGAAGGGAATGCGGCTCGCGCCGTGGCCATAGGTCTGCGCGACTGCCGCGGACCCCTCTCGCTCGAACTGGGCCGCAAGGTCGCGCGAGCGCTTGTGGAAGGCTTCGGTATACCACCGCTCGCTGCCCGAGCCTGCACCGGCAAGCACCAGCGAGCGCACGCGGCCGGGATGGTTGAGCGCAACCTGTAGCGCCGTGTAGCCGCCCATCGACAGGCCAATGATGTGCGCTTTGTCGATTTTCAGATGATCAAGCATTGCGACCGCATCGCGCATCACATGCAGGTAGCTGTAGGCCGCCGGATCGACCGGTATGTCGGACGGCCTGTAGCCGCGCGCTGCATAGGAAATGCAGCGGTAGCGCTTGCCGAATTCGCGCAGCTGCGGCTCCCAGCTGCGATGGTCGCCGGCAAATTCGTGCACGAACAAAAGCGGCGTGCCCTGCCCGACTTCTTCGTAATAGAGCTTCACGTTATCCGCTGTGGGTGCATAAGGCATCGCATTGAACCCTGACTTTTCATTCTGGTCTTAACGCGCGCCGGCGCGACGCGCATTGCGGCTGGCGGCAATCAATTCCGTGGCAGTCCCTGGACTTTCATCGCGATGCGCACGAGGTCAGCAATATTACGGGCGCCGATACGCTCCATCACCCAGGCCCGATGATTTTCAACGGTCTTCGGGCTGATTTTGAGTTGCGATCCGATTTCCTTGTTCGATAACCCCGCCACCGCGAGCTCCATGACCTGGCGCTGCCGCGCCGATAGCGTGTCGAAGCGCGAGCGCAACTTTTCCAGTTCGGCTGCGTCGATTTCCGGCTGCTGATTCTTTTCAATCGCATTCTTGATGCTGGCGAGCAAACGGGCTTCATCGAAGGGCTTTTCGATAAAATCAAAGGCGCCGACTTTGATGGCGGCGACCGCCATGTCGACGTCGCCATGTCCGGTGATCAGCACGACCGGCGCGAGCAAGCCTCCGCTCTTCAGCCGGTTGACCAGATCCAGACCGGACATGCCGGGCATGCGAACGTCCGAAACAATGCAGTCAAATCGTTGTCCCCCTTCCATCGCGGAAAGAAATTCGTTCGCGGACGTAAAGCAGGATGTCTCAATGTTCTGCCGGGTAAAATAGAGGCGCAATGAGTCGAGAACCGCCTCATCATCGTCAATAACCGCAATACGAATGAGCGCGCTCATGTCTTGGCCGTCTTTGCGATGGGCAGCGTAAAGTGGACGGCGCCGCCCTGTGAGCCATCATCGATCCATAGTTTGCCACCATGTGCCTCGACGATCGACCGGCACAGCGGCAAACCAATGCCAAGCCCCTCGGCTTTGGTGGAAGACAGCGGCAGAAATGCACTTTCAAGCAGCGTAGGCGGAAAGCCCGGGCCGGTATCAACGACACGAATTTCAATGAATTCGGCGTCGAACGACTTCGCTGCGATCACAACGGACCCACGCCTGTTCCCGATCGCCTCAATAGCATTGCGGAGAAGATTGATCAGCACCTGCTCGACCTGAAGGAGGTCGACCATGACGCGCGGAAGATCTGCGGCAATGTCGGTCCGGGCAGTCACGTGCGTGCGATCAAGGTCCGGCCGGCACAATTCGAGCGCCTCCTCCACGATCTGTTCGAATCGGCACGGAGATCGGTTGCTGCGGTCGAGCCTAACCAGGGCGCGTAAATGGCGCACGACTTCAGCTGCGCGCTCAACCTGGGCGACCGCCTTTTTCGCGGTTTCGGCCGCCGTTACGACATCCACAGGCGCCGCGCTCATCGCATCATTGACAAGCCGCGTATAGGTACCGGCGGCCATCAATGGCTGATTGAGCTCGTGCGCGACCGCGGCGGCGAGCTCGCCCATGCTTCCAAGCCGTGCCAGACGCGAATGCGATTCCTGCTGCAACCGCAATTGCGCTTCGGTACGCCGCCGCTCGGTCACCAGTTCGCCGGCAACCAGGCCCGTCACCGCCAGAACGAGCATGAGTGCCTGGAAAGCCGTTACGTCGAATGTTCCGGCAGGAAAAAGTTGAATGCCCAGGATCAGCCCGAGCTGCGTGACCAGAATCCCGACACTGACGCCTTCCGAACCGGTGCGGACAGCAAGCCAGACGATCGGCAGGAAGAGCACATAGAACAACTGGAATTGTTGTTCTTCCGCCAGACCAAACACCAACGCCAGCGCTATGCCGATTGCAACAAATTGGAGCGACGTCTCTGTGGTCATTGGGAGAATGCGGCGGCGCGTCAGTGCAAATAACGCAAATGGCGCGATCACCGTGATGCCGATGACGTCGCCAACCCAATAGCGCAGCGTCGCCGCCGTGAAGTCCGCAGGCGGCAACAATCCCGCGGCGATCGTCAGGCTCACATATCCGACTGCGACGAAAGCCGCGCTTACCACGGCAACGATCATCAGCAGCACGAGATCGCGCATTGAGTCGAGTGTCGGTTCAAACCGCAGCTTCGGATGAAGCAAAATCGTCAATGCAATCGAATAGCCGCCGCCGACCAGCACTGAAGCAAGGATTTCGACCTGCCAGGGCATGGCGAACTGCTGATTCAGGTAGTCGGCAAGCAAAGGACTGATGAGCAAAAATGGAATCATCCGCAGTCCAAACAGCAGAAGCAGCACAAAGCTCAAGCCGGTACCGGGATTCCAGGGCGTGATTCCGAGGTGCGCATAGGGCTCGATGAAGCTGATCCAGTCGAGAACGGCGTAGGCCGCAAGATAAATGAGCCCGACAACCAATTTGTGCGCGTCGAAAACTCGCGGGAATGCCATCGCTCGCAATCGCTCTGCCTGAATTCTGGTGGTCATCAATTTTAGACCTCTCCCGCGACGACACCCCGGATATTAATCCCTAGGGGGAAATACCCAAGTGCACCGCCCCGGGTATTCATCCTGAATTGTGGCGGGGTTTGGCGACCCTATTCTTGCAGCACGGCAAATTGAATTGCCGCAAGCGGGCAGGGATTGTGCCGAACAGACTTCCATTGACAGCGAATTCCCCGGTCCACGCGGGAAGCGTTCGACTGCGAAGACCGACAAGCCGTCAGCCATTGCGCAAGTGGCAAAGCATGCGTGGGCCCGCAGGCGGGCCAACCGGACGGGCGGGCGCGGGGATCTCCATCAGCTCCGTCCTCGTCAACTGGGCCGGGCTCGTTGCGCTTTGGGCACTCCCCTACCTGACATTGCTCGATCACCTCCGTGTCGACGCAGCGCGCTCTGAAATTTTGCAGTGGTCGCTGCTCGTCGTCGGCGCGCTCGGCCTTGTCAGCATTCTCTACACGGCATGGCGAGAAACGCTCGATCCCGCATGGCGCGCGCAACATGGGCTGACGCTTCGCAGGCGCCAAGAGCGCCAAGAGCACCAAGACCGCACGCACACCAGAAACGTCGCTTAGTCGAACTGCGCAGGGATTGCGGATGATCAATTTCTTGAACGATATCGGCATCAATACGCAGCCGCAGTTCTGGATATCGGTCGTTCAAATTATCTGGATCAACGTCCTGCTGTCGGGCGACAACGCCATCGTCATTGCGCTCGCCTGCCGGAATTTGCCGCAAAAGCAGCGTCTCACCGGAATGGTGCTGGGCACAGGTGTCGCGCTTTTGCTGCGGCTTGTCTTCGCGACCATCGTCTCCACGCTCATGTTGCTGCCCTACGTCAAGATTGCCGGTGGCGCCGCCCTTCTCTGGATTGCAGTCAAGTTACTGTCGCCCAACGAGGGATCAGAGAACGGAGATTCATCGTCCCAGAGCCTCTGGCGCGCCGTAAAACTTGTGGCCGTTGCCGACGTGGTCATGAGCCTCGACAACGTTATTGCCGTCGCGGCTGTCGCCGACGGAAGCCTGGCCCTGCTCGTGTTCGGGCTGGGCGTCAGCATTCCCGCCATTGTCGCGGGCGCGAACATCATCATGGCCATGCTCAACTATTTTCCGCTCATCATCTGGGCCGGAGCAGGCTTGCTGGGATGGATCGCGGGCGACGTGATTGCCAGCGACCCGATCATCGCGGACTACGCGGCGTCGTTTGGCGCCGGCGTGCCCGCAAAGGTCAAGCTCCTCTTCGCGATCGCGGGCATGGCCGGGACTGTGGGTTTCTGCCTCATCAGCCGCGCACGGCTGCGCGCACCGCGGCTCGATTATTAGCGCGTCAGAATAAGTCCAGATATTCCTTCTGCTCCCAGGGCGTCGGCTCCGGCTGTTCGCGCGACTCTTTCTGGAAACGCTCGAGTTCGGCTGCCTTGATATGCGTGTAGTAGTCGACAAAGCCCGCGCCAAAGCCGGCGCGGAAAATGTCGTCCGCGCGCAGCGCCGTCAGAGCCTCCCCCAGATTTTTTGGTAACAGCGCCGCCACGGCTTCGTAGGGCGTGTCGGCCGATGGGCCTGGATCGAGCCTGCGGGCGATACCGTCGAGCCCCGAATAGATCTGCGAGGCCAGATAGAGATAAGGATTGGCAGCCGGCTCGCCCACCCGGTTTTCAAGGCGGGTTGCGGCATCTCCCGGCTGGCCAAGGACGCGCACCATGGCGCCGCGGTTGTCGCGCGCCCAGATGGCGCGGTCGGGCGCGAGCGAATAGGGCCGATAACGTTTGTACCCATTGATGGTCGGCGTGGTGAAGGCCGCCGCCGCGCGCGCATGGCTGAGCAGGCCGCCAAGATAATATTTTCCGACCGTCGACAGCACGTCTCGGTGATCGAACGCGAACGCGTTGCGACGCGACCTGGTTTCGATCAACGACTGGTGCAGATGCCAGCCGCTCGACATCATGTTGGGCAACGCAGGCCGGCACATGAAGCTCGCGAGATAGCCGTGCCGGCGCGCAATCTGCTTCACCGCTGCGCGGAACAGCACCATGGTGTCGGCGCTATCCAGCCCCGACTGCGGGCGGAAAGTGAATTCGCACTGGCTTGGCCCGAGTTCGACCTCCACCGAACGCAGCGGCAAGCCGACTTGCTCGATGCCATGACGCAGCAGCTCCACCGCTGGATCGAGCATGTCGTAGCGGGATTCAGTGAGATACTGGTGCCCTTGCGTCAACAGGCTGACGTCGGGTGCTTCCGGAGGCCAGGTCGCGTCGGCAGGAGTCAGGCGCGGATTCGTCAGCTTGAACAGGTGAAATTCAACTTCCAGCCCGGCAACGAAATCGAAGCCGGCCTTGGCCAGCGTTGCGAGGGCGTCGCGGCAGCGCGCGCGCGTGGAAAAAGGTACGGGCTGGCCATTGGCGAAATAAATGTCGCACAGCATCCAGCCGGTTTTGTTCGCCCAGGGCAGAATGCGGAATGTCGTTGGATCGGCGATCATGACAAAATCGCCGCCGCCTTGCATCTGCTCCATCGCGAAGCCGCCACCGGGCGTAAACACCGGATAGACCGTGCGGTGCGCGGTGTCTTTCGCGAGCAGTGTCGTGGTCATGGTGACGCCGCTGCGCATCGCGCCTGCGGCTTCCGACGCGAGCAGCGCTTTGCCGCGCAGCACACCGTGCTGGTCCGCGAAGGAGAAGCGCACGATCTCGAGTTTTTCTTTTTTGATGATGCGTTCGACCTGCGCAGCCGCCTTGGCCTGCGCGTCGCCCCACAGCCCGTGGCGCTCGACGAAACTCGCTGATCTACGCGAACGCGGGGGCATTCGAATTAGTGCCCGTTGGCCCAGCTCGCAGCTTTGCGCTTCACAGCCTCGGTCTTTTGCCAATAGCCCTGCCAGTCGTCAGCAGGACCAATGCCGTCGATAGCCGCCGGGCCGGTCATGCCCGCGGCGCGCGCCGGATCGAGGACCATGATCGGCTTCTCGCCCTTGCCCGCCTGCTCGATCGCCTCCCGCAGCAACTTCCGATAGGCGCTGATAGCCTTATCGGACGTACCGAGATGTTCTTCGGTGCGGTCCTGGATCACGCCCATCGACTCGCAAGCCCACTGGTCGTGCACGTTGATGTCGGCGCCCATGCCGGTATAGGTCTCGTGTTCCTGCTCATGCGGATCGAAGCCGTAGTCGTTGCTCTTGTTTTTGTTCGGGATGTAGTCCGGCAACTGGTAAAGCGCGAGACGCTGGCGCCGCATTTCGTCCTTGTCGACGGCCGCACCGAACGAGGTGAAGATCGCGTACCAATAGTGCTTCGTATCGTCGATCGGCACGTGCCATTGCGTGATCGTCATCTCCCGACTCATCGGGATGATGAATGCATTGGGGAACATCAGGTTGGTGACGCGTACATGCATGCTCGCGTCGCTGATCTGTCGCAACGTCAACAACCGGAAACCGAATTCTGTCGGCTCAACTTCGATGCGCGGCCGTGTCACCTCGCGCATGATGCGCGACATCGGCATGTCGGAATCGCGCGAGGTATCGCGAAACAGCTTTCCATAGCCCTGGCTCGGATCTTCGTCCTGGAAAAACCGGTGCAGAAAAGATGTGTGGACGGGGTCGATGCCGACTTCCAGCGATTGCAGCCAGTTGCAGTCAATCATGCCCTTGAACGCAAACGTGTGGCTCGCGGGCGCGATGAAGCAATCGAAGCGTGGCAATGCCGGCGGCTCGCCCGGTCCAAGATAGGCGAACAGAATGCCGCTCTTTTCCACCACCGGATAGGATTTCTGTTTGACGTTTGCGCAAAGATTGCTGTCGTCGGGCTCGGCCGGCGTCTCCAGGCATTTGCCGTTGACGTCAAACAGCCAGCCATGAAAGGCACAGCGCAGCCCGCCGTTTTCGAGACGCCCGTAGGCGAGGTCTGTGCCGCGATGCGGGCAGCGGCGGCCGATCAAACCATAACGGCCCTGCTCATCCTTGAAGATCACCAGATCTTCGCCAAGCAGCCGTACGGGTTTCACCGGCCGGTTGCCGGAGAGCTCGTCAACCAGAGCCGCCGGTTGCCAATAGCGCCTCATCAACCCACCCGCCGGCGTGCCGGCTCCGGTTCGGGTGATGAGGTTGTTCTGTTCCGCACTCAACATCGGCAGTCATCCCCATGTAGGCCAAGGAGTGACTGTATACGAAATCCACAACCCACCGAAAGCTGCCGGTGGCCTCGCGCACGCAATGCAAAACGGCCGGCACCAGGCCGGCCGTATGAGCGATAAAAAGCGTAGGATCTAGTTCGAATGGCGCGCGGCGAAACCCATGTCCATGCGCCGCCGCCAGGCGGTCTGGCGCAAGCCCATCAGGCGTTGCGCAGCGGTTTTGGCTTCGGAGCGGCTCGCCGCCGCGCACGTGCGATACTCGAGATCGGCGACACGCGACACCAAAGGCTGCTTTCGAAAGAGCCTCGTGAAGACGCTGGCACCGTCATTCAATTTCAGATCCGCCAGCGAATTGGCCACGTTGCCGGAATGCCCGAAGGCGACGACCCGGCCGGTCATCGTATGGCGGACTTCGTAAACACCAGGGCCGATGGGCGCTTCAACATGTTCGCCGCTATGTGCATCGGGAAATCGTTTCCAATTACTCCAAGTCTGAACCATGAAAATCCCTCAAAATCTCATTCAAAAACGCGCTGCAAGAACGCGACAACTACCTATTGGTTCCGCCAGGTCAACTGGCTGTGTCGGGGCTGTTGATAAGCGGGCAATAACGGCTGCAATTTGACGCCGAGCAAGCTGCACGTATTTCCACCTACAAGTGCAGTTAATTGCTTCGGTTAATGGCCGGGCAAAACCAGAACCTTCGGCTTTGCCGGGAGGCTTGTCTTGCTTACTACCAGCGATGGTATTTCAGCCACTTCGACGTCCCACTCCTGGCGAACCCGTTGCAGGAAGCGGTCGAGGGTGTAGGCGCTGAAATAGTGCATAGGGACCATCAGCGGCGCCTTGAGCGCGTGCAACACCTCGACCATGCCGTCCAGATCAAGCGTATAGGACCCGTCCACTGGCACGAGCACGATATCGACACGGCCGATTTCGTTGAGCTGCTGCTGCGTCAACGTGTGATGCAGATGGCCGAGATGCGCGACACAGAGATTGGCAACCTCGAAAATGAAAATTGAATTGCCGTGCCGCTCGGTGCCGCCATCGAACGACCGGATATTGGTCGGCACATTGCGTACGCGCACGTCCTTGTATTGCAGATCGATGCGGGCGGGCTTCTCGTCGTCGGCCCAGCCGTGCAACACATATTTGATCGCCGGATCGGGCGCCAAAGTATAGTGCGTCGAATGCGCATGATTCATCGTCGCAATGTCCGGAAGCAGCGGCGACCTGACATAATCGTTGTAGTCGGTCGCAATTCGAACGAGCTGTGGGCTCTCGATCAGGAATGTCGAGTGGCCGATGTAGCTGAGGCGCAACTGATCGTGCTCGAGTGCGGCGAGGCGCAGCGACGCGGGCTGGACGAGCGGTGATCGCGTGGCGATCAGGCCAGGACAGCTTTCCGTCATTTCCGGTTTTGCAGGTGCAGGCGCTGCACCTTGCGCCCCCGCCTGCCCCGCGGATGCGATAACAAATACCGCCGTCAGGATTTTCAGCGCACCCATGTGCATGACACGACCCGCGTCCGTTCAGCGGCGGGAAATCTGACACGGTTTTGCGAACCTCGCTACCGGCCTCACGCGCAAATGAAGAGCGGCGCCCGGAGGGCGCCGCTGGTCATTACCCGCATAGTGCTGGTGGTCAGAATTGCTCGAAATAGCGGCGGTCGCGCATGGATATGATGATGCCTTTCGGCGTCACCACCAGCCAGCGGCCATCCTGACGCTTGATTTGCTCAACCGGGCCGAGGCCCGGCAGTGGTGCGCCTGGAACCACCTGATAGACGTCGCCGTGACCCTGCACGTAAACGTAGCCATCGCGCGTCTCGCGGATCGACCAGTCCGGCACGATCGACCGGCGTGCCGGCGGCGGTGGTTCGGCAGCCTGCGGCGGCCGCGGAGCCGGCAATGGCGCGGAGGTCTGCGGCGCGGGCGGGACCGTCTGCGGCGGTGTGATCGAACCGGTGATGTCCGCCGTCTCGCGGGTCAAACGATCGCTGAGTTTTGCAATCTGGCTGTGAGCGGCCTTGTTGGCGGCGTCGAGGCTCGCCTTCAAATTTGTGATTTCCTTGCTGAGATTCGCGACGGACTGTTGTGTCGCCTTGCTCTCTTGCATCGCGGCAATATCGACGGCCGGCGCTTTGGCAAACCCGCCGGTTGCCGCGGCCCCGACCACGGCGCCGAAGGCGGCTGCGATCGCCACGGATGCGGCAAGCAGCGCATAGCGTTTATGGCGTGGGCGCATATGGAAGCGTGCGAAATTCAACAGCGTTGATGACGTCTGGGCTGCGGGAGCGCTCGCCGCCTCGGCGGGAGCAGCGGGTGCCGCCGCCTCTTCCGCGACGACAGGGTCAGCGGCGATTTCCGCCGTTGCAGGAGAAATTGAAGGCGATTCGACCGCTGGCAGTTCAATGCCGAACAGTGTTTTTTCGGCCGCGTCGTCCGGGGTCGCCGCCGTGTCGCTGCCGGAAGTCTCGGTTGCCTTGCGCTTGGCCATGACTGCACGTCCTCGATTGGCTGTTCACCAATCGGTAACCATGTTCGGTTACCAATTGGTTACCAATCGCTTGCAGCACGCAGGGCGCGGCGCCAAATTAGCTGTCAGGACCTTGCACGGCGTTCCCTCCGTCGCACCGGACGCCGACCGGTCAGCGTGAGATGCCCAGGCGACTGCCCAGGCGTCTCACGCAATTCTCCTCATAATCGTCGATCAGACCGGCAGGCCGTTTTCCGCAGCCCGGGCTTTTAGCGAGACCGCCGGCCTGGCACCGATGTGCTGGATGACTTCCGCGGCCGCCAACGCGCCGAGCCGCGCGGCGGTGCGATGATCCTTGCCGCGCGCCAATCCAACCAGAAAGCCCGCGGCAAACAGATCGCCGGCGCCGGTAACATCGGCCACCTGCGTAACCGGCTCGGCCGCTACCGTCTCGACGGCATCGCGCGACACGACCACGCAACCTTTCTCGCTGCGCGTTACAACCGCGAGCTTGGCCTCGCCACGCAGCGCTTTCACCGCACTGTCGAAGTCGGCGGTCTCGTAGAGACTGTGCAACTCACGTTCGTTGGAAAATATGATGTCGACGACGCCTTTCCGAATGAGGTCGAGAAATTCTACGCGATAGCGATCAACGCAGAAGGCATCCGACAAAGTCAGCGCAACGCGACGGCCCGCCTTGTGCGCGATCCCTGCCGCCTTGACGAAAGCTTCTTTTGCCTGCGGCGGGTCCCACAGATAGCCTTCGAGATAGGTAACCGCGGCACTCGCGACCTGCGCCTCATCAATGTCTGCGGGCTTAAGATCCTGCGCAGCGCCGAGATAAGTATTCATGGTGCGCTCGCCATCCGGCGTCACCATGATGTAACAGCGCGCGGTCGATGGTCCCGCACTGGCCGGACGGGTGTCGAAGTCAACTTTGGCGGCGCGAATGTCATGCGCGAAGGCGCGCCCAAGCTCGTCGTCCTTCACCTTGCCGACAAAGGCCGCGCGGGCACCGAAGCTGGCGACGCCGACAATCGTGTTGGCCGCCGAGCCGCCGGAACTTTCCACCGCCGGCCCCATGGCGGCATAGATTGCTTGCGCACGCGCTTCGTCGATCAATGCCATGGTGCCCTTGTGCATGCCCTGCGCCACCAGAAAATCGTCGTCGGCACGGGCAATCACGTCGACAATGGCGTTTCCGATGCCGAGCACGTCGTAGCGGGGAGCGGTCATAAGGGGTCCTCGATGAAAGCGCGGGCAATATATCGATTAAGAAGTGTGACGCAATGTATCCGCTCAGCCGTCATGCACCCTGTACCGCCTGTGACGAAGCACACGCGGGCGGAGGCCCAACCGCTCGCGCGAAAGAGACTGCGCTACGGGTGCCACCACGTAGGACTTAGGGCGTGCCCTAGTGGGGGAGCGGAAGTCTCTTCAGCACCTCTAGACTCCACCAGAGAAAGTATCCGGCGATCAGAATGCCAAGCGCTATCTTCACGAGTTGGATGATAAGTTCGTCTTTGCTCATTTGGTCCTTCCCGCGGCTCGCCCCCGTGATTCGGACGCTCCTGCCTCTATAATGGAACGGCAGCGGCTTTGATATTGTCGCGCACCACCGTGCCGGGCCAAAAGCCTGGGCGCGGCTGGGGTTGCACTACCAACGCCATCATGCGATGTGGCCGCCGCGAGCCTGAGGGAGTGAGGCAATGTCGTTTAAGGAGCGGGTATTTTCCGGTGTGCAGCCGACCGGCAACCTGCACCTCGGCAATTATCTCGGCGCAATCACCAAGTTCGTGGCATTGCAGGATCGCTACGACTGCATCTATTGCGTGGTCGACCTTCACGCGATCACGGTCTGGCAGGATCCCAGCGAATTGCCGCGCGCGACGCGGGAAGTGACGGCCGCATTCCTGGCCTGCGGCATCGATCCGAAGAAAAACATCATCTTCAATCAGAGTCAGGTTGCCGAGCACGCCGAGCTGGCGTGGGTGTTCAATTGCGTTGCGCGCGTCGGCTGGCTCAATCGCATGACCCAGTTCAAGGAAAAGGCCGGCAAGGACCGCGAAAATGCATCGGTGGGACTCTACGTTTATCCAAACCTGATGGCTGCGGACATCCTTGTCTATCGCGCCACGCACGTGCCGGTCGGCGAAGATCAGAAGCAGCATCTCGAGCTGTCGCGCGACATTGCCCAGAAATTCAACAACGACTTCGCGGCATCGATCCATGCGCATGGTTATGGCGAGGCTTTCTTCCCCCAGCCAGAACCTCTGATCCAGGGACCCGCGACCCGGGTGATGTCGTTGCGCGATGGTTCGAAAAAAATGTCGAAGTCGGAAGCTTCGGATTATTCGCGCATCAATCTCACTGACGACGCCGACGCCATCGCCCAAAAAATTCGCAAAGCCAAGACCGATCCGGAACCGCTCCCGAGCGATGAGAAAGATCTGGCGCCGCGCCCCGAGGCCGACAACCTGGTCGGCATCTATGCGGCGTTGCAGGGCGTGAGCAAAACCGAAGTGCTGGGCCAGTTTGGCGGCGGGCAATTCTCTACCTTCAAGACCGCCCTCGTTGACCTCGCGGTCGCCAAGCTCGGACCCATTGGTTCCGAGATGAAGAAACTGGTGCAGGATCCGGTCTATATCGACTCGGTACTGGCCGACGGCTCGCTACGCGCGCAGACAATCGCCGCTGAAACCATGAAGGCGGTCAAGGATATCGTCGGCTTCGTGCGCCGTTAGTTTGCAGCGCGGGACACCCGCCTTGTCTGAGCGGCAGTCGTCATGCCACCATTGTCTGCTTGTGCGTGCATTTCCGCACATATGATCAGACCGGAGCGTGGCGACCATGAGCAGCAAGCGCCAAAGCTACGAAAAGGGGCACAAGCGCAAATACCTCGTGGTCATTGACGACACCGAGGAGTGCGACCGCGCAATCTATTGGGCAGCCAAACGTGCGGGCCGCACCAAATCACAGATCGTGATGCTGCGCGTGATTGAGCCCGGCGATCGCAACCAACAATGGCTCGGTGTTGCAGATCTCATGAAAGCGGAAGCGCAGGAAGCCGCAAATGCCACTCTCGACAAGTTCGCCGCGCGCGCGAAAAAAATTGCCCGCATTACACCCGACCGGGTGATCCGCGAAGGTGACACCGCCGAAGAGATCATCAAGCTGATCGATGATGATGCCGACATTGGCATCCTGGTGCTGGCTGCCGGGACGGGCAAAGAGGGCCCTGGCCCGCTTGTCTCCAACCTGGCCAAAACGGCAGGGACATTCCCGATCCCCGTCGCGGTCGTGCCGGGGCATCTGAGCGACGAGGATATCGACGCCAGTTCGTGAATTCTGCGGGGTTTGTGGTGGTTGACCGCACCACCCGCAATCGCCATTTATGCGTTATAGTGGCAGTGCCGTGCGGGCCTTGAACTCGCATGAGGCAAGGAGACCGTGATGTTCATCCAGACCGAAGCGACCCCAAACCCGGCGACACTGAAATTTCTTCCCGGCCGCGCCGTGCTCGAAAGTGGCACGCTCGACATGCCCAGCAAGGAAGCCGCGGCGCAGTCACCGCTCGCAACGCGACTGTTCGATATCGCCAACGTCAGTGGCGTATTCTTCGGTTCTGATTTCATCGCCGTCACCAAAAACGACGGCGACTGGCAACAGATGAAACCAGCGGTTCTTGGCGCCATCATGGAGCACTTTATGTCAGGTGCACCGCTGGTCGCGGACGATGCCAAAGTGACCGATCCGGCGGCGGACGAGTTCTTCGACGCCAAGGATGCCGAGACCGTGGCAACCATCAAAGACCTGATTGAGACGCGCGTCCGGCCGGCGGTCGCCGGCGACGGCGGCGACATTACATTCCGTGGCTACAAGGAAGGCATTGTCTATCTCAACATGAAAGGCGCCTGCTCGGGGTGTCCGTCGTCCACCGCTACCCTCAAGCATGGTATTCAGAATCTGCTGCGCCACTTTGTGCCCGACGTGGTCGAAGTCCGGCCGATGTAGCCCGCGGCACCACGCGGAACCTCGATTTCGTCGTCATGGCCGGGCTTGTCCCGGCCATCCCGATTCATGTGGCACATCGCCCGGCTAAGCGGGATCGCCGGGACAAGCCCGGCGATGACGCCGCAAAACAATGTTAAGCTCGATGTATGCGCGTCCTTGCCATTGATACAGCCCTGGAAGCCTGCTCGGTCGCCGTGCTCGACACCGAACGCGTCGACGCACGCGCGCATGAATCGCTTCCCATGCAACGCGGACATGCTGAAGCACTGATGCCGCTGATCGCGCGCGTGCTCGCGCGCAGCAATCTCGATTTTTCAGCGCTCGACCGCGTGGCAGTTACCACCGGACCCGGCAGCTTCACGGGCTTGCGTGTCGGCATTGCCGCCGCGCGCGGCATAGCGCTCGCCGCCGGCAAGCCTGCGATCGGGCTCTCGACATTGGCTGCGTTCGCAGCGCCATTGATTGCCGCCGATGATACTTTGCCAGTTGTGGTGGCGATTGATGCGCGCCACGACCACGTTTACCTGCAAGTGTTCGGACCCGGCGGCCGCACGCTGGTTGCACCCCGCATAACGCCATTGCGCGAAGCAATAAGGGTGTCGGCGTCCGGCGCACCACGCATCACCGGCAATGCGGCCAACATGCTGGCGAAGCTCTGGCCAGCCGGCGAGCGCGCGCCGACTTCGGTTGATCAACGCGGCGCACCTGATATCGATTGGGTGGCGAGACTTGGCGCGGCCGCAACCGACACCGGAACGCCACCGAAGCCGCTTTATCTGCGTGCGCCCGACGCCCATCCGCAGGACGCTGTTCAACTGGCCCGCCGATGATCGGTTTCATCCGCAGTCTTTTCTCGCGCGGCGAGCCGGCGATGTCCGAGGCGAGCCCGCAGGACGAGTCTGCGATTGCGGCCTTGCACGGCGCATCCTTCCGGCGCGGCTGGAGCGAACAGGAGGTTGAAGGACTGTTGCTTGACCGCCATGTGATCGCGCACCGCGCCCTGATCGGCGCGCGGCTCTCTGGCTTCATCATGTCGCGAGTGGTCGAGGACGAAGCGGAAATCCTGTCAGTGGCAGTCGCCGACCGCCAGCGTGGCCGAGGACTTGCACGTCGGCTGGTCGATCTTCATTTGCGTCGGCTGGCCGGACTTGCCGTTCAAACGGTCTTTCTGGAAGTCGACGAGCACAATGTTCCGGCGCTCCGGCTCTATCAGCGCGCGGGTTTCCGCGAGGTTTCACGTCGCCCCAATTACTATCCGGGACCTGGCGGCAAGGCCGCCGCCGCGCTGGTGCTGCGGCGAGACCTTTATTGATGTCATGATTGATGTCATGGACACATCCCGGGCACGGTCAATATGATATCAATGGTTGCAAGATCCCGACCGAAAAGTCGCCAGAGACGACACCGTGACCAACGCAAGTAAAACCACTCTTGAACGCAAAAATATCGAGGCCCTGTGCGCCGCCAAGGGCATGCGCATGACCGAGCAGCGCCGTGTGATCGCGCGCGTGCTGGCGGATTCCGACGACCATCCCGACGTCGAGGAGCTTTTCCGACGCTGTGCCAAAGTGGACGATCGTATTTCGATCTCTACCGTGTATCGCACGATGCGCTTGTTCGAGGATGCGGGTATCATCGAGCGGCATGATTTCCGTGATGGTCGCGCACGATATGAGACCAGTCCAGAGGCGCACCACGATCACCTCATCAATCTACGCAGCGGTGAAGTCATCGAGTTTCAATCTGAGGAGATCGAGCGCTTGCAGGCCGAAGTTGCGCGCAAGCTCGGCTACAAACTGGTTGACCACCGGCTTGAGCTTTACGCCGTGCCGCTCACCGACGACAAGAAACGCTAGCGCATGATTGATGCACCCGGGACGGGTTAGACGCCGATGGCGCGCGCGCTTGTCATTGCCGTGTTCTTTTTCACGATGACGCCACTGTTGATCTCCGTGCAGTGGTTGCTCGGCAAGATCAATTTGCCCGGCTGGGGTTACATCGCGTCGAACTACTATCGTGTGCTCTGCTTGCTCTTGCGCATCCGGGTGCGCGTCAACGGGGAGCCGGTGCGCGACCGCGCGGTATTTTTCGTCTCCAATCACGTCTCCTGGGCCGATATTCTCGTGATCGGTTCCATTGCTCCAGTCGCTTTTGTCGCAAAACGAGAAGTCCGCGATTGGCCGCTGGTCGGCATCACCGCAGAATTGCAGCGCACCGTGTTCGTCGATCGCACACGCCGGCATCAGACACCGGAGTCCGTGAGCCAGATTGTCAAACGGCTTGCTGACGGAACCTCGGTGGTGCTGTTCGCGGAAGGAACGTCGAGCGATGGAAACCGTGTCTTGCCATTTCGCTCGGCCCTGCTCGGTGCCGTCGAGGAGGTCGCCAGCCGTGGCGACGGAGGCGGCATTCTGATCCAGCCAATGGCGATTACGTATACCGGCCAACATGGCATTCCGATGGGACGCCAGCGCCGTCCGCTCGTGGCCTGGTATGGCGATCTCGACTTCATGCCACACATCAAGGCGTTCATCGAATGCGGGGCCGTCGATGCCGTAGTCAGTTTCGGCGAACCTGTGGTCGTCAGCAGCGCGACGGACCGCAAGGCCCTGACCCGGGAGCTGGAGACCGCAGTGCGCGGCCTTCTGGCCACAACCCTGCGCGGGCGCCCGTTGGTCCCGCAGCAGGCGGCGGAATAAGCAACGTTTATTTTTTTGGCGATTGCGGCTAAGACCGTCACTCGCGGTCTGCCTGCGTCTTAAACTTGTTGTAAAATCAACACTATAGTCGGGCAGGACAAATCCTGAGGCGACCGCTAGATTGGACCCGCCTCACACTGAAAAGCATGAGCAAAGCCCGCAAAGTCCACGTCAAATCGTTTGGCTGCCAGATGAACGTCTACGATTCCCATCGTATGGCCGACACTCTGGTCCCTGCCGGCTACAGCGAAACCGCGAATCCGGAGGATGCCGACCTCGTCATACTCAACACTTGTCACATCCGCGAGAAAGCAGCCGAGAAGGTCTATTCGGAGATCGGCCGGATACGAGAGATGAAAGTGGCCGCCGCGCGTGACGGCCGCAACATGCTGATCGCCGTCGCCGGTTGCGTGGCGCAGGCGGAGGGTAAAGAGATTATCCGGCGGGCCGGTGCCGTCGATCTGGTCGTCGGCTCGCAAAATTACCACCGCCTGCCGGAGATGATTGCGCGCGCTCGAGCCGGCGAAAAAGTCATCGACACGGAATTTCCGGTCGAAGACAAATTCGACGTGCTGGCTGCACCCCGGCGCGAGGCCATTGCCAAGCGCGGCATTGCGGCTTTTGTGACCGTGCAGGAAGGCTGCGACAAGTTCTGCACATTCTGCGTGGTGCCCTATACGCGTGGCGCTGAGATTTCGCGGCCGGTGGAGAAGATCGTCAGTGAAGTTGCGCGGCTGGCCGACGCCGGCGTGCGCGAGGTGACACTGATCGGGCAGAACGTGAACGCCTATCACGGCATCGGGCCCGACGGCACACCGTCATCGCTTGGTAAATTGCTGCATCGTCTTGCGCAGGTGCCCGGCATCCTCCGTCTTCGCTACACCACCAATCATCCGTGCGACGTAAATGACGACCTGATCGCGGCGCATGCCGATATTCCGGCGGTAATGCCTTATGTGCATCTGCCGGTGCAGTCGGGCTCTGACCGCATTCTCGCGGCCATGAATCGCAAGCATACGCGCCGGGACTATCTCGACGTGATCGCGCGTCTGCGGGCGCGACGTGCCGATCTCGCGTTCACGTCCGATTTCATCGTGGGCTTCCCGGGCGAGACAGAAACTGATTTCCGCGACACTCTCTCGCTCATCGACGAAGTCGGTTTCGCCAGCGCCTATTCATTCATGTACTCGCCGCGCCCAGGCACGCCTGCTGCCGAGATGGATGACCCGGCGACGCCTGCGGAAAAGTCGGAGCGCCTGCAGCGCCTGCAGGCTGCCATCACGCGCGATCAGCGCCGTTTTCTTGCGGGATTTACCGGCCGAACGCTGGATGTGCTGCTTGAAAAGCCGGGTCGGCTCCCTGGCCAACTCGTCGGCCGCTCCCCATATTTGCACGCAGTCCAGATCATGGCGCCCGCGGACATGATCGGTTCAATACACCGCGTAACGATTACCGAGGTCGGCACCAACACTCTTTTCGGCACGCTCGCCGAAAGAACCCAAACGCCCGTCCTCACCACAGCAGGAGCTTGATTAACCCTTGCGCACGACGGATCCCGTGATCCCGCCCGCCGCCGCCTCCGAGGAGACGGCCACCACGCAGACTGTGCTCGCGTTCGAGGATAACAAGCTCGCCTCGATGCTGTTCGGCCAATACGGACAGAACCTCGCGCTCATCGAACGCAGGCTCGGGGTGGTCGCGGAGCAGCGTGGAAATCATGTCACCATCGACGGATCGCGTGGCGCCTGCGAGCAGGCACGCCGCGTCCTGGAAGGCCTCTACGAGCAGCTCAAGCGCGGGCATGATTTGAGCCAAGGAGACGTCGACGGCGCCATCCGTCAGGCGATCGCGCAAGGTTCGCTGTTCGATTACGACCCGGCGGCCCCGCGGCCGGCCTTCGAAGAAATCAATTTGCGCAAGCGGCCGGTGCGTGCGCGCACGGCCGCGCAGGATGCCTATATCCGCGCACTCAAACGCCATTCACTTGTGTTTGGCACCGGACCTGCCGGCACCGGGAAGACCTGGCTTGCTGTTGCGCAGGCAGTGCAAATGTTCGAACGCAAGGAAGTCGACCGGATCATCCTGTCCCGCCCTGCGGTCGAAGCCGGCGAGCGACTTGGTTTCCTTCCCGGAGATATGCGCGAAAAAGTCGACCCTTATCTTCGTCCGATCTATGACGCGCTTTATGACCTGATGGATGCGCGCATTGTCGAGCGTGCCTTGCAGGCCGGTGAAATCGAGATTGCGCCCCTCGCCTTCATGCGGGGTCGTACGTTGTCCAATGCGGCCGTCATCCTCGATGAGGCGCAGAACACAACCTCCATGCAGATGAAGATGTTTTTGACGCGGCTGGGCGAGAACAGCCGCATGATCGTCACCGGCGATCCAAGCCAGGTCGACCTGCCCCCCGGCCAGAAATCCGGACTGGCCGAAGCGGTCAAACTGCTCGCAGGGATCGAGAATGTCGGTCATGTCGCATTCACACATGAAGATGTGATCCGCCACGAATTGGTGGCACGCATTGTGGAGGCCTATGACCGCGGCACGGCCGCACGCGAGGGCAGGGGATGAGGCCGACGCCCGAGCGGCGCGCATCCCCGCCGCAAGTCGACATTCAAATCCAATCGCCGCTCTGGAAAGCGCAGCCATTGGCTGAACAAACCGTGCGCGACGCGGTTACCGCGGCGGCTTCCGCACTCTCAACAGCGGACAGTGAAGTGAGTATTGTGCTTACGGACGATTCGGCGATGGCCGTCCTCAATCGTGACTGGCGCGGAATCGACAAACCGACCAATGTGCTGTCGTTCCCCGCGTCCGGCCATAAGGGCAGTGAAACAACGCGGTTTCTTGGTGACATCGTCATTGCCTACGAGACGCTTGTTCGGGAGTGCGATGATGACAATCGGAAGTTCCTGCATCATCTCGCCCATCTCACGGTGCATGGGTTTCTCCACCTCGTCGGCTACGATCACGAGACCGATGCACAAGCCGATGAGATGGAAGGGCTGGAAAGCAAGATCATGACGCGCATGAGCATGCCAGATCCTTATATTGCGCGCGATCTTGGCGACGCCTGACCGCCATGCCTGACAGCGAACCATCAAGCTCAAGTCCAGCCGGCGGCGTGCCTTTCGAGCCACGCAATTTGCCGGTGCCGGTGCCGCCTGTGCAAGATAGTGGCGACAACTGGTTCATGCGCGCACTGCGCACGCTTTTCCGCTGGAAACCGAGCACGATGCGCTCGGACCTCACGGACATACTTGATGCCATGAGTCCCGGTGAGTCCGGCTTTTCGCCGGAAGAGAGCCGGATGCTCAAGAACATCCTCGGCTTACGCGAGCGTCGGGTCGGCGACGTCATGGTGCCTCGCGCCGACATCATCGCTGTTCAGCAGGATATCAAGCTCGGCGAGCTCGTGCGCGTTTTCGAAGGCGCCAGCCATTCGCGGCTCGTGGTGTACGACGACACGCTCGATGATCCCGTCGGCATGGTTCATATCCGTGACCTGATCGCATTCATGACGGCACGCGCGGCCGTCGATCCGGAAAAGAACGCGAAACGAAAAAAGCCGCTGCCCGCCAATCTTGATCTGAAAGCGATCAATCTCGGCATGCCCCTGTCAGCCACCAAGATCGTGCGCGAAATCCTGTTTGTGCCGCCATCCATGCGGGTGATCGACCTGCTGGCGCGCATGCAGGCCACACGAATTCATTTGTCGCTGGTGGTTGACGAATATGGCGGTACCGATGGCCTCGCTTCGATCGAAGACATCGTCGAACAGATCGTCGGCGAGATTGCCGACGAGCACGACGAGGATGAGACGCCGGCGGTTGCGCAGCAACCGGACGGATCCTTCATCGCCGACGCGCGCGCCACGATCGACGATGTCGTTGGCGTCGTCGGCAGCGATTTTGACGTTGGTGACGCTGCTGACGATGTGGACACGATCGGCGGCTACCTCGTCACCCGCGCTGGACGTTTGCCGATCCGCGGCGAAATCGTCCCTGGTCCCGACTTGTTTGAATTCGAGGTGCTCGATGCCGATCCACGGCGCGTCAAGCGTGTGCGAATTACCCGCCTGAAGGAACGCCGCGACCGGCCGCGCGAGCCACGTCGCCGTGGCGAGGGCGATAATTTATTGGCCGGACAAACCTCGCCCTCTTCGCCGTCTGACGACGCAACTACCAAGAATTCGGAGTCCACAACAGGCGCCCGCCGACCGTGACGCTGGCCCGTTATTCCCACGCTGTTGTTCTCGCCTTTGGTTGGCGTCGCGCACTCATCGCGTTGGTCGCCGGCGCGGCATCGGCACTGGCGATAGCGCCCTTCAATATCTGGCCGATCTTGTTCGTGACATTTCCCGTGCTCGTTTGGCTTGTCGACGGTTCAGCTGCCGGCCGCTGGAGCGGAGCAACAAACGCAGCTTTGGCGGGCTGGTGTTTTGGCTTCGGCTATTTCACCGCCGGCCTTTACTGGATTGGCTACGCCTTTCTCGTCGACGCAAAGACGTTCGGCTGGCTCTTGCCCGTGGCCGTCGCCGGGTTGCCGGCCTATCTGGCGGTTTACACCGGTTTGGGGTTGGCCGCCGCCAGACTGATCTGGGTACGCGGACCGGAACGGATTTTGGCGCTTGCCGCTACACTGACGATCGCAGAATGGCTGCGCGGCCATTTGTTCAGCGGATTTCCCTGGAACACTTTCGGCTATGCTTTGACTGAGCCCCTGGTTCTGGCGCAGAGCGTCTCGCTCGTCGGCATCTGGACTCTCACTTTTCTCTGCATTGCTATCTGCGCCGCGCCGGCAGTGCTCGCCGACGACAGGGTCGACACCCGACATCCATACGTCCCGCTGCTTCTCGGTGCGGCAGTGCTGGCCGGTTTCATCGGCTACGGTACGACACGACTTTGGTCGCATCCGACAAGCTATGTGAGCGGCGTCAAGCTACGCATCATGCAGCCCAATCTGCCGCAGGACGACAAATTCAACTATGCGGCGAAGGCGCAGGTGATGGATCGCTACTTGCGCCTATCCGATCGCGCGACCGGGCCGCAGTCGAATGGTGTGCGCGATGTGACGCATTTGATCTGGCCGGAGGCGGCATTTCCGTTCTTCTTAACGCGCGAGCCGGATGCGCTGGCCCAAATCTCTGCGCTGCTGAAGCCGTCGACAGAATTGATCACCGGCGCGGTCCGCGCGGCATCGAACACCAATGAGCGCAATTCGCAGGCCTATAATTCAATTTACGTGATCGAGCCCGATGGCTCGATCCGCGCGGTCTACGACAAGGTCCACCTGGTGCCTTTCGGGGAATACCTGCCATTCCAGCGGCTCCTTGAACGGCTCGGTCTCAAGCAGTTGACCAAGGTCGTTGGAGGTTTTCTGTCGGGTGACCGGCGGCGCGCCATCGACGTATCCGGGGCGCCAAAAATGTTGCCGCTGATTTGTTATGAGGCGATCTTCCCCGACGCAGCGGTACCGCGTGGCGAACGGCCCGGATGGTTGGTCAATGTCACTAATGATGGCTGGTTCGGTATCAGCACCGGCCCGTATCAGCATTTCCAGCAGGCGCGCGTCCTCGCTATCGCGGAGGGATTACCGCTGGTGCGTGCCGCCAACACAGGAATCTCGGCGGTCATCGATCCACTCGGCCGGATCGTCGGCGCATTGCCGCTCGGCGTGGAAGGCGTGCTGGACGCACGTCTGCCAACGGCAATCGAACCGACGCTCTATTTGAGTTACGGCAACTACATTCTCGTTCTCACATTACTGCTGAGCCTATTAATCGTAGGCCGACGCCGGATTCGCGTATAAATTGAAGAATTTACAGGCCTGCCAATAAAGTTGTTCCGCGCTGCCCACGTTACGCGGGCGGCATTCTACATTCAGCGACGAATTGTCATCCTGCGAAAACGGCTGAAATCTATCACTTATTTCCCGATTACAGAGACTTCGCGGATTGCATTGGCGCCTTCACTTGTGACAACTACGCCTCCAAATGGGGGCATAGGAGAAATCTATGGCTAAGAAGGCACCGAATCCGATCGACAAGCACGTCGGGTCGCGCGTGCGCATGCGGCGGATGATGCTGAGCATGAGTCAGGAAAAGCTCGGCGACGCCCTCAGCCTAACCTTCCAGCAGGTCCAGAAATACGAGAAAGGCACCAACCGCATCGGCGCCAGCCGATTGCAGCAGATCGCGCAAATCCTGCAGGTTCCGGTTTCATTTTTTTTCGATGGCGCGCCACATGCGCTGGGCCATTCCGGCGGCATGAGCGAAGCGCCCTCGCCTGCCTATGTGGCTGATTTCCTGGCGACGTCCGACGGCCTTTCGTTGACCAAGGCGTTTATGCGCATCAAGAGCAGCAAGCTGCGTCGCCGCATTGTTGATCTGGTCGAGCAAATCGCCGGGGTGGACTGAATTTAGGGTCCAATCCCATCGTTAACGACGCATCTGCCCACCGCTGCCCGCATCTTGACCTCGTTCGCCGCCGCTGCAAGAACCTGCCCGTCATCACACGACGCGGCGGCGCGGCCGCGCCACGGGAGGAGTTGCAGCGGTGGCTCACACCAATTTTCTATTCACCAGCGAGTCGGTTTCCGAAGGTCACCCGGACAAGGTCTCCGACCAGATTTCCGACGCGATCCTCGATGCCTTCATCGAGAAGGACATCAAGCTCGGCATCGCCGACGACAGCCAGATCAATACGCGGCTGGGCTGCGAGACGCTTTGCACCACGAATAAAATCGTGATCGCCGGCGAAGGGCGCGGTCAGCTCTTCAAGACCATCAACGGCGTATCTGTAGTTGATCGGGAGTTGATCACCGAGATCGCGCGCGGTGTCGTCAAGGACATCGGCTACGACCAGAACGGCTTCTCGTATCACGGCGCCGACGTCGAAGTGCTGTTGCACGGGCAGTCGCCGGACATCGCCATGGGCGTGAATGCCAAGAAGAAAAAAGGCGGCGAAGAAGAAGGCGCCGGCGACCAGGGTATGATGTTCGGTTTCGCCTGCACAGAGAGCGAGGTCTACGAAAAGAATTCGTTCATGCCGGCCCCGATTTATTTCGCGCACAAGATCCTGAAGGTTCTCGCCACCAAGCGCCACTCCAAGCAACTGTTCGACCTTCAGCCCGATGCCAAGAGCCAGGTGACCGTCCAATACGTCAACGGCAAGCCGGTCGGTTGCACCAAGGTCGTGGTTTCGACGCAGCACAATGAAAAGAGCCGCAACGGCAAGAAGTACACGCCCGGCATGGTCAAGGATCTGATCGCCGACGCGGTCGAGTCCGCATTGCCCAAAGGCTGGATGCCGAAGAAGCCGTCCGACTTCCTGGTCAACCCGACCGGCAACTTCGTGGTCGGCGGACCGGACGGCGATTGCGGGCTTACCGGCCGGAAGATTATCGTCGATACCTACGGTGGCTATGCGCCGCATGGCGGCGGCGCTTTCTCCGGCAAGGATCCGACGAAGGTCGACCGTTCGGCGGCCTATGCCGCGCGCTATCTCGCAAAGAATGTCGTTGCCGCCGGTGTGGCCGAGCGCTGCACGATCCAGGTGGCTTACGCGATCGGCGTAGCCGACCCGATGTCAGTGCTCGTCGATACGCACGGCACCGGCAAAGTTGCCGAAAAAAAGCTTGAAAAAATTCTGCCCGAGCTCTTCCGCCTCACGCCGACCAATATCCGCCGGACACTCAAGCTGAATAAGCCGATCTACCGCCGGACCGCGGCCTACGGCCACTTCGGGCGTGCGCCCGACAAAGACGGCGGCTTCTCCTGGGAAAAGACCGACCTGGCGGCTGCAATCAGAAGCGCGGTGAAGTAGGCGATAGCACCACCACGATATTTCCTGTCATGCCCCGCGAAAGCGGGGCATCCAGCGCCAGATCGAGACCATTGTAGTAGTGTCATGGCCGGGCTTGTCCCGGCCATCCACGTCTTGCTTCACTGTCAACGCAGCAAAGAAAGACGTGGATGCCCGCGACAAGCGCGGGCATGACGATCGATGGAAGACATTCACACTCGACGCGCCTTCTTCGGACGCCGCAAGGGGCACCCGTTAAAGCCGCGCCAGGCCGCGCTGTTCGATACTTTATTACCGCGATTGGCGCTCGATCTCTCGGACCCATGCGCGGCCGATTTGCGCGCGCTATTTGCACCAGCGGTCGACCATCTGCGCCTCGAAATTGGCTTTGGTGGCGCCGAGCATTTGATCGCCGCGGCGAAAGCCAGCCCGCATACCGGCTTCATCGGCACCGACGCTTTCGTCAATGCCATTGCCAAGGCGCTGGCTGCGATTGACGCGAACACGCTGACGAATATCCGGCTCTATTTTGGCGACGCGAGCGAACTTCTCGATTGGATTCCGGACGCAGCACTTTCTCGGATCGATTTGCTTTATCCCGATCCTTGGCCAAAGCGTCGCCACTGGAAGCGGCGATTTATCCAGGATGAGAGCCTCAAGCGGCTGGCGCGCATCTTGAGAAAAGGCGGCGAGCTTCGCTTCGCGACCGACATCCCGGATTACACGGCGTATGTGCTGGCGCGCGTATTGCGGTCGCCTGATTTCATCTGGACGGCGGAAAGCGCCGACGACTGGCGCAAGCCATGGGCGGAATTTTCAGGCACGCGCTACGAGGCAAAGGCCAAGCGCGAAGGACGCGTCCCGGCCTATTTCATATTCCGCCGCGTTTGACTACTCGCCGGTGCCCTGCCGGACCTGCCAGAATCGCACAACGCGCTGGGCGGTTGTGGCGGTCAGCCGATCAAAATTTTCCAGCGCGGCATCGAGCGTCTGAGCGGACGGCTTGCTGCCGGGGCGCGCATTGAGGATCGCTTTCACCGTCGGCCAGCCAAACCCTATGGCGCGCGCGAGAATCAAGACCGGATCGGCGCGCTCACCATTCATCAATCGGTCCACCACCTCGACCGGCACCGCACACATCGTGGCCAGAGCGGCAATTGTCTCCTCGTATTTTCCGGCTTTGGCAAACTCGGCAATGTCGGCCTCTCCGAGCTTGCGCTCCTTGTGAAGCGTACGCACGGCCGCAAGCGCGGCCGCGTAATTGCGCGGCGCGGCTTTCGCCGCAACCTCGTCGGTCACTTGAGCAAGAATTCGCCGGATTTCCGCCTGGGTTTCCGGCTTGGCCTTCGACAGGAGGCGCCGCTGCACGACTTCACTCGCTTGAACGAGGAGCTGGCGGAACAAGCGCGGTGGAATGTCGGTGCGCATACCGACCTTCTCTGCCAGCACGCCGTCTTGTTCCGCGCGTTTCACCAACTTGCCGAACGCATTGTCCGACAGCTGTGCATGCCGATTGTTGGCAATAGAGCGCGCGACCTCCTGATCCCCGCGCTCGACCAGAATATCGGATAATGCTTCGCTGATCCCAAGGCGCGTCGACATTGCGAGCAAATGCGCCTGGCTCTTGGTTTCAGCGATATACATCAAGTCCGGATCGGCGAGCCGTGCTTGCTTGAGCACGGGGCCGGCAACATCAATGTTGTCGTTCTTGGCAAGCGCGCTGACGACACCGGGCGGCGCGTTCGGAACAGGTGCAACGCGACGCGCAAGCTCGGCAAGGGCCTTGGCTTCGATTTCTACGACGAGGCAGCCGATGACGTCATCAAACAGCGCGATGTGTTCCGCATTGAAACTTGGCGCGCAGTCGAGGAACAAGGTGGTGATGCGGCGCAATGTCTCCGCGCGCTTGTCGGCCGAGCCATGCAGCACGACGTCTTCCAACTCGGGAAGCAGCGAGGCGGGAACGCTCATACAAAACCTGCAAAACCTGCAAAACGCCAGAAAACCGGCCGGGCTAGCGCTTTTACGCAAATTTAAGGGCAGATTCTGAAGGAAGGGTTAGTCGTTAATGGGGCTACCGCTCTTGCATGGCTTCGCGAAATCGCTATATTTCCGGCGTTACTAGACACCCTCATAACCGAACGGGTTTTGAGAGTGGGTCCTGCCGGGCCCGCTCTTTTTTGTTACCAAATGGCTGTAAGCGACACCTTGCACAGGAACGCGGCTTTGGACGCCGCGCCGACCGAACCGCGGATCATCACTGAGCCGGGGTTGCCCGCGCGCGTCGCGGCTGTGGCCGAACCGGTGATCGAGCAGCTCGGATACCGGCTTGTGCGCGTCAAGGTCTCCGCCGCCGAAGGGTGCACGGTGCAGATCATGGCCGAACGACCGGACGGCAGCATGACGGTGGAAGATTGCGAGATGATATCTCGCGCACTCTCGCCGGTGCTCGACATGGCCGATCCGGTTGATCGTGCCTATCGGCTGGAGATTTCCTCGCCCGGTATCGACCGCCCGCTGGTCCGTAAATCGGATTTCGACCGCTTTGCCGGCCACCTGGTGAAAATCGAAATGGAAATTCCGGTGAATGGCCGCAAGCGCTTCCGCGGCGAAATCGTCGGGACCGACGGTGAGGTTGCGCGGATCCGCCGCGACGACGCAACAGAAGGCGAAGAAGCCGAAGTCCTGCTCCCGATTGAAGAGATGGGCGAGGCAAAGCTGGTGCTCACCGACGACCTGGTGGCGCAAGCCTTGCGGCGCGAAAAGGCCGCGAAACGCGAAGCACGCGAAGCGCGGAAGGAAGAACGACGAGTAGAGAGACAATCACGGCATCGGCCACAAAGGCCTGCCGCCAGAGGAGGAGAGTGAGCTATGGCTGTCAGCGCCAATCGGCTCGAGCTTTTGCAAATTGCCGACGCAGTCGCGCGTGAAAAGGCAATCGACCGCGGTATCGTCATTGCCGCGATGGAAGACGCCATCGCCAAGGCCGCCCGCTCGCGTTACGGCGCGGAGACCGACGTGCACGCCGAGATCGAACCGAAAACCGGCGATCTGCGTCTCACGCGCCACATGCTGGTGGCAGAGAGCATCGAAAATCCGTCCAATCAAATCACGCTCGAGGAGGCCCGCAAGCGCCATCCCGCAGCCCAGGTTGGCGACACAATTGCGGATCCGTTGCCGCCGCTGGAATACGGCCGCATCGCGGCCCAGTCGGCAAAACAGGTGATCGTGCAGAAAGTGCGCGAGGCCGAGCGTGACCGGCAATATGCCGAATACAAGGATCGCATCGGCGATATCGTCAACGGCATCGTCAAGCGCGTCGAATACGGCAACGTTGTCGTTGATCTCGGGCGCGGCGAAGCGATCGTGCGCCGCGACGAACTGCTGCCGCGCGAGGTGTTCCGTAACGGTGATCGCATCCGCGCCTATATTTATGATGTGCGGCGCGAGCCGCGCGGTCCGCAGATTTTCCTGTCACGGACCCATCCGCAATTCACTGCCAAGCTGTTCGCGCAGGAAGTTCCGGAAATTTACGACGGCATCGTCGAGGTCAAGGCGGTCGCGCGCGACCCGGGTTCGCGCGCCAAGATCGCGGTGATCTCGCGCGATTCTTCCGTCGATCCGGTCGGCGCCTGCGTCGGCATGCGTGGCTCACGTGTGCAGGCCGTGGTGAACGAATTGCAGGGCGAGAAGATCGACATCATTCCCTGGTCGCCCGACATTGCCACGTTCGTGGTGAATGCGCTGGCTCCGGCGGAAGTCGCCAAGGTCGTGCTCGACGAGGACAAGGAGCGCATCGAGGTGGTGGTGCCGGACCAGCAACTATCGCTGGCCATCGGCCGCCGCGGCCAGAATGTGCGGCTGGCCTCACAACTGACCGGCTGGGACATCGACATTCTGACCGAGCAGGAAGAATCGGAGCGCCGCCAGGCCGAATTCGAAAACCGTACGAAGATTTTCGTCGAAGCGCTCAATCTCGACGAGGTTGTCGGACAGTTACTCGCTTCGGAAGGTTTCGGCTCGATCGAGGAACTTGCCATGGTCGACGAAAAGGAAATCGCCGGCATCGAAGGCTTCGACGAGGACACCGCGCGCGAACTGCAGGAGCGCGCCAAGGAATATCTCGACAAGCAGGAGGCCGAACTCGACGCCAAACGCGTTGAGCTTGGTGTCGATGACGCGCTCAAGGACGTGCCGGGCGTCACCACGAAAATGCTGGTCGCTTTCGGCGAGAACGGCGTGAAGACCGTGGAAGACCTCGCCGGTTGCGCAACGGACGACCTCACCGGCTGGACCGAGCGCAAGGATGGCGAATCCAAGCATGAGCCTGGTTTCCTCGACGGCTTCGACATTTCGCGTGAAGACGCCGAGCACATGATCATGCAGGCGCGGGTGAAAGCTGGCTGGGTGACGGAAGCCGAACTGGCACCGCCGCCTTCCGCCGAAACGCCCGCCGAAGAACCGACCGACGCACAAGCGTAAGGAGCCTCGACAACGACGATGCTGGCAATTGCGCAGGACAACGAGCTCGATCGCGGAGCGACCACTGTCGCTCCGGGGACTGAGCGCACTTGCGCGCTGACCCGCGAGCTCAAACCGGTGGCGGAATTGATCCGCTTCGTGGTGGGCCCGGCCGGCGACGCGGTGCCCGACGTCAAGCGCAAGCTGCCTGGCCGCGGTATCTGGATCACCGCGACCCGTGACGCAATCGAGGATGCAACGAAACGCAACGTGTTTGCTCGCGGCTTCAAGCGGGAGATCCGCGTTGCCTCTGATCTGGCTGCGCAAACCGAGCGGCTGATCGAACGTGCCGCGCTCGACGCCTTGGCAATGGCGGGCAAGGCCGGTGTGGTGGCCACCGGTTTTTCCAAGGTCGAGGCAGCGTGCGGCGGGGACGACATCCTGGCGCTGATCCACGCCGCTGACGCGGGCGATGATGGCAAGCGCAAGCTTGCCGCCGCCCTGCACCGCAATAGTGCCGGAGAATCGCGCGAAATCACCGTGATCGACGCATTTACCGGCATCCAATTGGATTTGGCATTGAACCGCCCAAATGTGGTACATGCTGCCCTGCTTGCCGGGCCCGGGAGCGAGACTTTTCTCGCGCGTGTTGCGCGTTTAACGCGCTTTCGGACCGGAATCTCGCCCGAGACGGTTAGCGCGCATGCGCCGACGGACGGCGCATAAGGACACAGTACGGAATGAGCGAAACGAAAAACCCTGGCGAAAAGAAACTCAGCGTCGGCAAGCTGACGCTGAAGCCGCGCACTGAGACGGGCGTGGTGCGTCAGAGCTTCAGCCACGGCCGCAGCAAGCAGGTTGTGGTTGAGAAGGTTAAGCGCCGTGCCGTCGGCGGGCCGGGCGAAGCCAAGCCCGAGCCGGCGCCTGTGGTCGAGACAAAGAAGCCTGCTCCCAGCAAGGCGCCTGCCGCACCGGCTGCACGCACCGCAGCAGCGCCGACCGAAGCAAAGCCGAAACCGTCGGGCGTCGTACTGCGCACCCTCACCGAGGAAGAGCGTAGCGCGCGCGCGCATGCGCTCGCCGATTCGCGCGTGCGCGAGGCCGAAGAGCGCAAGATCGCCGAAGAGGAAGCGCGGCGCCGCGCAGGCCGCGAGTCGATCGACCGCAGCGAGCGGGAAGCGGCTGAAGCGCGCAAGCGCGAGGAAGATGAACGCCGCAAGCACGACGAGGAAACCAAGCGCAAAGCCGGAGAAGTCGCCAAGAAGCGTTTCGGCGGGGATGAAGCCGCGCGGACTGGGCCGGGAGCTCGTCTCGCGCTCGAGGCCGATGACGACGAAGCGCCCCGGCCGCGCCGGCCCGGCGCGGCGCGCACGCCTGCTGCGCCCCGGCCAGCCCCGCGTGTCGGCGCCGAAAAACAACGCGGCCGCCTGACGCTGGTCACTGCGCTGCGCGCCGACGAAGTCCGCGAGCGCTCCGTCGCTTCGTTCCGTCGTCGTACCCAACGCCTCAAGGGCATCGCCTCCAACGAGCCGAAAGAAAAACTCGTCCGCGAAGTGACAATCCCCGAAGCAATCACCATCCAGGACCTCGCCAACCGCATGTCGGAACGCGCGGTCGATGTCATCCGCCTGCTGATGAAGCAGGGCCAGATGGTAACGATCAATGACGTGATTGACGCCGACACGGCTCAACTCATCGCCGAGGAAATGGGCCACAGCGTACGCCGCGTGGCCGAAGCCGACGTGGAAGAAGGCCTGTTCGATGTTGCCGACGATCCGGCGCTGCTTGCACCGCGCGCACCGGTGGTCACCGTCATGGGCCACGTCGACCATGGCAAGACATCACTGCTCGATGCTATCCGGTCTTCCGACGTGGCGGCAGGCGAAGCCGGCGGCATCACCCAGCATATCGGCGCTTACCAGGTGACGGCACCTTCGGGCGCCAAGATCACGTTCATCGACACGCCGGGTCACGCCGCCTTCACGGCTATGCGTGCGCGCGGCGCCAAAGTCACTGACATCGTCGTGCTGGTCGTCGCCGCCGACGACGGCGTCATGCCGCAGACGATCGAAGCGATCCACCACGCCAAGGCTGCGAAGGTGCCGATCATCGTCGCCATCAATAAGATCGACAAACCGGATGCAAAGCCGGATCGCGTGCGCACAGATTTGCTGCAGCACGAAATCCAGGTTGAATCGATGGGCGGCGAAGTCGTCGACGTCGAAGTTTCCGCCACCAAGAAGACGAACATCGACAAGCTGCTCGAAATGCTCGGCTTGCAGGCGGAAATCCTCGATCTCAAGGCCGATCCAAATCGCGCGGCGGAAGGCACCGTGATCGAGGCCAAGCTCGATCGTGGCCGCGGCCCCGTTGCAACGGTACTGATCCAGCGTGGCACGTTGCGCGTTGGTGACCTGGTGGTGGCCGGCGCCGAGTGGGGCCGCGTTCGAGCGCTGGTCTCGGACACCGGCACACCAATCGAAACGGCTGGTCCGTCAACGCCGGTCGAGGTTCTCGGATTCTCCGGCACGCCGGATGCCGGCGATCGTCTGGCCGTGGTCGAAAACGAAGCGCGCGCCCGCGAGGTAACTGATTATCGCGCTCGCCAGAAGCGCGAGAAAACGGCAGCGCGCGCCACCGGCATGCGCGGCTCGCTCGAGCAGATGATGGCGCAGGCCAAGACCTCGGGCCGCAAGGAATTCCCATTGGTGATCAAGGCCGACGTGCAAGGCTCGCTGGAAGCCATTGTCGGCGCGCTCGACAAGCTCGGCACCGACGAGGTGGCGGCGCGCGTCCTGCATGCCGGCGTCGGCGGTATTTCCGAATCCGACGTAACGCTCGCCGAAGCCTCGGGCGTGCCGATCATCGCCTTTAATGTGCGCGCCAACAAGGAAGCGCGTGAGTCGGCCGAACGCGCCGGCATCGAGATTCGCTACTACAACATCATCTACGATCTCGTCGACGACGTTAAAAAGGCGATGTCGGGCCTGCTACCCCCGACGTTGCGCGAGACAATGCTCGGCAATGCGCAGATCCTCGAGATCTTCAATGTTTCCAAGGTCGGCAAGATCGCTGGCTGTAAGGTCACCGACGGCACCGTCGAACGCGGCGCCAATGTACGGCTGATCCGCGACAACGTTGTGATCCACGAGGGCAAGCTCAGCCAGCTCAAGCGCTTTAAGGATGACGTGCGCGAAGTCGGCGCCGGCATGGAATGCGGCATGGCCTTCGAGAATTACCAGGACATGCGGCAAGGCGACGTGATCGAATGCTACCGGGTGGAGCAGATTCAACGCTCGCTGTGAGTCCAAGCCTCACAGCGTAGGTTAAGAACGCGCCACCCATTTCCCTGTCATGGCCGGGCCTGTCCCGGCCATCCACGACTAACTTCCTTCACTGAAGGAAGACGTGGAGGCCCGGCACATAGGCGTGCTAAGGCACGCCGTCCTTCCGGACGGCTATGGCCGGGCATGACGAATTGAGAATGTGAAACTTATGACACGGCAAAAACATCGCGACGCATCTCCAGGTGGAGGATCCCAACGCCAGTTGCGTGTGGGCGAACTGGTGCGTCACGCGCTCGCCGAAATGCTGACGCGCGGCGAGGTACACGATCCGGTTATAGAGAAGCATCTCGTCACCGTGCCGGAAGTACGCATGACCGCCGACCTGCGGCTCGCCACCGTCTACGTCATGCCGCTGGGCGGCCGCGATGCCGAAGAAGTCGTCGCCGCCTTCGAGCGGCACAAGAAATTCCTGCGCGCGGAACTGGCGCATCGCATAAATCTTAAATTCGCGCCGGATATCCGTTTCCGCGTCGACGAACGCTTCGCCGAGGCCGATCGCATCGAAAAGCTGCTGCATTCGCCGGAAGTGAAACGCGACCTCAATCATAAGGACGAAAAGTGAGCGAGCGCGAGATCGACGGCCTTGTTCCCCCTCATGTCGAGGAGCCGCCCAACGGGTCCGCGCACAGCGCGGCCCGCGGGCCGGCTCCGGCGGCACCTTCAGGCGCGCGGCAAAAACAAAAGAAGCGTGACAAGCGCGACGTGCACGGCTGGATCGTGCTCGACAAGCCTGTCGGCATGACGTCGACCCACGCCGTCAGCGTCATAAAACGCTTGTTCAGTGCCAAACGCGCCGGCCATGCCGGCACGCTCGATCCGCTCGCTTCCGGAGCCTTGCCGATCGCACTCGGCGAAGCGACCAAGACAGTTCCGTTCGTCATGGATGGTCGCAAGATTTATCGTTTCACCGTGCGCTGGGGCGAGGAGCGCGACACCGACGACGCTGAGGGCCGCGTCATCGCGAGCAGCGATCAAAGACCATCGGCAGAAGCCATCCGGGCCCTGCTGCCGTCTTTCACCGGCACCATTCAGCAGGTGCCGCCACGCTACTCGGCAATCAAGATCGAGGGCGAGCGCGCCTACGACCTCGCGCGCGACGGCGAGGAGGTCGTTCTCGCGGCAAGACCGGTCGAGATCGGCCGGCTGGAACTCGTTAACGTCCCGGATCCCGACCATGCGGTACTTGAGGCCGAATGCGGCAAAGGGACCTACGTACGCTCATTGGCCCGCGATCTCGGCCGCACTTTGGGCTGTTTCGGCCATGTCAGCGCCTTGCGGCGCGCCGCGGTAGGGCCGTTCGACGAAGAAACCATGATTCTGCTGGAACAATTGGAGGCTCTATGCCATAGAGCCGCGTCCGGCGAGGCGAGCCTCGCGGACGCTCTAATGCCCGTTGAAACCGCGCTGGACGACATCCCGGCGCTGGCTGTCAGCCGGGCAGATGCGGCAAGGCTTCAAAGAGGCCAAGCCGTTTTGTTGCGCGGACGGGACGCACCCAATTTCCGCGGCACAATCTACGTAACGGTATCGGGCGAGCTATTGGCCCTGGCCGAACTGGATCGTGGCGAAATCGTCCCCAAGCGCGTGTTCAACCTCGCCGGCCTGATGGGCAGAGCCGGGCGTAAGAAAGGATGACCGATGTCGGTGACCGCCGGCCGCAAGGCCGAAGTAATAAAGACGTATGCCAAAAAGCCCGGAGACACCGGATCGCCGGAAGTGCAAGTGGCGATCTTGTCCGAGCGCATCAACAATCTCACCGAGCATTTCAAAGCCCACGTTAAGGACAATCATTCCCGTCGTGGGTTGCTCAAGATGGTGGGACAGCGCCGCCAGCTCCTCGACTATCTGCGGCGCACAAATGAAGCGAGCTACAAGAATTTGATCGACAAGCTCGGCATTCGCCGATGATTTATTCCGCGCAGGGCGCATGTGCCCTGTGCGTTTCGTGCAGCGAATGCGTGTGACGCGTTCGCTTGACTACGCCGGCAGCGATAGGCGCGGCCGGCAATTTGGCAAGAGCCGATAAGGATCGCCTCTTGCGGCAAGGCAAGGTTCGAACGCCATGGCAGGATCGCCAGACGCTGTTGCTCCCCGCACCGCGGTGATGTGCGACAGCTTCTCGCCGTCTTGCTCATGGCTTTCGGGGCTTGCCGAAAACCATGAAAGACTGAAGCAATGTTCGATAAGCATTCCGTTGAGCTCGATTGGGGTGGGCGCAAGCTAACCCTCGAGACAGGCCGCGTTGCGCGCCAGGCCGACGGCGCCGTGCTCGCCACCTATGGTGAGACCACCGTGCTCGCCGCCGTCGTGGCGGCCAAACAGCCGAAGGAAGGAATCGATTTCCTTCCGCTCACCGTCAACTACACAGAAAAATACTACGCAGCTGGACGCATTCCGGGCGGCTACTTCAAGCGTGAACGCGGTCCGACCGAAAAGGACACGTTGACGTCACGTCTGATCGACCGACCGATCCGTCCCCTGTTCGCTGATGGCTGGCGCTGCGATACGCAGGTCACCGTGACCGTGCTGTCGCACGACATGGAAAACGATCCCGATATCGTTGCGATGGTGGCGGCCTCCGCCGCGCTTACGCTTTCGGGCGCTCCATTCATGGGGCCGATTGGTGGCGCACGCGTGGGCTTTATCAACAACGAGTACGTGCTCAATCCGTCGATCGATGAAATGCCGGAGAGCCAGCTCGACCTCGTCGTCGCCGGCACGCAAGACGCCGTCATGATGGTGGAATCGGAAGCCAAAGAGCTGTCCGAAGAAATCATGCTCGGCGCCGTGATGTTCGGCCACCGGCACTTCCAGCCGGTGATCGACGCGATCATCAAGCTCGCCGAAAAAGCGGCGAAGGAGCCGCGCGAGCTGACCGCCCCCGACCACAAGGCCCTGGAAAAGGAAATTCTCGGGCTTGCCGAGAAGGACCTGCGCGCCGCCTATTCGATCGTGAAGAAGCAGGACCGCCAGAACGCTGTCGCCGCCGTGAAGGAAAAGGTGATGGCGCATTTCTTCCCGGAAGGCGCCGAGCCCACATATGACAAGCTGGCGGTTGCCGGCGTGTTCAAGGAGCTCGAGGCCAAGATCGTTCGCTGGAACATCCTCGACACCAAGAAACGCATCGACGGCCGCGACCTCAGCACCGTGCGCCCGATTGTCGCCGAAGTCGGCGTGCTGCCGCGCACCCACGGTTCGGCGCTGTTTACGCGTGGTGAAACCCAGGCATTGGTCGTGGCGACGCTCGGCACCGCTGAAGACGAGCAGTTCATCGATGCACTGCAGGGAACCTATAAAGAGACGTTCCTTCTGCACTACAACTTCCCGCCATATTCGGTCGGCGAGACGGGCCGCATGGGCGCGCCGGGACGGCGTGAAATCGGCCACGGCAAGCTGGCGTGGCGCGCGATCCACCCTATGCTGCCGACGCCTGCCGAGTTCCCCTACACCATCCGCGTCGTCTCGGAGATCACCGAATCGAACGGCTCCTCGTCGATGGCATCGGTGTGCGGATCTTCGCTTGCGCTGATGGACGCCGGCGTGCCGCTCAAGCGGCCGACCGCAGGTATCGCCATGGGCCTCATCCTCGAGGACAAGCGCTACGCGGTTTTGTCCGACATCCTCGGCGACGAGGATCATCTCGGCGACATGGATTTCAAGGTGGCGGGCACTGAACAGGGCGTCACGTCACTGCAGATGGACATCAAGATCGCCGGTATCAATGAGGAGATCATGAAGGTTGCCCTCGCCCAGGCGAAGGACGGCCGCATGCACATCCTCGGCGAGATGGCCAAGGCACTCACAGCCGCGCGCGCCGAACTCGGCGAGCATGCCCCACGCATCGAGATGTTCAAGATACCGACCGACAAGATCCGCGAAGTGATCGGCACCGGCGGCAAGGTGATCCGCGAGATCGTCGAGAAGACCGGCGCAAAGATCAACATCGAGGACGACGGCTCCGTGAAGGTTGCCTCCGCCGACGGCGAGTCGATCAAGGCGGCAATCAAGTGGATCAAGTCGATCGCTTCCGATCCGGAAGTCGGCGTGATCTATGACGGCACTGTCGTCAAGACGATGGACTTCGGCGCTTTCGTCAACTTCTTCGGCGCCAAGGACGGGCTCGTGCACATCAGTCAGCTCGCCGCCAACCGCGTCAACAAAGTCACCGACGTCGTCAAGGAAGGCGACAAGGTGAAGGTGAAGCTGCTCGGCGTGGATGAGCGCGGCAAGGTCCGCCTGTCCATGAAGGCGGTCGATCAGACCACCGGCGAAGACCTGGAAGCCAAGCAAAAGGCCGACGGCGGCGACCGCCAGCAGGCCGCCGGCGCCGAATAATCCCATTCCGGAATGAATGCGAAAAGGCGGCCCATGCGGCCGCCTTTTATTTGCTTTGCGCCCAGGCGCGCGCGACGCACTCGCCGTGCCGTACGTCCGTTTGACAATCTCTCCGAGAAGACCAGACAATGCGATTAGACCTGATCAGCGCCAGCACGTAAAAGCGCCTTACGCGCGCGCTAAAGGTACGCCCGAACCGCGATCGGAGGAAAAAGATGGACGCGAAGACTGACGACAAGAGCGCGGGCAAGTGCCCGTTCACGGGGACCCGCCGACGCTCGAACCGCGACTGGTGGCCGGAGCATCTCGATGTCGGGGTGCTGCACACGAACGCTCCTGCCGCCGACCCGATGGGCGAGGCCTTCGACTACGCCAAGGAATTTGAAAGTCTCGACCTCGATGCCGTGATCAAGGACCTGCAGGCGTTGATGACCAGCTCGCAGGAGTGGTGGCCGGCCGACTTCGGCCACTACGGCGGCCTGATGATCCGCATGGCGTGGCACAGCGCGGGCACTTACCGCATTACCGACGGCCGCGGCGGCGCCGGCGCCGGGCAACAGCGCTTCGCGCCCCTCAACTCGTGGCCGGACAACGCCAACCTCGACAAGGCGCGCCGCCTGCTGTGGCCAATCAAGCAAAAATACGGCCGCAAAATCTCCTGGGCCGACCTGATGGTCCTTGCCGGCAACGTCGCGCTCGAATCCATGGGCTTCAAGACCTTCGGCTTCGCCGGCGGCCGCGCCGATGTGTGGGAGCCCGAAGAGCTTTACTGGGGGCCCGAAGGCACGTGGCTCGGCGACGAACGTTACAGCGGTGAACGCCAACTTTCCGAGCCGCTCGGCGCCGTGCAGATGGGCCTGATCTACGTCAACCCGGAAGGACCGAACGGCAATCCCGACCCGGTCGCCGCCGCCAAGGACATCCGTGAGACGTTCTTCCGCATGGCGATGAACGACGAGGAGACCGTTGCGCTGATTGCGGGCGGTCACACCTTCGGCAAGACCCACGGCGCCGGCGATCCCTCGCTGATCGGCCCGGAGCCGGAAGGCGCCGCTCTCGAGAACCAGGGCCTTGGCTGGACGAGCAAGTATGGCAAGGGCTTCGGCGCCGACACCATCACCGGCGGCCCCGAAGTGACCTGGTCGCAAACACCGACCAAGTGGAGCAACCACTTCTTCAAGAACCTGTTTGAAAACGAATGGGAACTGACCAAGAGCCCGGCCGGTGCGAAGCAGTGGAAGGCAAAAGGTGCGGAAGCCACCATCCCGGACGCCTTCGACAAATCGAAGAAGCATGTGCCGACCATGCTGACCACCGACCTCTCCCTGCGCTTCGACCCGGCGTACGAGAAAATCTCGCGGCGTTTCTACGAGCATCCGGAGCAGTTCGCGGACGCGTTCGCCCGCGCCTGGTTCAAGCTCACGCATCGCGACATGGGTCCGATCGTGCGCTATCGCGGCAAGCTCGTGCCGAAGGAAACGCTGATCTGGCAAGACCCGATTCCGGCGGTGAATCATCCGCTGATCGACGACAAAGACGTTGCCGCTCTGAAGGCAAAGATCCTTGCCTCCGGCCTCACCGTGCCACAGCTCGTCTCGACCGCGTGGGCCTCCGCCTCGACCTTCCGCGGTTCCGACAAGCGTGGCGGCGCCAACGGCGCGCGCATTCGCCTTAGCCCCCAGAAAGATTGGGAGGCCAACCAGCCGAAGCAGCTCGCGACGGTGCTGCAGAAGCTCGAAGCGATCCAGAAGGAGTTTACCGCCGGCGGTAAGAAGGTGTCGCTCGCCGACCTGATCGTTCTTGGCGGCTGCGCGGCCATCGAGAAAGCCGCGAAGGACGGCGGCACCGACGTAAAGGTCCCCTTCACGCCGGGTCGCATGGACGCCTCGCAGGAGCAGACCGACGCCGCATCTTTCGCGCCGCTGGAACCCCGCGCCGATGGTTTCCGCAACTATCTCAGCGCCAAGCATCAGTTCATGG
>Ga0265325_10000057_pt1 | contig 77333 bp, 62 predicted proteins | sample 41420metaG_FD_202090 | JGI IMG/M metagenome (GOLD analysis project Ga0265325, IMG submission 202090) | Rhizosphere microbial communities from Carex aquatilis grown in University of Washington, Seatle, WA, United States - 4-14-20 metaG | ecosystem: Host-associated > Plants > Roots > Rhizosphere...
ATGTCCACGCCCAGATCCTCAAGAGCGTGAGCCATGGTCAGCTTTTCCTGCGTCGTCATGCTGCAGCCCGGCGACTGCTCGCCATCCCGCAGGGTGGTGTCGAAAAAGACTACATGTTTTTGAGTCATGAACTCGCCTGTCAGGGGGAAGCCCTTCTCTGACTATTTCAGTCTCTCGCATCGGACGCTTATAACGCAAAGTTATTATTTTTGTGGACTCGATAAATAATGCTTATGATAAACAAGTCGGTCAAGCCGCCGGCCCAAACGGGAGTAAATTCATGGAACTTAACCAGCTTGAAACATTTCTTGCCGTGGCCGAGGAACGTAGTTTTTCGCGCGCGGCCGTGCGCATGCATCGCACCCAGCCTGCTATCAGCCAGGTCATTCGCAAGCTTGAAGAATCGGTGGGCGAATCGCTGTTTGACCGTGCCGCCCGCGATGGCTCGCTGACAGCCGCCGGGGCTCTGCTGCGCGACTATGCACAGCGGCTGCTGGCACTACGGCGAGAGGCGTCAAGCGCGCTGGGCGAGCTCAAGAGCGTGGAGCGCGGACACCTGCAACTGGCCGCCAATGAATACACCTGCATGTATCTTCTGCCGGCCATCGACGCCTTTCGCCGCGAGTATCCCCATGTGAATGTAACGGTGCACCGCACTTTGGCCTCGCGTGTGCCTGAGGAACTGAACCTGCGTACATTCGAGCTCGGCGTCGTCTCATTTAAGCCTGACCCGGCGCAATTTCGCACCATCGCTGTCTATGGCGACAGTCTCGCTTTCATTGTCAGCCCCAATCATCCCCTTGCCTCGGTCGAACGGATCTCCATCAACGATCTAGGCAGCGAGCTTTTTGTGGCCCACAACGTCACTTCGCCGCTACGGCGCAAGGTCATTGAGGCATTTCAGCGCTACCGTACTCCGCTCAATATGGGCATCGAACTGCCGACCATTGAGGCGATCAAGCGATTTGTGGCCATGGGCAACGGCGTGGCGCTGGTTCCCCACCTGGCCGTTGCCCGTGAGCTCGAAACCGGCGACCTGGTCCGCGTCTTTGTGGATGAGCTCGACATTCGCCGAGTTCTGCGCCTTGTGCACCGCCGCCAGGCCACGCTTTCATATGCGGGCAAGGCCTTTCTGCACACGCTCAAAGAGCTTGCCAGGCTCAACGGACCACCGTTTTATTTCCAGGTGGAAAGGCACGGGTGACATCGCTGCCGGATTGCATGTGTTTGCGTCTAAACACCAACTGAAGATTCCGATGACGTTGAACCCCTTTTGACCCGGTCAGGCCATTTACAATGCTGAGAGCGGGGCCCGGAGGTACCGGCGCGCCGGAATTGCCAAAGCTTGTTGCCAGCCGGACGGTTGTGCAGTCGTGAGGATCAGGATCGAATGAAGAAGATCGCTTTAATAGCTTTACTGCTGGTCGTGTGTGTGGCCGCAGGCCGTGCGCAGGAAAGCCGTCAGGACATAAGCCTTAGTGGTACGGCGTTGATTGAGCCGTTCAAGGCTTCTTCCACCACCGTTCAGGTCAATTCCACCCCAGCCTACGGCGGATTGCTCAGCTACCGCTTTATGCTTACCCCCTCCAATGCACTTGAAGCGAACTACGGCATCACCTACCAGAACAGCATCGGTTTCTATGTGAACCCCAACCATTACAAGGTGCTGACCCGGACGCAGGAAATCTCAGCAGCGTTTGTTCGCTCCTTCGTTTTCAAGAACTTCAATCCTTTTGTGGAAGCGGGTCCATCGGCGCTCATCTTTCTGCCGATCCGCAACTCCGGCACTACCATCGTAGACGCGAAACAGCAAACTACGGTGGGTGCCATGTATGGCGCTGGATTTGCCTACGAAATCAGCCCCAGTTTTGATATCCGCATGGAATACCGCGGACTGGTGACCAAGGTTCCAAACTTCGGCTTATCCCAGTTGAGCGCCAACCGCTGGTATAACATCAGCAATCCAGTCGTCGGCGTTGCGTATCACTTCTAAGAAATTGTTTTTGCAACAGCAAGAGGGGACGGGCTGCGGCCCGTCCCCTCTTGTTTTAGTCAAAAATGATGTTCGCCGCCGCTACATCTCCGCTTCTTTATAGCGGCCCAGTTCCTTCACCATCGCGCAGTGCCGATTCAGCGCATCCAGAGCGAGCGAAGACTCCTCGCTCGATTTGATCTGGCAATCTACATAAAAAATGTACTCCCACGGCTTGCCATGAACTGGCCGCGACTCGATCTTGGTCAGGTTGGTGCCGAGCGAAGCAAGCTCGTTGAGCACTGCCACCAGCGAACCCGGCCGATTCTCCACGGAGAAAGCGAGGCTGATTTTATTGGCCTCTGGAGCGGGCTGCGACTCAGGCCCACGCCGCACCAGAAAAAAGCGGGTGTAGTTTTCCGGATTGTCTTCAATACCGGCTTGAAGAATCTGCGCGCCGTAATACTTTGCCGCTGATGCACTGGCAATGGCCGCCGAGCGACGGTCGTGCTGCTCCACGATATGTTTTACGCTGCCGGCGGTGTCGTAAAAAGCGGTAGCACGCATGGTGCGATGCTCGGCCAGAAAATGCCGGCACTGCGCCAGCGCCACCGGATGCGAATACACGCGGTCGATTTCATTCATGTCGGCGCCGCGAATCACAATCAGATTGTGCCGGATGCGGATCAACGTTTCGCGGTCGACTTTTACGTCGTGCGCCAGCAACAGATCAAAATGTTCCAGCACAGAACCGGCCAGGCTGTTCTCGATGGGGATTACCGCGGCGTCCACTTTGCCTTCAGTCAGGGCGGCAAACACATCCGCAGAAAGCGCGCACGGCACAATCTCCGCGCCCGGCACCAGCTTTAATGCGGCCTCGTGGCTGAATGCCCCTGGTTCTCCCTGGATGGCGATCTTCATGCGGACGTGAGTTGCTCCTGTCTTACGTTGATTTCTGTAATCCCTCGCACCATACTACAGGGCTTCAGCTGCGCAGCCAGAGATCGACAGCCACAAACGCGAGAAACACCATTGCAATCACGCCATTCATCGTAAAGAAGGCGGCGTTCAGGCGGCGCAGATCCCGCGGCGAAACGATAGAGTGCTCATAACCCAGCAACAGCGCCACGGCGGCCACGCCGATCCAGCCGGCCACGTTGAAGTGGAACAGCAAACCGAACCAAACCAGCAGCGCGAGCATGGTGAGATGCATTACGCGCGCTACCCAGAACGCCGACGCAATTCCCATGGCTTGCGGCAGGCTATGCAGCCCCACCTCGCGGTCATGCTCGAAATCCTGGCAGGCATAGAGCACATCGAACCCGCCCACCCACAGCGTGACCGCTGCCGTCAGCACAAGAATGCGCGGGTCAAGACTGCCGCGCACTGCGATCCATGCTGCGGAAGGCGCTAACCCCAGGGCAAGCCCCAGCACCAGGTGCGACCAGCGCGTCAGCCGCTTCATGTAGCTGTAACCAAGCAGCACCAGCAGCACCAGCGGAGACAAATAAAGCGTGAGCCGATTTAGTGCCGCAGCTGCGCCCACAAAGAGCAGCCCTGCCACGATCGTGAATCCAAGCACAAATTGTTTTGACAACAGGCCGGCGGGAATGGCGCGGTTGCTGGTGCGCGGATTAGCCGCATCAAGATCGGCATCGGCCCAGCGATTAAACGCCATCGCGCACGATCGTGCGGAAACCATAGCCACCAGTACCCACCCAACCGTGCGCCAAGCTGGCAAACCATTGGCCGCCAGCAGCACCGCAGTGAGCGCAAACGGCAGCGCAAAAATCGAGTGCTCCCACTTGATCATTTCGAGAGTGGTGCGAGTTTTATGAAGGATTCCAGCCATGTTTGCTCTATCTCAAGTGTACTTGAGCACTATAGAGCGGCTGCACGCTTTCATCGTGCGGCCAGCAGCCATTTCGCCAGCGCAAACAGGCCACCCAGAACGAAGAGGGTTCCGAAAATTTGCTTGTTATATCTGGCCATCCATCTGGGCAGGTAAATATCAAAATTCGGCGAGTCCTCCGGAGCATAGCGGACGGCCACATCGGTCAGCGGGCATCGGCAGCGATTCACCGCCAGCACCAGGCACTCAAGCAGCACCAGCCCTGTAAACACGGCTGTCAGGTCGAACCTGTGAAATCCCGCTGCGACCGGAACAGCCACGATACATGCAACAAAGAACACCCACACCACGGTGTGTAGAACCTTGACGGCGATGAGCGCAGCCTTTGGACTGATCCTGGATCTCATGCGAAGGATCATTCTACGGCCGTCGACTACGCTCGGCTATCGCGGCGCGGCCTTGCCGGTGTACCTTTCTTGGTGTGACTCATCGGAGATGACAGATGAAAAGATCACTCGTCAATCGCTGCATTACCGAGGCCGCAGCTTTTTTCGCCGAGAACCGTTTTGTGCTGCCGCCCTTTGCAGACTGGACGCCCGCCGAGTGGAAACAGCGCGGCAGCGAAGCTGAAGAATTGCGCGCATTCAAACTCGGATGGGATGTAACGGATTTCAACTCCGGCAACTTTCCCTCGCTTGGACTTACGCTCTTTACCCTGCGCAACGGGCCGCCTGACGGCAGCGGCAAAGTCTACGCGGAGAAAATTATGTACGTGCGCGAAAACCAGGTAACGCCCTTCCACTATCACGTGCGCAAAACCGAGGACATTATCAATCGCGGCAGCAGCGGCACGGGTCGGCTGGCAGTGCAGCTTTATAATCGCGGACTCGACGGCGGATTCGAACAGACACCCATAACGGTGGTCTGCGATGGAGTTCGGCGCAACGTTGAGGCCGGCGGCATCGTCATGCTGGACTGCGGTGAGTCCATCACTCTGACGCCCTATCTGTTTCATCAGTTCTATGCAATCGATGGCGACGGGCTGATAGGCGAGGTTTCCTCAGTGAACGACGACGCGACCGACAACTACTTCTTTGAGCCGCTCCCGCGGTATCCGCAGATCTACGAAGACGAGCCACCTGCGCGGCTGCTTTGCACCGAGTATTAAGCCCGCAGAACGGCCCCGTAAGCAATAAGCTCCGGGGCCGTTCTACGTTTACGCGTTTGCTTTCAGCCGTTCAGTCGCACTCTTATTGGCGTTCGGTGGGTTGACCCGCCACCTGCAGATAGTTCTTAACGCTGAACACGCCAGGAACGCTGTTCGCCTGAATGAATGCAGCGTCCTTGTCAGCCTTTGAGTCAACCACGCCATAGAGCTCCACGTGGCCGTTCTGCACTGAGATGCGGATCGGTTTCGCGGGATCGATCGCGTACTTGTTCAACGTCGTGAACCCATAAACAGCGCGAGCCACGGCCATGCGCGTCTGGTCGTCCATCGGCGAGACAGGATCGACCTCTAGCTCATCTACTATGTCCTTTACGCCAGGAGTGGTTGCCACCACCGCGAGCGCCGAGTCGCGATTCACATAGTTGTGAGCGTGGCCGCCTATAGTGACCACACCGTTGTTCACCTTCAACCCGACAGCGTCGAATACGTTGCCGTAGCCGACTCGGTCATACGCCAGTTTGTCAGAAAGCTTCTTCTGCAGTTCCTCGTCCGGCACGTTTCCAGTGACTTCAATCTGGTTACGCACCGCGTTCACGCCTTTGGTGTGCAACATGGTCTTCTGCGCGTCGGCCTTGTACTCGTAAAGGTCAACTGTTCCCGACAGGGTAGCAACTCCGTCATTTATCGTTACATGAACATTCTGGTATTGCTTCTTGTTCAACCGTGACTGGGCGGCAGAGGCCTCGTTATCCCCCGCCTGAACCTGTGCGCCGGCAGGCACAGCCGACGCGCTGGCAACCAGAGGAGCGCTCAGAACAGCTCCGGCAAAAACGACCGTTGCCAGGATCGTCTCAAATTTCCCAATTAGATTCCTCATTTTCAATAACCTCCTCGTTCCTACTTGACCTTTGATGCAGGCCGGAACGACTTAGGATCATGGCCATTGCATCACCCGTCCAAATAGACACGGATCGCGGGAAAAAGTTACTCATGTTTTGACTGGAGTGGCTTGTCGGAAGGTCAGACGGACTTATTGGCTGCGCGCAAAACCAATGGGTGAGCTAGTTACGGTAAAAACGCCGAGCTATAAGTTACCGGTACCTGCGCGTGGCTTTCACTACCATCGAAAAAACACCCGCTTCGTCGCGGGCAACCAATAACGAGACATGCCGGTTAATGGCGATTTCAGCCTGCAGCAGCTGCTGTCCCGTGGTGTTCACGTCCGTGGCATAGGTCAATGTAACGTTACGACCAAGCTGCTCCTCCACAATGATGCGCGAGGTGGAGTTACCGAACGGACCGAGGTAGTTAGGATCGACCTTCACCGATCCGGCGCCAAAAAGTTTTTGCACGCGGCTGGACACTGTGGCATTCAGCGCTCCGCCCAGCAGCGCGTCCGTGGTCGGATTTGAAAGCGCCTGTTCCTGCTGTTGCGTGTAGAGCCGCTGCGCACTGCCGGTTCGCCCCAGCGCCAACAGCGCCACCACGTCCGACTCAGGCATTGGCGGATCGCTGCGATACGTAACCGACATCTTGTCGGGAGTTCCGTGCAGCGCAAGCGTAATGTCGTAGTCCTGCACGCGGGCGTTTGCGCTCAAGTCAATGATCGGCTCAATACGCACCGGGTTCGTAAAAGTAATATCGCCGCGCTGCAGTTCATAACGCGTGCCGGCGATGATGGCATTGCCTTCTGTTACCGAAACTCGGCCCAGTAACGAAGGCGTGGCTAATGTTCCGCGAAGCCGCAGGTCCACGTCGCCGGCAAGCTTGGCAAATGCATTTTGGAAGTTCAACTGCGGCGACGAGTGAATGCGCACATCCAGCCGCACATGGTTTGTGGGCGCATTTGGCGGCGCCGTACCCTGTGCGGATTTCGCCTGCGAAGCGAGCGCGGCAAAATCCATGTCCTGGCTTATCGCAAAGCGCGTGATCAGTACATCGCCGGAAAGCAGCATGCTGCTCTGTGAACCCTGCAGGTGCAGCGTGGCATCTGCCAGTGAGCTGATGCCCTGCGGATAGCGAATGCGCACGCCTTTGCCCGTGACCGTGAGGTCCGCGTAAATTCCGTGCTGATACGACAGATTGCCACCCACACTTAATGGGCCACCGCCGCTCATCGCCGTCAGCGATCGCACTTCAAGCCGGTCCTGATTGAACTCGAGCCTGCCGCGCAATTGACTCAAGCCGTTTGGCAAATCTCCAAACGACATAGCCCCGTTATCGATATCGATCCGGCCCTGCAGAGAAGGATCTTTCAGCGGCCCATGCGCCTCCACCTGGAAAGTTGTGTTTCCCGATGCGGTCAGGTCTGGGTCGACTGTTTGCGCCAGCTTCAGATTCACTGATCCGCTGGCCGCGAGATCGAGTTGCCGCGCGCCATTTAGCGCCAGCGTTCCCTGCCCTCGCAGATCTGTGTCTTCTCCAGTCACATGCAACGGATCAAGCTGGATTCGCTGGTTAGCCAGTGTTGCGTGCACGTCCCCAATACTCTTCAGGTGCACGCCGGCAATCGTCGCCACCATATTCTGCAGTCGAGCTTCGCCGCGGAGTTGCTCAGGATGTGCCAGCGGTCCTTCCAGCGTGATACTGCCTGCAAGCGCAGACTCACCGCTTAACTGCTTGATGTGCGCAAGCCTCAGGATGGAATCAATATTGAATTGCGAAAAATCTATGCGTGCCTGCGTCGCGTAGTCTGGTTTGAGCGTGGTTTGGCCGTGCAGGTTCAGCACCGCAGTATCAAGCCGCGTAGTCATGTCGTACACCAGCGCGTGATTCACCGTGTGCGCATTCACTTGCAGAACGCCAACCGGCTCGCCGCCCAGCTCAAGGTTGGCCAGTGAAGCATCACCCTGCAGTTGCGGATCGTCCAACGTGCCCGTCCCACTCACGTTAAAACTCAGCCGACCCGAAGCTCCCCAATTCTGCCGACTGAGGGAATCGATTTTTGCAACGTCGATGCCCGCACTCTTCGCGTCCACCTGGAAGCGCTTCGACTGCAGATCGTAACTGCCCGTCGCTGCGATCGCGCCCGCGCCGCTGGCAATCGAAATCGATGAAAAGCTGAGCACTCTGTCGGCGATCTTCCCTTGCGCTCGAATACGATTCACCGGCTCGCCGTACACACTGCCCGAATCAAGCTCGACCCAACCGCTGCCCGACGGTGAGCGAACTGGCCCTTCCACTTGCAACTGCGCATCAATCATGCCTGTTAATGGCAACTTCTCCTTGATGAAAGGTCGCACTTCATCAACATTCACCTTCGCGGCGTCGAGACGCAAATTCAACACCGCATTTTGATCGAACACCAGCACTGCGTTGCTCCCGTTAGCGGTCCTTTGAGATTTGCCGGTGGGCAAATGCGAAGTCGATGCTGTCAACGCACCACTCACATCGAGTTTTGTGTTGCCTCGCTGCAATACACCGTGATCAATCGCGATGCGCGCCGCGGAGTAGCTGCCGGAGGCATCAACCGAGTCAAGATGCACCGTCTGCGCCTGTGCTTGCGGCGCGTTTTTATCCGTGATGGATGCAGGCATTTCTAAATCGAGCTGTGTCGCCGTCACTGTGCCTGCAAAGCGCGGATTCACAAGCGAGCCCGCCCATGAGCCGTGAAAATCCGCTTGTCCGCCAAGTGAAATTGGCAGGGCGGCTGTGCCTGACTTGCCGTTGCGTTGCAATCCCAGGCTGCGCAGTACGGCATCGAATTCGCCCAGGTCGCCGGTCTTAAAATCAATTGTCAGCGCTGTTGCGCTCGTTATGGGATAGGCGCCGAGCGCGCCATGCGCCGTTAAATCACTCGCTGGCAAATGCAATTCGAGCTTGCGTACATCCACTGCGCCGTTGCGCTGCGTGTAAGTCGCGTCAACTACACCCGAACCGCCAACTTCGCCCGCCAACGGATGCGGTGACGGCCGCAAATTGAGATTCGTCGATACGACAACGGAATCGTTTTGGCCGTTTTCCCACGTGGCCGTCGCGGGGCCACTGATGAGCGAGCCAATGCCAAGTCGCTGAAATGGCGGCACGCTCACGATGTCCAGAATGGTGTCGAGCGATACGTCCTTGAAATTCGCCGTCACCTTTCCATTGATAGGAAGGGGTGCAGGGGCTGCCTTGCGAGGATTCTTGTTGCGTGAATCTTTTGACTCTGCTGCCTGAATCGATGCCTCTCCTGGAATTGGCCCCAGCCATGAGGTCAAATCGACGACACCTTCAACCTGGCCGCCCTGCCGCAATCGCGCCACGATCGAAGAAACCAAAAGGCGTCTCCGATCGGCATGAACATTGGCGTCCAGACGCACGTCCCTCGCGTTAACGCCAGGTGCCACGTAGGCGCCACCTTCCACATGTACCTTTCCGTCTGCGCGGAACTCTCCGCTTTCGCCGGCGCCATTTATGTCAACGTGTGCGATACCTTCCGGTGCGAATGGAAATCCCGTGACCGCATTAAGCAATCGCATGTCCAGGTCGCCCAGCACTCTCGCCTGCCAGCGCGGATGGGTAAAGTCCTGGAGCGCTCCTGAGACGTTGAGCGAGTATGTCTTGTTATCTTTGTCGCGCGCCGTCAGCCGCATCGATTGCAGTGTCGCGGACGTGCGCGTTACATCGAGGGTGGCTTGAAAGTAGCCGTGCACAGGTTTTGGCTTATCTTTGGATTGGTCCTCTTCAACACTGCGAGTCAGGTCCAGATCCGTGGCACCAGCTTCAATGCGATACGTCTCAGAAGCGTGGATCGATGCTGCAATATAGCGCAACTGCAGCGACACATCGTTCGCCTGCAGATCGAGTGGCGCACGCCGATTTTGGGCATCGAAGGCGGCTGCGCGGTTGTCAATGTCTACAAATCCCTGCTCCATCGACAAATGCCCGACCTTCATATCGAAAAATTGGTCGATGGGCCGATCGTTCGATTTCCTGGGATGGCTCGGCTTTGGAAGGTTGGTCGTCCCATCCGGATAAATGATGACGTGAAAGACAGGGCGCGCAATATCCAGTTCTGTCAGTCTTACACTCGGGCTCCACAGTCCCAGCAGGCTCACCCGCGCCCGCAGGCGCTCGAACTTTCCGAGCGGCGGTTCACTCTGCGCCTCCCGTCCGTGAATCACCAGGCCGTCTGCCTCTGCTTCGAGCCGCAGCAGCTGCCAATGGAACGTTGCAATCTCAACCTTGCCGCCTGTTGCCTGTTCAATTTCGGTGATCAGGCGGTCGCGCACCACGCCTTCAAACCGGGCAGAGCTCATCAGAAAATAAATTCCAGTTGTAACCAGAACCAGCAGCACCAGAATGGTCCCGATGGCCAGCGGAACGTGGCGCAGAAAGAAGCGGCGCAGTCTTTTTCGCGGGCTCGGATCCTGCGTTTCCTGAGAAGGAAGCTCGGGCTCAAGATCGCTCATCGGCTTCCCTTCTCTTCCGCGCTCGGTGGCGGTTGCGTACCGGCTTCGTCCTTGGGGTTCTCGAGTGACGGATCCAGAACCTCAACGTCACCCTGATTGCGCAAGTTTGTCAGCCACTCGTCAAACATTGCGTTCACTTGCTGCTGAAGCAGAATCTCTTCAATGCGCGGCGCCACCTTGTCGAGCGAAGGAACATCTTCGCCCGGTTTGTACTGCGGCAGTAGAGTATCGCGATAGTAATTTTCAATGTCCTGTTGCGCAATGTGAATGCCGGAACGAAAGCGCTGCTCGATAAAGCCGAGAATCTCAAGCCGGTAACGGAAATACACTGCAACTCGCTCCGGCGTTAACTTATGCGTTGCCAAGAAAGCCTTCCAGCCCGCTTCCGATGCGCAGTTCTGATGCACACACTCAGGTAGAACTCTACGCGTTTCTTCGACGCGCGCATTCACTTCTTCCTGGGTTGGCTCGACGGCCTGCAAATCGTCGTGCCGAATCTGCTGTTGAATCAGCGTCTGGCTGATCAACTGATCGAGAGCGCGCTGGCGGGTCAGTATGACTTGCCCCGAACGTGCAGGATCGAGGACGCTCAGCCGGATTTCTTCGTCGATATCGCTGGCCAGAATGGCATAACGATTCACCACCGCAACCACTCTATCCAGCACCACGGGCATCTGAGCTGTTCCTGATTGCGCGCCGAAGAAGATTGCGCCGACGACCGCGAACAGCATGGAGGGTATCGCTCCGGCTGAAACACACTCGCGGAATGTCGGCCATCTGTTCATCAGAAAGTTTGCCCCAGGCTGAAAAAGAAATTAAAGTGAGGCGCCTCTCCCACGTGCGGGGACGAATACGGCCCCTGCGGATTGGCAGTGGAGTAACCGATCGAATAGTCGATGTTCACTGGATAGATAGGTGGATTCAGGTTGTAGCTGAAATCCAGGCGAATGGGCCCAATCGGCGTATGGTATCGCACGCCTAAGCCAGGAGCATGCGTGAAATAGTCAAAGCGGCAGTTGCCTTGACGACCTGTCGAAGTTACGGGCGATCCCGGCGGCGGACTAGGCGCGGTTGGCGGATTTGTCGAAAAATCTGCAGTCGATAGCACCTTGCAGGTATCGCGATCCGGCTGATGCAGGTGCGTAATCGCGGCCCACGCGTCGCCGGCATTTGTGAATACGTTGCCCATGTCGTGGAAGAGAACAAAGCTCACGCTGTTGCCAAGCCACGGCAAGGTTGGCGGAGGCAGGCGCAGCTCAGTGCTGTTGATCAACGCACCCGCGCCCCCAATTGGAAATCCCGTCTCAGGATCGCGCGGTCCCGCAGCATTGAATGAGAAGCCCCGCAGCGAGGTCGGCCCACCAGCATATAAGCGTTCCGGCAAGGGAATCAGCCGGCTGGCCCCCACGCCAAACGCACGCACCTGCCCATAGCGCGTGTTGCGCGCCAATACAAAGCGGTTCTTGTCGAATCCCCAGTAACTCGAATTGCTGACATCGAGCCGGTTGAACTCGACCTCAGCGCCAATCGGTTTCTTCGAGAGGAAATCCTGAAAGCTCGTGTACGTTCCGCGATGCGCATCCAGCGTGGAATCGCGCGTGTCACGAATCCATGTGAATCCCGGGCCAGCCACCCGAACTGCAGCAGACAGTTCGGGAATCTCCGCAGGAAACACCTGCAGGCTGTCGAACGCCACTTTCACACGCCTGAAATCGTACTCGTAGATGAAGGTGTTAGCCTTCGATAACTTAGCGCCCGGCGTTTGAAAGCTCTGCGTAAACCGGAATCCGCCCTGCAACCTCGATGCGACGTAAGTGGTCACATCTTTGCTGTTGGCGTATCCGCCGTTGAACGTAATGCTGAAGTTGCGATGACCCTGAAGGTGGGGAATCTGAAACAGCAGATCGATTCTCTGTTCCAGCAGACCGTAGGTTCCCTGCAGGGACGCCGACTGCTCGCGCCCAAAAAGATTATTGCGCGTTACTGCCGCAATTACTCGCGGGCTGACTCCCGGCGTGCCGTTGGGATTGCAGGCAACTCCGCGCGTGTTAGCGCCCGCACAATTGTTCTGCGGAGTCCCGGTTTGTGCCTCGAATCCAATACCGTAGGTGAGCGCCCAGCGCCTAGCCTCAATCGCTTGCAGCAACACGGTCTTGCGGGTGTCGTCGCCATTTGGATTCTCAATAGCTGCGTTGACCTCATTGAATAATGACAGGTCATAGAGATTGCGCTGCGTATCCAAAAGCGCGGTCTGGTTCAGAGCGTCACCGGAGTGCAACGTGATGGCGCGCTCCACCGTTGCAGGGCGCGTGTAATGCAAACCTGTCAGCAGCACATTGCGAACAAAAACCTGCGGCCCTTCGCTGATGTGAAACACCACATCAACCTTGTTCGCATCCGCGGTCTCAGGCAGCTGCGTCATTTCAACCGCTACCTGTTCAAAGCCGCGATTCAGGTACTCGCTCACCAACGCATCGCGGTCGCCGGCCAGATTCTGCGGAGAAAGCAGCTGACCCGGCGCGGTATTCATCAATACCGTCAACTTGGCCGCTTCCACATGCTCGTTGCCTTCCACTTTGACTGCGCTCACGCGGGTCTGCTGGCCTTCATTAACCCGGTAGATCACATTCAATTGCGCGGTGCGATTTTTTGCTATTGCCTGTTGTCCCTCTGCGGCAACAATAGTGCTGTCCGGCGCGCTCGCTTCCGGAGTCACCTTCACATCAGCGAAACCGTTGTTCCTGTACACACCCTCCAGCGCGCCTATATCGGCTGAAACCAGCGCCTGGCTGTAGATTCCGTGGCGGTCAATCGTATCCGCCGCATGCACGTTCAACAGCGCCTGCAGCGTGTCGGAATCGAAATATTTATTCCCTTCTACCTTGACGCTGTTCACGCGATGACGCTGGCCCAGCTGCACATCGTAGGCGATCACGACTTCCTTATCGCTGGCTGAGCGCTGCGTGTGATTCACCTTGACATCGAAATACCCGAGTTGCTGGTAATAGTCGCGCAGGCGGCGGTTGCCCTCGTTCAACAAGTCCTCGTCTACGCTGCCTTCTTCAAAAATGGGGATGATGCGCTTTGTACGTTCGGCGCTGATGTTCGCGCCTTCCAGCAGAACTCGCACCAGCGGCCCTTGGTTGGCAGAGAAGCTGTAATTCACTGTCTTGGTCTGGGCATCGTACTTTGCCGATGCAAGCTTGATTTCAGCTTCCATCCTTTCTTCGCCGCGGTAATGCTTAAGCACCCCGGTCAGCGCGCGGTTCGCGGTGTCGCGATCGACGTGCGCACTGTTTTTCAAGTGCGCATAATGACGGAACGATTGCACGCTCAAGCCTGAGTCTCCAGTGACCTCCACTTGCCCGATGCGCGCCTGCGGACCGGATACCACCTTGAACGCAATGTCCATCAGCTGCTCATTTGGATGCGGCGTCAGCTCGTATGTAATCTGCGGCTCGTTAAATCCATTCTCGGCCAGCGTGCTGCGCATTTGCTTTATAGCAATGGCAAGCTTCGCATCGTTGAATCGTGTCCCCGCCACGAGTTGACTTGCACGCTCCAACTGCGCGTTCATCGTCGCGCCTTTTGCGCCATCCACCCAAACTGTTCCGATAAAGTTGCGGGGGACGCCGCGAAAGATCAGGTCCACTCCGTCCTGATCGGGCACTCCCTCCACTCCTACCGACTCCAGCAAACCCGTTGCATATAGTTGGCGCAGGCTCTCGCGAATGTCATCGGCCTTCAGCCGATTACCCGGTTGCTGGGCCAGTTTTTCCGGCACCGGGCTCAGGCGCCCTCTGGAAATACCTTCAAATGAGATTGCGCGCACCGGCATGCCTTCCCAGTGCAGGGTCGCGGGCTCATTGCCGGCAGACGGGGCTGGTACCCCACTTACGGGTGTCGGGCTATCGGGAATTGCCTGCGTTGGAGAGTTCGGTGGCGGATTTTGAGCGCCTGCAACACACATCCTGGACCCGACGAAAGAGACAAGGACGCAAACGAGCAATCGGCTCGCCGCAGTCAGTCCCTTGTAGCCGATCTTCCGTGCCGGCTTCTTCCGCAAGTCCTTATTCTCCAAAATACGCGGGGCATACAACCATTTCGCGTATTTCCGCATTCATTAATACTGCATTCGACGCAAGAAACTCTCGAGCGACGGCTACGAATCCTTCGCGCAGTCTCGGCTTTTGTACTTTACCCTTCCCCCATATACTAACGAGGAGGGGAGCCGAGTGCGCATGGCTACCCGGTAGCAAGAGAGATCCTATCCCCCAAGGAAACTCATGCCCCGTTCCCGGTATTCAAGCACTCCGCCGGAAGGAACGTCACCTGGAGTGGACGTAGCAACACCACCTCCCGCTCCAGTTGCCAAGCGTGTTACCTTCCCTCGCGCTGCCAGCCCCGACCCCGCTGAGGCTGACGCCTTGACGCGTGCCCAGGCAGGCGACCACCAGGCTTTCGCCCACCTCTACTCTCTCCATAAGAGGCGGATCTACTCCCTCTGCCTGAGGATGGTAGGAAACATTGCAGAAGCAGAGGACCTTACCCAGGAAGCCTTCCTGCAGTTGCATCGAAAAATCGCGACGTTCCGCGGTGACTCGGCCTTCTCAACCTGGCTGCATCGCCTCGCCATCAACGTGGTGCTCATGCAGCTGCGCAAAAAAGGTCTCAGCCTGATTTCTCTCGACGAAGCCATGGAACCGGTGCCCGAAGAGGGACCCGGCCGCAGCTTTGGCGCACCCGACCTTGCCCTCAGCGGAACCATCGACCGCCTGGCACTTGAACGCGCCGTGGCCGATTTACCTGCCGGATACCGTCTGATTTTTATTCTTCACGACGTAGAGGGCTACGAACATAATGAAATTGCCTCCATGCTCGAGTGTTCAATAGGCAATAGCAAATCGCAGCTTCACAAGGCGCGCTTGCGCCTGCGCGATGCCCTGCGTGCGAGTTCTCTACCGGAGGCGCAGTCGTGACTATTGACCCTACCAAAATGAGCTGCGCCGAATTTCAGGCCTATCTGCCCGAACTCATCGGCTCAGGAGTTGACGCCAGCACCCATCCGCACATCCAGAATTGCGAATTGTGCCGTGCCCTGCTGGCTGACCTGGAAACCATTGCCGAAGCCGCGCGCCAACTGCTCCCCATCGTCGACCCGCCAGAGGACCTCTGGGCGCACATCGAGTCAGCGATCAAGAGTGAAGACGGCGAAGCCGACCTCAGCTCCACAAAAGTGGCCCCGTCGGCCAACTAGCCGGCCTCGGGCCCCCACCCGGATTTGACTTACTCTGCCCTGCCCGCCTGCCTGCGGACAGGGCAGCAACATTGTCGACATTCGGGCAACCACCGATTTCGGCGTTCACGCCTTCGATTTCCGATTTCCCACACCGCGCAATCCTCACTTTCAATCCGTTTCTGCCGATACAAAATTCATGCAGCCACGCATCCAAATGCTTAACTGGAGAGGCTCAGCGACACTGGAGAGGCTTATCGGCGGACTTGGGAACCACTTCCCCTTCGCATCCGTACCGCCAGCATCTGAAACACCTCCTGAAATGGGCAAACACAGGCAAACCCTGAGATTCTTGAAACTTTTCGGTTCCTGCGTTGTCTATATGAAGGTAAGTTGATAAAGGGACACTCAATGTCAAATCAAACCCCGAAGTCGGCGCAGTCGCAAGCTATTACAACCAAAGACACTTCCGGGCTGCGCCAAGTTGCGGTGCTTCCCGTTCGTGATACGGTCTTGTTCCCGCACGCAGTTTTGCCGCTCACCGTGGGCCGCGAAAGCTCGATCCAGCTGATCGAGTCGCTGGGGGAGGAACGGACCATCGTGGTGGCTGCGCAGCTTGATCCCCGTCTGGATGCGCCCAAGCCAGAAGACCTGCACAAAGTGGGCACCCTGGCCACCGTACACAAAGTTGTGCGCATGCCCAACCAGAGCCGCTTTGTCTTCACAGAAGGCGTAACCCGCGTTCGCCTGGTTCGCTATGCGCAGACAGAACCCTTCATGATTGCCGAGGTCGAGACGCTCGAAGACATCGAGCCCGCATCCAGCTCTGGGTTTGAAGCGCTGCAGCGCAATGTGATTGCGCAGTTCCAGCAGATCGTTTCCGAGTCGCCTACTCTTTCTGACGAGTTGCAGACCATTGCGGCCAACATTGAAGAGCCCAGCCGACTGGTCGATTTTGTTGCGTCGTCTTTGCCGTTCCTGACCACGGACGACAAACAGCACCTGCTTGAAACCGCCAGCATTGTCGAACGCCTGGAACTGCTCAACAAGCATCTTGCCAAAGAAATCGAAGTACAGCAGCTGCGCGCCAAGATCCAGAACGAGGTGCAGGACCAGGTACAGCAGTCGCAGCGCGACTACTACCTGCGCGAACAGATGAAGGCCATCCAGAAGGAACTGGGCGAGCAGGACGAAGGCCAGCGCGACGTGGATGAACTGCGCGAAAAAATCGAAGCCTCAGGCATGCCCGAAGACGTGAAGAAAGAAGCCCTCAAGGAACTCTCACGGCTGCAGCGCATGTCGCCCATGGCCGCCGATTATTCGCTCACGCGCAACTATATCGAGTGGCTGGCTGTGCTGCCGTGGACCAAGAGCTCCGGCTCCAAAATCGACATCGGCAAGGCTCGCGAGATCCTCGACAAAGATCACTATGAGTTGGAGAAGGTGAAAGACCGCATCCTGGATTACCTCAGCGTGCTCGAGCTCAAGCCCGACATGAAGGGGCCGATTCTCTGCTTCGTTGGACCTCCCGGTGTAGGCAAGACCAGCCTGGGCCGCTCGATTGCGCGCGCGCTTGGCCGCAAGTTCCAGCGCGTCTCGCTGGGCGGCATGCACGATGAAGCGGAAATCCGCGGGCATCGCCGCACGTACATCGGCGCTTTGCCTGGCCAGATCATCCAGAGCATTCGCCGGGCTGAGACCAACGACCCGGTCATCATGCTCGACGAAGTCGACAAGCTGGGCCGCGACTTCCGTGGCGATCCGGCTTCGGCTCTGCTTGAGACGCTTGATCCGGAGCAGAACAACGCATTCCGCGATAACTATCTCGACGTGCCGTTCGATCTGTCGAAGGTGCTGTTTATTTGCACGGCAAACATGCTCGACACCGTGCCGCCACCGATGCAGGATCGTATGGAAATCATCCCGCTGCAGGGCTACAGCGAAGAGGAGAAGCTGCACATCGCCAACCGCTACCTGATTCCGCGCCAGGTCAAGGCCAACGGCATCACGACGGAGCAGATCGAGTTCCCTGAAGAGGCGGTGCGCAACATCATCCGCCACTACACGCGCGAGGCCGGCGTCCGCAAGCTGGAACAGACCATCGGAACAGTGTGCCGCAAGCAGGCACGGCGCGTTGTCGAAGGGCATGCTGAAAAACTCGTCGTCGATCGCGAGGTCATTCGCGAATTTCTCGGCGGCATTCAGGTGCGCGTCGAAACTGAAGTAGCAGAGCGCGTCAAGCGTCCCGGCGTTGCCGTGGGACTGGCCTGGACACCGGCCGGCGGCGACATCCTGTTCATCGAAGCTAACAAGATGAAGGGCAAGGGCAGCTTTACGATGACCGGACAGATCGGTGAAGTCATGCAGGAATCCATGCAGGCTGCGCTTACCTGGGTGCGCTCCAACTCACCGGCCCTTGGCCTGTCGGAGGACTTTAACAAGGAGCTCGACCTGCACATTCACGTGCCGGCGGGTGCCATACCGAAAGACGGTCCTTCAGCCGGTGTCACCATGGCAACGGTGCTTGCATCGCTGCTGACCGATACACCGGTGCGCCCGCTGACGGCCATGACCGGCGAGATTACACTCAGCGGCAATGTACTGCCAGTTGGTGGAATCAAGGAGAAGTTCCTCGCCGCGCGCCGGGCAGGCATCAAGACCATCATTCTGCCGGCGGAGAATCGTCAGAACGTTGAAGAGGATCTGACGCCGGAGATGATGGAGGGGGTGAGCGTGCACTACGCCAGCCGCATTGAAGACGTGCTGGACGTGGCCCTGCCGCTGTTGGAGCCCGGACTGCACGCCCGCCAGGAAGCTCGCGAGCTGGCAGCCAACCAGGTCGCATAAGTCCACAACACAGGAACAAATGCCCTCGCGAAAGTGAGGGCATTTCTTTTTGAGGGATAAAGACAATGACCTGGGATTGCTGTGCCATCAAAGCCAACGTTGGCCATGGAGCGGCTGGTCCAGGCCATAGACGCATCGAAGCAAGAGCAGACACTTCAATACTGGAGAACTGCAAACATCGCATTGGCGATAAGTATGTTTTTCAAAAGGGGCTCCTCTTCATGAACATGACGAATCAAACACGCGTAAGTCCAGCAATCACACCGTTACGACGTTTCGGCTCAGGAAGCTACTTGTTCTCGTTTGCACCAGCGCTTTTATTCTTCGCATTCGTCTGGCCGTTCAGCGGAAGCAAAGATGTACAGATGATGGCAGGACAATCGAATCCCGCAGCGCGTGGCACAATCCACTTGCATGTGGGCGACAACGGGAATACCGAGTTAGATCTGAAGGCGGATTCCCTGGCCTCACCCAGCGCACTAACACCATCGAAGAACGCGTACGTCGTGTGGATCCAGTCGCCAGACGAAGCGCCTCAAAATCACGGACAGATTACCATCGACAAGAACCAGAAAGCAGAATTGAAGACCGTGACTCCCTACAAGCGTTTTAGAGTTTTCATTACCGCCGAAGACCAGCCGCAGATGCAGGCTCCCGAAGGACCCACAGTGCTCTCCGCCGATGTAGCAGAAGGCAAGTAGTGGATGCAATCCCAGCGCTTCCCATTCAGCGAGCAGTAATCCTCAAAATGTAAACCGAGTAAGAATTCCTGCTGCCGCATCTTCCTCGCGGCATTATCGTGAGTGAGATGGGGCACCAGGTCCCTCATCCCAGCTCGATTGAACTAGCAACAAATAGCTAATGAGCCAACGATTAGCCGTGAAACGCTGAATGCCGCCCTCCCGCGTCTAACCCGCAGGCGGTATTCTCAATCCATCTATGCGTGTACGAGTCCTTCCCTTTGGCATATTGAAAGACTGGCTCGGCGCCTCGGCAACCACTTTGGAATTGCCGGAAGGCGCCTCGGTCGGCGACCTGCTCGACCGTGTAGGTGAGTTGCAGAACTCCGCCCCCGCGTTGCGCGGCATTGCCGTCAGCGTGAACGCGGAGTACGCCACCGCCGCCCACCTGCTCAGCGACGGCGACGAAGTCGGCCTGCTGCCACCCGTCTCCGGCGGAACTAATTCTGTCGCCCATGATGAGGCCCCGCCAATCGTAGTCGTCCTGACTCGCGAGGTTATTCCGACTGAAAAGCTGGCAGCAGCGGCGAGGCGCGGAGAGGACGGCGCTGTCGTCGTCTTCGACGGTATTGTGCGCAATAATACGCACGGCCGCCGCACGCTCCACCTCGACTACGAAGCCTACGAAGAGATGGCGCTGAAGCAGATGAACGAGCTGGCCGAGCAGGCCCTTTCGAAGTTCGCAGTGCGGCATGTTACCCTCGTTCATCGCCTTGGCCATCTTGAAATCGGCGAGAGCAGCGTGCTGGTCATCGTCGCCTCAGCGCATCGCGGAGCAGCTTTTGATGCCTGCCGTTGGATCATCGACACACTCAAGCAGACCGTCCCCATCTGGAAGAAGGAGACTTTCGTCGACGGAGCAGTGTGGGCGCCCGGCGAGCCGTTCCCTGCCGAGCTGAGTGTTGCGCCGGAGGCCACGCGTGACACGTAGCCTGCGCGCTATTCTCGCTGCTCTGACCGTCGCATCTGCCTGCGCGCACTACCTCCCGGCGCAGGACACAACGTTGCACGTCGACGTAAAGCTCGTCAGCGTATTCGCCAACGTGACGGACCAGAACGGCGCCATCGTGGGCAGTCTCACCAAGGACGACTTCGCCCTGACGGAAGATGGCCGCCCGCAACAGATCTCCGTCTTCGAAAAACAATCGGAACTGCCGCTCAATCTCACCCTCGCCATTGACACTTCGGGCAGCGTGCAGAAAGACCTCACCGCAGAAGCCGCGGCGGCGCGACGTTTCGCGCACGCACTTGTCCGGCCGCAGGATCAGATGAGCGTAATGCAATTCGCCACAGAAGTTCGCGCGCTCACTATGTTCACGAACAAGCTTTCGCTCATTGATCGTGGCCTGAACCAGTTGCGCGGCGGCTGGGCCACCGCTCTCTACGACGCCATCGATCAGGGGTCCGAGTTGCTCGGAGCCAAAGACGGCCGCAAAGTCCTGGTGGTTATCTCCGATGGCGACGACACCGCCAAAAACAAGACCTACAATGACGCGCTTGAGCAGGCCCTTCGCAATGAGGTGATGATTTACAGCCTCATCGACGTGCCCATTGAAGCCAGCGCAGGCCGCAGCACCGGCGGCGAACATGCGCTCATCACACTGGCGGAGCAAACCGGCGGAAAATATTTTTATGTGAACGAGGGCGGCCTCGACAAAGCATTCGCGAAAGTAAGCGACGACCTGCGCACCCAATACCTGATCGGCTACTATCCACGCAATCAGGAGCCGGGCCGCACCTTCCACCGCATCCGCGTCACTGTTCCCCGCGCCGCCTCGCAGGCCTATACCGTCCACCACAAAACGGGCTACTACTCTGACTCAAATTCCGCATCATCTAACTAGTCTTCGTAAATGCGTTACCCTTGTCGGCATGACCTTTCTGCCGTCAAAAGTTGCGTCAATTCTGTGCATGTTCGCCGTCTTCACCGCGGGCGCGCTGCCCGGATTCGCCAAATCCAACCATGGAAAGATTCGCGTCCTCATTGTTGACGGGTTCAGCAATCATGACTGGCAGCAGACCACGCAGCTGCTTCGCGGCATCCTCGACGGCGCGGGAAAGTTCGAGGTCGACGTCAGCACCGCCCCGCAGGATTCCGACTCACCCGAGTGGGCCGCATGGCGTCCCAAATTCTCAAACTACGACGTCGTCATCCAGACTTGCAATGAAAACGCCAACAACGGACTGCTCTTGAACCTGAAGAAGAAGCCCGACTGGCCCGAAGCCGTCAAGCACGACTTCGCCGAATACGTCCGCAAAGGCGGCGCCGTTTACATCTATCACGCCGCAGAAAATGCGTTCGTCGGCTGGAAGGAATATGAGCAGATGGTCGGCCTCAGTTGGCGCGATGCCGATTATGGTACTGCCATCCGCATTGACGACGCAGGAAAGCTGGTGCGCATTCCGCCCAACGACGGCCGCGCCACCAACCACGGCAAGCGACAGGACGTGTTGGTGACGCGGCTCGGCAATGACCCCATTCACGCCGGCTTGCCCCGCGCATGGATGTCGCCTGAAATGGAGGTCTACTACTACGCGCGTGGCCCGGCACAGAACGTCAATGCCCTGACCTACGCTCGCGATACCGATCCCAAGCTCGGCCTGCTGTGGCCGGTGGAGTGGACGACTACCTATGGCAAGGGTCGCGTGTACATTTCCACCTACGGCCATGTCTGGCCCGGCGATGTCGACCCTCCCGGCATGCGCTGCGCCGCTGTCCAAACTATTATTCCCCGCGCGCTTGAGTGGCTCGCCCGCCGCCCGGTCAGTTTTCCAGTTCCCACGGACTTTCCGGGCACGACGGCCGTCTCGGTTCGCGCCGCCGCAAAATGATTGTGAACGGCGAGGGCCGCAGTCATGGTGATTTGCATCTAAAATTGCATCATGACCTCACCTTTGTCCTCGCGCCGCCGTACCAAGGTGCCCCCGCCTGGCGAAACAGGCCAGGAGGCTCTCTATCTCCGTTCGCTCAGCGACCGGCAGGTCACCGTCCACATCAAGCTCCGCGACGGCGAAACCGTGCACGGCTGGATCGAGTATTTTGACGACTCCATGCTGCGCCTTACCCGCGAAGGACATCCCAATCTCTTCATCTACAAACATCAGATCCGGAGCATTAGCGAAGCGGGCAAGCGCCGCCAGGCGCGCACGGGATCCGCAAGCGAGGAAGCCTAAGTGAGTTCTGAAAGCGCGTCGAACACAGGTTCCATCCTGGCAGCACAATCAAATCTCACCTGGGTTCCCAAAGCCTCAGAGATCGCGATCGAAGGCGGAAAACGCCTTCGCGAATTTCTTGCCCAGGGAGTGGAAACCGAATACAAGGGCGACGTTGACCTGGTTACCATTGCCGACCGCACCGTCGAAAAGCTCATCCGCACCCGCCTTGGCGAAATCTTTCCCGAGCACGGCGTCTACGGCGAAGAAGGGACCCGCGACCGCATGGAAGGCGAGTTCCGCTGGTATGTAGATCCACTCGACGGCACCACCAACTTTGCCCACGGATTTCCGCATTTCTGCGTATCGATGGGCCTCGAACAGCGGCCCGCTCATCTCAAGCCGGAAGAGGACGGCACGCTCGTGGCCGGCGTTGTTTACGATCCAATGCGCGATGAGATATTCACCGCCGAACGCGGAAAGGGCGCGCACCTCAACGGCCGCCCCATTCACGTTTCCGCGATTCCTGAACTTGCAGAGACCCTGTTGGCCACGGGCTTTCCAAGTCGCAAGCGACACAACAGCCCTAACGTGCATTTTTATCAGGAATTCACTTTGCGCTCGCATGGCGTGCGCCGCGCCGGCTCCGCGGCACTCGATCTGGCTTATGTGGCCGCTGGGCGCCTGGACGCATTTTGGGAGTTCAACCTGAATCCGTGGGACACCGCCGCCGGAATTCTGCTGGTGGAAGAAGCGGGCGGCAGCGTTACCGATTTCTCCGGCAATCCCTACCGGCTCGACAGCCGCGAAATCCTCGCCTCCAACGGCAGAATCCAGAAAGAACTGGTTGCGCTGTTCGAAGACCTGTTCGCCGGCCGCAATCTTGCGCCGATCCCAACTCCGCAGGAAGCCGCCGCCGCGCGCCGCAAGGCGCGTTCAAGTTGACGAATTTACAAGTTGCCAAGGATCAGAAACGGCAAGCTTGTGAACGCGTCAACTGGTGAACTGCAATACTCGTCAACTTGCAAACTGCTTTATTTCCCGCATCGCAAAACTCCGCCTTATCGAATAGCAGTCATCCTTCGGGGTCGTATGCTACTATCAGCGTCGAGGAATCAGTTCCCCGGAGAATAAGACAGATGGCTTACGTCATTGCAGAACCCTGTATCGGCACTAAGGACTCCGCCTGTGTAGACGCGTGTCCGGTCGATTGCATTCACCCCAAGAAGGACGAAGACGGCTTCGAAGCCACCGATCAGCTGTTCATTGATCCGGTCGAGTGCATCGACTGCGGCGCCTGCGTTCCTGCTTGCCCGGTATCGGCGATTTTTGCGCTCGACGACCTTCCGGAGAAGTGGGCTCACTTCGCCGAAAAGAACTCGACGCACTTCGGACGTTAGTCGCAGCCAGTTGCTGACCATCTGACAGGGTTGGCCACCGGGTCGCCCCGCCTCATGAAAATCGAACACCAGCGCGCACTCTGCCTCAGGCAGGTTGCGCGTTTGTGTTTTTACGCTTTGCGGGACGATGGCGCGATCTAAGCGAGAAGTTTTGTATGGAAGGCTCCAGAAGGGCCATACGAGACAAGCCCCGGAAGCAGTCCGGCGAAGCCTGACGAATCCCGGGAGCAGACACAAAACCACTCGCAGCCCCCTAGGGGCGACCGAAACTTGGTAACTATGTCAGAAAAGAAGTAGTGAAACCTACTGAACGGTTTCGGTCGGTTGAACCCTTTCCAAAACTTCTGCAGCCTCGGACGCGCTGTTCTCTGCATCCGTGCGCGGACGGAGAGCGAACTGGCCTTTGCCGATTTCGACAAATTCAATTTTGTCGCCGGTCTTCAAACCAAGCTGCTTCCGAATGTCAGTGGGGAGGGTAATTCGTCCGTTGAAGGTGACCATTGCTGAGGGCATTTGGAACCTCTGAGTCTAATTTTATCCGAGGATCGATTTCAAAACTGTGGAAAGTCTCGCACTGTGACGATGTAAGCCACATCACATCATCAACATAAAAATTCCTTCAAAATTACTTGCTGCAGTTTTCGGCGATTAGGCCGCTTCCCACCCTGTTTCTCTCATCACCTGGCTGCAAGTCGTTGCTGGCACAGCATTTTTCAGCGGTATCCTCCTGTTCTACCGGATCAGTAGTGCGAAGATAGTAATCGCATGAGTGTGCTCACTTCAGAAGCGGTGGTCCTGCGTACCTGGCCGCTGCGCGAATCCGACCTGATTGTGAGCTTTTTCACGCGCGACTACGGGCGATTGAAAGGCGTGGCGAAAGCCGCACTTAAAAGCCGCAAACGCTTTGGCGGCGCGCTCGAGCCCATGACCATGGCGCGCGCCTGGTTTGCTGAGCGGCCCCGCCAAGAGCTTGTGCGGCTCGATCAGCTTGAAATCGTGCGCTCGCCGCTTTCCGCTCCCGTGGACCAGGTGCGTCTGGCCGTGCTCAGCTTTTTTGCCGAACTCATTGACGAGGCGCTGCCCGAACACGATCCGCAGGAAACCGTCTTCCGCCTCATCGTCTCGGTGCTGGAACAAACGAATCCAGCCCAGACAAGCGCTGCTCAGTCCATCGCCAACACAGAGGTTAGCGCCGAAATTGGCAAGCCGTGGATGGCGCTCAGCTACTTCTCGCTGTGGATGACGCGCCTGATGGGCCTGCTGCCCGACGTCTCCCGCTGCACCGCTTGCGGCGAGCCACTACGGCCGACAGAGATTTCATTCAGCAGCTACAGCGACGGACTGTTCTGCGCCGTGCATCGCGGGTCAAACTCAAATATGTTGTCCGCCGATTCATGGCAGCTGGCCCAGCGCATGTTGCGCGCGCCCGTCTCAGCCTTCGCAGCCGAGCCTTGGCCACGCCGCCGCGCCCAGGACCTGCGCCGCTTCGCCGTGCAATCCCTGGAACGCCACCTGGAACGCAAACTCAGGACAGCTGAAGCGCTGAATCGCTTGGGCGGGTGAGAGCTGATTCAAATTGCCAGGAGCTTTGTTCTGATGCACGCGGAGCTTTCTAAGAGTGTTTTTTTTGAAAGAAACAGGCACTTGTGCTGACTTAACGAAACTGGCCCTCGTCGACCAGCCGCCGCACGACCAGTTCTGCCCCGAAGCGATTGAGGTGCTCATTGTCGTTCATCAATGGGATTCGATTCGAAAAATCCGCATATTGCAAGCAGGAACCATTTGAGCAAAGCGTGTTGTAGAGCGAGACAAATTCAAAGTGCCATTTATCGGCAACCAGACTCTTCAGACGCCCTTCCAATTCCGCTTGCTGTGCCAGCATGTGCCTGCCTGGCAAATCGGGCCTGTTCCACGCAATCGAATAAGCGACCAGGCGGGCAAGTGGAGCGTCGTACTCGGGCACGCCGCCGATCACGATCACGCGAACATGGTGCTCTGTCGCCCAATGCAGCGTGTCATCGAGCGCATTGAGAAGACTCTCCGTCCAACTGGATTCAAGAATCAATGCATCCACCGGGTGGGCCGGCAGATAAGTGTCGAAAACGTAATCCATCGCCTTTTCACACAAGCTATATGCAGGATGGCCGAAGTGTGTTGCCGCGCAGGAAGTCACATTCACCTGCATCACATTCGCGCGCGGCAGCAGTTCTTGCAAAGCTGGCCAGATCGCCGCGGCATGGCTGTCTCCAATCAGAATGTAGTTCTTAACATCTGGCCTTTGTTGGAGACAATAGTTGAAATTGAAACTCATCGCGCCCGTGGTTGCGTCCAAGAAACACGTTCCGAGTCTTTGGGCCGTTTCATCCTTCTTCAGTTCCTCCTGCCCGGTGTACGAGGCTGCGCGCAGAGTGTCCGCTGAAAAACGGTGCCTGAAGCCTCCAGAGCCGATAGTCAGGCTTGAAAACACCAACAATATCGCTGCGATAGCGGCGGCGCATGCGAACAGACGACGCTGCGGTAGCAACGTCTTAAGGCGTCCCTTTCTGAAAGGCACCTCAACGAATTTCCAAGACAGGTACGCAAGGACAAAAGACACGGTCAACTCAATTATGTGATCGAATCGATCCGGTGGAAACCTGCCTCGAAAGTGCCGCTCGAACCAGGAACTGAGATCAACGATGCCCATCCTGTACACCATGATGACTGGCCAGTGCCACAGGTAAAGCGAATAGGAGATAAGCCCAATTGCGACCAGCGGGCGACTGGCTAGGACCGTATAAACAAGCGACCTACCCGAGATCCCCGCGCCGATGATCAGCGCCGAACCTAAACATGGCAAGAGCGCACTCAGGCCTGGGAATCGCGTATTCGATGTATAGGCAAGCGTCGAGTAGAGAATCATGGTCAGGCCCGCCAGCGCAACCAGATTCCTAAGCCAGGAAGACCGCAACGCTGGAAGGACGCCCAACGCAACAAGAGTACCTACAAGCAATTCCCACGCGCGCGTGTAGGGCATGTAGAACGCGGTATCGGGATTGCGTGCGACAACGATGGCGCTCGAAATCAACGAGACAATCGAAAGCACCGATACGGAAGCAAGCATATGCTTCGGAAAGATCTTCCGCACCAGCACAAGAAAGAGTGGAAAGAGAATGTAGAACTGCTCCTCAACCGCTAAAGACCATGTGTGCAGCAGAGGATTTGAATTGCGACGATCGAAGTACCCCGATTGCATCCAGAGATAGAAATTGGATCCTGAGAACGTGGTTGCCAGTTGTGTCTTCGCAAAACTGACCATCTCTAGGGGCAGGAAGAAAACAAAAGTGAACATACTGATAGCCAGAAGCAACGCAAACAGCGCGGGAAAAATACGCCGTATCCTTCGCTCGTAAAAACCGGCAATCGAAAATTTCGATAAAGCAATCTCGGAGAAAATGATCGAACTGATCAGATATCCGGATATGACGAAGAAGACATCGACGCCCACATATCCGCCAGTCATATGCAGTATTCCGACGTGGAAGGCCATTACCGCGCAGACTGCCACCGCGCGAAGGCCATCGATATCCGGGCGATAGGTCGATTTTTCTCCGCCGCCAATGGAAGAATGCGAACTAGCGGAAATAGATCCCCCCTTGCGGCAATTTCGCCTGCGGTTTAGATGATTGGAATGCTTCTTCGAGCATTGTCAACGGCAGTCAAAGGTTTGGCAATAACCAACTAGCCTACCGTTTAAAACCTACTCTTCGGCTTGCTATTTACATTCAGCGCCACGGCAGCGCGGATAAGTTCCTTCAACGCCGTCTCATCGGTCTTCTCGCCTTCGTGAATATCAATAGCCCGCCTCACATTTCCTTCAAGGCTGGAATTGAACAGGCCTGAACGGTCCTTCAAGGCAGCTCCCTTGGCAAACGTCAACTTGACGGCGTTCTTGTAAGTCTCTCCCGTGCAAACGATCCCGTCGCGCGACCACACAGGAACTCCCGGCGATGTTGCTTTAGCCCACTTCCACTCTTCCACAATTTCCGGGTCCGCTTTGAAAATGAGCCCACGCAAATGCGCCAGCATCTTTCCCCGCCAGTCCCCAAGTTCGTTGATCTTCGCGTCGATCGATGCAGATGCTGATGCAATGGCAGATTCCACTGAAACGGTCCTTTTCATTTTCAGCTCCAAGAGGTGTGAATATTCATTCATCTGTTCTCTACACCGAATTGAGCTGCGTACTCGGCTTTCAATCGTTGCCAGCCACCAAATTTCACGGCGTCGCCACCGACGAGGCGCCCGATCGGCTCACCTGCAAGCAGCCGATCAAGAATATCGAAGCAGATGTGCCAGCCCGCGGCGCCCCACGAAATATAACGGCGATCGATGCTGTGCCAGAGTGTGAGGCGCGTGCCACTGCCGAGCGGTTCCAATTCCCATCGGATATCGTGGAACTCCAGTACCTTGGGAGCGTCAGCGCGCCTCACTTTGGTTTCGGAAACATTCCCGGTTCCCGCCCATGTCAGCTTCACCGCCGCTCCAACCGCGCCCAGATTGCGGTCGGCATCAAACGGCGCCCATTCGCGCAGTTGCGTGGGATCGGTGAGCGCCTCCCACACCATTGCCGGCGCATGACGGAGCTCTCGAACCAGAACGAGCGTCCAGTTGTCTCCGTCTTTTAGCACCCGCGCCCCGCTTGCGGAACCCGGCGCGTATTGCTCACGAGCGGTCATCGACTTTTCTCCCATCGCATGTGTACGTCAACCCTGCCACTTCATCAGCTGCGTCACTTGAATCAGATTGCCACGGGTGTCGTTCAGCATGGCAATCTTGGACCCAGTAACGTCCGTTGGCGGCATGGTAAAGTCGGCGCCTAGTGCTTTCATGCGCTCGTAATCCGCCTGTAGATCTTCTGTGAAAAACATGGCCGCCGGCTGATTCTGCTGAAACAGTGCCTGCTGATAGGTCTCGGCCGCCGGATTGTTGTTAAGCGCCAGCTGCAGCTCAGTGCCATCTGGATCTTCTGCAGACGCTACAGTGAGCCAGCGATACGGCCCCTGGCTGAAATCGGCTTTCTTTTGAAAGCCCAGCACTTCGGTATAAAAGCGCAGAGCCTCCTCCTGGTCGTCTACGTGCACAGCGGTGATTTTGATTCTCATTTCTTTCCTCGCTTTGTAATTTTCGCGGACGCTGCCGCCCTACTACTCTTTCGCTTGCGATCGTGCAGTTGAACATTGGTTCGCGCAGATTGCTCCATTCGGTCAAGATGGCGCTCGAGAGCGTCCACATGGGCCGACCAGAACCGGCGAAATGGCTCGAGCCACTGATCCAGTTCCTGAAGCGGCTCCGGTCTCAGTCGGTAAAGACGTCGCTGCGCATCCACGGTCGATTCAACAAAGCCGGCCTCGCGTAGCACGCGCAGATGCTTTGAAACGGTTGGCTGCGACATGCGAAGCTCGCGCTCGATCTCTCCGACCGACTGTTCTGATGCGATTAGCAGGCTCAGAATCGCGCGGCGATTCGGTTCGGCAATAATCTCGAATACATTTTCCACTCACTTTGTATACTTTAATTCGTATATACGCGTCAAGGCATATTATCAAATAATCTCACCACGATCCTGGCCTTCAGCTGAAAGCTGAAAGCTGATAGCTGCCTCCCATTCCAACTGCTAAAATTAACCTTCAGTCCCTTCGAAAGAGAGTCCCGTGCCAACTGCAACTAAATCAACGGCCAAAGCCGCCGACAACACTAAAGCGGCGCCGCTCACCTTTCAGGAATTGCTGTTCCGCCTCCAGGGCTTTTGGGCGGCGCGCGGATGCGTGCTGCAGCAGCCTTATGATGTTGAAGTCGGGGCCGGCACCATGGCTCCGGAAACGTTTCTGCGCGTGCTCGGCCCCAAGCCTTATCGCGTGGGTTACGCGCAGCCATCACGCCGACCGGCCGACGGCCGATATGGCGAAAATCCGAACCGTCTGTTCAAGCACACGCAGTTTCAGCTCATCCTCAAGCCGCCGCCGGTCAACGTGCAGGAGCTCTACCTTGAGTCCCTTGAGTCCATCGGCATCGACCTGGGCCAGCACGACCTCAAGTTCGAAGAAGACAACTGGGAGTGGCCTGCCGGAGGTGCGTGGGGTGTTGGCTGGCAGGTAATGCTCGACGGCCTCGAGATTACGCAGTTCACATATTTCCAGCAGTGCGGCGGTCTCGACCTTGACCCCATCTGCGCCGAGCTTACCTACGGCCTTGAACGCATTGCCGCGTTCCTGCAGGATGTGGACTCGATCTATGACATTATTTGGGCCATCGATCCCGATACCGGAGCACCGGTCACCTATGGCGATGTTCGCCTGCAGGAAGAGTTGCAGTTCTCGGTGTACAATTTCGAATTCGCTGACGTGCCCAAGCTTTGGGAGCACTTCAACATGTACGAAGCAGAAGCGCAAGCGCTGCTGACCCAGGCCGGCGAACTACTCAAGAACGAAGAATCAACCGCTACCGAGAAACGCCGCTTCCCGCTGTTGGCAACCTATGAACTCGCGCTCAAATGCTCGCACCTGTTTAACCTGCTCGACGCGCGCGGAGCCATCAGCGTAACTGAACGCGTAGGCGTCATTGGCCGCATCCGCAACCTGGTTGTAGGAGTAGCCAAAGCCTACGCCCTGCAGCAAGCCGCTTAGCGCATTTTTCTGGTCACTGTTCACTGACCACTGAACACTGGAAATAAACATGTCAGATTTTCTACTCGAAATCGGCCTTGAAGAAGTACCCGCCCGCATGATCGCCTCTGCTGAGGCTGAACTGGGCCGTCGCGTCAACGACCTACTTACCCGCGAGCGCCTGCTTGGCCCCGCCGCCGGCGTCACCACATACTCCACGCCACGCCGCCTCGCTGTCCTGGTTCACGATGTACTCGCAACCCAGGCGGATACAGAAGAAAAGCTCACCGGCCCCTCGTGGAAGGTCGCCTTCAAAGACGACGCGCCTACCGCCGCAGCCGAGGCTTTCGCAAAAAAAGCCGGCGTTGCTGTCAGTGCTCTTGAAAAAGTCACCACACCCAAGGGCGAGTACGTGGGCACCACCGTTACGCGCAATGGCCGCGCCGCTACGGAACTGCTGGCCACCGAGTTGCCTAAAGAAGTGCTCGGCATCTACTGGGCCAAAAACATGTACTGGCGCGCCGGCAAGCCGGAGCGTTTTGTGCGCCCTGTGCGTTGGCTCGTTGCCATGCTCGATGCCAAAGTTATCGATCTTGAAATCGCTGGTATTGCCGCCGGCAATACCAGCCGCGGCCACCGCATCCTGCATGCGGACCATCCCGTGGTTCTACCTTTGGCGAAGAGCTATGCGGAAACATTACGCAGCGCCAAAGTCGTTGTAGACGTCGCTGAGCGGCGCCAGTCCATTCGCAAGGCACTTGATGCGGCCACTCGCACCGTCCCTGGCGCACGCTGGCGCGAAGATGAGGCCCTTGTAGAAACAGTTGTTCATCTTACCGAGTGGCCCACTATCATTCTCGGCGAGTTTGAAGCTGAATACCTTGCGCTGCCTGAAGAAGTGCTCGTCACCGTCATGCGCGATCACCAGAAGTACTTCGCCGTTGAAGGCGCGGACGGCAAATTGGCCCCGCACTTCCTTGCCGTGCTCAACACACAAGTAGACGACGCCGGTCGCGACATCATTCGCCACGGCAACGCGCGTGTGCTCCGTGCCCGCTTCAAAGATGCGCGCTTCTTTTGGGACTTCGATCAGAAGACGCCGCTTGCCGAACGCGTTGATAGCCTCAAGGCTGTCACCTTCCAGAAAGAGTTGGGCAGCTATCACTGGAAGACCGAAGGAAATCTCCGCGTGACTCAGAATCTCGAAGCCAAGCTTTTGAGCGATTACGGTGTCCGCTTCGACCCTTATCGTCTGAAGACTGCCGTCCGCCTGGCCAAGACAGATCTCACAACAGAGCTCGTAAAAGAATTCACTGAGCTGCAGGGCATCATCGGCGGCCTCTACGCGCGCACCCAGGGGCTCGGCGAAGTTGTTGCGCAGGCCATCTACGACCAGTACAAGCCGGCATCGACAGACGACGCAATTCCCTCAACGATCGAAGGCCGTGTGCTCGGTCTCGCCGATCGCATTCAGACCATCACCGCTATGTTCAGCATTGGCAACGCGCCTACAGGATCAAAGGATCCATTCGCGCTTCGTCGCGCCGCCAACGCCATCGTAAAAATACTGGCCGAGTCCGGCCTGCCTCTAACGCTCGGCGATGTAGTTGATGCAGGCGGCGCTGAAGGCGCTGCTCGCGAACAAGTGGCCGCGTTCCTGCGCGAGCGTCTTCATTTCTATCTGAAAGATGTACGCGGCTATGCCTACGACGTAGTTAACGCGGTGCTCGCAGCGGGTGCAGACGATGTACGCGACGCTATTGCCCGCGCCGAGGCACTTACGGCAGTGCGCGGGTCAGATGACTTTGCCGCCATCTCCGCCGCATTTAAGCGCATCAAGAATATCCTGCGCCAGGCTGAAGAAAAGAAGTTCGCGATCGGCTCCGCAAAAGATGCGAAACTCTCGGCTGAAGCGCAGCAACTCGACGACGCTGCCGCCGCTCTCGCTCCTGAGGTTGCATCGCTGCGCCAGATTCGTTCCTACAATGAGGCGCTGGCCTTGATCGCGACGCTGCGTCCCAATGTCGACACGTTCTTTGATAAGGTCATGGTGCTCGATTCCGACGAAAAGCTGCGCGGTGCGCATCTGGGCCTGATTGACGGTGTGCTCCGCAACTTCAGCACCATCGCCGACTTCAGCGAAATCGTCGTTTCGTAATCGGAGCCATTGCCGCAAGAATTGCTTATGAGCCAAAATCAAGCAGCCAACATCAGCGTAGTGCAACCCGAGCAATTCAGCGCTGGCACCTCGCAAACTTCGGGCTCGCAGCGCCACGCCGCAATCTGCGGGGGGTTGGGCGTCAGTTCCGTCATGTGGGGCGGCATGTTCCTCGTCGAACCCGGCGCGCAGACCGGAATCCATCATCACGGCGCGCAGGAAACCATCGTGTACGTGCTTGAAGGCGAGTCCCTCGTGCAATGGGGCGAGCATGGCAAGCACTCAGCAACCGTACGCGAAGGCGATTTCCTGCACGTCCCCGCTGGTCTGCCTCACCGCGAAATCAATCCGTCAAAAGACAAGCCTTTCCGCTGGGTAGTCGTCCGCAGCACATCCGAACCAATCGTTGTAAATCTCCCCGACGATTACTGGGGTTAGTCGAGTGGCAAAGTGATCGCAGAGAATTGTCAATCTGCACCAACATGCAGATTTTAAATATGCGAAACGCATCGTATTCGATTAAGCTTTCCCGGAGGATCGAATCCCATGACGATTTACGGTGTGATTTTAGCGATTCTATTTCTCGGAGCGTTTCGTGAACTCCTCGCTTCTATAGAAAGCGGCAATGTTCTTCGCATCTTGATGTCTCTTACGCTGGCACTTCTGGTGTTTAATGACGCAATCTATACCTCGTGGACTGTCGAACAGCGGAAACGCGAGTATCGACCTCCCCTAATGTCTATTGATTTGGCGAACTTCTTGATACTTACCGCCGTGCTTATCTCCATGAACCCGACTCGAGACAATGTCTTCAGCCTCGCAGTTCCGAGAATTGGAGCATGGCTGCCAGAATCTCGTGCCTGGCTGCTTTTGGGAATCTATTGGCTCCTGGTGATGTTGTGGACAAAACTTGCCGGTGTGTACCAGACGCCAAAATATCCAAAGTGGCTAATATATTGCTCTCTGGGAATCCCCACTTTATTTTTCATCGAATCCGGGTTCGCCGCGTCTTCGGCGGGCGCGGCGAGATTGGCGTGTACCTGGCTTACGGCACTCTACGCATTTTTCTACATTTTGGCCTTGAGGCCGTTTGCTCTTCGCAAAGTTTCTTTCTCTATTTAACGTCTATCGATTGCCGTGCGCCTCATATCACGCCGTCACCCTCTCGCACCGCTTCACAAAATCCGGATCGATCTCCACTCCAAGCCCCGGCCCGCTCGGCACGCGTATCGTCCCATGCTCATCGCTGCGCAAGCTCGACGTCGCGCAGTGGTACGGCAGCTCGTTGTTGAACTCCTTGAACTCGTGGAACGGACCTGAGTTCGGAATCGACGACACGAAATGCATCATGTACACGTATCCCAGTCCCGTTGACGAAATGTGCGGGATGCACTGTTTGCCAAATGCATGGGCCATGCGCGCCACTTGCGTGCAGCGAATCATGCCGCCGAAGTAAAACATGTCAGGCTGCACAATCGACAAGCCACCGTTCGCAACCAGCCAGCGGAAGTTATGCGTGCTCGGCTCCTGTTCGCCGCCTGCTATCGGAATCTCAAGCGCATCGGCTACCATCTTCGTTTCTTCGTACCAGTCAAACGGCACGGGCTCCTCGTAAAACGCGTATTTGTATTCCTGCATCAACTTGCCAATCGGAATCGCCTCAGCCACAGTGTACGAGCCGTTCGAATCAGCAGAGATGACCATGTCGTCGCCAAACGTCTTGCGCACCAGCGGAATCAGCTCCTCACTGCGGCCCTGGGGAGACTCGGCGTGGCTCATGCGACCGCCTAGTTTGAACTTGATGGCCTTGGCATGTGAAATCTCCACGTCGCGCTTCAAATGCTCGATCACTTCTTCAGCCGAATTGTCGCGCTCGCCATTCGCCTGGTAAACACTGACGGCCGGGTTATAAATCTTGTCGCTGATCAATAACCCAATCGGCCGGTTGGCCATCTTGCCGAACATGTCCAGAATGGCAAATTCAATCGTCGCAATCGGCACCCAGATGGCCATTCCCTGCAACTTGTAGTTGCTCTCATGCACTGTCACCGCGGGAATCAGGCTCTCAATGTCGCGCGCGTCTTTGCCTACGAAGAAAGGTGCAATGCGCCTGACAAACATCGGATATAGAGACGCCATCTGGTCGGCATTCGAAACCGATATGCCCTCGTGCCCATCCTTCGATCGCACCCGGCAAAGATATTGGTGCTGCAGATGAAGCAGCTCAACCGACTCGATGATGACCGGCTCCGCAAAGAGTTCCCGCCTGAATACCGGCTGTTTTAAAACTGCATCAAGCCGCGCATAGCGTTCCTGGAGTTTGCCTGGAAGCCCATGCCGTGGCGCATTCAAAAACTGTCCGGACAAGCTCAACGGCATGGCAACAGCCCCTGCCGCCGCCCCGCGCATAAAACCACGCCTGCTGGAATTCACAAACTTTCTCCTTCAACCTGGCGAGGCCGCTACTGCAGCTCGCTCTCCGCATCGGAACCAAGGATGCGCGCAGTCGATCCGTACTTGCGGAAGTTGCTGAACTCGAGATCGTTGCGTTCGAGCAGATTCCCTTGCCGGCCGGCGACTACCTGCGCGCTCACCGGCAGCATATAGTCATGATCATTGATCGCAACGTAGTCATAATCCACGCGTACTGCCGCTCTGCGAATGGGGAATTTCTTTGGCACTTCACTTGTAATGATGGTGATGCTCCGGACGCCATGCGTGGTGCGATCTATATAAACACGGCCATGGTAGCCCACCTTTATCGCGGCCGTTGGCGCCGTCAACGCGAAGCTTGAATTCTCCTGCTCAATGCGATAGTCGAAGATCTCCGCCGCTTCGCCGTGCAACATGCCGGTCTGCTTCCATGTAAATACGGCCTTCGACGACGGTTTGAAAATGTTGTTGAGCGCGGCGCCAAACTCGCCCGTCGAAATCATCCCGATTTCCGACATCGTCTTTTCGTCCTTCTTCTGGTTGTTCACTTCTCCAGCTAGAACCGTGCGGCTCTCCCGATGATCGACATAAGTCAGCACCTCAACCATCTTGTCTTTTAGCTGCCAGTTCCCATTTCCATGTGCATCCGTTAACCGGGTTGTTGTCTGCTGACAGATCAAGTTGGGCAGTACATCGCCGTATTCCAGCGCATTTTTGCGCGCGTCCGCCAAAATACGCTCCAGCTCTTCCGGCGCCGGATGGTCCGCAGTCTGACTGGTAGCCGCCAGTCCGGGAGGATCAACGCCAAGTTGCACATCGCCTGTTCCGCTGCCTGCGCCGTGCTCTTCTTCGCCCAACAAGGCGAACGCGCCAGTGGTCTCCGCAGACTTTCCGCCTTGCGTCAAAGTTGCACGAACCTCGTAATCTCCATCGGTGGCAGAACTGATGGCAAAGCCCTTCAGCACCGGCTCAAACTCCGCGCCGGCTTTCAATGTCGACACTAGCGGTTCGCCCCTTAGCGGAACGCCACCGCGCAAAACTTCCAGTTTGACTGTCGCCGGCTCCTGCGAACTGGGATCCGTGTGCGCAAAGAAGAAGACCGACAGGGTGTGTGCGCCGGCCGGCAGCCGCCCATACACGTTCGGCAACACGCGCTGGTCGCCGCGCCATAGGAGGTCGGGTTCGTTGCTCCCGTCAGAGACAGGCTCAACGCCACGCACCAAGAGAATGTCAGTAAGTTCCGGCACCGCTTGCGAAGCTGAAATCTCAAATGCCTGCCGCCTGGCGGCAACTTTGCCGCTATTACCGTCCACAATTGCAGTCTCAAGAAAATACTTCCCCGGCGGGGCTGAAAAACTGCGCTCAAATGAAATGAATTCAGGAGCAGTCCCGGCGCCATTTCCTGTGGCCCATCGCCGTGCAGCGTCCTCGCTGAACCGTTCAATGATTGTGCCAGAGCTGTCGTTGATGGTTGCCAGAACCGATAGATGCGCGGAGTTGAGATGCGTGCTCGGGTCTTCGCGAACCTCCAAACCGCTCACCGGCACTTCCATGGCCACCAGTCCGAGGTTGCCTTCATCGCGGTGCCCCATCCGCAAGACTGCAGCGCGGTAGTCGATCTCTTCGGGAAACTGCGGCCGCCTGAGTGCGGCCATCAACGGCAGTTCGAATGGCTGGGGCGGCTCGATCAGTCCGGCGCTCCGAGGCAACGCCAGGTACCCTGTCCGCGAGCGCATCTTCAGGCCATGTCGGGTCGTTTTGAAAACCGTTGCGTGAAAGTTCCCGTCCTCGACTGTGAATGGAGGGGCAAACGCGATTTCATAATAGGTCGTAAGGCCCTGTATAAGATCTCTCACCGGCCCCAAAATGCTTCCACCGGAGTTCAGTACATCTCCGCCGGTTTGTCGCGCAAGCATATTTAAATTATCTTGCGAGGCAACAGCGCTCGGCTTGGTGGTCGCCATCGCGGCCATTGCAAACTGGGTGGTATCTCCCATCATCGGGTTGCCCGCTCCGGTGATATCCACCCCGGATTGCTGCAGGCTCATCCCCAGGCCGGCCGTACTGTATATGGAGGCCAGTCGGTCCGTGTCTTCCACTTCATCGGGCAAGACAACGTAGATGCTGACTCCCGCCCGGTTTGCCGCTCCGATGATGGAGTGGATGGCATCCTTGGCGCGGCTGTCCTGCTTCTTCCAGTTATCTGAATCGTCTCCGCTCGCCGCGCTTGACGCAAAATACACAATCGCCTTGCGCCCCGGCAGCGACTCCTGCGCTTCAGCCATAGCAAGCAAGCACGCCAGCGACAGCGAAAGATGCTGATCCCTGGCAATGTGGCTCGAGGCTTGTAGCGCCGCATACATTGACCGCGCCGCAGCACGTTCCCGCGTACCCGCGGCAGATCCACCAGAGCCCTGACCCGTCTTTGCAAGCTGTATCAGGCGTCTTTCCGCGGCGTTCGCCGCAACCTTGTTGCCATACGTTTCGGGCTGCACGGCTACAGAAATCGCCTGCGTCACCGCCTTGCGATCCGCGGTATATTCCTGCTGAATTTGCAGCCGTCCCCACGCATCCACTACGGCAAATTGAAATCCTGTGCCTGGAAACGCTTTCAGGAACTTTATTGCTCCATCGCGCAGCTTCTTGCTGGCTCGCCGCGCCGTCAGCGGAGAATCGCCAAACATGGTCTCTTCCGATCCTTTGCGGTTGTCCTGCATTCCCGGACGATCGAAGAGGAGAGTAATCAGCGGCTCATCCTGCTGCTTGCCACTTACCAGGCGCAGGTTAGTCAGTTTTACTGCCGCACCATTATCCGTGACTGAGAGTTCCTCCGGCCTCAGATCGAGAACCGGCTTGTTATGCCTATCGCGAACAGCCATGTCCAGCAACACTTCGTCCACTTTGGCCTGCAGTTTCGCATCCCCGGCGGCAGCGGTCGTTTGCGCAAACATCGGCTTTGTGGTTATTGGAACTATCAGGACCATCGCCGCAATTGCAGCGGAGTTGTAGAGTCGCATCTTCTTCGTTCTCAGCATTGTTCAGGGTTCTCGGATTCCAAGGGGATAGCTCAATTGACGAACCAGCATCGCAGGAAGTTTACATGCCGCCACTGAACCTGCGCTTTGAGCTCACCGGAATTGGCCGGCGAACCACATCCTTGCCAAATTCTGGCGCCTCGGTCCTGTATTGCCAGAGTCGGCACCATGCCTCATAAATACATTTCTGCTCGGTTCTCGTCTATTTCGAAAGGCGGCCCGAAGGCAAACCTGCAGTTGCGACAGTAAATTCTAGATATTGGTCGCGGAAAGGCCGAGATGAATTTATCCATCATCCTTTACGCAGGGCCTTTCAGGATGTGGATTGCGGGAGGCATTTTCCTTCTGTCTCTCCTTGGCTCTCCATCACGGGCACAAGCCCAACAGCCGGAAGGTGAGAATGTGGCTCAGCAAGCATTTCGCCTGCCCCTTCCTGTCAACGAAGTGGTCCTGAAGTTTCATGCCTTGGACCTGCATGGATTACCCGTCAATGACCTCAAACGCGATGAAATCCGTGTATTCGACAATGAGCAGCCTGCACGCCGTATCGTTTCATTTGACTCCGTGCTGGACAGACCGATTCGCGCCGGTATCCTGATTGACACGAGTGAGTCGATGCAGCGAGCACTCCCCCAGGACAAGATACTCGCAGAGCGCTTTGTGCAACGGATTTTCAGACAAGCCTCCGACCAAGCGTTCGTAATGGACTTTGGATACTCTTCTGAGTTCGCACAGTCGTGGACTAACAATCCCCATACACTGTCAATGAGTGTTCAAAACGTTCAGGCGGGTAGGATGAATCCACTCGGAGGCACAGCTATTTTTGACACTATTTTCCGAGCCTGCCTCTATGGATTCGGCAAAATTGGTCCGGCCTCATCGAGTAACTTTATCCTGCTTTTCTCCGATGGCGAAGACAATGCCAGCCATGCCACTGTTGAGGAAGTACTGAACGCCTGCCAAAAAAGCAATACTGCGATCTACGCATTCCACATCCCGCCGCCTCCCGGTCGCGACTCGCTAGGGCCGATGACCTTGGCGGAATTGGCGTCCAGAAGCGGGGGTAGCGTTTTTTCAGCTGTCGATTCAGAGGACGCAATCTGGCAGGATTTGAGGACGATCGAGTCAGAGATCAGGAATCAATACCGGCTTGTTTATGATCCGGTCCGCCTGAACCATGACGGCTCATTTCACCGGATCGCTATTCTGCCGCCTCCTCGCGTGACAAGCATTTCCGTGCGTTCCGGCTATTATGCACCTAGCCAATAAGGCCTACCGCATGAAGAACCTCTGATATCGTCGATCTGTCGCGCAGCAACTTCGCTCCCCCTTCCCCGTCTACAATCTATAGAGATGGCAGACACGCTTTATCTAAGCCTTTGGTACCCTAATCTGCGCGTTGCGGCGCTGCCAGACAAGCTGGTCGCCGTGCTCAGCGCCTTTGCTGCTCATGGCGGCGAGGCTGGCGTCTATGCCGCAACGGTATGGCCGGTTGGCTGGAGCGAGTCGCCCATCTTTCAACAGGTGTGGGGCCGTAGCGGCCCAAACGCCGCCAAGGGCGTCGATCCGCGCAACGCCGTCGAAGCGGCACTCGACCCTCTCCACGACGACTACGCTTATGAATTCCAGATTGGCTGGAGTCTTTGGGAACTCGAAAACGGCGGCGAGCTTGACGAGCGCTGGGTACGCCAGCCGCGCCTGGTGCGCGTAACCGCGTTCGGGCCCCTTTTCGACGATGGCGCTTACGAGCAGGACGGACACATTCGTGTCGACTTCGGCCATGACTCGCCGTTCCTTGAAGAGGAAGTCACGCTCGATTCCATTGCAGCGCGGCACATTGAAGAAAATGTGCGCCAGCTTGTCTCGCTTACCGCGACCATTGAGAAAGATTCCGGCGCCACGGCTCGCCTGCTGTGGAGCGAACTGGGTGAGAGCCTGGCGCAACGGCTCGCAGCCAGGCTGGGAACGGGGAACTAGAAAGTGCACATCACCATCGAGCGGCTCCGAACTATGGTGCTGGCAGCAGGCGTGGTGCTGGTTGTGGCTCTCTGCGTCTTTCTTGGAACCGCCAAATTCCGCAACCGCTTTCTGGCCCGTGAACTGCCAAAGCGCCTCGGCATCGATATACGACAGGAAGCCAACGGCGTTACTTATTCTCACGCGCTGGGCGCTCACTCCCAGTTCAAGATTCATGCCTCGAAAGCCGAGCAGCTTAAAAGCGGTCTCATCCTGTTGCATGAGGTGCAGATCGAGCTCTTCGGCCAGGACGGGGAGCGCATCGACCGCATTGAAGGCCACGAGTTCGAATACAACGACAAGAGTGGAACCGCAACCGCCGCCGGCCCGGTAGAAATCACCCTGATTCGGCCCATGGTGGTGCCTGCCATTGCACCTAAAGTGACCGCAGACAAAGCTATCAACAGCAAAGGCATTGCCAAGCCGTTGGCAAATGCGGCTCAGGAAGCCGCCTCAGGCGAGATACACGTAAAAACCAGCGGCATCACGTCCAACTGGCACACCGGCGTTACCTCCACCAATCAGCGTGTCGACTTTACCCTCAAGCAGGGCGCAGGCAGCTCCACCGGTGCGTCGTTCGATTCGCAACACGGCCTGCTTGTCTTGTCGCGCGATGTGGAACTCATGGCGGCACGAGCCGGCGACACAGTTCGCCTCCATGCGCAGCATGCCGAGTTCTCTCGCGATGCACTCACCTGCAACATGAATGGCGCTACCGCGGACTACCGCAACGGGCAGGCCAAGGCCACTGAAGCCAAGGTCTTGTTCCGGCAAGACGGCTCGGCCAAGCGACTGGATGCTAACAACGGCTTTACGCTTGCGACCAACACCGGCGGACAAATCAGCGCTCCTGCAGGCTCATTGGATTTTGACGAGCACAACCAGCCGCAGCACGGTCATCTCGACGGCGGCGTTCAAATGCAATCCATTACGCCCGTCCGCCAGGTTCACGGCTCCTCGCCGACAGCCGAGCTCGTTTTTTCAGAGAAAGGCGACTTGCACCGCGCGCACCTTGAGCGCGGCGTGGACTTTACCAGCGACTCCATCGTTCAGCCCGCCGCCAACAACAAATCCGGTGCTATGTCCGTTCGCACCAGCCGCCATTGGCACTCGCCGGTAGTGGATGTGGAATTCCGCGAGGCTGGCCCCGGCAAAGTGGAACCTGCGGCAATTCACGGCACGGGCGGCGTGGTTCTGACAGGCATAACCAAGCGCGGTACTGCGGCGCCCGTTCCCTCCCGGCTGGCTGCCGACGACCTGAGCGGACAATTCGGCCCCGACTCGACGTTGCTTGCCATGACCGGCGTTGGCCACGCCTCCCTTTCTGAATCCACGGACACCGGCGCGATCCAAACCGCCAACGGCGACCGCATCGAGGCCCACTTTGCACCCGGCACTGGATCGGGAGTTGGCAACACTTCCGGCCCAATCGAACAGGTGCAATCAGCCGTCCTCGACGGCCACGTTGTGCTGGTGCAGGAGCCCGCGTCCAGCCCCGGCGGTGCCGCATCAAAGCCCGGCGCGAAAGCACAACCGCCTCTCCGCGCTACTGCCGGCAAAGCTGAATATGAAAACGCTGGCCAGTGGCTACACCTCACCACAAGCCCCCGCATTGAAGACGGCGGCATGCAGGTGGCGGCCGATAAGATCGACATATCGCAGCAAACCGGCAATGCCTTCGCTCACGGGAACGTGAAGGCCACCTGGATCAATAACAGCAAGCCCGGGCAGCCCGTGCCCGATCGCGACAACATCTCCTTTGGCGGACAAGGTCCGGCCCACGCCATCGCCAGCGAGGTGCAGATCGACCGCGCTACTGAAGTTGCCACCTTCACCGGTCATGCGCGCCTTTGGCAGCAGGACAATTCAATCTTCGCGCCGGTAATCGTCTTGAACCGCGGCCAGAGGACGCTATTGGCACGCAGCACCGATCCTTCCGATCTGGTGCGCGTCGTCGCCCTTAGCGCATCGAATCTGAATGCGTCGGGGTTGGAACCGCCTTCGCCCTCGCCCAGGTCAGCCACCCCGTCCGTTATCCGAGCGCGAGGCAGCCAACTCACCTACTCCGACGCGGATCGTAAAGCGGTGATGATCGGGGGCCAATTCGGCCAGGTAGTCGCGGAAACCAGCACCGCCTCTTCTCAGTCCAACCAGGTAGAACTGCTGCTTGCCCCCACCGGCACGCGAACCAGCCGCCAGGGCCAGGTCGACCGCATGACCGCCAGCGGACATGTCCTTGTCAACACCCAGGGCCGCCGAGGTACAGGCGAGCAGCTAACTTATACGGGCAGCACTGGCGAGTATGTGCTCACCGGAACTCCAACCAACCCACCTCAGATCAGCGATACGGATCGCGGCACCGTCACAGGAGAGGCTTTGATTTTCCATAGCCGCGATGATAGCGTCAGTATCGAAGGTGGCGGACGCGAGGCCAGGACAGAGACAATAGTTCGCCAGGTCGATGGCAGCCCGGTTTCCGGCAAAAGAGAGCCAAAGAAATAAATGGAAATTCTGAAAGCCGAAGGAATTAGCAAGTCGTACAAAGGGCGGCAGGTACTACGCGGAGTCGATCTGAAGATCGCGCGCGGCGAAGTGGTGGGACTGCTGGGGCCTAATGGAGCAGGCAAAACCACCAGCTTCTACATCATCGTCGGCCTTATCGCTCCCGAAAGCGGCAAGGTCATGGTCGACCAGACTGACATCACGCGCACTCCCATGTACCTGCGCGCTCGCAACTTCGGTATCAGCTACCTTCCTCAAGAGCCATCGGTGTTCCGCAAGCTCACCGTCGAAGAAAATATCCTTGCTGTTCTTGAAGCGCAGCCGCTCGACAGCCGTGAGCGCCGCGTTCGCGCTGAAAGGCTGATAACCCAGCTGAATCTAGGACACATCCGCACCACCAGGGGATACGCCCTCTCTGGCGGTGAGCGCCGCAGAGTCGAAATTGCGCGCGCCCTCTGTATCCAGCCGAATTTCATCCTTCTCGATGAGCCTTTCAGCGGCATTGATCCCATTGCGGTTCTGGAACTGCAGAAAATTATTTTTGACCTGAAAGCCACCGGCATCGGTATTTTGATCACCGACCACAACGTACGTGAAACACTAAGGGTAACGGATCGCGCTTACATCATTGCGGAAGGCCACATCTTTCGCTCTGGGACTCCGCACGAGCTTGGCAATGACCCGGAGGTTCGCCGCGTCTATCTTGGCGAGGGATTCACCCTGGGCTAGACTTGGACGAAACATGGCGCCCCGGTAAGGTGCCGCACTAAAATCTTGAGAATGAGCCCCGAATGGACCAAAGGCCCGTTCCGGGAATTAATGACTCTTACTGGGCATTCGAAACGCGTCGGATTTCCATTAAGCTTTCCTTACGCGATTAGACTCTTATTGAGTTCAGGTACTTGGATTCCCTATGGCGCTGTTGCAACCAAAACTGTCGTTAAAGGTGTCGCAACGCCAGGTCCTCACGCCGGGCCTGATGCAAATGGTAAGCGTGCTTGCCTTGAACAAACTGGAACTCAAGGAGATGATCGATGCCGAGATGGTGGAAAATCCCGTCCTGGAAGAGATTGACGAGTCGGTTCCGATGCTTGATGAAGTGGCAGGCCGTCAGGAGCGCAATGAGCGCGAGGAACGGCTCGGACTTCTTGAAAAGGGAGCGGAAGAGCCCACAGCGCCACCCAAGGATTCTTTCAACGAAGTCGATTTTGGATCGTACTTCCAGGAATATCTCGATCCCGGTTTTGGCACACAGCCGGAGTACGACGACAGTGAAAAGCCCTCGTTTGAGAATTTTCTCTCCTCGCCTACGACGCTCTCAGATCACCTGGCGTGGCAACTGGGCGCACTGAGCCTTACTCCTGAACTGCACGCCGCCGCCGAACTGGTCATCGGCAACCTCGACGACGATGGCTACCTCGCCGCCAGCGAAGAAGAACTTGCCGAAGGCTATTGCCAGATCGAAAAAAGCCCATCATCAAAAACGAACGGCGCTGCTGTGGAAACACCCTTGGCCGAGCGCGAAGCAGCCTACGATCTTGCTCGGCGCGCCATCGATCTCGTACAGCACCTTGACCCCGCCGGCGTAGGCGCACGCGATCTGCGCGAGTGCCTCATGCTCCAGATTGATGCGCAGCAGCAGGAGTTTATCCAGCTCTACGGCAACCTGCCGATGCAGCCTGACGAGAATCCGCACCGCAGCCTGAAAGCTGAAGCCGAAGCAAAGATCGAAGAACGCCGGCGCGCCATGGAAGTGGCGGCACTGATCGTCGATCGACATCTGCACCTGTTACAAAAGCGCGACCTCAAAGACCTTTCGCGCGCCGTCCAACTCAGCGCCGAAGAAACCCATCTCGGCATGGAGTTCATCCGCACCCTCGATCCTCGACCCGGCCGCATCTACAATCGCGAACAGACGCGCCTCATCGAACCCGACGTCGTCTTTCTCAAACGTGGCGGCGAGTGGGTCGTTTCCATGAACGAAGAAGATCTTCCCAGCCTGCGCTTAAGTTCGCGCTATCGCCGCATGCTGGTTGCGGAAGGTACTGACAAAGAGGTCAAGGATTACGTCAAGGAGCGTTTCCGCTCCGCCATGCAACTTATGCGAAACATCGCGCAGCGCAAGAGCACCATCCTGCGCACTTGCGACGTTATCGTGCGCCGCCAGCAGGAGTTTCTTGATAAAGGTGTTGAAGGGCTGCGGCCCATGATGATCAAGGAAGTTGCCGAAGAAATCGGCGTGCATCCTTCCACCATCAGCCGCGCAGTGGCCAACAAATACGCACATACGCCGCAGGGCGTTCTTGAACTCCGCTTCTTTTTCTCTGAAGGCTCCAACGGCCCCGAAGGCGCAGACACACCGCTGCTGGTTCTTAAGCGCAAAGTGCGCAAGCTGATTGAGGATGAAGATGCTCGCCACCCGCTCACTGACGATCAGATCGCCGCAAAATTGCAGGATCAAGGGATCCAGCTAACGCGCCGCACCGTAGCAAAATACCGCGAAGACTTGAACATTCCCTCTACCCACCAGCGCCGCAAACGCGACTGATGAAATAGCTTTCAGCCGTAAGGTTGCAGCCGGGGTTCCACATGTCCCGCTTTTGGGACATGGGACAATACAAACCTGAACCCGGCACGAATAAGCTAAGAGCTAGAAGCTGCCTCTACATCGTCACGCTGTTGTTCATCAGCGTGATCTCCGGCGTTTTCCCGCCGCACTCCACCGTTACTGTTGCGCTCTTTAGATCCGCGCCCGCGGGAATCGCAACCACTACCTGCGCAATCTTCGGCGTCAGATCAAGTGGCGCTTTCAACGCCGGTACATTGCCAGCCGCAATGGTCTTGCCATCTCGTCCGCGCACCACTACTCTCGAGGCCGGTGCATCCACTGAACCAACCGAGTGCACCGTAACCATCATCTTGTTCCCGTCCACTTTCACGTCTTCTGGATCGATGCCGAGGTCAGGCCGCGACCAGTACGGCACGCCCTTCTCCGCCAGCTTCAGCTCGATCACCGTGGTCGCGCGTGGCGCAAACGTAATCTCAATATCCTTGCTGCGCTCAAACGCAATGGTCTTCGTCGTCAGATTATCTTCGGACCCATCAGTCGCTACCGTTTCAGGTGTCCCCTGCGTTCCCTGCGTCATCGTCCACTGTCCTGGATCGATCTCCCAGCCCGTCATCCGCGCCTTCGCCGGAACCGTGTCGAGATTGTAGGCAATGATCTTCAAATGATCCGGCGTAGCCTCAGGCAACAGGATCGCGACGCTCTCGTCGTTCGCCGGCTTTTCAAATCTCCAGCTCACCGCGTTCCCCGGATAGCAGTAGTTGCGCATGAGCGCCACGCCGCCCAATCGCGACCGCTGCAGCTCGCCATTGTTAAAGTAAACGCGGTCGATCCACAAACTGCCTTCAGTGTTGATGAATTCGCGATTGTGCGCCGTCTCAATCTGCGATGCATAAACCTTATTCAGATACGACGTGTCGCCTGTGGCCTGCCAAGCCAACTGCCAGGTTGTTTCGTCAGTCCGGTTCGTTCGCTTCGCGGCGGAAACCAGCGGTGAAGTCGCGGATTTGCGCAGGTCAAGCATGTCCAGCGCGTCGTTATTAATCAGGGCCAGCGACTCGACCGGCGCATCCACAAACGGCTTTACGTACTTCGGATCGCCAGTCCACCGGTACGCCGCCCACAGAATGAACCACGGCCGCATCCCAGTCGCCTTGTCTTCATCACTCTTGAAGTTGACCTCTGTATGCAGAGTGGGTTTTCCATCCGGTCCCGGCTTGTAATGTGCAATAAATGCGTCCGCCAGTTCCAGAATCATCTTGCGCGTCTCTGGCGATCCGTTAAAAAGTACCAGTGAAAGTGCTGGATGGAACACCATGTATGAAGCTTCCTTGCCCCAGCCCCACACACCACCTTCGGCCATCTTTGCGCCGTTGAAGTAATTCGACCGCACATGTCGATGGCCTGCCGCGTTGATGCCCGTCAGCCACTCCAGCCGCTTCGCTGTCACCATCGCGCGCTCAATCTGCTTCGGACTGCCGAAATCCAGCAGCATCGATTCTCCCAGCACATTGATGCCGTCTTCGTAGCTGTGCAGCTCATCTGTCTGGATTGTGGCCAGCCCATTCGTGAACATACGTTGGGCGTACATCGCTTCCATTTCTTTCTCGAGCGACGCTTTGATCTTGTCCGGTGTTGCGCCCATCATCGCCAACCCCGGCCACCACTCCGTAAAGTCGCTGTCGTCAGAAAGGCCGCCGCCGAATTCGCCATTCTCAATCTGGCGATTGTCGATGTACCAGTTAATCAGCCTTTTCAGATATCCAAGGTCCGTCACCTGCAGAAACGCCCACTGCGGAACGCCCGCCGGAGCCTGCGGCAACGTGAATGGTGGCTTCGTTTGCTCCTGATTCTTTTCGTGCCAGTACTTGCGTCCCAGATCATTCTGCGGATCAACGCGCAGCAGATCGGAAATGTCGCCATCAAAACGGTTGTACAAATTCAGCCGCCGCGAGTTCACGCTCTCTTCCACCATGTTCGCGTACTCATCGCGCACTTGAGTCAAGCGGTCGGCAACATGTTCCGCCACCGCATCCTTATACTTCTTGAAGATCAGCCGCAGCTCCGCGTCTTCCAACGCCGACGTATCAAACTCCGCGCTCTGTGCCGCAATTGTGATGTACAGGCTCTTGCCATTCGGCAGTATGCGATCGCGCGTGTCGAGCCACAACGTATGCGGCGCGCCCGGCTTCACGGCAAACGTGAAATAAAGCATGTCGCGCATCGGCCACAGCGGATCCTTGACCTCAATGTTCAGGGGAATCACGCCATCGGCGTTCGGAGCAATCTTCAGCGCCGGCAAATCAATCGCAATGCCGTCGAGGCCGCCGTCCATGTTCTCCCAGCCGTACGACGTCCCATGCCCCACATCCACCATCTGCGAGCGGAAATCCGCCGGAACAAGAATGTGGACAATCGGCAAGCTCACTTGCTTGTCGCGCCGCGGCGTCGCCGGAACCCCGGCCGGCATCGCCACCATCGTCATGCGCTCATCCGAAGCAAAACGTCCCTTGATGTAGTCAACCAGTGGCCGCATCGACGAATTGTCATCGCCACTGACCTTCGCCGTCAGACGATAGCGCAGCGTAGCAACTCCCGCCGGTTCCATGCCCGGATGCACATAGTACGCCGACAACTCTCCGATCGGCTGCTCCTGCTCCACATTCGTGAACCTGAGTTTCTCTCCCCCGGCGAACGCTTCTGCAAACTGGTGGTAGGTAATCTCCTGTCCGCGTGGCCGCTCAAACAGGGTCGTATCCGCATCGCTGCTTTTCTCGGCGTCGTGGCGCAGCAGGTTCATGTTGCCCCACGCGCCGCCCGCAATCTCCAGGTGATTCCACGGCTCATCGGGCATGTTGAAAGTCACCGATTTGCCAGAAAGCGAATAGCAGTCCCAATCCGGCAATTCGAAATAATCGTCGCGCCCAATCAACCGCGAACGGTTGTAAACCCCCGGCCACGTTGTCTCACGAATTCCGTCATTCGCCTTCCACCACCAGCGCTTCAAATCATAAGCGTCGTGAATTTCAACTTTGCGAATCGTCTCAAACGCCGCATCAATCAACACCGGTGGATCATTCGGCCGATTCCATCCATACTTCAGATTCCACTCCGTCTGCCAATTCTCCGCGTGGCCCGACCCATACGGCACAAGATCGGTCTGCGCCGACACGGCAGAGGCTGCATCACCTGCCGCAACCTTGCGCCCAATCGCCGGAAGATCCTGCGGAATCTCATTCTTTTCAAGTCCCGCAATGTTCTCGTCTGAAAGCATCCGATCGTAGATGCGCAACTCGTCTATGTCGCCCGCGCGGTCGTAGCTGTACGAGCTCTCCACGCCGGTTGGCGCAATCAATCGCGAGTGCGGACCAAACTGATCGAGATTCATATCGAACAGCCCCGTAGCCTGCTTCGTCGCCATCAGCTTGCCGTCAATGTAAAAGCGAATGCCGCTCGTCTCATCCCACGCCAACGCAATGTGCAGCCACTGGTCAGGCTTTGGCGTCTCCGGCAACTTGACTGACACGCGGGTGCGCCCCAGGTTTACGTCCGTCACAAACGCGTCGAATCCATGCCCGTTCCAGTCAATCCGCATCCACACCATGTCCCAACTGGAGTGGTCCGCATACCCCACGCGAAAAACAGGAAACTCAGTCTCATCCAGCGGCGTGCGCGCGCGCCAGAAAAACGACAGTGTGCCGCGCTGCGCATAAATATTCCCCGGCGCCCAATAGGACAGCAACTGCGTATCAGCGCATTGAATGTAACTGCCACGCACGCCGTCCGGCATAATCTTCACGTCCTTCACGTAGTTAGGAAAAGGGTTTCCGCCCGCAGCATAATCAGCGTTCAAACTGCTGTCGCCTGAAAGATAAAAAATCAGCCCCGGCTCTCTTGCATGCGCATTCGCCGTCAGTAGCGAAACCGTGCTCGGCGGCGCGTACTCCTCGGCAACCTGTGCCCGCGTCCGCAACGCAAAACCAACCCCGGCAATCAGGCACAACAACAGCGGAACACGCATGCAAATCATGGAAAAGGCTCCTCGTCTTGAATCAAACAGCGACTCTCTCAGGGTTTCAGAATCCCCGGCGCACTGGTCAGACCACGCCGAGAAATTGTTACCGCTCATGCGTGCATTTGGCAAATCCAAAAGCAGCAAGGTCGAGCAGTTGGCGACAAAAATCTCAGCTGCTGGAGTATCCTTATGCATGGCCAACACCATGAAAGCCGCTGTCTTCTACGCTCCAGGTGACGTGCGCGTCCAGTCATTCAGCAGCCCCGAACTCGAGCCCGGCATGGTGCTTTTGCGCATTCGGCGCGTCGGCATCTGCGGATCTGACCTCCACTATTACGAACAGGGCCATTGCGGAACCTCCGTGCCCAACGGCCCGTTCATTCTTGGCCATGAGTTTTCCGCAGAGGTCGCCGAAATCGGCGATGGCGTCACCAAAGTGGCCATTGGCCAGCGCGTCACGGCCAATCCAGCTCGTGCCTGCGGGTTTTGTGATTTCTGCAAAGCGGGCCGCGGCAATCTCTGCCTCAAGACCATCATGCTGGGCAGCGGCGGTTCCATTCCGCCTGTCAACGGTGCCATGGCGGAGTTCGTCACGGTTCGCGCGGACCAGTGCCACGCGCTTCCCGACGAAATCAGCGACGAGATCGGCGCAATGCTTGAGCCGCTCGCAGTCGCACTGCATGCTATCAGGCGCTCCGGCGGAGTATCAGGCAAGCGCGTTTTAGTTTTAGGTGCGGGGACCATCGGCCGCCTCGCCGCAGCAGCGGCCAAGGCGCACGGAGCAGCGCCAATCGCCATTACCGACATTGTGCCGCAACGCCGTCAGATGGCAGCGGACAGCGGCGTTCCTGTCGTATTCGATCCGGAAGGTGAAAACTTCATCGACGAAGCACTTGAACTTGCCGGCCTCGGATTCGACACCATCATTGAAGCATCGGCATCGCCAAAAGCCCTGCGGCAGGCCTTCGAAGTTGTGCGCCCAGGTGGAACCATTGTGCAGATCGGAACCCTGCCCACCGAAGACATCGCGCTGCCCGCACTTCGCATTATGAGGAAAGAAATTAATTACATCGGCTCGCAGCGCTACGGGGATGTGTTTGACGAAGCCATCCGCCTGGTAACATCGGGCCGCATCAATCTGCGCCCAATCATGAGCAACGAATTCCGCGCCGACGAAGCAGCAAAAGCCTTCAAGGTGGCCGCCGACCGCGCACACTCATTAAAAGTTCAACTGCGGTTCTAGCGCAATTTAGTAGTGGACCGAGTATCCCCCAGGTCAGCGCGAACAAATCGGGTGCCCCAGGGCTCGATCTTGAGACCTGGGATATCAATGCATTTAGCCTTCGCAAGAGAAAGTTAGAAGCTAAAAGGTAGGAGCTAGAAGCTGCTCCTACATCGCTTCCGGACTTTCAATCCCCAGCCACTCCAGCGAAAGCACTAACTCGCGCAGGGCAACAGCCGCCGTCGCAAGCAGAAACGTTTTCTTCGCCCGGTCTTCTTCGGTAAGAATGTGATGCCGGTGATAGAAATTGGCAAACTCCTGCGCAAGCTGAAACGCATGCTTGGCGAGATACGCAGGCTCTGAAGTAGCGATGCACTGCTCAAGCACCAGCGTGCGCCGCGCGGCGCGCAGCCATAAGGCCCAGATGTCCTCGTTCTCCTCGCCGGCAAAAAAAGGGGCAAGCCTTGCCGGGTCTGACGCCGCTAACTCCGCATACTCCGCCAGCGCGGCATCAGCCGTCGTATTCCCCTTGCGGAAAATATTCTTGATCCTCACCGACGCGTACTGCACGTACGGCCCTGTCTCGCCTTCAAAACTCAATGCGTCTTTAAAGTCGAAAGCAATGACCGAGCCGCGCGTGTACTTCAACATAAAGTAGCGCAGCGCGCCAATCGCAATCTGCCCGGCGATCTTATGACGCTCGACGTCATCGCGTTCCGTCTGCCGCGCATCAGTCTCCGCGCGCGTCGCCGCAATCAGTTTGTCAATCAGGTCATCGGCCTTTACGCCGAACCCCTTGCGCCCGCTCACTTCAATGTAGGAACGCGACAAATCCTCTTCCGCCACATCGTAGCCAAGGTCCACCGCGCAGCGCGGAGTAAGCGCCACCATCTCGTAGCTGAAGTGCGTGTAGCGATCCGCCTGCTCCGTATACCCCATGCCGCGCAGCGCCTGAATCACGTTCGCCTGCGGGTCCGACTGGCGCGAGTCAATCACGTTGTAAATTGCCTGCGCGCCGCCAAAGTGCGGATGCGGCTCAACGCCGTGCTCGGTCGAAATCCAGCAGTCGCGATCGGCGTATTTGAAAAACGGCTTGTAGCCAAAGTCCTTGCCAAGCAGACCGAACTTCCAAAGGTGATAAGCAATGTCCTTGCCCACGTAAGTCACGGTGCCATTCGAACGCACAATCACCTTGGCGTCTTCATCCACGCCCTCGGTCTCCGCTGCGCCCGGCCTGGTCATCACCCAGCAGCCCTTGTTCTTGCCTTCATTCTCGAAGTACAGAACGCCCGTTTTCTTCAACTGCTCAAATGCAGCGTCCCAGAACTTAAGGTGCAGAATCTCGCTCTCGCGCGGCAGAAAATCGTACTCAATGCCGAGCCGCAGCATCGTCTCCAAATGCCGCCGCAGCACCGAAGTCGAAATCAACTCGGACATTTCAGCCGTATCGTTGCCGCCGTGTTCAATTTCATGCAGTGTGTCGAGCCGCAGCTTTTTGTGCGCGGCTTTCTCTTCTTCAGTGCCTTCACCGTACCACTGCGAAGTGCGCGCATACAGGTCCCAGCAGTAGTAGTCGAACGCGCCCGCATAATCGGTGCTCTTCTCGCATGAGGCAATCAGAGCACGAACTTCGTCAAGGCTCTTTCCCTGCAAATGCTGAAAGCCCACCACCACATCGGCAACCTGCACGCCGGTGTTATCAATGTAGTTCTGCACATCCACTTTTTGCCCGGCAGCGCGCAGCAGCTTTACAAACGTGTCGCCCAGGATTGCGTTGCGCAAGTGCCCGATGTGCGCGGCCTTGTTGGGATTGATGCTGGTATGCTCCACCAGCGCGTGCAGCCCTGCCGAGGAACTCGTCGAAGTCACCCCGCCAGCCACAGCTCGCGTAGCAGCAGTTCGATCGAACCGCGCATTGATGTACCCGGCGCCCGCCACGTCGAACCCGGCAAACCCTTCCAGCGGACCAATGGCTTCCACAATCTCCTGCGCAATCACCTTGGGTGCCTTGCGCAGTTTGCGGGCCAGTTCAAATGCGATTGGGCTCGACAGCTCGCCAAATTTCAGGTCCGGCGGAATCTCCAGCGGAATGTTTTCGACGTCGAGATCGTACTTCTGCTTCAATACCGCGCGGAGATGGTCGCCGAGCTTCTTCTGCAATTCCAGATACACGTAGGGATGCCTCAGAAATCCTTGATTTTCAAGGTGATTTTATCATCTGAGACGCGCATCCCCTTGACCATCTGCGCATTCCGCATCCTGCTCTGCGCAACCCGTGTTCGCTCTGCCCAATGCCGTAAGATGGAGATTGATCGCCGCAGCGTTACCCAGGTCCATGCGCGCGAACGAAATGCGCTTTTCATGACTGATTCAAGCTCAAAATCAAACCGCTATTACCTCACCACGCCCATCTACTACGTGAACGCGCGGCCGCACCTGGGCCATGCCTATTCCACAATCGTTTGCGACGCCATCGCCCGCCGCAAAAGGGCGTTTGGCATCGACACCTGGTTCCTGACAGGTACTGACGAGCACGGGCAAAAGATCGAGCGCTCCGCCGAACTCGCCGGCTGCACGCCCTCCGATTTCGCAACCGCCATCTCCGCTGAATTTCGCGGACTGTGGGACAAGCTCGGCCTCACCTACGACGACTTCATCCGCACCACCGAGGAGCGCCACAAGCGCGGCGTGCAAAAACTCTTCGCCACCCTGCGTGATCGCGGGTTTATCTACAAGGGCTATTACACCGGCCAGTACTGCGTGTCCGACGAAGCGTATGTTGACGGCCCTCCCGGCACTCCCTGCCCCGATTGCGGACGCATTACCGAGACCGTCAGCGAAGAAAATTATTTCTTCAAGCTCTCCGCCTTCGAACGCAAGCTGCTTGAGTTTTACGAGGCCAACTCCAGCTTCATGGGCCCGGAATCAACGCGCCGCGAAGTTGTATCCTTCGTCCGCAGCGGTCTCAAAGACCTTTCCGTTAGCCGCACCAGCTTCTCCTGGGGTATTCCGATTCCGGGCGATGAAAAGCATGTCGTCTATGTGTGGCTCGATGCGCTGGCCAACTACGCCACCGCGCTCGGCTACGGGTCAGACGATCCCGACGACCAGGCGCGCTTTAAAAAATTCTGGCCGGCCGACATGCACCTGATCGGCAAAGAAATCAGCCGTTTTCACTGCGTGTACTGGCCCGCGTTCCTGATGGCCGCAGGCATTGAGCCGCCGCGCTCCGTGCGCGCCAACGGATGGCTATTGTTCGATCAAGGAAAGATGTCGAAATCGCGCGGCAACATTGTGCGCGCTGAGACGGTGATGGAAGTGCTCGGCGCCGATGCGCTGCGCTACTTCCTGTTGCGCGAAATTCCGTTTGGACAGGACGGCAACTTCAGCTTTGATGCTCTGGTGCAGCGCTACAACGGCGACCTCGCCAATGGCTACGGTAATCTCGTCAGCCGCGTCGTCAACATGGTGCACAAATACTTCGGCGGAGTCGTTCCTGGAGCAGGCGAACCGGCCTCTGCTGAAATTGCGTTGCGCACCAGCGCTGAGAATGCGCTCTCTGCCTTTGGTCCTCTGTTTGACGAGCTGAACTTCTCTGAGGCTTTGAAATCGCTTTGGACTTTGGTCGCCGAAACCGACGGTTACCTTACCGCCAATGCGCCCTGGAAGAAGCCGCCCGATCGCTCCGACGCCGATCACGCAGCTTTGCAAGCCCGCGTGCTGGCTACCGCGGCCGAGGCTATTCGCATCATCACCGCATCGGTATACCCCATCCTGCCCGACGCGGCCGCCAAGGTGTGGCGTCAACTGGGCCAGGGCGAAATTGCCGATGCCGCAAAAAATTCATTCCTGGACAATCTCGCGTGGGGCGGATTGAAAGCCGGAACTCAATTTGGCGAACCAGCGCCGCTGTTCCCCCGCGCGGAAAAGGACGCAATCGATCGCATGCAGAATCTAGAAGACGAAAACAATCGCAGCGCTGTTGAAGCAGCGAGCCAGGGCGACACCACCGCACCAGGCCGCGCTCCTGCAGCCACGTCCGTGGCGCCCACACAATCCACCGGCGCGGGCCAGGGTACAACACCCACGACCTCCGCTCCCGTCAATCCCTCAAGGCCCATCGAGACGGCCAAGGTGGACCAGGTACCTGCGCCGCTGGCCAGCAGCCGCCTTGAATCAACGCCGCAGCCAGCTCCCGCATCGGCACCGCTTACACCGTCTGCAACGGGTGAGGCCGCGCCGTCAGCGCAAGCTCCCGCTGCAGGTCCGGCTTCCGTTTCTGAAGTCATCACCATTGATGATTTCGTCAAAGTCGATCTGCGCGTGGCACAGATACTCGTCGCCGAGCGCGTTCCCAAAGCCGACAAGTTGCTGCGCCTTGAAGTCGACCTGGGCTACGAAAAGCGCCAGATTCTGGCCGGCATCGCGCAGTATTACGAGCCGGAAAAGCTCATCGGACGCAAAATTATCATCGTCGCCAATCTTGCTCCGCGCAAAATGCGCGGCCTGGAGTCCAACGGCATGCTGCTGGCCGCTTCGCTGCCCGACAGCAATCCTGTGCTCGCCGGATTCCTGGAGGATGTACCACTCGGAGCGCGTTTGAAGTAGCGTTATAACCGCACATGTAAACGGCCGTTTCGCAGCATCTCCGTGGAATTGCGGCGGCACGCCGGAGGTCCCTGCATTGCTCATCGATTCGCACGCGCATATTGACAGTCCACGCTACGCCGACGACCGCGCGGCCATGCTGACGCGCGCCTACGAGGCTGGTGTCGGCGCTGTCATGGCCATCGGAATAGGCGAAAACACAGGCGAAATGCAACAGGCCCTCGAAATCTGCCGCCAGTTCAATGGCCAGCCCAACATGCCGCGTCTGTTCGCGAGCGCCGGCGTCTATCCCCACAACACCGGCGAAATTACTCCTGCAGTCCTTGAAAAACTGGACGCATTACTAGCCGAACCCGAGGTAATAGCCTGCGGCGAAATCGGCCTCGATTACTACCATGAGGGCGCTCCGCATGAAATTCAGAGGCGAGGCTTTATCCAGCAGTTAGAGATTGCTGCTGCATGCAAGCGCCCAATCCTCATCCACTGCCGGCCCAAAGAAGGGACCGACGACGCCTGGGTCGACCTGCTCGACCTCCTGAACCAGCATTGGCGGCCCACTGGCCTGGGGGGCGTAATGCATTGTTTCGGAGCATGTTGGCAGCAGGCTCGGCTCTCGCTCGACCTCGGTTTCCTGATCTCGTTTGCCGGAAACATTACTTATCCCAAGGCCGAGCCGCTACGCGAGGTCGCCGCCCAGGTCCCGCTAGACCGCTTGCTGGTGGAAACGGACGCTCCCTGGCTCTCCCCTATGCCCAACCGGGGTAAGCGAAACGAGCCCGCCTGGGTATCGCAGACGGCAGACGCCTTGGCGACCGTTCTCGGCGTGATGCCCCTTGATGTAGCCGCCGCCACCACGCAGAACTTCAGCAAGCTGTTCAAGGTTGGCGCGCTCGGGTAATACCCGCAAGCCCGGATTTACGTGACATGCAGTGGCCCCGGCGTGGGAAACTAATAAAGCTATACCGTCAGAGCCGGACGGCTTTGAATGCCGAAGGGCCCTAGACAAAAAGGATTGCACACTCATGGCGCAGGAAAATTCGTTCGACATCGTCAGCAAGGTTGACCTCCAGGAGGTCCGCAACGCGGTCGATCAGGCGCTCAAGGAAGTTCATCAGCGCTTCGATTTGAAGGACTCCCACTCGCAAATCGGAATTGAGGGCAACGAAGCCATTCAGATTTCGTCCGACGGCGAGTATCATCTGGAAGCGGTCAAAGACATCCTAGCGCAGAAGATGGTAAAGCGGGGTGTCCCGCTCAAAAATCTGACGTACGACAAGATCGAACAGGCCTCAGGCAAAAGCGTGCGCCAGAAGATATCCTTGCAACAGGGCATCCCCACTGAGAAGGCGAAAGAGATCGTCCGCCTTATCAAGGACTCCAAGAAGAAAGCCCAGGCAAGCATTCAGGGTGACGTGGTCCGCATATCGAGCAAAGACCGCGACACGCTGCAGGAGATCATTGCCCTGTTGCGCGGCAAGGATATGGGTCTCGATTTGCAGTTCACGAATTACCGCGGCAACTAAATTGCCGCAGCAACAATTTGCCGCAGCGACAAGGCAATCGGTAGCACCGGAGAGAGTTTGAGCACACTGGGGATAGGGACGGCGAGAGAGGTCTTCGATCTGTTGCGGGACGATCTCGTAGCGATCGAGCAAGAGTTGGGCCGCGATGCCGCCTCAAGCGTCAGCACCATTACGGAGATTGCCGAGTACCTTCGCGAAGGCGGGGGCAAGCGCATTCGTCCGTCGTTGCTGCTGCTCTCCGCGCACATGCTTGGCTACTCCGGCCAGGGCGCCGTACGGCTTGGCGCGGTGGTTGAAATGGTGCACACTGCCACGCTTGTGCACGACGACATTATCGATGGCGCAGACACGCGGCGCGGACGCCCCTCGGCCAACACCACATGGGGCAATGAGAAATGCGTTCTCGCCGGCGACTGGCTTTACATGCAGGCCTTTCGCGTGGCGCTTGAAGAGCGCAGCCTGCGCGTGCTCGATCTACTCATCGGTCTTACGCAGCAAATGGTTGAGGGCGAGTTGCTGCAGATTCAGAAGCTCGGCAAAGCAGTCTCTGAGGCCGAGTATTACGACTTGATCTTCCGCAAAACCGCTTGCCTTTTTTCTGTCTCGATGCGGCTGGGCGCTGTGCTCGCCGGCGCAAGCGAAGCGTTGGAAGATCGTGTTGCCACCTATGGCCGCACCGTCGGCCTGGCATTCCAGATTGTTGATGACGTGCTCGACTTGACCGCCACTGAAGAAGTGCTTGGCAAACCTGTCGCCAGCGATCTGCGCGAAGGTAAAGCTACGCTGGCGGTAATTCATTCCATCGACCACGGAACCGCGCGCGATCGCCAGATGATCCAGCGTGTTCTCGACGACCGCAGTTTTGAAAACGTAAGCCGCCAGCAGATCCGCGACATTCTGGTCCGCAACGGCTCGGTTGAATATGCAATGGCGGTGGCAGACCGCTACGCTGAGCAGAGCCGCCAGGCTCTGGCTCCCTTGCCTGACTCCGAGTTCAAGCGCGCACTCCTCTGGGTGCCGGACTTTGTGGTGGCCAGGGAGAAATAATGTCTCGCAGACAGTCCGGAAAACCTTTATGGACCGCCGTCGATCAGTACCTTGGCGATCTTTTTGCTGCTCATGATGAGCACTTTGAGGCCACGCTCAAAGCCAATCGCAAAGCCGGCCTGCCGGCGATTGACGTTTCGCCGCTGCAGGGCAAATTTCTTCAGTTCCTCATTCATGTGACGCAGGCAAAACGCGTGCTTGAGATTGGATTGCTTGGAGGCTACTCCACCATGTGGATGGCGCGCGCCCTGCCTCGCGGCGGCCGCATTGTTTCGCTTGAGTTCAGCCAGCGACATGCAGATGTTGCCAGCGCCAACCTGAAGCGCGCCGGCTTATTGAAGAAGGTTGACATTCGCGTTGGACCTGCGCTTGAAAACCTGCCCTTGCTGGCGAAGGAGCGCGGCGGCAAGTTCGATCTCATCTTCATCGATGCCGATAAGGACAACAACCCGCATTATCTTGAGTGGGCCATCAAGCTCGCGCGCCGCGGCAGCATCATCGTCGTTGATAACGTTGCGCGCCACGGCCAAATCATCGAAGCCAAAAATCCTGCCGGCGATATTCAGGGCACGCGCCGCTGCCTCAAGCTGATGGCATCCGATCCGCGCCTGAGTGCGTTTGCTATGCAGACCGTGGGGCTTAAAGGACTAGATGGGTTCGCTGCGGCAGTCGTTATCCGTTAAGTTAATCTCGTTTTTAACTTCCACATCTTCGGTCGCTCGGGCGTAAAATTCTGTGCAATGAACGAGCGCATTGAAAAGATACGCCAGCTTTTGCGCGAACTTGAGGGCGAGATGGCCTCAGGAACTCGTGTGGACGGCGCAGCATCGTCTTCGAACGAGCTTGCGCTTGTTGTGCAGCAGATTGTGGACGACCTGCAGCCGCTGCTCACTCCATACGACGCTGCGTTCTACTGGTTTCTCTTCCGGCACTCGATCGCCAAAGACGGCCAACCGTTTTTGCGCGTGAGCACGCGGCACCTTAGCCGCGCCGTCGTTCGCTCGTCCTACTCGCAGGCGGAAGAAAACACAATCTCGCTGGGCAAGGTGCAAGATACGATCCGCGCGCTTGAAGACATTGGCGCTATCCACAAAGAAGGCGAACCCAACCGCGAAGGCACGTTGTACCGCGTGATGGTGCCGAACGAGATTGAGGCTTGCCGCCAGTTCCGCATCGAACGCGAGGTTGCCGAGCCGGAGCTTCTGTTTCCTTCTTCCGGCATCAAGATCAACTAGCGTCCTGCACCACCGTTCCCTGGTGATAAACGATTTTCCAGCCGTCTTCGGCTTTCAGCCAGATTGTGGCGCGGCGCGTCAGCCGCGTCTTATCCTGCAGCAAGGTGTAGGTCAGCAGAAATACACCTTCGGCCAGTTGGCGGCAGTAGAACTCGCTCGTCTCCCAAACATCGGGTTCGGGCTTGGCCTGGCGCTGTTCAAGCACTTCGACCACAAACTCTCGCGCATAGCGTCGGCCTGATGCGCCTGTCTCCCAGAAATCGTCAACGGTCATTTTTTCGAGCGCGGCTCGTGACTTGTCGGCGGGCGGCCAATGAAAGATGGGCTCGAGTCGCGAGAGTTCGGCGAGGATGTTGGTGAGTTCCGGCGCGGTTTCGAGTTTCGGTTCCATGCCCAACAGCATAGCGGAATCCGAAAGGAGAGGGTCCGTGCATTCCCAGTTCTCAGAATCGAGATCTGGGCACCCGCAGTTCCGCGGCAGTTCGTACTTTAGTCGGTCATCAGTGCGCGCAGTGCTTCAACATAGTGCTCGGGCAGTGGCTTCTTATTCAACTGGTCGTCGCAGACTACGTGGACCGTTTCGCCTTCAGCCAGGAGCTCCCGCTCTGTTCCCTTTTGGACTGACTTCCGGTAGATCTTATAAGCAAACTTCAGCACCGATCCGCGCAGCAGTGCTGGGCGCGTTTCGATGAGAATTTCGTCGTCGTAGCGCGCGGGAGAGCGATAGCGGCAGCTTGCCTCAACTACCGGCAAAATGCACTCGTGCTCTTTTTCAAGCTGGCTGTAGGCAAGACCGAGGGAGCGCAGAAGTTCGACGCGGCCAATTTCAAACCAGACCAAATAGTTCGCATAGTAGACGATGCCCATCTGGTCGGTTTCCGCATACCGCACGCGCACTTGTGTTGTGACAGCCATTCAGCCCCCAGTGGACAGTGATCACAACAATGTTAGTTGAACCAGAAGGTGACGTTCGGCGCGATTTGTTCCCTGCCCCCGCCCCTACGGTTTGACGTGGGTAAAGATGGGCAGCTTGGTGAGGTCGTTGAAAATAATGAACACGAAAAACGCTACCAGCATAACGAAGGCCGCCTGGTAGACGCGTTCTTTCACGTTGATGCTGATGTCGCGATGAATCACGCTCTCAATCAGCAGCAGCAGAATGAGCCCACCATCCAGAATAGGGAACGGAAGCAGGTTGAGGATGCCGAGGTTCAAGCTGATCGTCGCCGCCAGTCCGAACTTGGGATACCATCCCTTGGTTTCAGCGGCGTCGCCGGCCATGCGGGCAATACCTACCGGACCTGACAACTGCGAAACCGCAATCCTGCGCGTGATGATGCGTTGCAGCACTTCGACAATCAGGAAAGAATTATCTGCGCAAAAGGTAGTGGATTTGACTGCAGCCTGCCGCAATGGCAGCGGGTTCTCGTGGTACGGAGGAGGCACGTAAGCGAACCCGAGCATGTAGGTAGAACCCTTGAGTTTGGCGGGCTGAGCGGTTAACTTTACGTCCGCTCCGTTGCGATCGACGTCAAGCGTTAACGGCGCGCCCTTAAGCGTCTGCATGTAGGCCAGCAGCGAATTAATAGAGTGGAATGGATGGCCGTCGACCGAGACGATCTTGTCTTTGGGGAGAAGGCCAGCCTTGTAAGCCGGCGTTCCCGGTTGCACTTCAAGCACTTCAATTGGACCGGTCATGTACTGCGCAAGCAAGCCCGCATCACCCGGATCGAAATCATCTTCTTTGGCTTCTGCGGGAACCGTAAACGGGAAACTCAGGCGTTGTCCACCGCGCTCCACTATTACCGGCACCGTTTGTCCGGCGTTCAGCTTCAGGCTTGCGTAGACTTTTTCCCAGTCAGGATTGTCGTGGCCGTCAAAGTGGGTGATTGTGTCACCGGTCTGAAATCCTGCATGTGCGGCTGCTGAGTCAGGAGTCACCCACTCCACGGTCGTCGTATTTACCTGAAATGCAGGAACTTCGTTGATGAAACCGAAGTAGATGACCATGAGCAACAGGGCCAGGGCAAAGTTGGCGAACGGGCCGGCCAGCCCGATGAGCATTCGTTGCCAGCGCGGATGATTGAGAAATGAGCCAGGATCGTCGCTGGTACCCACAAGTTGTTGCGAAGCATTTTCGTCGGCCGTGGCGCCGGTTTGAATCTGGTCCGGGGTTTCGCCGGTCATCTTCACATAACCGCCCAACGGCAACAGGCAGACCTTGTAGTCGGTTTCTCCGTATTTGAATCCGAAAAGGCGCGGTCCAAAGCCAAAAGAGAAAGCTTCGACGCGCACTTTGCACAACTTGGCCACGGCAAAGTGACCAAACTCGTGAACGATGACCATGAGGCCGACGAGGACGACGAAAGCTAAGGTTGAGACCAGAAAATCATGCATACAGAGTGGGGTAAGCCCTTCAAAGCGGTATCAGTGTGGCTGCCTGGTGCCCGGGAAACGAAGCACAAAGAAGCGCCAGATTGCAGTTCCACCATAGCCATGCCGCAGGGCCGAGATTGCTCCGGTCCCACTCGGTTAGGTAACCAGTAACCGCAAGTGAACAAGCGGGTTAGCTATTTTCGAACCGCCGTACTGCCTGCCGCCTATGCGAGCAGGGCATGAGCTATTAGACGCGCTTCCCGGTCTGCGGCGAGCACTTCCGCAATGGTTGCGGGGTGGGCCTCCGGCGTTGAAGCGAGCACCTTTTCAATTGTATCCGCGATACCGGTAAACGAAATACGACGTTCGAGGAATGCCTCAACTGCCACTTCATCTGCTGCATTGAGTGCAATGCAGTGAGTTCCGCCCTTGGCGGCGGCCTCAAAAGCCAGCCTGAGGCAGGGAAAACGCTCCATGTCCGGCTGCTCAAAATCCAAGTGTCGCAGTGCAGCCAAGTCAAAGGTTAGCGAGGACGCGGGGCGCTCCGGCCAGGCCAGCGCGTACAAAATGGGCAGCCGCATATCGGTAACGGAAATCTGCGCCAGGATCGAACCGTCAATATACTCCACCATGGAATGAACCGTTGACTGCGGGTGTACCGCTACCCGCACCTGGCTTGGCGGCACATCGAACAAGCGGCACGCCTCAATCACTTCAAGGCCCTTGTTCAGCATGGTTGCCGAATCGATTGTGATGCGCCTGCCCATTACCCAAGTTGGATGCTTGAGAGCCTGTTCTGGTGTAATGCTCTTGAATTGGTCAATCGGCAACTGGCGAAATGGGCCGCCTGAAGCGGTCAGCCAGATAGTTTTCACCTCAGCGTGCGTACCGACGCGCAGACACTGGTGCACGGCGTTGTGTTCGCTGTCGATGGGGAGAATGGGAACTTGGTGCTTGCGCGCAGCCGCGGTCAGGATTTCACCGGCCGCAACCATGCACTCTTTGTTGGCCAGTCCTACGGGTTTTCCGGCCAGAATGGCAGCGTGCGTGGCTTCAAGGCCGGAAACGCCGACGATGGCCGACACCACAAAGTCGACGTCGGCGCGTGTTGAGCAGGCCACAGTGCCAGCCGTGCCATGCACAACCTCAATGCCGGTGATGCCGGACTCGTGCAGCCGAGCCTGAAGCTGAGCCGCAAGTTCCTCCGTCGCCAGCGAAACAAGTCTTGGCCGCCAGCGAACCGATTGAGCAAACACTTCGTCGATATTGCGGCCGGCCGCAAGCGTGGCAACCTGGTAGCGTTCGGGAAACTGCTCAACGATGGACAGAGTGCTTTGGCCAATGGAGCCCGTAGAACCGAGAATGGCAAGTCGCTTCAATTTACTGTTTATATCCTAAAGAATCTGGTGGATAACCTGAGCGTACCACAGCGCCGGAGCGGCCAGCAGCAGCGCATCGATGCGGTCCAGCACGCCGCCGTGGCCGGGTAGCAGTGTCCCGGAATCTTTGACGCCGACGGATCGCTTCAGCGCGGACTCGGCCAGGTCTCCCAACTGCGCGGCCACGTTGACAACGGCAGCAAGCAGCAGCCAGTACCAGGCTTCATCAGGATATGAAAGTACTCCGTAGTCCCGGGCTTGGAGCAGTGCGGCCAGTCCCATCAGCAAACCAGCCGCAATCAAGCTGCCGGCCATGGAGCCAACTGCGCCGGCCCAGGTCTTATTGGGACTAAGCTTTGGTGCCAGCTTGCGCTTGCCCCAGGCGCGGCCCACGTAAAGAGCGGCTGTATCGCCTGCCCAAACCGCACACAAAAGAAACGTCACGACGGAAGGACCATTCGACTCGTCGTGCAGTGCCGGAAGACTCAGCAATGTGAAACCGATGTAGACCAGGCAGAAGACGGACGAAGTCGCATCGGCCATTACCTGCTCTACGGGTCTCCAAAATGTACAGAACACGAGCAGCGCCAGGCTTAGCAGGCAGAAAACGGCCATGGTGCGGTCGGGCCATTCAAAGCTGGTGGCGAACAAAACTCCGAGCGCTGCAGTCACTGCGATCTTGGGCGGCTTTGATCCGGCGTGCTCGGCGAGCCCCAAAAACTCCCAGGCAGCGAGCGCGGCAATCGACACAACGGCTAATGTGAACACCCAATGCCATTTCGGCCCCAGGAATACCAGAAACAGAACAACCGGAATCAGAACCGCGGCTGTGAGTATGCGTTTCATTCTCGGTTGAGCATACACCCCGAGGGCTATACAACTGCGAGGGTCCGCAGGAAGAGCTTGCCTGCGGAAATATTACGAAGGGCACGCCCTCACGGCGGTGATTGCCGCCATGCGGGCGCGGATAGCGCAGATGCGCAGACTATTTGCCGAAGACCTTGGCTAAAGACGCGCCTGCTTCAGCGTCCTCAACAACCAGGTGGTCATGGATTTCAAGCACGTCGGACCAGCCAATTGAGAACTCATAAACCGCAGCCAGGCTGTCTGCCTCAAAGATCGAATAGCCGCCGGTGCCATCAGTCTTGTGCCAACGGCCCAGGAGCTTCAAACCTGCAGGTGGCGTTGCTTTGCCCTCAAGGAAACGCTTGGCTGCTTCTGCTATGCAACCAGGGCGCAGTGTATACGACGAGAAGATCTTCATGGGAACACACCTCCGTTGTGGATTGGGTTTGTCTTCGCACGAGTATCGGGGAATCTTACGAAGGCAGCCAGTGTAGCACGCACAAGTTACAGGTTCACAGAGGTTCCGCCCCAGCTCTCGGGATCCACATCGGCAATGGTTTCGGTAAAGTTCCAGCGGTGCCCGTAGAAATCTTCAGCGTCGTACTGGCGCTCGCCATAAACGTGTTCCTTAGGCTCGGTCAGTATCTTCGCGCCGGCATTTCGTGCCCTCTCGCAATGTCCCGGCGCATCATCAATGCGCACTTGGATAAAGCACGAGTTGTTCGGTTTCACGTTGCCTTCGGCGATGGTGAAGCAACCCTCGCCCGCGCGCATTTGGATGCGGTGATTGGCAATTCGCAAACGAATAGTGAATCCGAATGCTTTGGACAGCCATTCCGCAGCGGCGGCAGGATCGAGATAGATGACGACGGGGATGACCGGACAGGGGGGAGCCGAGCGGTTGAAGCGCATGAGCGGCCTCGTGTAGTGCAGCACATAGAGTAGCAGGGGTTCATTCCTCCGCTCGCCAAATCTATCCACTTCGCCGGATCGGAGGGGCACGGCAGCTACCGCGTTTGCGACTCCACCTTGATCTCTACGGGCCGCGTTGCAGTCAGTTCGACGTACACCACAGCGTTGTCTCCATCGAGATGATGCTCAATACCGAAGCGGACTGGAGCCGTACTCAGCTTTCCATCAACGGAGACTCTGACTCGGGCTTGTGTGTTCCAGCCTTCGATCACGATCGCCGGATTCACAAGAGGCTTTTCAGCCGAAGCTTCGATCTTAAGCGTCAGTGATGCATGCGACAGATCACTGGGCCGCGCGACCACAAATGCACGCTGCGCTGGATCGTAGGTCACCGTTGCTGAGCCGGCCTCCGCGAGTTTTGTATCTGGCGGCGAAAGCCACGACCTGGCCAGCGGCAGCAGGTTGGCCTCTGCGCCGTCGCGGTTGATCAAGCCGCACAGCAGCAGCTTGGTCATGCTGTCGGCGGTCTTTTCATACGGGTCCCAATAGATGTGCGACAGCGACGAGTGCGACGCGCGATCCGAAGTTACGGTCAGCCGCCCGCTTGAAACCAGTTGTGCGACGGGCCAGTGATTCCACCACTCAAACGTGGAGTAGCTCGGCTCAAAGTTATATGAGTCGAAAGAGACTCCCCTGGGCCACACAATCTGGAATGGGTTCTGCGGTGACTTGAGCCGCACGATCTGGATGTTTGCATTGCTCGGCTTGTCGATTTTTGCGGGACCTTTTGGCAGTGTGAACGTATGATCCGTTTTTAGTTCCCAATGATAGGTCGCGGTTTCGCCCGACATGTTTTCCAACGTCAACGCATCGGGCTCGATATTGTCTTCAGGACGCTGTCCAGGCCCGTGGATGATGATCGACTCCTGCCATTCGTGCGTCGCGTCGAGACGGTGAGACCTGAGCACCTGTTTTCTTACCGCGACTCCGTCGGGGTAAACCGTCCAATACTCATCGCCCCATTCAAACCACCCTGTGCGCGGATCAGCGTTGGCGCCTTCGTAGTTCCGCGCCTCTGAAAGCGCGTAGCGCCAGTGGATGATCGCGCGCGCATCTGTCGACGACAGCACGCTAACATGCGAGTAGCGGCTTTGCTTGTCGCTCATCGGTTCGCAGTCGCCTGCACCAGGGCATCCTTTGCCCCATGTCTCCATGAATTCGTCGGTGTACCACTTGCCGTTGTCCGTCACCCATGCCGGAATGTAGTTTGTGCCTTGCCAGAACACGAGCCGCATGGGCGATTTTTCAAACCGCACCACGACATCTGTATCCGGGCCGATGCGCCGCAGATGGTCCCACGCAGGCTCGAATTTCAAGCTGGCGTAATTTGCGCCAAAAGACCCAGGGCCCGCTGGACCCGATGGCAATACAGCAGTTGGAATGACTTCGCCTTGTGGCGCAGATGCGGCTGCAATTTGCTGCCGATCCTCTTCGGCGGTTGCCGCGCCGCTCTGCAAAGTCACTTCGTCGAGATAGCCGTCGAGCGAGTAGTAGCTCAATTCAACCGGCCGGCTGATCCAGGCAGGAAAAGTATTCTGCGGCTGCCGCACCCGGCCGATGATGAGCGTAGTGTCATTCGCCTGCCAGAAGTTGCCGGTAACGTTGAGATGTCCCGATTCCTTTCCGTCGATCAGAATCGTGAGGCCAGAATCGCTGCGAAACGTACCGGTTACATGCACCCATTTCTTCAGCGACAGGGTTTGCTCGCTCACAACCTGCTTCCAGGCGCCATCCACGCTGGCTCCAAATCCCACGTGCCCAAACGCATCGATGGCAAGCGAGAATCCGACCTGCTGAAACTCGCCCTGATCGACGAGCGGAATCCAGTTCCACGGATAGTAATCGAGCGCGACCCAGGCTGAAACAGTGAATGCGTTGCCGAGCGCGGGAACTTGCTTGGCAGCGCGGGACAACTCTGTTGTGTAGCCATCGAATTCCAGCGCATGACCTTTGACTCCGGGAACGAGCCGCCACGATCCGGCAAGGTCGTCGCCCGACTTTGCAAGCGTCGCCTTCAGAGCGTCGTCCGGGCCCTCGTCGAAAGACCATGTGATCCGGCTCGCCTGCGCCCGCACAATGCATGTTGACAGCACAACAAATATTGCAATGCTCAGATACTTCGCCAATTTCATCGGCCTTACCTCATCCCGCAAAGATCGCAGCCAGTTTAGCCCATTGGCGCCACACGCAGCCCTGCCCCATGCAGCCGCTTCAACAGCACCGCTTCAAATGTGTTTCAAATCACTAACAGCTATCCACGAACTGGGTTAACCTCGTTTGCCGGAGGATCGAGAACATGAAAGCAAATCGCCGCTCCCGTCAACTTTCGCGTCGCAGGTTCATTGGTCAAATGGCTGCAGATGCAGCCGCACTGACTGTTGCAGCAAGTCTGAGGCCGCTTAGCGTTCTTGCGCAGGCGGTGGCTTCGCCCGCAGCGGCAAACGCGGATGCGGGGCGAACATGGACGCCGTCCGATCCTCCAAACCAGCCGGTTGGAACCGCGAAAGGCATTTTTCCTGGCCGCGTGGCATGGGTTCGCGATCCCGCCGTAGCCCGCTGGAACGGTAAAACAGGCCGCTGGTGGGACCAGGACAACATCGACGAAGCAGCATTGGCGCATATGTGGTCGCGCTCGCTGTGTGCAATCAGCGGCGCTCACAACGACTCGATCGCGTGGGACAAGATCTTTCGTTATTTCAACCTGACGCATGGCCGCGGCCGCGCAGGGTGGAAGCCGGGTGAATCCGTCGCCATCAAAATCAATCTCAACAATGCCTACGCCGGCTACCCGGATGTGGACAACGACATCGATGCCTCTCCTCAATCTATTCGCGCGTTGCTTAACCAGCTGACCCATCAAGCAGGCGTTGCGCACGGCGACATTGTTGTCTACGACTCCAGCCCAGGCGGAGGTCCCAAAAGCCGTCGCGCCATTCCCGATCGCGTCTTCGTTCCACTGCACGCCGAGTTTCCTGCGGTTCGCTGGGTCGATTGCCAGGGTCTCTATGGACGTGAAGCGCCCCAGTGGGTAAGCGAATCCATTACCTACACTTCGCCGCAGACACGCCTCGGAAACGAGCTTCCGCGTTGCGTGGTCGATGCAACTTACCTCATCAACTTCGCACTCCTGAAAGGACACGAGATCGCCGGGGTCACGCTTACTGCCAAAAATCACTTCGGATCCATCCAGTTTCCGGGCCGCGATCACGGTTACTATCTGCACGCCGCATCACGTCCCCTGGGTGACTACAGCGGACTCGTCGATCTGATGGGCAGTCCGAACCTGGGCGGAAAGACAATGCTCTACATCCTCGACGGCGTCTATGGCACGCGCACCAATGTTGGACCCGTCGGCGACAAGGACCGCTGGAACAATCTCTTCAACGGCGAGTGGTCAGCCATGTACCTGATGTCGCTCGATCCGGTGGCCATCGATTCCGTGGGCCTCGATTTCCTGCACTCAGAATTTGGCTATTCACTTGGCTTCAGCGGAAACACCGCCTTTCCGCTGGGCTCGGTTGTGAACAGCGACAATTTTCTGCACGAAGCTGCGGCAGGAACGAACAAGGAATTCGGCCCCTACAAGCCGAATGGAAAACCCATTGGCAGCCAGGGTGTGCACGAGCATTGGAATAATGCGAAGGACAAGAAGTACAGCCGCAATTTGCAGCCCAAAGGCCGCGGCATCGAATTGTTCAGCGCATGAAATTAGATTGCGAGTTACTCTCTCTAAGCAGAAATGAGACCGGATCTCATGCATATCCTTGAAGAAGGAAGGATATGCAAATTGAAAGGAATAACCTCAAGATTTCTTCTGGCCGTGAGCGCAATGTTTGCCGCTACATCGGCTCGCGCGGTCAGCCAAGCTCCCGTTCAAGTTGTGCCTTCGGTCGACCTGGCGCGATATGTGGGTAAGTGGTACGAGATTGCGCATCTGCCGGCTTGGTTTCAGCGCGATTGTGCCAGCGACACGACAGCTACCTACACCCTGCGCCCGGACGGCCAGATCACCGTGCTCAACCAGTGCCGCAGGGCAGACGGTGTGCTGAAATCCGCTACAGGGAAAGCGCACTTGGCCGACAGCAAAGGCCCGAATACCAAGTTGAAAGTAACGTTCTTCTGGCCATTCTATGGCGACTACTGGATCATCGATCTCGACCCGCAATATCATTGGGCGGTTGTTGGCGATCCTCATCGAAAGTATTTGTGGATCCTTTGCAGAGAATCTCGACTCAACGAGCCCCTCTTCCCTCAGATTATTGAGCGCGCCAAAAAGCAAGGCTTTGACGTAGGACCCCTGCAAATTACCAAGCACACTCGCTGACTGGCCATCTGTCCTGGGCCGTTCGAATCGCAGATTGCGAAGACAGCCAAAGCTGTGGCTGCACACAATTTTGCGAACAGTGGTAGACTTCGCTGCGGAAAAGGAGCCGGAATCATGAAGTCTTCGTACGCTCTTATCGCGGTTGCTATCGCAGCATTTGTTCTTCCTTCTGCATCCATTGGTCAGCCGCCTGGATTTGCGCCAGGCCCGAAAGTCGTCTCACCCGAAGTGTCGGCCGATGGAACCGTCACATTCCGCATTCTTGCGCCGAATGCTCAAAAAGTGATGCTCATGGACAACGACATTGGCGTGATGTTGTCCGGCGCAGGTCCCGGTCCGCTGACCGGCTCAACTACTCCGGCGGTTCCGGCTGGTACAAAGTTGCCGCAGGGCGGACTTGCATTTAATAAAAACGCCGACGGCATTTGGGAAGCGAGCTTTGGTCCGGTGCCATCCGGTGCGTATCGCTATGCGTTTATTGTTGACGGCGTTCGGGTACTTGACCCGGTCAACACGCGCACATCGGAATCGAATACGAACGTGTGGAGCATGTTCACGGTGTCGGGATCTCCGTTGATGGACACGCGCGACGTTCCGCACGGTGCGGTTGCTTCAGTCTTCTACTTTTCGCAGGTTCTCAACGCCACACGGCGCATGCACATCTACACGCCGCCGGGATACGAAGCCGGCAATCAGAAGTATCCCGTGTTTTACCTGCTGCACGGCGCCATGGATACTGATGATGCTTGGCCGTCAGTAGGCCGAGCCTGCTTTATCCTCGACAACCTGATCGCCGACGGTAAGGTTAAGCCGATGATCGTTGTCATGCCCGCCGGGCATCAGCCGGGTCAGCCCGCGATTCCGCCGCCGCCGCAACCGGGAGCGCCGCCGACAATCAATCCCTTCACCAACGAGTTCATGACCGACATCATGCCCTACGTTGAGAAGAATTACCGCACCATCAACGACCGTCAGCATCGCGCCATCGCCGGGCTCTCCATGGGCGGCTTCCAAACGCTCGATATAGCATTCCTGCATCTCGATAAGTTCTCGCAGATCGGCGTGTTCAGTTCAGGCGCGGTACTGGGACGCCGGCCTGCTGCAGCGCCGGCACAAGGCGCGCCAACAGCGGCAGAGCCACCCGCTCCTCCCCGGCCCGACTGGGAAGTGGTGCATCAGGCAAATCTTGATGATGCGGGGTTGAAGAAAGGCACCAAACTTATCTGGATCAGCACCGGAGTCGATGACGGATTGATGCCGAACACCAGGAGCACAGTCGACATCCTGAAAAAACATGGCTTTAACCCTGTATTCATTGAGAGCCCTGGAGCGCACAGCTGGTTCAATTGGCGTAACTACCTCATAGAATTCGCGCCTCAACTTTTCTAGGACAGAACTGCCGCGCTGGTCTTTGCTTGAAGGCCAGCACGGCACCGTACCCATTGCCCCTGGACCATCGCACCAACAGATGACTTCACTCGTCGAGAGGGTGTCGCGGCTCCTATACTGATTGAGCCAATCAGTTTCAGCAAGCCAAAGGAGACGTCATGTCCAACGAAGCGAAGTGCCCCTATTCGGGCGAAATGCTCAAGCATACAGCGGCTGGAGCAAAGGGTAACCGGGACTGGTGGCCCGATCAGCTCCATCTCGGAATCCTTCATCAGCATTCTTCCCTCTCCAATCCGATGGGCGTGGATTTCAATTACGCCAAAGAGTTCAAGAGCCTGGACCTCAGTGCGGTTATCAAGGATCTTCATGCCGTGATGACCGACTCGCAGGACTGGTGGCCGGCAGACTATGGTCACTACGGCCCGTTCTTCATTCGCATGGCCTGGCACTCCGCGGGCACATACCGTATTGCCGATGGCCGCGGCGGCGGCAGCAGGGGCTCGCAACGGTTTGCGCCGCTCAACAGCTGGCCAGACAACGCCAGCCTGGACAAAGCGCGCCGCTTGCTCTGGCCCGTCAAGCAAAAGTACGGCCGCAAAATTTCATGGGCAGACCTGATGATCCTTGCCGGCAATGTTGCGCTTGAGTCGATGGGACTGAAGACTTTCGGTTTCGGTGGCGGCCGCGAAGATATCTGGGAACCGGAAACCGATATTGACTGGGGCCCGGAAACAACATGGCTCGGTGATGAGCGGTATGGCGGCGACCGCGAACTGGCCAACCCTCTCGGCGCCGTGCAGATGGGCCTGATTTACGTTAACCCGGAAGGTCCTAACGGCAACCCCGACCCCGTGGCAGCCGCGCGCGATATCCGCGAAACCTTTACCCGCATGGCAATGAACGACGAAGAAACCGTTGCCCTCATCGCAGGTGGCCACACGTTCGGCAAGACTCACGGCGCGGCGGCTGCGACAAATGTAGGTGCTGAGCCGGAAGGCGCGCCGATCGAGCAACAGGGGCTTGGCTGGAGCAACAGTTTTGGCACCGGCATTGGAACCGACACCATCACCAGCGGCCTTGAAGGCGCGTGGACACCGACTCCGATCAAATGGGACAACAGCTTTTTCGAGACGCTGTTGGGCTACGAGTGGGAGCTGAGCAAGAGCCCGGCCGGCGCTCACCAATGGAAGCCCAAGAGAGGCGCCGGCGCGGACACCGTTCCCGACGCGCACATTGCGTCGAAGCGTCACGCGCCCACAATGCTGACCACCGATCTCGCGCTGCGCATGGACCCGGATTATGAGAAGATCTCGCGCGGGTTCCTCGATCACCCGCAGGAGTTCGCCGACGCCTTTGCGCGTGCGTGGTTCAAGCTGACACATCGCGACATGGGACCGATCGCACGCTATCTTGGGCCGCTAGTGCCAAAGGAAGTGCTCATCTGGCAAGACCCGGTGCCCGCTGCCGATCACGAACTCATCAACACGCAGGACGCTGACGCGCTCAAAGCCAAGATCCTGGCATCCGGCCTCTCCGTCGCAGAACTCGTCAACACAGCATGGGCCTCTGCTGCGACCTTCCGTGGCAGTGACCGTCGTGGCGGAGCCAATGGCGCACGTATCCGGCTGGCGCCTCAGAAAGACTGGGAGGTCAATCAGCCTGCGGAGCTCGCCAAGGTCCTCGCAAAGCTCGAAGCCATTCAAAAGGAATTCAATGCGGCGCAAGGAGGCAAAAAGAAAATTTCTCTCGCCGACCTGATCGTGCTTGCGGGCGATGCCGCTATTGAACAGGGAGCGAAGAAGGCAGGCGTTGACGTAAAGGTTCCATTTGCACCGGGCCGTACCGACGCAACGCAAGAGCAGACGGACACCGCATCGTTTGCTGCGCTTGAGCCGGTCGCGGACGGCTTCCGCAATTACGTGCGCAAGGGACGCGAGAGTTCAGCGGCAAATATGCTTCTGGATAAAGCGCAATTGCTCACTCTGACTGCTCCAGAGATGACGGTCCTGATCGGAGGCATGCGCGCACTCGGTGCGAACTTTGCGCAGTCTACGCTTGGCGTTTTCACCAATAGGCCGGGAGTCTTGACCAACGACTACTTCATCAATCTGCTCGACATGCGCACCAAGTGGCGGAAGTCTGCGGCCGATGAAAGCGTGCTCGAAGGACGCGATCTGCGCAGCGGCGAAATCAAGTGGAAAGGCACCGTCGTCGACCTGGTCTTTGGATCGAACTCTCAACTGCGCGCGCTCGCCGAGGTGTACGCAAGCAGCGATGCGCAGCAAGTTTTCGTACACGATTTTGTCAATGCGTGGACGAAGGTGATGAACCTGGATCGATTCGACCTGGCCTGAAACCGAAGTGGAGCGCCTGAACAGGCAGCAGCAGAACACGCCTGCTCAGGCGCTCTTGAAAATGGTCGGAATTTCATTCGGAGCTAGGCAAGTTTCTTTAGCCGCGCAATCAGATCATCAGGATGGATGGGCTTGGGGAAGAGAGTGAAATAATACCCGTCGGCTTCGGCACGCTGGATCATCGCTGAAGTGGATGCCTGGCCAGAAAGAAGAATGATCTTCATGTCTGGAAATTGATCGCGCAGCTTGATGGCGAGGTCCACGCCCGACATTCTGGGCATCAGCACATCGCTTAACACGATCTCCGGACGGAATTCCGCGATGGCCAGCAGCGCCTCATCGCCGCCGTATGCTCCCACCGCACTGAACCCATTCGCGTTCAAAATTGCGCAAATCGTGTCGGTGATCAGGTGTTCATCATCAACAACTAGAACGTGCATTTGCCGGTACCTTCATTTCGATCTTATTACGGCGAAGCTGTTCGCTGCGGCGAAGCAGTTCGCTGCGGCGAAGTTTGCTCGTTGCGGCGAAGCTGCTCGATGGGGCAACGGTTGCCGGGCCTAGATATTCTTGTTCCGAGTTTTGGAGAGAGCAACGACTGGCACGAACAAGCTGAAGGTGGTCCAGTGGTTATCTTTGTCTGTGCTGCTCTTGACTGAAATCCGTCCGCTCCAGGATTCGACAAATTGTTTCACAACCCAGAGACCCAGACCGGTTCCAGCATCTGGCTTGGTGGTGAAGAACGGAACAAACAGCCGCGGCAGATTCTCGCTTGGGATGCCCTTTCCGGTATCGGCAACGGTGATGTTCACTCCCGGCATGCCTTCCCAACTAGAGTCTTCAATCGAAATCGAGATTGTCCCTGGCTGAGGCATGGCATCGATTGAATTTGAAACGAGATTTGAAAGCACCTGATGCATCTCGCCCCGCAGTCCTTTGACGGTCGATTTGGCGGAACTATCGATGTGGACCTTGATACATACCTGCAGCCCGCAAGCGGCTGTCGTAAACCACAAGAACCTCTTTGAGCAGCGCCCCCAGTTCAATCTGTGCCGGCATCGAGGTGTCGCGATAGAAGCCGAGAGTGTGCCTGGCGATGTGAGATACGCGGGTGATCTCTTTTTCCGCAGTCAAAAGATAGCCCTTGATTGTGTCGGCTTCCGCCATTGAAGCTCGCGCCAGGTAAATCAGATTGAGCACCGACTCAAGCGGATTGTTGATCTCATGGGCGATGGTTGCGGCCAGGCGGCCGGTTGCAGCCAGCTTTTCAGTCATCATCAACCGTTCGTGCTGCCGGTGCTGTTCGGTCACGTTCAGCGAGAAAATCAAAATGCCGTCTTGCGTCGGATAGATACTGACATGGAAACACTGCTCCAAAGGAGCGTAATAGCGCTCTAATTGCTGAACACTGGAGTTCTCCATAACTTCCCTGTAGGCTCGACCGAAATCCGAATCATCCAGGCCTGGGAAAGACTCCCAGAGATCGTGACCCATCAGGTCAGAGACATTCAATTCTGCAAATTTGGCCCACCGTTCGTTCGCATATCGTATTTTCCAATTGCGATCAATGAAAACGAATCCCTCCAGGATGCTTTCAACAATTGCGCGATAGTTGCGCTCCGCCTCTTCGGCGCGGGTGCGCAGCTCGCGTTCTTTTTTTGTGAGTTCACACCGCAGTCGGTACATCGATACATGCGCGCCCACACGCGCCATCAACTCGCGCGCCGTAAACGGCTTGACAAGGTAATCGTCAGCGCCCGCCTCCATGCCTTCCGATTCCGATTCCTCGCCGGCCCGCGCAGAAAGCATGATCACCGGAAGAGCAGCGGTCGCAGGATCTTCTCGCAGCGCCCGCAGCAATTCAAATCCATCGAGTTTTGGCATCATTACGTCGGTAAGAACAAGGTCGGGAGGGTTCTTACGCACTTCAGCCAAAGCCTGCTCACCGTCGCTGACAACGGTAACGCTGTAGCGCCGACCGAGTAGCCGGTGAACATATTCGCGCATGTCGCGGTTATCATCGGCCAGTACCACGCGCGGTCTGTCAGCCTCTTCAACTTGCGTGCCCGCTAACAGTGAAGACAGGTTCTGCTTTTCAAGTTCATCAGGCGTCGTTGGGTCAACATGATCGCCATCGGGTAACCAGCGCATTGCCTCCTGTACAAAAGGCGCCGCCCCCATTGTGGTTTGAGGCGCTATGCTCTGCTCGAAAATTCTTTCGTTTGCGATATGCCTCGCACCGAACGGGATCTTTACCTTGAAGGCAGTACCTTCTCCAAGCCTGCTTTCAACTTGCACTTGGCCGCCATGCAGGCGCACTAGCTCATCAACGAGCGCGAGTCCGATTCCGGTTCCTTCATGGGTCCGACCGGGGGTACCGTCAATTCGATGGAAGCGCTCGAAAACACGCGGCAATTCTGCATCTGGAATCCCGGCGCCTGTGTCGCGAACGCACAGTTCCGCGTGGCCATCGACGGCCCGTAGAGTGAGCTCGATTTTGCCGCGCAATGTGAACTTGAAGGCGTTTGACAATAGATTGAGTACAATCTTTTCCCACATCTCCAGGTCGATGTAGACGGGCTCGGGCAAGGCATCGCATTCCACGACATATTCCAGACCGCCGCGTTCCATCGCCGAGCGAAAAACGCTGGCCAGGTCAGCCGTGTGCGCCGCCAGGTCCAACGGCCGATAAGTCGCCTGAATGCGCCTGGCCTCAATGCGGGAAAAATCGAGCAGCGTGTTGACTAGCCTGAGCAAGCGCAAGCCATTGCGATGCACGGTCTCAATCAACTTTGACTCATCAGCCCGGAGCTTCATTTCCGGGTCCATCATGAGGTCTTCAAGCGGCCCCAGCATCAGCGTGAGCGGGGTACGAAACTCGTGGCTCACATTGCTGAAGAAGATTGTTTTGGCGCGATCCAACTCTGCCAGCGATTCTGCCCTGCGGCGCTCCTGCTCATACGCTTCGGCATTCGCGATGCTCGCTGATATTTGGCCCGCCACCAGTTTTAGGAAGCCAATGTAGTTGTCATCCACAGGCCGGTATGGATTCAGACCTGCGATAAGAACGCCGGACTTGCCGATGCCTCCGGATGCAATGAGAGGAATGACCGCGGCCGTCGTCGGAGCTTCGTCCCATGCGCCGCCAGGCAGGTTCCGGAATTTCTGATTCACGCCCGACGCAAACTGGATTTCACGTGTCCGCAACGCGGTTTCAACCGGCCATGGAGAGTCCCGGTCCAACTGCAACAGCGCCGGCGCCGCCGCATGATCGACTTCCATCCGCAGGTTGCCGGCCAGTTCGAGAACGTTGCGTGAGTCGCTCAGCATGTAGACGAGCGCGAAGCAGATATCTTGAGGATTTGTCCCCAGGCCGAGCGCACTAAGTCTGCACGCTTCATTCCAGGTCCGGGCGTTCGCGGTACGCGATGCGAGTTCACGCAGGAGCGTAACCCGGCGCTCACTCACAATGCGACCTGTGCCATCGGTGTTGGCGCACAGAATTCCGCCGGTTCCTCCCTGGTCATTGGGTACCGGGCTGTACGAGAAGGTGTAATACGTTTCTTTCCGATAACCGTATCGCTCCATGATGAGCATCATGGACTCGTCATATGTGCCCTCATTGCTCCGTAATGCGGACTCGGCTCTCGGCCCGATCTGATCCCAGATCTCGGCCCACACTCGGTGCGCAGGCATTCCGAGTGCGTTGGGATGCTTGCCGCCAAGAATGCTCCTGTAGGCATCGTTGTAGAGGTTGATTAGCTCGTCACCCCACCACACGAACATAGGCTGCCGGGATGTAAGAACAATGCAAACGCATGTTCTAAGGCTCTGCGGCCAGCCTTCAATTGGGCCAAGGGAAGTTTGCGACCAGTCGATTCGGCGCATGAGCGCGCCCGTCTCTCCGCCGCCAGCAAAGAGGGCCTCTGGTGAGAGTGGCGCTACATGCTCCTGCAAAGTGCTTGGGTTTCTGCCGCCGGCTTTATCGCGAGCTAAGTCGCCCAATTCGTGAGTGCTCAAATGACCTTCCTCTGCAAGTGAACGACCGCAGGCCCGGCATACTCAGGAATCGGGTGCCATGAAAAACACGAGGGGGAGGGCTTTCCCAGCCTAATGCACGATAGATGCCCCGATTTCGAACGGAGTTGCCTGCAAACATCAACTTTCAGAGGAATGGGCCAAGAAAACAAGCTGCTGTGCTAACAGGACTTATAGCCATCGACATCTTTGAAATCGACAACATGCTTTAGCCCATTCGACAAGGTGATTTCGGCTCCCAAAACCGACCCGGAAGGCATCACGTCCATCAGCTTGAATTCCTTGATTGGCGATAGCTCAACCTTGGTAAAGTGCGTGTCGCTGGTCTTGTGCAACATCACGGAAATCATCAATTCCATCGCCGGGTTTCTGGCGATGCGCTTGCGATGCGCGAACAGGACCGTGCTTTCATCGCCTTCGGCGTTAAAGCCTCGATGCACCAGGCTATGCATCTCATCCCAGCCGCTGTACACAATGAGCGCGACGTTTCTGCCGGGTATTGATGCGGTCATCCCTTTGCCCAACGCGTTTTCAAAAGACTCCACACCAGCCTTTTTACCGCCCATGTGAGGCAATCCAAAATGGCCAAGGGTCAATTCGTGTTCGAATGCCAGCCGGGAACGATCGACGCGGATAACGCCGCCGGGGATCGTGATCTCCGCCAGGTCGATGATGTATCCCACGCCATTGTTCGGAGGTTTGCGCATCAGCAACTGCCTGTACAGCACTCCACTACGCGCACCGTTAAACAAAATGCTCTGCGCGCCTGAGTATCCCGCATCCTTCGCCGCTGCATTGTCCAACGCGCGGCCGGTGAGATAGAAGTTGATGTCCACACCGCGAAGGTCACGCGGGTCGAGGCTGCGGAACGTGTATTCCTGCGCCGTGCCGCC